>Ga0209417_1000138_pt1 | contig 194770 bp, 158 predicted proteins | sample RifGroF2_FD_184002 | JGI IMG/M metagenome (GOLD analysis project Ga0209417, IMG submission 184002) | Groundwater microbial communities from Rifle, Colorado, USA - Groundwater F2 (SPAdes) (version 2) | ecosystem: Environmental > Aquatic > Deep subsurface > Groundwater | place: Rifle, Colorado... | reverse complement strand
GAAATTCCAAAATTTCCATTTGAGTGGAATCTTGCTTTTCTGAGCCTGCTGTTGTAAAACCTAATATGCTCTGGGCATAGTGAAAAATTCCTGTGGTAGTATCTCCATAATATGTAAAATCTGGGGTGCTTGCTGTTGAATATCCGTTAAGTCCGCGTATCATTGCAGCAGAGGTTATTGTGGTATTGGTAGCCGTAAATGTTGAATTTCCTGTTACCTGTAATCTGGCTCCGCTTACTGGAGAAGTGCTTGAGCCTATTATAAAGTTACCATCGTTAAAATACTTTATTTGTGCATTGGATACAATATAGAATAAAGATGTAATGACTATTGTGAAAATTTGCCTTTTCATAACTAATTTTGTTTTTAATATTAATACATGCGATTGTTTGAATACTGATTTAATAATTCTGGGCATATAATGAATAATGATTATCCACATTTGCACCTTAATTCACTTCTTGTGCTTGTATGTAAAATCCAAACAAACAAAAAACTAATACTGTTTTTATTTTCATTGTTTTGTGTTTTTCCGCTTCGCCCCAAAAGCATTAATAAAACTAAATAAAAAGCGTGGGACTATAACTTTATTCACATCCGAGGGACTGAGATACCTAATGCTACAAACAAGTTTAGCCCACGCCGTGACGTGAGCATTAACTTTTTATTCATGTAGCATTTGAAATTTCTCAGTTTTCGGATGTACAAATAAAAGCTAACGCTTTTTATATTTTATTACACATTGTTTTCTTTTATAACAAGCAGAATCGATGTTTATTCAAATTCCACACTGTACTCAAGAAACTGTTGTGTGTTTTTCTTTTTTTGTTTTTTATTGTCTTTTATCTCCTTTCTTCTAATGGGTTTGTGAAGCAATAATACCAATTTATTTTGTATTTTGCAATTATTAATTACACCCTTAACTTTGCTTTTTAACATAAATCTTGTTTTTTATGATTTTAAATTATTATTGTAATTATTAAAAATTCTATCTTTAAGCACTCTATAAAAATCAAAAAATAACGTAATGAAAAAATTATCTTTCGTTCTCATTCTAATGTTTGTATTCACAATACAGCAGTTTGCACAAAATTTAAACGGTCCAGTTCCTTTTGAAAAGGATGTGCGAATCGGAAAATTTGAAAATGGACTCACGTATTATATACGTAAAAATGCCAAACCCGAAAACCGAGTTGAACTTCGACTTGCTGTAAACGTAGGTTCGTTGTACGAAACCGACGAACAACAAGGTTTAGCTCATTTTACTGAGCACATGATGTTTAATGGAACTAAAAATTTTCCGGGCAACGAAGTGGTTAATTATTTAGAAAAAACTGGAATGCAATTTGGTGGCGACGTAAATGCTTACACAAGTTTTGCCGAAACAGTTTACATGCTTCAACTTCCGGCAGATGACCAAGAAATACTTCATAAAGGTTTTTTGATTTTGTCTGATTGGGCTCACAACGCCTCAATGGAAGACAAAGAGATTGACAAAGAACGAGGTGTAATTATCGAAGAATGGCGACTTGGATTAGGTGCCGACGATAGAATGAGAAAAAAAGCTTTCCCCGTTATTTTTAAAGACTCACGTTATGCCGACAGAGTTCCAATTGGGAAAAAAGAAATACTTGAAAAATTCAAATACGAAACCATTCGAAATTTTTATAAAGATTGGTATCGTCCAAATTTAATGGCAGTTATTGTAGTTGGAAATATTGACCTTGATATAGCAGAACAAAAAGTTAAAGAGCTTTTCGGAAGCATACAAAATCCGGCACAATTTCCCGAACGAGTTGAATACGGTCTACCCGATAATGACGAACCTCTTATCAGCATTGAAACCGACAAAGAAGCGACTAATAACTCAATCATGTTTTTTTACAAACATCCTCACAAAGTTGCCGAAAACATTGGAGATTTTAAACAAAACCTAACTCACGAGATTTACAACGGGATATTAAACGAACGATTAAACGAAATAGGACAAAAACCTGAAACTCCTTACATAATGGCTTATAGTGCATTTAGCGAGTTTCTTGCTCGTACTTCAGATGCTTATATGTCGTACGGATTAATGAAAGAAAATAAACTTACCGAAGGACTCGAAATTTTGTTGACCGAAAGCGAAAGAGTAAAACAACACGGATTTCTTGAAAGTGAATTTGAGCGACAAAAAGAAAATATGTTGAACCAATACGAAGTTGCTGCAAAAGAATACGACAAAATTGAATCAAAAACATTAACTCAATATTATTTAAATCATTTCTTATCGAAAGACCCGGTTTTGAGCAATATCGACAGAAACAATTTAGTAAAAGAGTTATTGCCAAGCATAAAACTCGAAGACGTTAATTCTCTGGCTGCAAAATGGATTACCGACAAAAACTTGGTAATTATGGTCTCTGCTCCCGAAAAAGAAGGAGCGATTGTTCCAACAAAAGACGAACTACTTAAAGTCATAAAAAAAGTAAAAGAATCGAAATTCGAGGCTTATGTAGATAATGCATCTCAAGCCCCGCTGTTAGCAATAATTCCAACTGGTTCAAAAATCGTTAGCAAAACAGAAAACACAGAATTTGGTTTTACAACTCTCGAATTCGAAAATGGAGTTAAAGCCGTTTTAAAAACCACCGATTTTAAAAATGATGAAATATTATTTTCGGCACTTAGCCCAGGCGGACATTCGCTAGTTAACGACGATAAAATTATTACGGCAAACTTTGCAACATCGGTTGTTGACCAAGGAGGATTGGCAGATATGGATATGGTTCAATTGGAGAAAAAATTAGCCGGAAAAACGGTTCAGGTATCTCCTGTATTGATGAATACAAAAGAAGGTATGCAAGGAAATTGTGCTCCAAAAGACTTCGAAACTTTATTGCAACTAAATTATTTGTATTTTACTCAACCTCGAAAAGATCAAGAGGCTTTTAACTCGTTTATTTCAAAAATGAAAAATCAAATGAAGTTTTTTGCCAACAGCCCTCAAGTTGCATTCAGCGATACTCTTGTAAAAACCATGAATTCAAACAGTCCAAGAGTTATTGCGATACCAAGCGTTAAACAAATTGAACAGATAAATCTCGACGATGCTTTTGAAATTTATAAAGATCGTTTTGCCGATGCTTCAGACTTTACCTTTTTCTTTGTAGGGAATTTCAATATCGACTCAATTACTCCAATGTTAGAAACCTATTTAGGAGGCTTGCCTTCGATTCATAGAAAAGAAACATGGAAAAACAACGAGCCAAAATTTCCTGATGGAATAACTGAAGTTACGATTAACAAAGGAGTTGACCCCAAAAGTATGGTTGGAATTGTAATGTCGGGCAAAATGGATTGGAATTACAAAGAAAGATTAACGCTAAAACTTGCAATGGACATTGTAAATATTAAATTGCGTGAATCGCTTCGTGAAGATGAAGGCGGTGTTTATGGAGTACAAGCGATGCTAAATGTTGAAAAATTTCCCGAACCAACTTATCAAATTTTCATAGCTTTCGGAACTTCACCTAAAAAAGTTAAGAAATTGGTTAAACTTGTATTTAGCGAAATCTCAAAAATCAAAAACGATGGTCCGTTAGCTGAAGATGTAGAAAAAGTTAAAGAAACTCTTATCCGAGGACAAGAAACCGATATGAAGAAAAACGATTTTTGGTTAAGTAAACTCGAAAGTTCTCAATTTGACGGAGATGATATTTCAACCTTAAATAATTTTGACGCAAATGTAAAAGCAGTTACAGCAGAAGAAATAAAACAGATAGCATCGAAATATTTCTGCGACAAGCATTATGTTAAATGTATTTTAATGCCCGAGAAATAAAACTTATGAAGCTCATTCCAATATTTTTACTTCTTTTTTTGACCTTTCAAGTTTTCTCTCAAGAAGAAGATGTTGATTTTTATGAACCAACCGAGAAAGATATTAGAATGGGCTTTACTTTTGGTATTAATTATCACATGTTTGAATTGGAAAAGTCAGACTGGACGAGTTTGCCAAATGTCAGCGACAGTATAAACGATGTTAGTTCCCAAAATGCTCCAGGTTTAAGTGTTGGTATGCTTTTTAATCAGAAAATTTCTGATTTTTTTCAAATTCGATTGTATCCAAATTTGCTTTTCTATTGCAACACAATTATTTATGACACAAAATATCATTTTACCGAAAAAATAAAACTACGACATACCGAATTAAATGTTCCTCTTCAATTCAACTTTAGTCCAATTCAAGGAACAGGAATACAGGTATTTATTGGTGGAAAATATGCTTATATTTTTGGGAATTCTGATTATGATTCCTCTTTATTATTCGCTGCAAAAAAAACAAGTTTTTATGCAGAAGCTGGAATGGGATACGAATTTAAAGTCGACAAATCAACCGTAATGGCAGAATTAAAGTATTCGTACGGATTAAATAATCTTATGCCTAAAGAAAAAAACAATATTTATTTATCGTCAATTTCATCGATAAAGTTTAATACCATAACCTTAACCATAAGCTACTTTTAACATGATTTGTTTTCCAAATGCTAAAATTAATATCGGGCTAAACATTGTTGAAAAAAGAAGCGACGGTTTTCATAATCTCGAAACGATATTTTATCCAATTTCGTTAAGCGATGTACTTGAGTTTTTGCCATCAAATAAACCTATACAATTTATCAATTCAGGTTTGTACATTGATGGAAATATTAATAATAATTTATGTGTTAAAGCTTTTAATCTTTTAAAAAAAGATTACAATATTCCTGAAATAGACATACACCTACACAAAATTATTCCTTTTGGAGCAGGACTTGGAGGAGGCTCATCTGATGCGGCGTTTATGCTAAGTTCGTTAAATACATTTTTCGAATTGAATTTAACAAAATATGAGTTGAAAAATTATGCTTCGATGTTAGGAAGCGATTGTGCCTTTTTTATTGAAAACGAACCTTGCATTGCATTCGAAAAAGGAGATAAATTAGAGAAGATTGATTTAGATTTGAGTAATTATATATTTGCAATCGTAAAGCCCAATATTTATGTTTCAACAGTAGAAGCTTACACAAATATAAACCCTACAAGACCACAAAAATCGTTAAAAGACTTAATAAAACAAGACATCAAAAGTTGGAAATTTTCGATAAAAAATGATTTCGAGGAAAATATTTTTCTCTTGTATCCTGAAATTAAAGCAATAAAAGAAAAATTGTATCAATTAGGTGCGATTTATTCGTCAATGTCAGGAAGCGGGTCTGCCGTTTTTGGCATTTTCAATAAAAAAGAAAATCTGGAAAAATATTTTCCAGATTCTTTTATTTGGCAAAGCAAATAGAAAATTTTTTAATCTTCGGTTAATTCAAATTCAAACAATAAATGTTCTTTGGGAATTCGCTCTCCTTCTGCAATATTTATTTTCTTAATCTTCGCACAAAAGGGAACCGAAATATTATTTTTCATTTTCATTGCCTCTAAAACCATCAACTTATCTCCGGCATTAATTTTATCACCTTCGTTTACAAAAAGTTTAACAACTGTACCCGGTATAAAAGAATAAACCTTTGTTCCGTCTGGGATTTCCCATTTTTTTCGTCTTTCAAATTTCGATGTTAGGCTAGTTTTATATTTAACACCTTCGATGTTCAAATTTTTGAAACTAGTTTCATTAACTTCTACATCTTTTTTCTTATTTATTATATTTTTCATGGGTCTCTTTTTTAATTAATAAATGTTTACCACATGAAATACAACACAAGAATATTTCGTGTATGAAATATTCTTGTGTCTATTTCACAAAACTCTTATTTTAAAACGGAGGTATTCCGTGTTTTTTATTTGGAGTATAAACGGTTTTATCTTTCGAAACTTGAATTGCGTGAACTAATAATTTTCTTGTTTCCTCTGGGTCAATAACTGCATCAACATACCCTTTTGCAGCGGCTACATATGGATTTGCAAATTTATCTTTATATTCTTTGATTTTTTGTTTACGCATTTTTTCAGGATCTTCTGCTTCCATAATTTCTTTACGGAAAATAATATTTGCAGCTCCCTCAGGTCCCATAACAGCTATTTCTGCTCCTGGCCAAGCAAATACGAAATCGGCTCTTAAATGGCGTGAACACATTGCAATATAACCTCCTCCATACGCTTTTCGGATAATAACTGTTGTTTTTGGAACAGTTGCTTCACTATACGCATACAATAATTTAGCTCCATGACGGATTACTCCAGCATGTTCTTGATCAACTCCAGGTAAATATCCAGGTAAGTCAACAAAAGTTACCAATGGAATATCGAATGCATCACAATAACGGACAAATCGAGCCGCTTTATCAGATGAATCGACATCTAAAACTCCTGCTAATACCAATGGTTGATTTGCAACGAAGCCAACTGTTTCTCCATTAATCCTTCCAAAACCGATTACAATATTTGCTGCCCAATATTCTTGAACTTCAAAGAAATCAGAATCGTCAACAACTGCACGAATAACGTCTCTAATATCGTAAGGCAATTTTGGATCTCCCGGAACAATACTTTCAATTTTGTATTTTGATTTTGGTTTCTTTGGAGCAAAAGCCAAAGCCTTTTTAGAATTATTCCATGGAATAAATGTAATTAACTTTTTAATTTGGTCAAAGCATTCAAGTTCGCTTGTTGCAAAGAAATGAGCATTTCCAGTAATTTCACTATGAACTCTAGCTCCTCCAAGGTCTTCCATTGAAATTTCTTCGCCTAAGACCGTTTTTATTACCTCTGGACCAGTGATAAACATTTTTGAAATATTATCAACCATAAAAACAAAGTCGGTTAAAGCTGGAGAATAAACAGCTCCTCCTGCACAAGGTCCTAAAATAACCGAAATTTGTGGAATAACTCCCGACGCAGCTGTATTTCTAAAAAATATTTCGCCATATCCAGCAAGAGAATTAACACCTTCTTGAATCCTTGCTCCTCCTGAGTCATTAATTCCAATTAAGGGAACTCTCAATTTCATAGCATGATCCATAATTTTGGTAATTTTTCGAGCATGCATTAATCCCAATGAACCTCCGGCAACTGTAAAATCTTGAGCAAATATACAGATTGGAGCTCCGTAAACCGTTCCTGTTCCAATAATAACACCGTCGCCATGAAGGATTTTTTTATCCATATCGAAATCTCGAGCTTCATGTTCTACAAACATATCATATTCGTGGAAAGATTCTTTATCAAGCAATGCTAAAATTCTTTCGCGAGCGGTCAATTTTCCCATCGCAACTTGTTTCTCGATAGCTTTCTCTCCTCCTCCTAACAGTACTTGATCTCTTCGTTTTTTTAGTTCTAAAACTTTTCTTTTTAGTGACATAATTTTTATTTTGGTTAAACCATACTATCCTAAAATTCAAAAAATAAAATTAATACATCTTATACTGATAAATTATTTTAAAGAACATAAGAAGTTAACGATTTTATTCACAAAAAATGCAAACGACTGAATATTGGTATATTACAGATAATAAATTGTTAATAAAAAATCTACTTCGGTGCAACTTTGTATAAAAATATTGCAATTATAGCATAAACAATATTGGGAATCCAAACTGATAAAAGGGTATTCATTTGACCGCTAATAGCAAATGTAGTCGATATTTGCATAAACAAAATATACGAAAAACTGAATAAAAACCCAAGTCCGATGTGCAAACCAATACCTCCCTTTACCTTTCGCGAAGCGAGAGAAACGCCAATCAACGTTAAAATAAAGGTTGCAAAAGGAAATGCTATTCGTCGATATTTTTCGATTAAATATGTTTCAATATTTTGAATTCCTTGGGCTCTTTGCTCTTCAATAAAATTTGAGAGTTGACTATAATTCATTGTCTCAACAATATTGTCACGGATTCTAAATTCTGAGGGATGTAAATTAATTAGTGTATCCAATTCATTTCCTGTTTCTATTTTCTCACTTATGCTATCATTAATATACCGTATTCGATAATATTTAATTTTCCATTTTCCCGACAAAGAGTCCCATTGAATCATTTCAGAATTTAACTTGATTTTTAACTCATTATTCTCAAATTTTTCCATCGAGAATTTAATACCCACATCTCCTTTGGTGTTATATCTTTCGAGATAAATTGCAATTCCTGGTTCTATTTGCTTATGAAAATTATGTTGTGTAAACTGCCTGAAATTTCTAATATATCGTTCTTCGAAATCGAGCCTAGCTTTATTAGCAGGAGGAATTATATACGAACTTAGCACGAATGAAAAAACAGAAATCACAACTGCCGAAACAAAATAAGGAAACATCATTCGCCGAAAACTAATTCCGCTACTTAATATTGCAACTATTTCAGTATTAAAAGCCATTTTAGATGTAAAAAAAATGACCGCGATGAATGTAAACAACGAACTAAATAGGTTTGCAAAATACGGAATGAAATTCAAATAGTATTCGAATAGTATTGCTCGCAATGGAGCTTTTTTCTCAATAAAATCTTCGAGATGCTCAGATAGGTCAAAAATAACCGCAACAAAAACAATCAATAATAAGGCAAAGAAAAAAGTTCCTAAAAATTTTTTGATAATATATAAATCGAGCTTTTTCAATTTTATAAGCGTGTCATAAATTGTTTTACCATCTCATTTTTCCATTCGATAAACGTTCCTTCATTAATTTTATTTCTTGCTTCGTTTACCAGCCAAAGATAAAAATGAAGATTGTGGATACTTGCTATTTGCATTCCTAAAAATTCATTTGCGGCAAATAAATGACGTAAATATGCCTTTGAATATAATTTATCGACAAAAGAGTCAGACTCTGCATCAATCAAAGAAAAATCGGTTGCCCATTTTTGATTTTTAATATTTAAAATTCCGTTACGAGTAAACAGCATTCCATTTCTCCCATTGCGCGTAGGCATAACGCAATCGAACATATCAATCCCTAATGCTATTCCTTCAAGAATATTAGCCGGAGTTCCAACCCCCATTAAGTAGCGAGGCTTATCCTGAGGTAAAATATTATTTACAAGTTCGATCATTTCGTACATCATCTCTGCCGGTTCGCCAACTGACAATCCTCCGATTGCATTCCCTTCCATGTTATACTCAGCAACTGTTTCTGCTGATTTTATTCTTAAATCTTTAAATACGCTTCCTTGGACTATTGGAAAAAATGATTGTTTGTGTTCATAAATTAGTTCAGTTTCATTGAAATGACGTATTCCTCTGTGCAACCATGTGTGGGTTAAGTGCATTGATTTCTCAGCATATTTATATTCACAAGGATAAGGAGTACACTCATCAAATGCCATAATAATATCAGCTCCGATTATTCGCTGTGTATCAACAACATTTTCAGGAGTAAATAAATGGTATGAACCATCAATATGAGACCTAAATTTTGCTCCTTCTTCGGTTAATTTACGATTTGCAGCTAACGAAAAAACCTGATATCCGCCACTATCAGTCAATATTGGTCGCTCCCAATTTATAAAACGATGCAATCCTCCTGCTTGTTTTAAAATATCCAAGCCAGGACGCAAATATAAATGATACGTATTTCCTAATATTATTTGTGCATGAATATCTTCGACCAAATCGCGTTGATGAACTCCTTTTACCGAACCAACTGTACCCACAGGCATAAAAATTGGCGTTTGAATTTTGCCATGGTCTGTCTCTATTAATCCAGTTCGTGCTTTTGAATTGGAATCTTTTTTATTTACTGCAAACTTCATGAAATCTTATTTTTGTCAAAGATATAAACTTTAGTCAATGTTTGAAAAATTCGGAAAGTTGAAAGTTTGGATTTAAATAAAATAGCGGATCTTAAAAAAAAGGCCGGAAAATCCGGCCAAAAGTTATTTTATTATATCAAATCCTGTATATTTCTGCAAAGCTTTAGGGATTTTTATTCCTTCAGCGGTTTGATTATTTTCAAGAAGCGAAGCTACAATTCTAGGTAATGCCAAAGCACTACCATTTAAAGTATGAGCCAATTGTGTTTTTTTTGTTTTCTCGTCTTTAAATCGAAGTTTTAAACGATTCGATTGATATGATTCAAAATTTGAAACCGAACTTACCTCTAACCAACGCTTTTGTGCTGCCGAAAAAACCTCAAAATCATACGTTAAAGCGGATGTAAAACTCATGTCTCCTCCACATAAACGCAAAATTCGATATGGAAGCTCTAATTTATGAAGTAAACCTTCAACATGCTTAACCATTTCCTCTAAAGCAGTATATGAATTTGCAGGATGTTCAACTCGAACGATTTCAACTTTATCGAATTGATGTAAGCGATTTAATCCTCGCACATCTGAACCATACGAACCGGCTTCGCGACGAAAACAAGGAGTATAAGCACAATTTTTTATTGAGAATGTCGAAGTATTTAAAATTACATCGCGATAAATATTCGTTACCGGAACTTCTGCTGTTGGAATTAGATACAAATTGTCGATTCCACAATGATACATTTGACCTTCCTTATCAGGTAATTGTCCCGTTCCAAATCCAGAATCTGCATTTACTAAAATCGGAGGTTGAACTTCCGCATAGCCAGCTTGTTCAGCTTCATCTAAAAAGAAATTTATCAAAGCACGTTGTAACTTTGCTCCCTTGCCTTTGTAAACAGGAAATCCTGCTCCGGTAAGCTTATTTCCAAGTTCAAAATCAATAATGTCGTATTTCTTAGCAAGTTCCCAATGAGGAATTGCCTCATAAGTAAAAACAGGCATTGTACCATTTTCTTTAATGCAAAGATTCTCTTCTGTCGTTTTTCCATGAGGAACAGATTCGTGTGGAAGATTGGGGATCTGAACCAATAAATCTTGTAAATCTTTCTCCGCTTTGGTAAATTGTACGCTTAATTCTTTGCTTTCTTCTTTTAAAATCGCTGTTTTTTCTTTTGCTTTATTTGCTTCATCAATTTTTCCTGTTTGAAAAAGCAAGCCGATTTCTTTCGCAATACTATTTTGCTGAGTTAAATTTACATCCAACTTTGTTTGAATTTCTTTACGATAATTATCTTGTTCGATAACTTTAGTAATTATTTCTTCCGCTTTAAAAAATTTGACCAATAATCTTTCGATTACAAATTCTTTATTTTCTTGTATGAACTTAGCTGTTAGCATAATAAGTTAAAAGTAAAATGTTTATAAAGTTTATAAAGATAATAAGGAATCCGTTACTGATTATTAGTTTTTCAACATGCGATTTTCATTATTTTCCTAATATCTTTCCCAAATATATTAATAAAAAAAACTCCTGAAATTACATAAAGTAAAACTCAGGAGTATTATTTAAGGGCATTACCCAATGATTTATTCTGCAGTTATAGGCTGAATCGAAACGTAAGATCTATTGTCTCGTTTTTTTCTAAAAACAACAATACCATCAACTAAAGCGTGCAATGTATGATCTTTTCCCATATCTACATTTTCGCCAGGATGATGTTCAGTTCCTCTTTGACGAACTATAATATTTCCTGCTTTAGCGAATTGACCGCCATATACTTTTACGCCTAAACGTTTGCTTTCTGATTCTCTTCCGTTCCTTGAACTACCAACACCTTTTTTATGTGCCATTTCTATTCGATTTTAAAAAATTAAAAAATGATATCTTCAATTTGAACTTGTGTCAAATATTGACGATGTCCGTTTGTAACTCGGTATCCTTTTTTTCTTTTCTTTTTGAAAACTAAAACTTTATCGCCTTTTAAGTGCGTTAAAACTTTTGCCGATACCTTTGCTCCAGAAACCATAGGTTTTCCTACTTTTACGTTGCCGTTATCATCAACAAATAATACTTTGTCGAATTCAATGCTTGTTCCTTCTTCAGCATCTAATCTATGAACATACAATTTTTTGCTTTTTTCAGCTTTGAATTGTTGCCCTGCTATATCTACAATTGCGTACATTGATAATTATTTTACAGTTTTAAGGACTGCAAAGCTAGGAATTTTTTACTTGATAACCAAGTTTTTGTCTTTATAATTCTTAAATATTTTTGAAATCTTAAATTCTTAAACTTCAAATATCAGAAATACAGCTTGATGTAGAAATTGAATAATGGTCGTACAAAGTATTAAGTATTTCATTATATTTGTGAAACTTGAATTAACCAAAAAAACACTTTAGTCTTTTATATATGGACAAAGTTAAATTAAACGTATTGGGGCTGTCATACAGTCAAACACAATCAGGAGCTTACGCATTGGTATTGTCTGAGGAAGATGGAGAACGAAGAATTCCAATAATTATTGGGGGATATGAAGCCCAAGCTATTGCTATTGAGTTGGAAGGATTGAAACCGCCAAGACCTCTCACACACGACTTATTTTTAAGCCTTGCTAATGCCATAGGAATTAGAGTTGTTGAAGTAAATATTTACAAACTTGAAGAAGGTATTTTTTATTCGGAGATAACAATAATGAGTGAGAATAAAGATATTAGAATAGACGCTAGAACTTCGGATGCCATTGCTCTTGCTCTGCGTTTCAAATGTCCTATTTATACGAGTTCGGATATCCTTTCTAAATCAGGGATTGTTCTTGATTTCGGTAAAGAAATCAAGCCAAAAGAAAAATCAGAAGAAGAAATCGTTTCAAAAAAATCGTCAGGGAAGGTACGATTTGCACAATACAATCTTGCAGAACTTAATCAAATGATGGAAAAAGCAATTGCCGAGGAAAATTACGAATTAGCCAAAGAAATTCGCGACGAAATAAGCAAAAGGACTGAAGAAGTGTAAATTTTTATTCTGATTTTCAGATTTAAACAAAATATAATTTATAATAATATCAAACAGTAAAAATTTCAAAATATACTATTATGAGTTTAAAATTAAGACTTACCGTAATGAATTTCCTGCAATTTTTTGTTTGGGGTTCGTGGTTAATCACTCTTGCAAATTATTGGTTTGGGACTAAGGGTTGGGGTTCAACTGAATTTGGAGCCGTTTTCTTAACATTAGGAATTGCTTCTATGTTTATGCCAACTATCACAGGCATTATTGCTGACCGATGGATGAATGCAGAAAAATTGTACGCAATTATTCACATTTTATCAGGACTTACGGTTGCGTGCTTTCCATTCGTGAACGACCCAAATACATTTTTCTGGGTAATGTTACTAGCTATGAGTTTTTATATGCCAACCATAGCATTAACAAACACAATTGGCTACAACGCCTTAAAACAGGGAGGTTACGATGTTGTTAAAGATTTTCCTCCAATTCGAGTTTGGGGAACAATTGGTTTTATTGCAGCCATGTGGTTAACAAATTTAACAGGAAACAAATCGTCAGAAATGATGTTTTACTTTTCAGCAGTTGGTTCAGTAATTCTTGGAGCTTATTCATTTACACTTCCAAAATGTCCACCACAAATGCAAGTTGAGAAAAACGCTACATTTATTAAACTGTTAGGCTTAGATGCTTTTAAGTTGTTAGCAAACTACAAAATGGCATTATTCTTTATTTTTTCAATGTTGTTGGGAGCTTCATTGCAATTAACAAACATGTATGGCGATGTTTTTTTAGATGAATTCAAATATTTTCCTGAATACGCAGACTCATTTGTTGTAAAATATTCAACCATAATAATGTCTATTTCTCAAATTTCAGAAACATTATTTATTTTAACTATTCCTTTTTTCTTAAAACGATTTGGAATTAAAAACGTAATGTTAATGAGTATGTTTGCTTGGGTTTTACGTTTTGGTTTATTTGCTTATGGCGACCCTATGGGAGGTTTGTGGATGATTATTTTATCGATGATAGTTTACGGAATGGCTTTCGATTTTTTCAATATTTCAGGAGCTTTATTTGTTGAAACACAAACACATCCATCGATGAGAGCAAGTGCTCAAGGTTTATTTATGATGATGACCAACGGTTTAGGAACTATTATTGGAGCATATGGAAGTGGAGTTATAATTGAAAAATTCTTTATGCTTGAAGATGGAAATAGAAATTGGCCAGAAATATGGATTGCATTTGCAGCATATTCATTAGTTGTAGCAATTTTGTTTGCAATTTTATTCCGTCATAAACACGATCCAAAAGTTGTTGCTAATTTTAATCACTAGTTTAAAAAGGAAATAAGGATATAGGGAAATAAAGGAATAAGTTAAATTAAAATCTTTGTTTCTCTTTTATTTTTAAAGTAAAAATATATGATTTCGTCAGAAGAAATAAAACTAATTGCAACTAAAATAAAAGAGAATTTTTTTGTTAAAACAATCATATTGTTTGGCTCTTATGCTTATGGAAAACCTGAAAGCGAAAGCGATATTGACCTTTGTATAATTACTGATGAAAACAAAAGAAAATTAGAAATTATTAGAGAAATCAGAAAATTATTAATGACAACAATTAAAGAACCTATTGATTTATTGGTTTATAAAGTTGATGAATTTAATGAGCGTTCTACCATAAAAAGCACACTTGAATATAAAATTAAAAACGACGGAATTTATTTATAATGAGCAAAGTTGATGTTGTAAAAGAATGGTTTTATTTAGCTGAAACTGATTTAAAATCGGCAATATTTCTAAAAGGAATGTCCCCAATTCCTGTAGAAATAATTTGCTATCATTGTCAACAATCTTCAGAAAAATATTTAAAAGGATTTCTTGCCTTTCACGACGAAAAAATTGTAAAAACTCACGACTTGATTGTTTTAAATAATTTATGTAAAAAATTCAATTCTGAATTTATAAAAATTGAAGATTTCTGTTTAAGACTAACCGATTATTCTACAAATATTAGATACCTAGCAACCTTAGATATAACTCAGAATGATATGGAGTTAGCAATTATTGATGCAACAAAAATTCAAGAATTTATTTTGAAATTCGATTTCAATTTTTAAAATTTTATTCAAAAGAACAATTACATTTTAAATTTTCATATCGAAAATGAAACAATATTTAGATTTATTAGACCACGTTCTAACTACAGGAAACACTAAATCTGACCGCACAGGCACAGGTACAATTAGTATTTTTGGTTATCAAATGCGATTTAATTTGAAAGATGGATTTCCACTTTTGACTACAAAAAAAACGCATTTACGTTCAATTACACACGAACTTTTGTGGTTTTTGCAAGGTGATACAAACATAAAATATTTAACCGATAACAAAGTTTCCATATGGGACGAATGGGCTGATGCCGGAGGAAATCTCGGACCAGTTTATGGTTATCAATGGCGTTCGTGGCCAACAACAGATGGAAAACACGTTGACCAAATTTCGCAAGTTGTTGATTCTATAAAAAACAATCCAGATTCTCGCCGTCATATTGTAAGTGCTTGGAATGTTGGCGAATTAGACAAAATGGCTTTGCCTCCTTGTCATTTATTAATTCAATTTTATGTAAACGATGGAAAACTTTCGTGTCAATTGTATCAACGCAGTGCTGATATTTTCTTGGGAGTTCCATTCAATATTGCAAGTTATGCAATGCTAACCATGATGATTGCTCAAGTTTGCGGTTTAGAAGCTCATGAATTTGTTCATACGCTGGGCGATGCACACATTTATTCAAATCATATTGAACAATGTAAATTGCAATTAACTCGAGAACCTCGAAAACTTCCAACAATGAAATTAAATCCAACTATAAAAAGCATTTTTGATTTTAAATTTGAAGATTTTTCGTTAGAAAATTACGACCCACATCCACATATTAAAGGAGAAATTTCGGTGTAAGCTCTAAAATTGGATTCGATATAAAAACATTGGAAAAAAACCTGTTTGGTAATCATAATTAACCGTTTGGTTTCTTGGATTGTATGTTTGTCGGTATATGTTTTTATTGTCAGTAACATTTTGCAAATCAATAGCCCATTCTTGATTAAATTTTTTCTTGTTCATTTTAAAACCAATTCTTAAATCAGCTCTAAAATAATCTTCAAATCTATTTTCAAAAGCCGAAGACCAATTATATTGAGCCTGATTAACAGCTGCCGAAGCCTCAATATCTATCGGAATATATCGCTTACCTCCTGCATAAACGCCCTTTACATCAATCGTTAACGAATTATTTCCAATTTTAAATTCATATCCTGCAAGAGCATTGTAAACAAAGTTTCCATTAAAGGCAGTATTTCGTTCGACTCCATCAAATCCTGAATATTTCGATTCAAATAATGAAGCTGTCATTAAGAAATAATATCCTTTGCTGAAAAATTTTTCAAAGGTAAATTCAATTCCATAATTTTTACCTGTTCCTTCGTTTACCAAGCTATCGTAAGTCGATGAGTAAAAATCGTCGCCTGAATTCAAAATTGAATAGGCAAAATTCGATTCAACTACCGGAACATCGAATAAATATTGATAATACAATTCTGATTTGAATCGGACATTTTCAGAAAATAGTTTTTCGTACGCAAGAACAAGCTGATGCGATTTATAGGTTTTTACATCTTTATTTGTGTACAAAATATCATCGTTTTCAAGTTTGGTTTGTAAAAAATAAAAATGTCGAGCCAACATTTGACTATGTAGTCCATATCCTAAACTAATCGATTGCGTGTTGGTAATATTATATTTTAATCCCAATCGAGGCTCTGCTGTAACTTCGTTGTTAATTTTAATCATTTGAGAATACAAACCCGAGTTGAGCATCAAATTGTCAGAAAAATTATGTTGCCATTGCACGTAAGCTCGAATAATTGATAGGCTTCCCTCTACATTAAAACTATTAACATCTGTATTTATTGAAAAAACCGTATCGTTATTTTTTAAACTATACAAATCGAAGTACGCTCCGATATTCAAATTGTTTTTTGAATCAAATTTGGTTTTTAAATGAGTTGATACAGAATATTTTATTTCGTTATAACTCGAACGATAAAATTTGTACCCCGAACCTTCGATGACTGTTCCTGCAGAATCAAAACGTAATGAATCGACTTGTGTTGAAGAAGAGTTTCCCTGTACAGCAAGAATTGTTTTGATACGAGTTTTGGTATTAAAAAAATACAAATGAGTTAATCCGACAACTCCGGTATTTGAACCAAATTTAACATCTGTTCCTAGTAAATTGTAACCCGATTCATCGTCGGTATCGGCATCAACATTTTCGCTATCGTTAAGTTCAATGTAACTAATTCCGCCTAATCCGATTAAGGAAAATTTACCGATTTTTGTTTTAGCAAAATCTAATTTAAAAGTCAAATCCTGATATTGCGGAATTGCAGAACCTGCACCGAAATTTAAGCCCATTGCACTCATCACTCCCAACGTTGAATATCTATAATTTGCTAAATACGATGAGTTGTGTTTGTCGGAAAAAGGTCCTTCGGCTCCCAATTCAAAACCGTTAAACCCTATTTGCCCAACGTATTCGCGTTTGTAAGTATTTCCTGCTCTCATATTCAAATCGAAAACTCCCGATATTGCATTTCCGTATTCGGCAGGAAATGCTCCAGTAAAAAAATCAGAGTTTGTAAGCAAATTATTGTTAAGCATGCTTACCGGACCTCCCGTTGTGCCGGCAGCTCCGAAATGGTTTGGGTTGGGAATTTCAACTCCATCGAGTCGCCAAAGCAAACCTGATGGAGAGTTTCCTCTAATAATTATATCGTTTCGAGTATCGCTAACCATCGAAACACCTGCATAATTTGCAGCCATTCTCGAAGGGTCGCCCAAACTTCCTGCAAATCGTTCGGTTTCTTCAACTGTAAATGTTCGAGCACTTACGGTTGCCATTTTATTGAGAGCTTCGTGTTTTCTTCCGCTTGCCGAAATTACAACTTCATCAGTCTGAATCACATTTTCAATAAGCTGTACATTTATTACAATTTCTTTCCCCGAACTCACATTCAAATTGTTAACCAAAAAGGTTTTAAAACCCATGTACGAAACCTGTATAGCCTGCCTTCCGATTGGGACATTTTGCAATATAAATTCTCCGTTTATATCCGAAATTGTTCCATTTACCGGATTCGACTCTAATAAAACTACACTTGCTCCGGGAATCGGTATTTGCGAATATTTATCAATCACCGTTCCTCTAATGTTTTGCATAATATCTTGAGCAAAAGCTATCGAAAGGCTTGCTGTCAATAATAAAGTTATCGTTAACGTCTTTTTTAAGTTCATAAAGTTTATCTAGTTTATAAAGTCCATAAAGTTTTTAAAGTAGAAAGAAAAGAGATTAGAAGTTGGACGTTAGATGGGCTCGAGTAGCTTGGACATTCTTGTCCGAGAAAATTTATTCGTGAATGCGATAAGTTATTCAAGTTCATAAAGTCCATAAAATTTGTAAAGTTTTTAAATCTGGGGGATTATATAATTTCAATTTCTAAAATTAAATAGTTTTTTCGTCTGTGCAAAGTTTAGCCTTTTTATACTTTTTTGCAATAATAAAAATACCTATTGCATAAAGAGCAATGTTAAATATTCCTATCGAGAATACTCCAATTGAGAATATTCCTGCCGAAAATATTCCTATTGAGAACATTCCTGCCGAAAAAACACCAATACTAAAATCACCGGCTGCGAAAAAGCCCATCGAAAACCGACCTGCACTAAAAATTTCATAATGGTTAAAATGTAAAATTCCAGCTACTAAAATTAACACTAAAGCTGTTCCTAAAATCCAAAAATTTGTTTTCATAATTCGTTTGTTTTTTTTGATTAATAAAAATTTGTTTCTGCAATGATACGAGCTAAAAAATCGTTGCAAAAATTTATGTGATTACGAACTATAAAATGTGATAACAAACTAGCTTGTGTTGCGATTAGCAAGATTTTGTGACGAAATGCAAGCCGTTTTATTTAAAATTTGCCACGAAATTTCGAGAAACTGGAACTAAAATATCTTTAGAAGCAAAGCTTTAGAAAAAGATAAAAAGCAATACTCTACCAATAATGTTAGAAGCAAATATTAGAAGCAAAGCTTTTTGAAAAAGCTTTGCTTCTTTTTGCTTCTTTTCACCAAAAAGCGTTGCTTTTTTTACCAATAGTAGAAATTTTAAAAAACGATTTGACAAACAACTATGCTTTGATTCCCAAGGCTATCTACAATAGTAGAAATTTTTAAAAACGATTTGACCGTCAATTGTCATTTCTGTATTTTAAATCTACAATAGTAGAAATTTTTAAAAACGATTTGACGTATTTTATCTCTATTCTAAGCTCGTATCTACAATAGTAGAAATTTTTAAAAACGATTTGACACAAATATTTCTTGAAAGGCACTACCAATCTACAATAGTAGAAATTTTAAAAGCCGATTTGACTCTATGGTCAAAACCAGCACAAGCAAAGGTACAAAATATAAGGGTTTTTCAAACAAATAATGAAAACTATTTTACCCCACCTCGTAAAAAAAAAATACAACTATTTCAAATAACTAATTGTTTTAGAAGCAAAGCTTTTTAAAAAAGCTTTGCTTCTTTGTGCTTCTTATTGTTTCTTTTCTCCAAAAAGCGTTGCTTCTTGCTTCAATAAAGCATCTAATCAAAAGAGAATTGTTTAATTAATTCAAACGAAATTTTTTTCTTATGAAAAAATATGAAATTTTCTTTGTTATCGAACCATTCTATTACCGCTTGTCGTTGCAAATTCGATGGTTTATCGCTCAAAATGCTATTGTAGCTACTCCACTTGTATGCCCTAAAATCGTTAACATAACCATGGAGTTGTGGATTAGCATGAATATAAAAGACAAGGTTTGTAAAATATTCATTCGTATATATTTCTATTCTTTTGAAAGGATTTTCAAATAAACTACCATGCCTACTTTGTTGTTTATTTGTAGCTTTAGAATAACTTGTAAAAAAACGATGAAATGCTTGACTTGGCTTTTCTAAAAGCTTTGCTTTTTGTAAAAGCAAAGCTTTTTCTTTCACACGTATCAACAAATGAAAATGATTTGGTAATAAACAATATGCAAATGTTTCGACATAATCAGATAAATATTCGTTATACCGATTGAGAAAAAAGATGTAATTAAGTTCGTTAAAAAATATTTTATCGGAATTATTTCCTCGATTAAAAATATGATAATATTTCCCTTCTTCGAGTTCTAGTTGATGCTTTTTCATGTTTTATTCAGTTTATAGAAGCAAAGCTTTTTGAAAAAGCTTTGCTTCTTATGTCATTACCTCTTATTTTAGGTTTTGCACAAAACTTAACCATTCTTTGTTGCTAATTGCAAGTTTTATTTTTTTCAAATCATCGGCTTTTTTAATTTGTTGCACACACCACAAACCTTTCAATGCAATGTGAAAAGCTCCGTTTGCATCGGCATCTTTTGGCAAATTTGGCATTGCATTTCGGCTATCGTAAAAAACTCCGTTTTTTGCTACTGGCGAAAGTATAAAATCAATATCGGTTCCCGATTTCGATTGCCGCAACATAAGTGTTAAAGCCAAATAATGTAAAAGTTTCGAAAACAATTGTTTATCGTCTTGCAAAAGCAATTCGGTTTTTAAATTTTTTCCATTTTTATATTCAATTTTAAATTTATCAAAAATCAATTTCAATTCATTTGTTACATTCACTTCGTCGCTTGCTTTGGTTTGTGGATTGTAGCGGTAGCGAACGTCGCTGTGTGTGCAAACTGTCCATTTTGTTTGGCTTCCTTCAGCTTTTTCGGTAAATTTTTTATAGTCGAATTCAAATTCAAAATAATTTTTATCGGCATTAAATTTTATACTTTCAAATTTTTCGAAAAACAATTTTGCTTTTTCAACACTTTCGTATTTGGGTTTCAAAAAATCGACAAAACCTGTTGCTGGGTCAATTTTGCTTGTGTTCCAAGCCGGAACATAAAACAAAAATCCGCTTTGTTTTCCCATTTTCTCGAAACTTTCAAATTTGTTAGTCAATTGCAAAGCATTTAAAACTCCTGCGGTTTCGTTTACATCATTATTTTTGAAAACCAAATAATTGAGTTTTTCAATCAACATTTTTTCAAGTTTTTGGTAAACTTGTCGTTCCACTTTTTGTCTGCCACGCATAAAACCTGCGTTTAAATCTTCCATAACCACAATTGCGTTTTCGTCAACCATCATTGTTGCAATTTGATGCACAACTTGGCTCAAATATCCTTCTTTGAGTTCTTTTATGGTTTCAATTGTTTTCCAATCTTGACGAGCGTTTGCTCGTTCATTTTCTTTGTTTACCAACAAATTTTTATAATCGGTTTCGTGTTCTTGGCTTGTTGCAATTACGTTTAACGATTGTTGTTTCAACAATTCGCCTTTTTGATTTATAAGTGTGAGATAAATCAAATGTCGTTCGCCACGGTCTAAACCAATAATTTTAACATCCGAATTCGATTTCAAATATTCGTTCACTTTTGTATTCAAATATTCGTTTCCTTCGGCTTTAAAATTCAACGTTATTGGAACGTGAAATTGAAATTTATCTAATGTAAAACGCTTATCTTTAATTAAATCGTAATTAAACGAACTTTGTTTTTTATTGTTTAGTGGATTTTTATTGTCAATTGCTTGATTTGCTTTGTGAATAATTCTATCAGTTTGTTTTATTGACGATTGTCTGAAAAAAACTTCGGCTTCTCCGTTCAATTTATAAACCACGTTTTGCAAATTTTGCTCGTCAAACAACATTTTCCAATACAAAGTGTGCATATTTGGTTTTCCTTTGCTGAAAGGCGAAAAATCTTTATTATAGATTTGAAATAAATACAATTTTCCTTCGTCAACTAATTGATTTATATATGTTTCGTCGAGTTTTGTGAAAGTTAATTTATAACCTTGTTTTTCAACTTCTTTGTAAAACTCGCTTAAATCGTTGTACGTTTCAGTTTTCGAAAATTGATGATTAAAATGTTTCCAATCGGTATGTTTTGCTATTGATTGTTTGAAAAAATCAATCAAATTTTCCATATCTTTTCTAACAAAAGCATCGCCTTTTTTGTGCGTTTCTTTTTGATATTTACTTTGTATTTCGGCTGATGGTTGAAAACTTTCAATTCCTTTTGCTGATAAAAATACTTTTGGTAACATTTTATTTGCTCCTGGCAATAATTTGTAATTCATTTTTTCAAAAGCCGTTTCTTCGTTTTTGCAAACAGGAACATTTCTTTCGAAAATTCGATTGTTCGATTTTGACATAATTCCCAAATAAAACAAACCATTTTTTCTGAAAATTACGCTTGTGTTAACGGGTTCTTTGTTTACATCCCAACCATTTAGCAATGTGCTATTTTCAAAATTTAGTTTTATTTTTTCGGTGCTGTAAGCTTTTTGAGTTAAGTAATTTCTTACTTTATTATAAATTGAAATTGTTTGGCTCAAATGTTCAAATAAAGCAGTAAATAAACTGTAAAAAAGTTCGTCTTTTTCTTTGTCTTTATCTTTTAAACTCAAAGGTTTGAGAAAATGAATTAAATTTAAAATGCTATCCAAAAAATCTTTTATTTGCGAAACTTGTTCTTTTTGATTTCCCAATTTTATATTTTCGGGATATGGTTCGTTCAATAAATCTTTAATTACTACATAATTATGATGAATTTTTTGAAGCAAATCAATTTTGTTGTCTTTGTCCAAACCAAGTTTTGCAAAATATTCACTAACAATATTTTTGTTGTTTTTTTCTTTAATTATTTCACTATCACATTCATTTAATGCGGTTTGTATAGTTTCAATATTGAAATCTTGTTTTAACCATTTTGCTTTACGTTCGTCGTATTTTTCTTGTTTTTCTTTTGATGAAATTGGATTTTGTTTTTCATAATAATCGTTCAAAGCTGATGAAATTATGCTCCAATCACCAAATAATTTTTGTGAAATATCGGTCAACGAAGTATCATTTCTTAAATAAATTTTAGATAAATCGAATGTTTTTAAACCAATAATTAAATTTTTGATTGCTTCAAAAATGTTTGTAGTGTGTCCATCGTCTTCGTAGTTACACAAAACGCTACTATAAAATTGTTCAATATTTTCGAGTAATTGAGCATCGGTTTCAAAAGTTTCAGCAACAAAAGAAACGCTATGTCTGTCGCTTAAAATTTGCTTGTAAAGTTGTTTGAATTTTGCTTGTTTTTTCTTTTTGTCGGTTTGTTTTTGGTTATAATCGGTATTTATATATTCGTTTAAACCTTTAATTTTTGTTTTTCCTTCATCGGCAGTTCTTCCACCAATAACAATGTTGTAAAGTTCAATTCCTGTTTGTGTAAGTGTTTGGTTAAAAAAACTTAATGAGAAAATTTCGTCTAAAGTTTTTCCTTGCACAATTTCTTCCATTTCAACAAGTGTTTTGTTCAAATCTGAAATTAATTCGGGAGCATCTTTTTTAATTTTTTCATAAATTTTCAAATTATCTATAAACTTTGGCAAGTTTTCGTTAACCAAACGATATGCAATTGCGGTCGCTTTTTCATCGGCAACATACATATTTCGTCTATTTTGGTGAAAACCCGTGAAATAGGTTGTGAAATCTTTGAATTCGTTTACTAATTCTTTTTGTTCGTCGTCAACAAAATTTAATAAATCTTGTTTTATCAATTCTTTTGCAAAAAGGTTTTTAAAACGTTCTTTAATTTCATCATTTGGATTTTTTGCAAAAGCATCAGCAATTTGTTTACGGAGTGAATTGCGAATGTTATCAAATTCTTTTTTATCGGTATCGTCTTTTTCTTTTTTGTTGAATATCGTTTCGTAAGTTTCTAAACCGTGCAATTTAAAATCGCATAAAACCATTTCAATGAAATATTTATGATATTCATCAATAATTTTCTTTACTTTTTTATAACTAACAGCTCTTTCATTGTCTTTTTCAATTAATCCATTTATTTCAATAAATTCTTTAGTTTTTCCTTGTGGAATTAGCTCAAAACGTAAAGTTTTCGATAATGAAAATTGATTTGTAAATTGTTTCATGTGGTTTATGTATTTTTTCTCATAAAGTTAGAAAAATACATACAAGCAAAAAAACTTTTAAGCAATATTTTATGATTGCGTTAATTGTTGTCCATTTATATTAGGAGAAGCCGTTTTATTTGAAATTTACGACGTAATTTCGAGAAACGGGAACTACGATTTCGGTATTTTTGAAAAATAATTGAATCCCCTGCGAATTTCCGGTTGATTTTTCGATTAAATCTGTATTTGCGATGAATGAGCGATGAACTTTTACAAAGTTTTTGTGCTTAGAGAGCAGTGTTTCTATTTCTTTAAGTGTAGCTCTAATTATTTTCTTAGCTGTTTTGCTCTCATTAAAATAATTTATCTCAACATAATTTCCCTGCGACATTATACATATAATATTCGACGAAGATATTGATATCATATCATTTCCAACATTCGATGTAAAAGTTATTATTTCTGATGAGTTTTGTTGAATATGGTTTTGTTGAATAGTGTCAAGAGCTGTTGTATTCTTCTTCAATTCGTTAACATAGCCCACATAAACGAAAAAGATTGTCGGAAAAAGTCCGATTGTAAATGTTGAAATCAGAAAATACAGAAACGAACCAAGTGTTAATTTAAAGTTTGCAATAAAAATCGAAGAATACAAAACATTCATGCAAGCAATCAAGGTAATTAAACCCGTAATGGTTAAGATGCTTGATAATAAAGTAACATTTTTAATTTCGACGAATTTATACTTAAAAATAAGTACCCATATAGATTGATAAATTATGTATGTAACAAAAGTAACAAAACCAAATCCAAGTGATTGAAAAAAAAGATTTTCGAGTTCATTTATTCCAAAAGGTTTAAAAATAAATAAGAACATAAAAATAAATATTCCCAACAAAAATGCAGGAATAATTTTTACACGTTCAAACGCGACAGGTGCAGGTTGCTTTAATAATTTGATAATATTCATTAATACAAATATAGGTGTTGGAATATAAAATAATCCAAGCTATTCAATATGCTATTTCTTTTTCTTCGAACGTTTTACAAGCTTCAAAATAACATAAAGAGTTATCCCAAGAATTAACCATAATGGCCACAAATAAAAGATTCCGATTATAAAAATTATCAAGCCACTCCAACCCGACGAAATAGCATCGCCTAATTTTGAAAAGAAACTTGGCTCGTTATAATTGTAGTCGTTGTACTGATTTACCGTTAAATTTATAGTACTATATCCAACCTGATTATTCAAAAATTTAAGTCGGCCTTCGGCAGCGTCAATTTCTTCACGTATTTGTTTGATTTTGTACTCAACTTCAAGTATTTCGCTTATGGTGTTGGCTTTTTTCAAAATCTCGTAATATCGTGTTTCTATTTCCTTTTTAGCTTTTAATCGTGCTTCAATATCAACAAACTCTTCGGTAACGTCGGTTAGTGATACACTTTTTTGTATTACTTTTTTCACATCAACAATAAGCGTATCGAGCAAATTGTCAAATTTTTCGCTGGCAACTCGTATCGTTAAGCTATTTGAAATCAAATACGATGTATTATTTTCAACTTCGCTCGAAACATATGCGTTGTAGATTCTCAATCGTTTCTTAATTTCCGAAATCGAAGCATCGTAGTCCGCCACTTCAACAGATACGTTTGCTGTCTTGATTATTTTTTCAGCTATTTTATCTTTTGCCAAATCGTCGATTGATTTTGGAGTTTCCGCCTCTGTATATTCCTCAACATTAGCAGATTTTGCTGTCTGCTCAAATTCCACAGCACCGTCAGCCATCATCTGAACATTGTCGCTCATTTGACTGCACGACATTAGCGTAAGCACCAAAAATACGAGTAAATATAAGTTTTGTCTCATCTTCGTAATGTTTTAATTAATTTTCATCAAGACATAAAGTTATGCTTATAATCTCATATTTCAAAAATCTGCATTATAATTTATTATATTTGTATCTAAATTAATTTTTAAATGAAAACCTTTACATTTCTACTTACTATTATTGTTGCAAGCATTTTGTTTTCTTGCAACTCAACAAAATATCCTGAATACATTAAAAAAACGGATAGCCTGTTAGCAAGTCTTGATAGCATTAGTGTCAAATATCACGAAATAAATTACGGCAGCGTGAAAATTATGTTTGATTTGGTTTCGAAAAATCATGAATTAATCAAAGAAAACGAAAGCCTTGATTTAGCAAATAATCAAGAGTTAAAACAAGATTTGTTTCAATACGGAAGAATTCACAAAGCTTTTAAAAAATATTTGAAAGAGTATGATAAAACAAATTCGGATATTGAATTTAATAAAAATCAGTTGAATACTTTTAAAGATGATATTTCGAATAACTTGATAAGCGAAGAAAATATCATTAAGTTTTATGACGATGAGCTAAAAGCTCATTCAAATTTAGTTGAGACTATTAATTTTTATAATCACGACGTATCAACTTCCATCAAATTGTATAAAGAAATTCATACTCGTATGTCTGAATTTTTAACTCCTTCGACAAAAAATGAATAGTTCATTTCTTAAAAAGATAAGTGGGTTCATTATTTTTATTCTCGTTGCTTTAATTTCATTTTCTCAAGTAAACGAGAGCCAATTGGCATTAAAATACTATCAAAACAAAGAATTCGACAAGGCTGCCGACGTGTATCTAAAATTGTACGAAAAACAAAAATCAGCATATTTTTACAGCTACTACATCAATTGTCTTCTTGAATTAAAAGATTACGAAACCGCCGAAAAATCACTAAAAAAAGAGATAAAAAAAGACCCAGCAAATTTATCTCTCTATGTAGATTACGGATTTGTTTTTAAAGTTCAAAACTATTTTGCTAAAGCCGATGAACAGTTCGAAACTGCAATAAAAAATATTTACCCCGACCGCCAACAAATTATGAATCTTGCAAATGCATTTATCGGAAAACGCGAATTCGATTACGCCGAAATGACATATAGAAAAGGTCAAAAACTAGAAAAAGACTACGATTACAATATGGAACTTGCAAACCTTTATTATATCGAACGCAACTACGAGGCAATGATTGATGAATACTTGAACTTACTCGAAACCGACGAAAATTATATTCAGACAGTTCAAAATCGTCTTCAGAATGTTATTTATACCAGTAATGACGACTCGATGCTCGAAATTCTAAAAAGCAGTTTGATAAAACGAATTCAAAAAAGTCCCGACATAAGTATATTTTCGGAATTATTAATTTGGATTTATATTCAGGACAACGATTTTGAAAATGCATTGACTTATACAATAGCTATTGATAAAAGGAAAAAAGAAAATGGCGAACGGCTTATCCTCTTAGCCCGTTCAGCAAATACAAATGAACGATTCGAAATTGCTATCGAAGCATATAAATATGTGATTAGCAAAGGTATTGATTCAGAATATTATACCGATGCAAAAAACGAATACCTAAACTCAATATACAATAAAATTACAAATTCGGGAATCTTCACAAAGATAGAAATCGAAGACCTTGAAAAAAGTTACCTTGAAACACTAGATGAACTTGGGAAAAAATCCACTACAATATCATTAATTAAAGAGTTAGCTCATTTACAAGGGTTTTATTTACATAAAGTTGATTCTGCGATAAGTTTGCTCGAAAAATCGCTCGAGATACCGGGAGTTAAACCATCAAATATTTCTGAATGTAAGATTGCTTTAGGAGATTTATATTTATTGAATAATGACGTTTGGGCTGCTACTATATTTTACGGACAAGTCGAAAAAAACGATCCAAATAGCTTGTTGGGACATGAGGCTAAATTTAAAAAAGCTAAACTTGCATACTATGTTGGAGATTTTCAATGGGCAGAAGCTCAACTAGATGTTCTGAAAGCCAGCACATCAAAATTAATTTCTAATGATGCCTTTTACTTAGCGTCGATTATTTCCGACAATTTAGCTCTTGACACAAGCGAACAAGCCTTAAAAATGTATGCTCGAGCCGATTTACTGAGTTTCCAACGAAAAGATTCACTCGCAATGATTACCTTAGATTCCCTTAGCGAAAATTTTAAAACACATTCGCTCGCCGACGATGTGCTATATTTAAAAGCCAATATTTACACAATATCTAATAATTATTTGAAAGCTTCAGAGTTATATGAAAAAATTTATAGCGATTATTCATACGATATTTTAGCCGATGATGCTCTTTATCATCTTGCAATTATTACCGAAGAAAAGATAAATGATAAAGAAAAAGCGAAGCAATTCTACAACGATCTTTTACTCAAATATCCGGGAAGTATTTTTGTTTCAGATTCTCGACAGAGATATCGAAAATTGCGTGGAGATGTACTAAAAAAGACCGAAGAAAAATTTTTTTATGATTTGTAGTGAATAATAAAAAATCATTCATACTTGGGATTTCTGCAATTCTTTTCTGGTCAACAGTTGCAACAGCATTTAAGTTTGCATTAAACAACTTAAATTATATTCAAACCATCTTTTATTCGGTTTTATTCTCAACCCTTATTATATTCGTGTATTTAGTCATCGAAAAAAAACAATCTCAACTATTCCAGTTTACGTTAAAACAATATTTTTTCTCGGCATTTCTTGGATTTTTAAATCCGTTTTTATACTATCTGATTTTACTCAAAGCATATTCTTTACTTCCAGCTCAACTAGCTCAACCACTTAATTATACTTGGCCAATAATGCTGGTTTTACTTTCGGTTCCTTTGCTTAAAAAGAAACTTAAGAAAATTGACTTGATTGGTATTATGGTTAGCTTTTCGGGTGTAATTTTCATATCGCTAAAAGATAATTTTTCGTTTAATAATATCGAAGAACCTTTTGGAATAATGCTGGCAACGGGAAGTTCTATTATTTGGGCTTTATTTTGGATATATAACTTAAAAGATGACAGAGACGTGGTTGTAAAATTATTTTTAAATTTTCTATTTGGACTCATCTTTATTACCATTACTATTTTTGTAACCGATAATTTTATTATTCCAACAAAAGAAGGTCTTAATTCAACGCTTTATATCAGTTTTTTTGAGATGGGAATCACATTTATTTTGTGGTTAACGGCTTTGAAACTGTCAACTTCTCAAGAGAAATTAAGCAACTTAGTTTACATTTCTCCTTTTCTATCACTTATTTTTATTACGATATTTCTACACGAAAATATTTATTCAACAACTTATATCGGACTCAGTTTAATTGTTTTAGGTATCTTTGTTCAAAATATTTTCAGCAAGAAAAACCAATTTTAATATTTCAACTTAATCTGAAACATGGTTTTAGACAGAATTATATTAGGAATCGACCCCGGAACCTGCATAATGGGATATGGAATTATTCATGTGATAAACAATAAGCCTAAACTTTTATCAATGGGGCATATTGAAATTAATAAGTTTAGCGATCCATATTTGAAACTAAAATATATTTACGACCGTACTCTTTCGTTGATTATACAATACACTCCTGATGAACTTGCAATTGAAGCTCCATTTTATGGAAAAAATGTACAATCGATGTTAAAATTGGGAAGAGCCCAAGGAGCTGCTATTTCAGCTGCTTTATCGAGAAACTTACCTATTTTCGAATATGCTCCAAAAAAAATAAAAATGGCAATTACGGGAAACGGAAATGCATCAAAAGAACAAGTTGCCATGATTTTAAAAAATCTTCTAAAACTCGATGCTCTACCTACAAAACTCGATGCTACCGACGGACTCGCTGCAGCATTTTGTCATTTTTATCAAAATAATGCTCTTTCAAGTACAGGAAAATCATATTCAGGCTGGGCTGATTTTGCAAAGAAGAATAACGATAGAATTAAATAAACTAAAGATTTTTGCTGATTGCTTGAGCAATTTCTTCAAATCTTTCTTTCGAAATCTTTAATTTTGGTCTTTCAAAATTAATATCTCCAACATTATTAATTGGAATAAGATGAATATGAGCATGAGGAACTTCCAAACCAATTACAGCGGTTCCGATTCTCTTACATGGAATTGCTTTTTCAATTGCAATTGCAATTTTTTTTGAAAATATATTCATTGCCGCTAATTTTTCATCGGATAAATCAAAAATATAATCAATCTCGATTTTAGGAACGACCAATGTATGTCCTTCGGCTAATGGAAAAACATCTAAAAATGCGTAAAAATCAGCTGTTTCCGCAATTTTATATGATGGGATTTCTCCTTTAATTATTTTAGTAAAAATTGATGACATTATCTCGAAATTTCAACTATTTCAAAACTCATTGTTCCTGATGGTACGCTGATTTCAACAGAGTCTCCAACAGTTTTCCCAACTAATCCTTTGGCAATTGGAGTATTAATTGAAATTTTTCCAGCTTTTAAATCTGCTTCACTTTCTGAAACAATCATATATTGCATTTTAGTTCCATTTTTAATATTTTTAATGGTAACTTTTGAAAGTATTTGAACTTTTGAAATATCAACTCTTGATTCGTCTAAAATTCTAGAATTCCTGACAACTTCTTCTAGTTTTGAAATTTTAAGTTCCAACATTCCTTGGGCATCTTTCGCAGCATCATACTCAGCATTCTCTGATAAATCTCCTTTATCGCGTGCTTCTGCAATCATTTTTGAAATATTCGGACGTTCAATATTAATTAATTGATCTAGTTCATCCTTCAATTTCTTCATCCCTTCGGGTGTTAAATACGATACATTTGACATACATTAGTAGATTTAAATTAAAACAAAAAAGAATCCCGATTGCTCGAAACTCTTTCTAGGACAAAGATAATCGTTTTTTCCTTATTAAAAAAAACTATTTATAAAATTGATGTTCGACTAAAATATTGAGACTAAACCTCATTTATTAAGGTTTAATCTCATATTAATATGATTTACAAACTAATTCTTGCTCCAATTGAATGGCATCCAGCGAAATTTTCGGTAGCTCTGTAAGAATAATCTAAGGAAAATACTGAACCATTATCATTCAACGGAATTTGAACTGAAGCACCTACAGAAGGTCCTGTAAAAGCAACAATTCGAGTTTCTAGTTTATCAACTCCTGTCTCGTAAGAATAACCACCACGAATCAATAAAATATTCTTGATATTATATTCTAATCCGAAATGAAATCGATCTTTAGTAAATGAATTCGATGTAAAGGTAGTCGATAATCTTAGCAACTGATCTGCTTTAACATCTTTTGATGTTGAATCGGCTTTAACAACTGTAGGAATATCATAAGACACTCCCATCTCAAGTGTTGATGGCAACTCACAATCTGCAGAACGTTGTTCAACAGTCATTCCAACTCCTGATGATTCGGGAGTTCCCCTGAATGAAAGTCCATCTCCTTTATACTTCATGGTTGGACCAACATTCTTCAACGTAATTCCAAATCTAAAATTATCGGTTTTCTTCTCATCATTTTTATACTTTCCTATGCCAGTAACATATATAATTCCTGCATCTAAAGCTATTCCTGAAGCTGACAAATCGGAAATCGCCTCATTAACAATTTTCACTGACATTCCTCCGTAAATACTATTTGAGAAAGCATTTGCATAACTCAAGGCAATGGTTGTATTTTGAGGGTGAAAATTACCAATACCTCCTTCAGGAAGATCTACGGTTGTAATTTGATTATTACCAAAATCAAGCGATACAACAGACAATGAAAAAGCACCTGTTTCGCTAATTTTTTGTGTCAAACCAAAAGCGTTTACATTAATATCCGATCCTTTAAACCAATTTGTTCGAACAAACATTAGTTCTGTTTTATTGGTAAAAGCCGTACCTGCAACATTTATTTGAACTGCTTCAAGACCTGAAACCGAAGCAACATTTGAACTTCCTAATCCCGAACTTCTAGCCCAAGGATTTAGAAGAAGTTGTGATGCTCCAGCTTGTCCTGCTCTTTGCTCATTACCAGCATAAATATTTGTAGTAATCAAACAAACAAGAAAACTTACTATGCCTAGACTGATTGCTAACTTTTTCATTCGTATATATTTTTATTTTTCTTAATAATTAATAGTGTTAAAAAAATTAGAACGCATTTAAGTCAACTGGACGTAACGCTCCAAACCATTTTAATACTTTCTCTCCTACACCATCAACTTCGATATGAATAATGTAAACACCTCCAGCAATTGTGATATTGTAAGAGTTTTTCAAATCCCATTGAATAAATGTATCCGGACTATCTTTATCGTACCTTCGAATTAATGTTCCATTTACAGAATAAATCGAAACTTTACATTTTTGTGGTAAATTGGTAATTCTTACGAAATTATCAATCTGTGTAAGTTCATATTCATTATAGCCATAGTATGGGTTTGGTACAACATTTATCATTTCCAATGCTTCTTCTAAAATTGACGAAACATTTTTTGAAGTTGCAAAAGTTCCTCCGTTTCCATCATCAGTTGTGGAAAAAGAATAATAAGGTATATTTTTATTAACCGCTAAACTGTCGCTATAATATGCTTGAGAACCCATTTTCTTCCTATAAGGCGAACTATTTCGTAATTTAATAGTTACATCTGATGCAAGAAAATCGTATGCAGGATTTGTCATTGGAACCGAAACCCACATCGCATTCATAAATACATAATCCGAACTATCGTTTGCAAACATTCTTCTAGCCCATTCGCCTCCATCATACGCAGGCATATCGGTAATTATTTTATTCGATTTCGAGCGAGTATTATGTCCTAAGACATAAACAAAATGTTTCCCTCCCATCAATACATCTCCTGCTGAACCACCAGTTGAATAATATAAATTAGTCGCAGCACGCTCGGTCGGATTCCATTTCATATCTTTACCATTCTCGCTAACTATTTTTGACGATTCTCCAAAAATCATGTTTAATCGCTCTCCTGTTTCAACATCAATTGCATAACCTGGGAACCAGCCCATTCCTTTTGCAGCAATATAATGAGCATCATTGATATTTGAACTTGAACTATCTGGATAAGTATCTCCAAAGGCACAAGCTGTTCCATCCTTGTTAACAGATGGGTCATCTCGTAATTCAAATTTTAACACGTTGCCATCAGAAAAAGTATTTTCATCTGCCGACATTTCTACACAAGTAGGGCCAACTGATTGAGTTTCCATTACTGTATCATTGTCGGTTGTTTCAATAACAGGGCATCTCGTCCATAATGATTTATCTGATGTTAAAACAATATTCACATTCGATAATTTCTTCTCACGAGATAAAATTTGAGTTAAATTTTTTGCATTTGTAGGTCCGTGGAAATACGTACTCCCTAATCTGTATGGAGCCCATGTTCCATCCAAAATTTTCTCATAAACCTCGTTTGGATCCATTGGAGTTAAACCATCTTCAATTGCATACAAAGGAGCATAAATATTTCTATCGTTATGTAACCTTGCACAATTATCACTAAAACCAACTTGTCCATCATAATTTTCAACACCAGCTTTAATCCAATCTTGGAAATCGTGCCCATCGCCATCAGGTAAGAACCATAGCCAAGGTTTGCTTGGGTCTTCGTATTCCATACTTGCATACAAAAATCCTCCGTTATCAGGAATTTCAGCTGAGGCTGCTGGTTGTTTTGGCCATAATTGCGGTGCAAAAGGATAGGGTACTTGACCTATTTCAATTGACAAACCTAACTCAGATATAATTTGTTCATTTGATAATGATATCCATGAGTCCGACGAAATTGTGCCTATAGAAACGTCATTTGTTGCTCCGGCTTTATCAAAAATTTCCCATTTAGCATCGAAAATATAACCATTTACATCGTAATTTAAACTATCGGTAATCCAATATGAGTTATAGTAATAATGACCATCAACATAATTAATAGAATCAGGAACCATTCTTATTACATATTCTCCAGCAGGTACATTTAATGGATCAATTACCTTAACTTTAATTGGGCTATATCCTTGTTTATATTTTAACACATCTGCTCTCCAAGGTTCGCCTGACATAATTTCTTCAATAGATTCGTCATCTAAATCAAGAACATTGTATCCACAACCGTAACCATCGTGCTGTGTAATTGGAAGAAAGTCTCCATATTCCGAGTTTAGTTCACATCCTCCAAACATATTATCTGTTTTATGAGGAATTGCTTCAACTGCTGAAATTGACCCACCATCAGCAGTCTTACGACCAGCTTTATAAGGAGTAATTTGACCATTTAGGGCATTAGGATCCAACTGGTTATATGTTTTGTAGTTATTATAAGCATAAGCTACCGCAATAAAATAATATTTTTTATTATTTACAATTGCATTATCTCCTGTAGCAAAAGCGTCTTCTTTTATTCTAAATGTATGAGAAACTCCTTCATCGCTTCCATTGACCTCTTCAGTGGGTATATTTGCATTTAATTCTTCCGACCATTCAAAATTAACCAATTGCGTTACACCATCTTTCACATCACATTGAAATACCAATACAGCCTTTGCTGGATCATGAATATCTCCAATTGAAACATCTTTGTTAGCTAATTGAAACACTTGATACCCTTGAAATCTAAAATACAAATCACAATCAACTAAAACATAAGTAGTGTCGTAATTGGGTGCAGGACCAACAACCATTTCATAATCTAATGGGCATGTAATAAATGGGTCTTTAGCATAATACGATTCTAAATAGTTGTTTGATGTCTTTTTATTCCAAATATGGAATATTAATTCTTGATCTAATTCTACCACTGTTAACTCGGGTGCATCTGGTCCATCAAGAACTTTAAAGCAGGCTTCGAATAATTTTTGTGCTTTATTATCGGCATTTTTTACTTCATTGACTGACGCCCATGCAGTAGTTGTTGCACGTGCCCAAACAACTCCGGTTGTAATATCATTAATCATACCTGGCTCTAAAGTAAAAGGACCAGCAGATTGAACAAATCGTCTATCCTCAGGTTGATTGTTTTCAGTAAACTCATCCCATGTGGGCATTACAACTCCTCCTTGTCCCCAACCGCAAGGATCGGTGTCACTTGGAAACATAAAATCAGTTGTTTGATTGGGACTTGCAAGTCCGGTATTATATCCATTTCCCCCATAATACATTGGGTCGCCCGTTTTCCATAATCCAATTAATAAATTATAATGTTCAGCTGCTGTATTTGGATCGCCAGTTGTACCACTAATATTACTAAAATAAATATATCGACGCATTCCCCAACGCTCATTATCAACAATACCGTCTCCAAAGTTTAATCCATTAATATTCCCGTTCATAATGTCTCCGGGACCAGCCAACTCCTTGTCGCCTGTTAATGCATTATATCGATATCCATTTTCGCAATCTAAATTATCAGCATCATCCCAACTTGATAAATCATCTTCGCCATCGTTATCTTTGTAGGGACCTTCGAAAAAGTCAACTCCTATAGCTGGAGGATGAGCTCCATAATGTTGAGTTCCTCCCTCTCCGTCAACTTCATCTCCATTGTATAAAAATCCTAGTCCTCTGTTTACATCACAACCAACATAATCATCTGTGGCATCGCCTAAGTCAGCATCCGTCCATACTCCAAAATAGGTATTTTTCAAGGTATAGGTTGACCTATTTATTATCTCATAATTATAAAAAGTCATACTATTTAATTCGTCATTGGTTGAAAATGCAAATGCTTGACCATGAAGTTCCATTCCAATAGCATCTCCTCCCGATTCAGTATGAATATTTCCTTTATCGTTATAAACCCACCACAACGTTTGGTCTCCGTATAATCTAACTTTTCGTAATTCGCGAGATGTTCCACAAGCTTCAGAACCATCTAAATCATAAAAAGGATAATCTCCATCGTAAGGATCGTAATATCCATCTTCATTCACATCAAAGAAAGGAGCTAAATAATAAGGGTAACCATGTGCATAATCACCATGAGCTGGCCAATCTAAAATGATTTGAGGAATCGCATAATTTGGAAACAATTCGGCTTTCTCTTCAGCCGTAGCATTCATATAGGCTCTAAACTCAGAGACCTGAGCTCTAGAAACTACAAAATGTTTATCGTATTCTCTACAAACCGTATCAGAAACAGAAGCTTGACGTGAACCAGAAGTTACCAATGGACCAGGCCAATAGTCAACACCATCTTGTCGGAAACGCATAGCTGCGATTTTCAACTGATTGTTCACATCTAACCCTCCAATCCATATTGAACCAGCAAACAAGGCTGTCTTACCAGAACCTTTTGGAACCTCGTATTTTGCAGTTCCTTGTAAGTCCCACCACATATCTCCACCTGTATGAATCAACGCTCTTACGTTGTTCAATTCCAAATAAGTCGAAGCCGTTGCCGGAGTACATCCCGCAGTAACCGATTTTGTTGACTTATTTGTAGTTTCGTATTCTCCCTTGTACTTATCGGCAAAAGATTTTGCACTGAAAAAACCTAAGGTTGTTGCTAATAAGATTAAGCTAATTATTCTCATATCTTTTTATTTATTTCTTTTATTCAATTAAAAAATTAGAACGACAATGAAACTCCGAATATAATTCTTCGAGGTAAGGTATAATTATATGGACTATTTACTGCCATAGAATAATAATTTACAAATGCATCAACATCGTTTTGAGCATTTATTTGATCTTGAAAATCGGCAGAATTCAAATACCCATCATCATCAGGATTACCAGTGGCTCTATATACATTTAGAATGTTTTTGGTATTTAACAAGTTGGCTACATCTAAATAAACATTTAAATAAATCTCTTTCTTTTCTTCTCCTTCTTTTCCAAATTCTAAGAAAATATCTCGGTCTATTCTCATATTAATAGTCGTTCTCCATGGCTTACGTGAACCATTGATTGATCCTTCTAAATAACTATTCGAACCGCTCGACGTTGACCCAACATTATTGAATTGGGTTGAAGTAATATTTAATTGTCGGCTATATGGAGAGCCGGATCCAACATTAAATACAAAGTTTGCTCCTGTATTTTGAAAAATGTCCATTCCAAACCATTTTGGTCCGTTATATTCAGCTCCTTCCCCATATCGATAATCAAGGCTTGTAACAATTGCATGTCGTTGGTCATAATCAAACGGAATAGTTGTTCTTAGGTTCGGCTGATTTGTTTTTGCCAAATTTATACCTGTTTCAGCATTTGAACCAGTTCCATTTGCAAATTGCAAGGTATAACTAGCACGAATGGTAACATTTCCTGTTCTACGTAAATCATATGAAAGAGTAAACCCTTTAACCGTTCCAAAGTCAATATTTCCGTAAGTCATATAATTAACCGGGTATGCTCCATATATATTAACAACTTGTTGCATATCTCTCATTTCACGGTAGAAAGCAGAAAGTTTCAATGCAGATGTATTGTTTAATTTTTGTTGAAAACCTAATTCATAGTCAATTGTTTTCTCTGGTTTAGCATTTGGGTTATTCAAAACATCTGAGTTCATCGAATTAATGTAGTAATATTGAATTGGATCTAACCTGCCACCATAACTAGGTCGTTTTGTTAACACGTCGTAATGTGCAGTAAACACAGCCACATCAGAGATTGGAAAAGAAAAACCTACACGAGGTGAAATACTAATTTGTGGTTTATAATCTTCAAACGTCTTGTCTGAATCGTAACCAACTTCATTAATTTGAGCATCGTCTTCGTATAGAAGAGGCGTAATTCCAGAAGCTCCCGAAATAACAGTAGGGTCATTAATTTCTGTTCCTTCTGCATTGTACCACACAGAACCGTTTCTAAAACCTTTAACTACAGATGGATTATTTGCGTCATCAACATAAACAGCATAGTCTTCACCGATATTGCTAGGTAATTCAAAGTCGCTTGCGAAAGCTAATGAATTAAGTTCACCTGCTGTTTGAATTGCACTCAATGAATAAGCATCTTTCAGAACTTTTTGATTTGCATCATATCTGTCAACGCGAACTCCGACTCTAAAAATTAAATCTTTAAAGGCAAATTTATCTTGAATATAACCAGCCATATAGTTCGGTCTAAATGCAGGAACTTCTCTTTTAAATCTAGTATTTCCAGCTTTGTCTTCATAAGTTGCATCAAAGAAATCTTGTAATGATGGGTTTCCCGACATTTTATTTCCGTGATGATCATAACCATAATAAGTTACCAACGAATTTCCACTATTAAATAATTCATCGGCACTAAAATAATCGATTGATAATTCAGAAGGATCGTAAGAATCAACATCAATCCACTCTCGACTATCCAAATCAACGCCTAAATAATCTCTAAAATTAATGTCAAATTCAGCTTGACTTTCTTTGTCATACTGTCTGTTGTAATTAATAGTATCTTTAAATGTACCATCATCAGTGTACATTGCTATTGGGTTTTCAAGATCTAACTGAATAATATGATTATTCATTAACCCACGAGCAAGAGACCATAATCCAATAGGACTTATACCGTAATAACTGTCTTCTCTTTGTTCAAACTCAAATCCTACTGAGATTTCATGATTTTTAATATCCGCAGCTCCTTTTGCGGTTACGCGATACTGATTCGCTTCGTACTTAGAATACTCGTTATATTGAACTCCAGGCAAAGTCCATAATGCGTAAACTCTATTATTAGTGAATTCTCCGGGTCTTTCTCCATTAAGAATAGCTCCCCCTGCTTGAATTGTATTCAAATTTCGATATTTTTCAATATCATCATACATATCAAAGTACGTTTGAGTATATTGTCCTGATTCAGGATTTATTTCTGATGGAGTAAAGCGAACAATGGTATCTCTAAAACCGTTCAACACATAACCAGACAAAACCTGACCATTTACCGTATCGACGCCAAAACCATACGAGCTAACTCTATCAATTTCGAATGTACCAACATGACCATAATTAAATACATTGTCTTTATGAGTATCGTCTTGAGTAACACTTGTTGATCTTGAATAATCGATTTGAATCTGGTAGTACGCATTTTTTAACAAGGATGATTTTGCTTGTTCTTCATCAGGTGTTAAATCAATAAATTTCTGTGTTAATCGAGCATAAGTTCTCCAGTTCAAATATATATTTTGAGGATTGTTCTGCGAATTGAATAAAGAATTTGAGTAAATAAATTCATGTCTATTCAAATAATCAACGGTTCCTCCAACAGTTACGTTAAAATTAAGGCTTGGTTGGTACTCAACTTTTGCTGAAAAATTAGCTCTTTTCATACCAATATTTTCTTTAGCCTTTATATTATAAAAGTCAGCTGTATCTAAATAATCGGCAGATAAAACCGTTCCTTCGCCATAAGCTACCAATGGGTTTTGCGTAATATAATCCAAGGCATCGTCGTTTGCTTTCCAAACTCCAATTGCAGATGGGTAGTCGTCTTTAACATAACTAAATTCTCCAGCAATCAAAAAACCCATAACTGGATTTTTTTTAGTTGAATCTCTTTTGTCTGTAACCGATAATAGAGGTCCAGAAACATTAAATCCAAGTAAGTTATGATCATAAGGATCTAAGAAATGTGAAGATTCTCCTTCAATAGCACCATAAAATTTCTTCGACGGTCCTTTAGTTACGATACTAATAACACCACCTGTTGCATCTCCATATTCGGCCGGCATACCTCCTGTAATTACACTAACTTGTTCAACTGCCGACTTTGGCAAATTTGAAGTACCCCTAACTTTAATTCCATCAATATAAGTAACATTACCTTCGTCACGAGCACCACGAATACTTCCTACTTCACCATTTTCAGAAAAAACTCCCCCAACAGTTGTTGCAACAGCTTCAGCTGAACGACCAGGCATCTTTGCAATTGCCTCTGATGTTACGGTACCTCCTGACTCAGCAGCATCTTTCTTGATAAGTGGCTCAATATAGCCGGTAATTACAACCTCGTCAATTTGTTGAACCGAAGATGTCATTTTAAAATCTAAGAATGTGATTTTTCCTCCGTTAACCACAACGCCATTTACTTGTTGTGATGAATAACCAACGTATGATACTTTTACATCATATGTTCCAGCAGGAACGGGTTTAATAACATACTTTCCGTCAAAATCCGTCATCCCTCCCGTTACTGAAGATCCTTTACTTTCAAGCGAAACGTTTGCAAAAGGAACTGACTCCCCTGTTGCGGGATCTTTAACAATTCCTTGTAGAGTTCCAGACGATTGTGCAAGTATTATTCCTGACGACAATAACGCAAAAACTAATAGAGTTACCTTTCGTAGCATAGTTTGTATTTTAATAAATATATTCTTTGGTCAAATTTACAGGTCGTAAATATACGCATTCTTAGAAATAAAAAACAATTTTTTTTGACTAAAAGCAATTCGTTTTATGCTATTAAGCATTAACTTGTTGAAAGTTTGTAAAGTTTATAAAGTTGAAAGTGAACATGCAATTAGTAATTGTCAATTAACAATTTTCAAATTACCAAATTAGCAGATTAGTTTATTAGCACATTTTACAAATCTCCAACTTCATTTTCAAATTATCAAATAACTTCTATGAATATTTACGATTTAAAATTTCTGATTTAATGATAGCATCTTTCAAGTCGAAATAGACTTCCTCTTCAGGAGTTTCTTTGACAATTATTTTCGAAATCTTTTTTCGAGGAACATAATCATCTGACTCGATTGAAAACGATGCTTCATCAACGATTTGCTCTAGGCTTGCTGTGGAAACTTCTAGGGTATAATCTGCAAATCGTTTTTCTTGTTTAAATCTTCCTTGTGGCTCAATATTAGGAATTACAGGTTGTTGAACCAAAACTTCTTTTTGATCCTCGATTTTTTGTTTTTTCTTTTTGGCTCCATTAATTGCACTCACTACAAAAATTATAATGGTAACAATAATGTAAACGATATTATCTGTAAAATTTTCCATTTTGATTATTCTTTTTTCTTGAATTTATAAATTATTCGTTTGAAAAGAGGATCTTTATTCACGCTTTTATTTTTTCTCATAAAACGATTCCTATTTTTCTTATTATTGATTCTTTTTGATGTTTTTTGTGTTTTTAACATTCGTTTATAAACTGTTTTATCAGAACCAACTTCTTTCTCGCTTCCAACTTTTTTCCAATGCTCTTTTACTGCTTTTTTATGTGCTTTTTCTTCTTTTTCTCGCTTTCTCCAATATTCTTTTTTTTGGCTCTCGGTCATTTTCGACCAATCTCCTTCTTGTGAAAAAGAAAGAAATGGAATTATTATTAGAAACAAAAAAAATAATATCCGAATATAAAAATTCATTATCTTAGCAAGAAATTTTTGTCATATGTTGAAATCAAAGTTAAGATTTTTTTTAATATTTCTTATTTTTAGTGTTATTTTTTCTGGATGTAAAAACGATAATAACTACATTCCATATGTGTATGTCAACACCTATGTATATTTAAGCGACCCCGAGTTTTACGAACTCAACGCTGTGGGAAATGCGGTTTTTTACGATTATGAGGGATATAAAGGAATTATCATTTTTAGGAAATCGATGGATGAATTTTTAGTTTTTGACAGATGTTGTTCGTACGACCCAACTACCGAATGTGAAATTGTTGAAAAAACCGACGATTCGTATCTTGTAAAATGTGATTGTTGTGGTTCAATATATTCGTTATATGATGGATATCCGTTAGAAGGTCCTGCGGCTTTACCATTAAAGAGCTATAACCTCACTTTTGATGGAAATAATACCTTACACATTTACAATTAGATAGAATCTAAATTGTTCATTATAGAACTAAATACAAAAAAGAAAAGCGGAGAATCTCCGCTTTTCTTTTTAATATCTGTAATGATCTGGTTTATATGGACCATGTTCAGGAACACCAATGTATTTTGCCTGATCAGGAGTCAATTTGGTTAATTTAACTCCAATATGATTGAGATGAAGTCTTGCAACCTCTTCGTCTAAGTGTTTTGGCAAACGATATACATCAATATCATAATTATTTTTCCATAAATCTAGCTGAGCAAGGGTTTGATTTGTAAATGAATTACTCATAACAAATGAAGGGTGTCCTGTTGCACAACCAAGATTTACCAATCGACCTTCGGCAAGAAGAATGATTGAGTGTCCATCAGGGAAAAAATACTGATCAACTTGAGGTTTAACATTTACTTTTTTAACCCCTGTAATTGCCTCCATTTTTTCAACTTGAATTTCGTTGTCGAAGTGTCCAATGTTGCAAACAATGGCTTGATCAATCATTTTCGACATATGGTCTGCCGTAATAATATCTTTATTTCCAGTAGTGGTAACATATATATTTCCTTCGCAAAGAGCATCTTCAACTGTTGTAACCTGAAAACCTTCCATTGCCGCTTGCAATGCACAAATTGGGTCGATTTCAGTAACAATTACTCTTGCTCCATAGCTTTTCATCGAGCGAGCACAACCTTTTCCTACATCGCCATATCCGCAAACAACCACAACTTTTCCAGCAAGCATGATATCTGTTGCTCGTTTAATTCCGTCAGCAAGAGATTCTTGACATCCATAAAGATTATCAAATTTTGATTTTGTTACTGAATCATTAACATTAATAGCTGGAAACAATAGTTTTCCTTCTTCTTTCATTTGATACAAGCGATGAACTCCAGTAGTTGTTTCTTCCGAAACGCCTTTTACTTTTTCGGCAACTTTATGCCACTTTTGTGGATTCTTTTTTATACTTTCTTTTAAAATTAAAAGCAATTCTTTTTCATCAGGACCACTTGGAGTTCTATCAAGGATTGATGCATTTTTCTCGGCATCTCGCCCCACATGAATCATCATAGTTGCATCACCACCATCATCAACGATTAAATCAGGACCTGAGCCATCGGGAAAACACAAAGCTTTTTCGGTACACCACCAATACTCTGCTAATGTTTCACCTTTCCACGCATAGACAGGAATTCCTACAGCCGCTATTGCAGCAGCAGCATGATCTTGAGTTGAAAAAATATTACAACTGCACCAACGAACATTTGCTCCAAGTTCGACTAATGTTTCAATTAATACTGCCGTTTGAATTGTCATGTGTAAAGACCCCATGATCTTGGCTCCTTTTAAAGGTTTTTCTGCACCAAACTTTTTTCTTAACGACATCAGCCCTGGCATCTCATTTTCAGCCAAAACTATTTCTTTTCTTCCCCATTCTGCGAGGGAAATATCTTTTACTTTATAATCCATAGTGTATTTAATTATTTTTCAAAATTAACAATTTCATTAGAAATAACAAGGTTAAATTTTTATTATTGATTTACATATAGCGATGTCATTTTCGATTTGAGAAATAAGTTCAGCTATCGAATCGAATTTTTTTTCTGTTCGAATATATTTAATAAATTCTACCTGAATTGATTTTTTATATATATTCTCATCAAAATCAAAAATATGAACTTCGATGGTTGTGTTTAATTTATTTTCTGTTATCGTTGGTTTATGACCAATGTTTAACACTCCATTATAAGACTTATTATTAATGTAAACTTTTACAGCATATACGCCTTGTTTTGGCACTAATTTATTCTTATCAACAATTATATTTGCCGTTGGAAAACCTATTTTTCTTCCTATTCTAAGACCATCAGTAACAATTCCTGTCATGAAATAATTATATCCCAACAAAGTATTGGCATTTTCAAGTTCTCCTTCCGATAACATTCTTCGAATAGTTGTTGAACTTATGTTTGTTAAGCCTTCTCGATATTCCTCTACTTTTTCGATTTCAAAATTCCATTCCTTTGCATAATTCTGAAGATTATCAAAATTTCCTTCACGGTTTTTTCCAAAATGATGATCATAACCAAAAATAATAGACCTAAGACCAATCATTTCCACCAAATATTTTTTTACAAAATCCAAGGGCGACAAAACGGAAAACTCCTTTGTAAAAGGACAGACCAAAACTTTATCAATCCCTAAATTATTGAACAATTGTGTTTTTTCGTCCAGAGTATTCAATAAAAATATTGGTTTTTCGTTTTGCTGTAAAACGATTCGCGGATGTGGCCAAAAAGTAATGATTAAAGGGGTTCCATTAATTTCTTTTGCTTTTTGAAGAAGTCTATTAATTATTTGCTTATGTCCAAGATGTACACCATCGAAAGTACCAATTGTAACAACGGGATTCTTTACTTTAAAATCTTCAATATTTCGACAAAAATTCACAAACTATATTTAAAGGGCTACAAAAGTACAAAAATGTTTTAAGACTTTCTTTTTATTTGTAATTTTGCGTACTAATTTTTAAACTAATACAAATGAAAAATCAATTATTTATCCCTATTTTGTTATTATTGTTTGCGTTGATTAATTCTTGCACCCAATCTTCTGAAGGTTACATCATAAAAGGAAATCTAGAAAACGGAAACGGAAAAATAATTTTAATGAACGAACTAAACACAACTAGCTTAGACCTTATTGATTCTGTTAAAATAGAGGATGATGGTTCATTTCTTTTTGAAGGAAAAACCTCAAGCCCTATGTTTCTATTTTTTCAGATGGGAAACAACAATTTTATCACACTTGTTGTTGACTCTCTTGATAATATTGAGGTTACAGGCGATGCTAATAATTTAGCTGGGACATATAACGTAAAAGGTTCAAAAGACTCTGAGTTAATTCGCGAACTCAATATGCGATTGTCAAAAACACTTTTGCAAGTTGACTCAATTGCGGCCATTTTTAATCAAAATAAAGAAAACCCATCTATTGATTCGATAAAAGCGGAGCTTGATAAAACATACGCTCAAATAATAGCCAAACACAAAGAATTTGTTACTTCATTTCTCGACAAAAATACCGAATCGCTTGCATGTATCATGGCTCTCTATCAACAAGTGCGAAGAAATCCAATATTGAATGCTGTTCAAGATATTGAATATTTCGAAAAAGTTGATAATGCTTTATCTAAAAAATATCCACAGTCAAAACACACTAAAGCATTACATGCCAATGTAATCGAAGTGAAAAAAGTTATTGCATCTGAACAATCAAAACCTCAAGATGCGAGTATAGGAGCCATCGCTCCAGAAATTACATTGCCAACTCCAACAGGAGAAATGATGTCGTTATCTTCTTTAAGAGGCAAATATGTACTTTTAGATTTTTGGGCAGGATGGTGCCGACCTTGCAGAATGGAAAGCCCAAACTTAGTTGCAAACTATAAAAAGTTTCATTCTAAAGGATTTGAAATTTTTCAAGTTTCTTTGGACAAAACTAAAGATGAATGGACGAAAGCAATTGAAAAAGACGGACTAAATTGGAATCACGTGAGCGACTTACAATACTGGAACTCGACAGCAGTCAAAACGTATGGTGTTGGAAGCATTCCTGCAAGTTTTTTAATTGATAAAGATGGAAAAATCATAGCAAAAGATTTAAGAGGCGATGCACTTGGGCAAAAATTAGCTGAGATTTTTAATTAAACCCATAAAATCAAATCCTTGACGGACTGTTTACTCAAGAGTTTGACTTAAAAAATGAAGATGTTTTTTCATAATTTTAATGCACGAAAATAAAATAAAAAGCTACCTTTCCTTAGTTAAGTTCAGTCATACAATTTTTGCATTGCCATTTGCTTTCATTGGTTTTTTTTTGGCAACTCAAAAATATAATTTTGAATTTAAATGGTCTTTACTAGGACTGGTTGTGCTATGTATGATTTTCGCTCGCAATGCAGCCATGGGATTCAATCGACTGATTGACAGAGAAATTGATCTTAAAAATACAAGAACTGCAAATAGAGAAATTCCGTCAGGAAAAATTCAAATAGCTTCGGCTCGCTTATTTATTATTGTAAATGCTATTTTTTTTGTAGCAAGTACATATTTTATTAACCCTTTGTGTTTCTATTTGTCGCCTATTGCTCTTCTTATTATTTTAGGCTACAGCTTTACAAAAAAAATTACGGTTCTTTGTCATTTTATACTAGGTCTAGGGCTTTCCCTTGCTCCTATTGGTGCTTTTATTGCGGTTACTGGAGAATTCAAATTATTGCCAATGCTTTTTTCGATTGTTGTTTTGTTTTGGGTAAGTGGATTCGATATAATATATGCCTTACAAGATGAAAGTTTTGACAAAGTCGAAAACTTGAAGTCTATCCCTGTTTTATTCGGAAAAAAACGAGCACTTCTTCTTTCTCGACTACTTCATTTAATTGTTGTTCTTTTTATTGGTTTAATTGGACTTTTTGACTTAGGAAATTTTTACTGGCTTGGGGCGTTTATCTTTTCAATTTTACTTATGTATCAACACACGATTGTGAAAGTAAATGATTTATCGAAACTAAATTTAGCCTTTTTTACTGCAAACGGAATTGCGAGTGTAATATTTGGAATATTTGTAATTCTTGGCTTACTTGTACGATAAATTTTGTTCAACATATATTTTGTGGCATTTGTAAAAAAAACATTGTAGTTTTGTAAATGTTGTGAGATGAAAATATTTTCCGACAATTTAAAATGTTATGTGGTTCAATTTTTGTTAATTCTTTTCTCTTTAAAAAAATGAAAACACGAAAACTAATAATAACGATAGTTTTATTAAACCTGCTTGTAACAATTGGGTTTACACAAACTCAGACAATCCCACCTGTCATTATCAATGCATTGAAAGTTGGAAATGCAGCCGAGTTGGCGAAAAATTTTAATACCGAAGTCGAACTTGTAATTTTAGAAACCGAAGAGGTTTATAGCAAAGCCCAGTCGGAAATTATATTGAAAGACTTTTTTGCTAAAAACAAACCAAACGATTTCAAAATTCTTCATCAAGGAGGAAAAGAAGATTCAAAATATGGAATTGGCAACTTATCTACATCAAATAACGTTTTTAGAGTTTATTTTTTACTGAAAATGAAAAACGAAAAACTATTGATCCATCAACTTAGAATCGAAGATAACGATGAATAACTCTTTTCTCAACGATTTTATCGAAAATGCAATTAAAGAAGATATAGGAAGTGGCGACCACACAAGCCTCTCCTGCATTCTAGAACACAAATTAGGGAAAGCCAAATTGATTGTAAAAGATGATGGAATAATTGCAGGTATCGAAGTCGCAAAAAATATTTTTTCGAAAATTGACCCAAACCTCAAACTCGATTTTTTTTTAGAAGACGGTGTTGCAATTAAATATGGAGATATTGCTTTTACAGTAAACGGAAGCATTCATTCAATTCTAAAATCCGAACGATTGGTTTTAAACATCATGCAACGCATGAGTGGTATTGCCACAGAAACGAATAAATACGTTCAAAAACTTGACGGCTTACATACAAAAATTCTTGACACCCGAAAAACCACACCCGGAATACGATTCTTAGAAAAAGAAGCCGTGAAAATCGGAGGTGGCACAAACCACCGTTTTGGCTTATTTGACATGATAATGATTAAAGACAATCATATAGATTATGCAGGAGGAATTGAAAAAGCAATACTTGCCACTCATAAATATTTAAAAGATAATAAATTGAATTTAAAAGTTGAAATCGAAGCTCGTTCGATTGATGACGTAAAAAAAATTCTTCAAATTGGCAAAGTGGATAGAATTATGCTTGATAATTTTTCAACTGAAAAAACTCTTGAAGCAGTCAAAATCATCAATCGTAAGATTGAAGTCGAGTCATCAGGAGGTATAACTTTTGAAACTATTAGAAAATATGCAGAGTGCGGCGTTGATTTTATTTCCGTAGGAGCATTAACCCACCATATCAAAAGTTTGGATATGAGTTTAAAAGCATTTTAAGACTCTGAAGAATTCTTTAAAAAATCTATATTTCTTTTCAAATTATCGTAGCCAGTTCTTTCAATGGGCGTATTTTTAAATAAAGCATTAAACTCTTCGTGCGACAAATTCTCCCAAAAGTCGTTCGTATTTTTGTTTATATGCTTGTTTGTCAAATAACTTTCTTCGTTTGTTAAAACAGGTTTATTATTCCACGGACAAACATTTTGACAGATATCGCAGCCAAAAATCCAATTTTGATATTTTCCCTTTAAACTTGTCGAAATCTCTTTTTTATTCTCAATGGTTTGATACGAAATACACTTGTTAGCATTGATTACATAAGGAAATTCTATTGCTTTAGTGGGACAAGCATCGATGCACTTTGAGCAACTTCCACAAAATTCGGTTCCCAATTTCTTGTCATATTCGAGTTCTAAATTGATAAAAATTTCGCCAATGAAAAAGAACGAACCTAAATCTTTATTAATTAAACACGAATTTTTACCAACCCAACCCAACCCTGCATTTCTAGCCAAAGCCCTTTCCAAAATCGGTGCAGAATCGACAAAACACCTCCCATCAATTGTGGCATCAAGTGCTTTAAGTGAATTCAACAAAATCGCAAGTTTGTTTTTCATTACACTGTGATAATCAAGACCTAAAGCATATTGCGAAATATTATATTTATCACTATTTTCAACTTTTGCCGAAAAATAATTATGAAGAACAACAATAGCCGACTTTGAGCCTTCTGTAATCAAGTTCGGATCGATTCTTTTTTCAACATTTCGATTCATATACTGCATTTCTGCATTCATTCCATTTTCAAGCCATTTTTTAAGATGAATTTCTTCTTCTTCAAACTTCGATAACTTAACAATTCCGATTTTATCGAATCCTAAGTCAAAAGCTTTAGCTTTTATTAAATCGGTTAAATATTTTTTAGTTAAATTTCGCAATATTTAAAATCTTAAAACAGATGAAACATCCACAAGCAATAAATTGAAAAAAAAAATAAACACATGAAAATAACATATTTATTCGGATTTATCCTACTCATGAACACAGTTTTTGCTCAAAAAGAGGATTCTATACAAATCGCGAGCATATACAAAAACGCACTAAATAGTACAATTGCACATAAAAACTTAAACTACTTGTGCAAAAATTACAGCGAAAGGCTTTGTGGTTCCGAAAATGCTGAAAAAGCAATTCTTTGGGGAAAAGAAGCTATGCAAAAACTTGGGTTCGATACCGTATATTTACAAAAAACAATGGTTAAACATTGGGTGCGAGAGAAAAACGAAATTTGCAACATATCATCTACTAAACTAGGTCAATTCAATGCAAACGTTATTGCTTTAGGCGAGTCGGTTGGAACCTCAGGAAATGGAATTGAGGCAAATGTTATTGAAATTTCAAGTTTTGAAGAACTTAAAAAATTAGGGAGAGAAAAAATAGCCGGAAAAATAGTTTTCTTCAATTTCAAAATGAACAACGATTACTTTATGACTTTCCATGCATATGGCGATGCGGCAGGATACCGAGTTCATGGAGCTTCGGAAGCGGCAAAATATGATGCTAAAGCAGTGATTATTCGTTCACTCAGTTTGATTTCAAGCAAAAATCCACATACAGGAATTATGCGTTACGACGAGGAAATAAATAAAATTCCAGCTGTTGCAATAAGCACAATCGATGCAGACTCGCTTAGTACTTGGCTTAAAAATGATAATAATCTGCAAATTTATTTGAAAACAAATACCAAATTTCTCCCCGAAACTTTATCTTATAATGTAATTGGAGAGATACGAGGAGAAAAAACTCCTGAAAAAATTATTACGGTTGGTGGTCATTTAGACTCTTGGGACAATTGCGAGGGAGCTCACGACGACGGTGTAGGTTGTATGCACGCAATGGAAGTTGGTCGTATTTTTAAAGACCTAAATATAAAGCCAAGCAACACAATACGAACTGTTCTTTTTATGGATGAAGAAACCAACCAACGAGGCGGAAAATCATACGCAGAAGAAACCAAATCAAAAAACGAAACCATAATTGCAGCATTGGAATCAGATGCTGGAGGATTTACGCCACAAGGGTTTTCCATAGATGGAAACGAATCCCAATTACAAAAACTTCAAACTTGGAAACCTCTTTTTGAACCTTATGGACTTTTTTATTTCAAAAAAGGTTGGGGGGGTGTAGATATTCATCCGCTGAAAGAACAAGGAGTTCCTTTAATTGGACTAATTATCGACTCGCAGCGATATTTCGACTATCAACACTCTTCTACCGATGTTTTTGAAGCCGTAAATCGAAGACAAATGCAATTGGGCAGCGGTTCTCTTGCTTCGTTAATTTACTTAATTGATAAATACGGATTATAAAACACATTTAAAAATTGAAGTTAATGTCAAAAAAAACTAAGCTATTTTTATTCGGTTTTATATCTGCTTGCATGTTATTATCTTGCTATGTAAATAATGACATCGAATTAAAAATCACTGAACGAAAAGTATTAAAAGGAGTCCCTTCTGCTTCGGGAATTAGTATTTATAACGATAGCATTTTTGTAATTGGCGACAATTCTCCATGGATTTTTCAACTGAATCAACATATGGAATTATCTAAAAAAATCCCATTAGAAAAAAGGAACTATTCAACCGACACCCTATACTCAAAATCAGAAAAGCCGGATTACGAGGCATTTGAAGCAATCAAAACCGAAATGGGAAATAAATTTTATTTACTGGGGTCTGGGTCGAAATCTCCACATCGCGATGTTTTATTAATATTCGATTACAATAGTAAAAATTCAATCAAAACATATTCGCTGGAAAAGTTTTATTCCAACATAAAATCGTCGAGAGAAATTGATGGACATTTTCTTAATATTGAAGCCCTTGCAATCGAAGGAGACAAGATGTTTTTGTTTAACAGAGGAAAAAATTTGATGCTTCAATATTCATTAAAAGAATTTACCGAATATGCGGTTTTAGGCAAAGGATTTCCTAAAGCAAAAATTTACGAAATCGAACTCCCGAAAATTAATGGAATCGAAGCTGGCTTTTCAGGAGCAACGGCAATACCCAATCAACATAAAATTATTTTTACGGCCTCAATTGAAAATACCACAAACCCTATTGACGATGGCGACATTCTTGGTAGTTTTGTTGGAATTATCGATTTAAATGAAGTCAAAAATCAATATTTTCCTTTAAGTTCGCCTATTTCAGAAAACAATGAAATTCTCAAAATAAAAGTTGAATCAGTAACTATTTCGAAGCAAATTACTGAAAACTGTCTTGAAATTATACTTGTTACCGATAGCGACGGAGGAGATTCTGAAATATTAAAAACACATTTAACGTATTAAATAAAACTAATTAAAAACCATGAGAAACGTAATTATTATTTTAACCCTAATTTTGGCATTTTCATCATGTAAATCGAACCGAGAATTTTTTACCAAAGATGGTTTCACACAGGGAACAACTTATCACATTGTATACAAAGCAAGCGAAAACCAAAACTCAGAAATCGATTCATTGCTCAATCTAGTAAATAAAACATTTTCGCTTTACGACAAAGAATCTATGCTTTCGAAAGTCAATGAAAGAGAATCTTACGAAGTAAATGAAATGTTTGTTGAATTGATTAATTTATCGACCCGAATAAGCAATGAAACTAGTGGCGGGTTTGATATAAGCGTTGGTCAATTGGTAAATGCCTTTGGATTTGGAAATACCGATACCATGGCTATTGATAGTGCATTAATTGATAGTTTGCGACAATATGTTGGTTTTGAAAAAATCAATATTAATGGTACAAAAATTACAAAAATCAAAAATCTTAAAATCGACTTAAATGCAATTGCTCAAGGGTATACCTGTGATGTAATTGCCGATTATTTCGACAAAATCGACCTCAATAATTATTTAGTTGAAATTGGAGGAGAAGTTAGAGCAAAAGGAGTAAATGATAAAAAAATGATTTGGAAAGTCGGAATAGATAAACCGGTTGACAATAGTGGATTAGAAAACCGTGAGTTGCAAGAAATTATTCTTCTCGAAAATAAATCACTCGCTACAAGTGGCAATTATCGTAAATTTTATGTAAAAAATGGAGTTCGATATTCCCACACCATAAATCCCAAAACAGGTTATCCGGTTAAACATAATTTATTAAGCGTAACTGTTTTGGCAAATACAGGAGCTGAAGCCGATGCATATGCAACTTCTTTTATGGTTCTCGGGCTTGAAAAAGCTATGGAAATGGTTAATAAAAATCCCGATTTAAAAGCCTATTTTATATCTGCAAATGCTGATGGAACTTTTAAAATTGATATGTCAAACGGAATGGAAGACCTAATTTTTAAAGAGTAAAGTCAATCTTTTTTCTAATGTCTAAATCCGAGAAGTAGTCTTTTCTGATTATTGTATATCTACAAATTCTTTAATAAAACTGATTCCTTTTGGGCAAGTTTGTGCTCAATAAGCATTGCTTTTTTTGAAATCTCAGATTGAATAATGCTTTTATGACTAGAAGTTAAACTTAAATAAAATACAGAGACGTCAAAACCATCGCTAAAATGAATACAAGCGTTATCCTCTTTTCGAAGAAAAAAATCTTTTGAATCAATATCTCGTTCACTTTCATACTTTTTAAATAACATTCGTTTTAGGAATTGAACATCATCATTAGCGAGCTCCGAAAACTTATGTTCACCAGCAACTAACAAACCATCAATGAAATAAAAAATAGATTTTTTCTTAATGTTATTTACTTTGTCCTTGAAAATTAAAACCGTAAGAGTAAATGTTAAATACTTTCGAGTTAGATTATATTTGGGTGTGCCTTTTAATTTGATAACATCTTGGATGGAAGTTCCAAATTCTATTTCTCCAAACGAAATTTTATTTTTAGCATTAATACAGTCTCCCTCTTTATTAAATACAGAGAAAGCATACTCAACAAAACTTTTCATGATATAGCCATCATAATAATTTTGTCGGTAATAACCTTTTTGCTTGACTCCTGTTAAAGATGGAATTCTAATGTTTAACACGTAGTAAAAATTTAAGCAATTATACCTATTTACAGTTTAAAAAGTTTCATTAATAACATAAAAAATATCAACAAAAGACGAATATTTTATGATAACTTTGTTCAAAAACTAATTAAAAAAGAATTAAAATTGATTTTCTATGATTAACGAGCAATTATTGAATCCCAAAAGTATAGTTGTAGTCGGAGGTTCTGACAATATTCAATCACCCGGAGGTAAGGTCTTAAAAAATTTAATTGATGGAAAATATCAAGGAAATTTATATGTTATAAATTTAAAACAAGATAGCGTTCAAGGTGTAAAAGCATACAAAAATGCAAGTGATTTACCTCAGGTTGATTTAGCTATTATTGCCATAGCTGCTAAGTTCTGTCCCGAAACGGTTGATATTCTTGCCAAACAAAAAAATACAAGAGCGTTTATTATTCTTTCCGCTGGATTTAGCGAGGAAAATGAAGAGGGAGCCAAACTCGAAAAACAAATTGTTGACACAATAAACAGTGTAAAAGGGAGCTTAATAGGTCCTAATTGTGTGGGATTTTTAAATTCAAATTACAATGGAATATTTACAACCCCTATTCCAAAACTTGACCCAATGGGCGTTGATTTTGCATCAGGGTCGGGAGCAACGGCGGTATTCATTATGGAAGCAAGTATGCCCAAAGGGTTGCAGTTTTCAAGCGTATATTCAGTTGGAAATAGTGCTCAAATAGGAGTTGAGGAAGTTGTGAAATTTTGGGACGAAAGTTACGATTCTTCAACAAGTTCAAACGTAAAATTATTATATATCGAAAGCATAAATAAACCTCAAATGCTTTTAAAACATGCAGCTTCTTTGATTCGAAAAGGCTGTAAGATTGCCGCCATAAAATCAGGAAGTTCTGAAGCTGGAAGTCGTGCTGCATCATCTCACACAGGGGCCTTGGCTAGTTCCGATGTTGCTGTAAATGCCTTGTTTCGAAAAGCGGGGATTGTGCGTTGTTACGGTCGCGAAGAATTAGCTTCGGTAGCATCAATTTTTATGCACAAAGAATTAAAAGGGAAAAATATTGCTATAATAACTCATGCTGGAGGACCGGCTGTGATGTTAACCGATTCTTTGTCAAATGGTAAATTAAATATTCCACACATTTCAGGAAAAAAATCAGAAGAATTACTCTGCAAACTTTTTCCGGGTTCATCGGTTGCAAATCCAATCGATTTTTTGGCAACAGGAACAGCAGAGCAATTGGGACATATAATTGATGCCTGCGAAAACGATTTTGATAATGTTGATGCAATGGCCGTAATTTTCGGAAGCCCCGGCTTATTCGCTGTTTACGATGTTTACGATTTATTAGATGAAAAAATGAAATCGTGTAAAAAGCCAATTTATCCAATTCTCCCATCTATTATAAATGTAAAAGACGAAATCGAACATTTCTTAAATAAAGGGCGGATTAATTTCCCCGATGAGGTCGTTTTTGGAAATGCCCTTAGTAAAGTTTATCACACTCCAAAGCCTCAAAATGAGAAAATTGAATTGCCAATAATTGATAAAGCAAAAACCAGAAATATTATTGACAATGCTCCAAACGGATACTTGTCGCCAAAAGATATTCAAGGATTGCTTGATGGTGCAGGAATTCCTCGTGCAGGCGAAGCGGTAGTAACAACAAAGGAACAAGCCATTGAATCGGCTCAAAAACTCGGATTACCGGTTGTGATGAAAGTGGTGGGACCCGTTCACAAATCAGATGTTGGCGGAGTGGTGCTTAATGTAAAAGATACGGAAATTGTTGCAAAAGAATTTGACCGAATGATTAAAATAAAAGACACAACAGCCATTTTAATTCAGCCTATGCTATCGGGAGTTGAACTTTTTGTTGGAGCAAAACGCGAAGAAAAATTCGGGCATATGGTTCTATGCGGTTTAGGTGGAATATTTATCGAAGTATTGAAAGATGTAAATGCAGGACTTGCTCCACTATCTCAAGATGAAGCCAATGATATGATTAAAAATTTAAAAGGCTATGGAATTATCAAAGGAACTCGTGGACAAGAACCTATAAATGAAGAAATCTTAAGAGATATTGTTGTACGAATTTCAGCATTGGTAACAGTTGCTCCTGAAATCTTTGAAATGGACTTGAATCCACTCTTAGGAAAGTCTGATAAAGTAGTTGCTGTTGATGCTAGGATTAGGATTGAAAAAGACAATGTCAAATTTTAAACCCCACTTTAATCTTATTCAGAATTAATTAAGCGTGTTGTGAAATTATACAACACGCTTAATTAATTTTTGGATTTATTTGATTAATTCAACACTTCGTTTTACGAATTTAGTTAATTCTTCGCCTTTAAGCATATTATTCGATAATAAAGCTAAATCGATTAGTTGTTTTACCAATTTGTTTTCTTTACCATAATTGTTTAGCAGCTCTTTTTTGTTTGCGTTAATTTCTGTTGTTTTCTTTTCTATTTCGGCAATACGGTCTTTATCTGCTACTGAAATTTCCTCGTCTTTTTTATCTTTATTTCCAGAATTTATTTTTTCTTTTTCAGCAATAAGCGGATTTAATTCTTCGATATAAACTTTTAATTTAGAATCTAGTTTATCTTCCTTTTGTTTTAAAATTTTGTTTACAACTGGATGATTTGAATTTATAACTAGATTGTATGTATCGGGCAATTGACCATATATATTCATCTGTGGATTTAATGACGACATTTCTTTCATTCGTCGCATATATTCTGATTGAGTAATAATTACCGGAGCATCGCTTTCTTTGAGCCCTTCGAATGCAACTAAAAAGTTAGAATCGATTGGCAACTGACCGAAAAACACATGACGAACATCGTCTTCTTGTTCTTTGGTGAACGAAGACTTCAACTCTTCTTCTTTTTCGATAAGTTTTTCTACAATATCGGCATCAACTCTTTTAAAATTAATTTTTTCTAATTTTTGCTCAATGTGATTGATAAAATGAACATCTAATTGCCCATCAAAAATTAAGACATCGTATCCTTTCGATTTAGCCGCTTCGATAAAACTGTATTGTTTATCAAGATTTGTTGTATAAAGACAAACTACGTTTCCATATTTATCGGTCTGGCTATCTTTTACAATATTTTTATATTCTTCGATGGTAAAATATTTTTTTTCAGTGCTTTTGAAAAGCGAGAAATCTTTTGCCTTTTCGTAAAATTTTTCATCAGACATCATTCCGTAATGAATGAAAAGTTTTAGATCGTCCCACTTAGCTTCAAATTGAGTACGCTCGTTTTTAAAAATATCTGACAATCTGTCTGCTACTTTCTTTGTTATGTGCGATGAAATTTTCTTAACATTCGAATCGCTTTGCAAATAACTTCTCGAAACATTTAATGGAATATCGGGCGAGTCAAGTACACCGTGTAAAAGAGTCATAAACTCTGGCACAATTCCCTCAACCGAGTCGGTAACAAACACTTGATTAGAGTATAGTTGAATTTTATTTTTTTGAATTTCGAGATTTGTATTGATTTTAGGAAAATAAAGTATTCCTGTTAAATTAAACGGATAATCAACATTCAAATGAATATGAAATAAAGGGTCTTCTGAATAAGGATAAAGCTCTTTGTAAAAATTGTTATAATCTTCGTCTTTTAAATCAGCTGGCTTTTTAGTCCAAGCAGGAGAAGTGTTATTTATAAATTTATCCTTTCCGGTTTCTATCATTTTACCATCTTTGTACTCTTGTTCTTTTCCAAAAGCAATCGGAATAGGTAAAAATTTGCAATATTTATTCAAAAGGTCTCCTATTCTAGCTTCTTCAGCAAATTCACTTGAGTCGTCGTCGATGAAAAGTATTATGGAAGTACCTCGTTCCTTTTTCTTTGATTCGGTCATTTGATATTCGGGCGAACCATCGCATTCCCACTTAACCGCTTTCGCCCCTTCTTTGTACGATAAAGTTTCGATTTCGACCTTTTTAGCAACCATAAACGAGGAATAAAAACCTAGTCCGAAATGGCCAATAATTGCATGTTGATTTTTGTATTTCTCAAGAAATTCTTCGGCACTCGAAAAAGCTATTTGATTAATATATTTATTTACCTCTTCTGCCGTCATTCCAATTCCATTGTCAGCAATAGTCAAAGTTTTTTTCTTTGCATCAACCGATACAGTAACTTTTAATTCTCCTAGTTCTCCTTTAACTTCGCCAACCGAAGCAAGAGTTTTGATTTTTTGAATTGCATCTACCGCATTTGATACTAATTCGCGAAGAAAAATTTCGTGATCTGAGTATAAAAATTTCTTAATAATTGGGAAAATGTTTTCGGTTGTAACTCCAATATTACCTTTTTGCATATCTAAACAATTTTTGATTTAACAATAAATATTTGCCTGGCGATTGTCAAAGCAAATGCCAGAGATGAAGAATAAGGAAAAAACGACAAAATGTCGGTTAAAAAATATTTGGAAAGAAAAAGTACACTACAATTCCAGCAACTATAATTACCGAAATCAAAGCAAAAAATACTTTTGTAACGAGTATCGATTCTTTCTTTTTACGTTGTACTTTTTTCTCACTAACAAGCCACTTTACGTTATTCAACACACGAGCAAATGAACTTTCAGTTTTTTCGATAAATGTAAATGCTCCGTGATGCATCGATGATATTGCAGTATCAACATCTCCATGCCCCGAAAGCATAATTACTTCCATATCCGGATTTATGTCTTTTATGATTCGTAAAATTTCAACGCCGTCTTTGCTATTATTATCGGTACTCAGTAAAAAATCGAGAACGACTATGTGAAATTGTCGTTTCGATGGTGGATTTTTCAACATAAACTCCAAGAACTCTTCTCCCGATTTATATGTTTTAACAAAATAATCGGTTGCTGTGTATAGTTTATTTGTAAGAATTTTTAAATGAAGTTCATCATCATCAACAATATACACATTTACTATGTCTTTTTTTTGGAGCATATTTTATAAGTTAAATTTAAAAAGGCATATGAATAAAAGGGTAAAATTTCAATTTATAACCATATTTCCATTATACCACATTTCCATTTTTAATTGTAAGTTGGCAATATACTATATTTTTCAGAATACTCTAACATCTGTTTTGCATAATTGTCTGGATATTCGACTTTAACATCAACCATTTTATCTCCCTCAAAAACAGGAACCAACTTCGGATTTACAAATCCGCCGTAAGGAGCAACTTTTAGTTTTTCGAAACGAGCAAGAACCTCAGCATGTAATTCGGCATCCACCTGCACAGCATACGTTTCGATAAGATTTTTACCAGCTTCGTAGTCGCCTTCCGACTTAATTCGTTGAATTTCTTTTAATAATTGCCCGAACAATTCGCGAAGTTTTACATGGTCGTTAATCACGAAATATGTTTTATTGTCTTTTGTTTCTTTTGTGATTATTTTCTCTGATTGTCCTTTTTCAAAACACCATTTTGCAATCAACTGACGATTTCTCATATGTGCTTGCTCAATTGTTTTTCCAGGTTTAATTCTAGTTAATTGAGTCATTAATCCGTTTCTGATGTATGAATTATATTCTGCTTTCGCAATATCCAACGATTTGAAAAGTCCTGTTTCAACCATTTTATCATCCATCATATAATATAGTGCAAATAAATCGGCACGAGCTTCTTCGAGCGGAGATTGATAATTTTTTAATGCTTCGCTGCTAACTCCTGGCAATAATTGTCCCGAGCCATGTCCTAAACATTCGTGCATATCGGTATGAATATTCCCTGCTTGAGGTCCGAAATTTTTTGCCAACGCTATTTCTTCTTCTGAAAATGCAAATTCTTCTAGGAATCCATTTCCCAAAGAAGCTTTATCGTATGCATAGGTAATATTTTCCATTGTAACCGACTTTGAACCATGGTATTTACGAATCCAATCAGCGTTTGGAAGGTTAATTCCTATTGGGGTTGATGGATAACAATCTCCACCAAGTGCAGCAACAGTAATAACTTTAGCAGAAACACCTTTCACTTCTTTCTTTTTAAATTTATTGTCGATTGGTGAATGATCTTCAAACCACTGTGCGTTATCGCTAATTATTTTTGTTCGTTTAGTTGCCTCGATATTTTTAAAGTTTACGACCGATTCCCAAGTAGATTTTCGGCTCATTGGGTCGCCATAATTTTCGATAAATCCGTTTACATAATCAACGCTTGACTCTAAATCGGAAACCCAAAGTACATTATAGTCGTCCCAAGCTTGCAAATCTCCGGTTTTATAATATTCGATTAGCTTATTTATGTGTGCTTTTTGATTTTCGTTTTCAGCAACAACTGCGGCTTTCTCCAAATAATAAACTATTTTCTCGATAGCTTTTCCATACATTCCTGATATTTTCCAAATTTGTTCTTTCAAAACTCCGTTTTCTTTCACAACTTTTGTATTTATTCCTATAGTCCAAGGTTTTTCTTCGTTTGGACTTTTCTTTGTTGCATAATACGCTTCAACTTCTTTTTGTGTAACTCCTTCGTAAAAATTATTAGCTGAAGTCGTAACTAAATCTTTTTTAGAATCTTGCGATACTCGCTTTGATGCAATATTTGTATCGTATAGAATTGGGGTAATTTTAATGATTAAATCATCAATATTTTTGCCCTCATCTAAAGGGAATTTAGCATTTGGGGAATTTTTAATTAATTCGACTAAATATTCTTTCGAGAAATCGGGAATAATTTTATCAGTCGAGTAATGATGGTGTATTCCATTTGAAAACCAAACGATTTTCAAATAATCTTCAAAATGCCTGAAGTTCTCAGAATTTTTATCTCCATTATAATTTTTGTAAATTTCTTCGAGGGTTCTTCGCACAAACAAATTGTGTTTATAATTTTGATCAAAAGTAATATCACGTCCCCAATACGCTGCTTCGCTTAAATAGTAAATCAACTCCTTTTGTTTAATTGAAAGTAATTCGAATTCAGGTATTTGATACCGCATAATTTTAATGTCGGCAAATTGTTCAATCAAATATTTGAAATCATCGGCAACAACAGTTGAGTCTTTAATTTCTACATTTTGGTTGCTTTCAGAATTATTACATGCAATGTATCCCATTGTGGTTAAGATTAAAAAGTAAATGGTTATATTTTTCATTTTATATGATTTTTAAGTAAAAGCAAATATATTAATTTTTATTCTTTTCTCTTTTAGTTTTTTTATCAGGACTTCGCAAATCAATTTCTGTATATTCAATCCATTTTCCTTTTTCGTATTTTAGTCCATCGTATGAAAAATCGGGACCGTAATATTGGAATTGATCTTTGTAAATGGGTTTTGATGGCGAAAGGTGATCGTAAACAATCATTTTATAGTTTTCGTCATAACGCAACATCATCGAAACGCGAGATGAAAATTCAAAAACAACCCGCTTTTTTCGTTCCTTATTGATTTTAAAAACCGAAGCTCCAAATTTAACTCCTTTTTTGCTTAACTTGATAACATCAAGTACTTTCTGGCTTGTAAATTCGTTTTTACCACGCCACCCCATTAAAATATAATACTTCGCTCCTCCTGCTTTACAAGCAATTGCCTTATAATACAATGCTCCATACCAATTTGCAGAAGTTAAAATTTCTTTTTCGGGTGTCGAAATATTTTTAAAATTATCGTTAAAAAATTCGTAGAAATATTCTTTCTCATAATAATATTGTATACCTCCAAAACAAACATTTGTAAAATCTGCCATCGGAATATTCCAATTAAAAATCTTAAACAAATTGTCTGTTGAATAGGTTATTCCGAGATTTTTAAGATTTGTAAATGTGTAGTTATACGACTCTTGATTATTAAAAAAATGGACTAATACCCTTTTTATAGAATCATTATACAAAAGTTTTTCGGTATCACTTTCCGACCATTTTATTTTTTCAAAATATTTTTGAAGCGAATCTTCCTGAAGAATAAATAATTTATTTTCCTGAGAAAATATTTCAGATGTATTAAGCAAAATTAGGATTAAAAAAAATAATCTATACATTTTGATTTAATGCGATATCGATCGCTTTACTAATAATATTGCAGGCTTTAAAAATCTCATCGTCGGAAATAATCAATGGTGGTGCAATTCGTAACGAAGCATCGGAAAACAGAAACCAATCAACGATAACTCCCATTTTAATACATTCGTGTACAATCTTCTGAACCGTTTCAAAGCTATCTAATTGAACCGCAATCATCAAACCCGAACGACGAATTTCTTTAATGCCAGAATGTGATAAATAATTGCAAAACAACTCGCTTTTACGCTCAACATCTTCAATTATCTTCTCGTCTAATAAGACGTTTAATGTTTCTAATGCAGCAGCACAAGAAACAGGATGACCGCCAAAAGTGGTTATATGTCCGAGAATAGGATTTGATTTAAAAACACTCATTATGTCTTTCGACGAAACAAAAGCTCCAAGAGGCATTCCTCCTCCCATTCCCTTTGCCAAAACTAACACATCTGGAATAACTCCGTATTTTTCAAATGCAAACATTTTTCCAGTTCTTCCAAGCCCAGTTTGGACTTCGTCAAAAATTAACAAGGTTTGAGTTTGATTACATTTTTCTCGCAATGCATTAAGAAATCCTCTGCGAGGTTCAATAATTCCCGCTTCTGCCTGAACAGGTTCAATAATAACACAAGCTGTTTTATCGTCAATTAATTCGATATCATCAAACGAATTAAAATTCAAGTGATATACTTCCGGCAACAATGGGCGAAAAGATTGTTTCATTTTTTCATCTCCCATAATACTTAAAGCTCCATGCGTGCTTCCGTGATATGCATTTTTGAACGAAAATATTTTCGATTTTCCAGTGTAGCGTTTTGCCAATTTCATTGCTCCTTCAATGGCTTCGCTTCCCGAATTAACAAAATAAATATTATTTAAATTGTCGGGTAATACAGAAGTAAGTTTTGCAGCGTATTGAACTTGAGGCGACTGTACATACTCACCATAAACCATAAGGTGCATATATTTATCGACTTGTGTTTTGATAGCATTGATTACTCGTTTATTATTGTGCCCCAAATTGCTAACCGAAATACCTGAAATTAAATCCATATACGACTTACCCGATTTATCATATAGATAAATACCGTTAGCTTTTTCAATTTCTAGTAATAAAGGAAATTCGGAAGTTTGAGCAAGAAAATTTAGAAATAATTGTCGTTGAGAGAACATCTTGAAAAGTGTACTATTTTACCATCAAGTTCAAGTCTTTCATCAATTTTTCTTTATACGACTTACCAATTGGGATAACTTTAGAGCCATCATTTACTTCGACAATAACCGAATTATCTTCAATTGATGTAATTCTGTTAACATTTACGATGTACGAACGATGAACTCTTTTAAATTTCGACAAAGGAAGTTTATTTTCGATTGACTTCATTGTAAAATGTATGGTAAACTTTTCGTCATACGAATTCACAATTACATAATTTTCTAAAGCCTCAACCCAAATAATATCGTCATATTTTAATCGAACCAATGAAGAATTTTTCTTAATAAATATTTCGTCTTTGTTTTCAGTTTCGTCCAAATTTTTGGCTTTACGACGAAGTTTATCGTTATAACGGCTTATTGCTTTGTCCACAGCTTTAAAATATCGAGCATACGACACCGGTTTCAAAATATAATCGGTTACATCGTATTCGAAAGCCTCCAAGGCATATTTTTCTTTAGAAGAAATGATAATAACCTGAGGTTGATAATTTAAACTTTTCAAAAATTCCATTCCTGACATCTCTGGCATCTCAATGTCAAGAAAAATTAAATGGACTTCTTCTTTACGTAATGCATTGATTGCATCGACTGCACTAGGAAATGAATCAATTAAGTTTAATTCTTCTGTTCTATGAACAAATTCTTCAATTAACTTTCTTGATAATTTATCATCATCTATTATTATACAATTCATCGAAAAATTCCTTTTATTTACAATTTTAAGTCGTTTGTCAATTTTTTAACAAATGTAACCAAATTTTTTTATAAATTGAACAACAATATTTTAAAAATTTTATGATGCGTTTTTTTACATTATTTTCATCAATATTTTTATTCTCGTTTCTTTTGACATTCGCACAAAATTCGGGACAAGAAATATTTTTGAAAAATAAAATAATACTAAAAATTAAACCTTCATTTAAAGATGTTTGCAACAATAAAAGTATTACGAACTCCGAATTAAATCATTTTTTTTCAGAAATTGGAGTAATCAGACTCGAAAAAAAATTTCCGAACATCGAAAGTCCAAAAAGCACGTTTAATAAATATGGCGAAAAAAATGTTGATATTTCTACTATTTACGAAATTCAGTTTAAAAACAATATCTCATTATACAAAATAATTAGTTTTTTAAATTCGCTTGATATAGTTGAGTATGCCCAGCCAATTTACATTGATAAGGTTTTATCTTATGTCCCAAATGACCCGCAAAACGTAAATCAATATTATTTAAACAATATTCGTGCTTATGATGCGTGGGGGCTTTCTGGAGGTAAAGGAGACAGTTCAATTGTAATTGGAATTGTAGATACTGGGGTTGATATTGTTCACGAAGATTTAGTTGGAAATATATTTTATAATGCAAACGATACACTTGATGGAATCGACAACGATAATGACGGATATATAGACAATTACAGAGGATGGGACATTGCAAACAATGACAACAACCCAATGACTGAACAAAACACAGCTATTGGAATTGATACTCGGCAACACGGAACATATGTCGCAGGTTGTGCAGCCGCTCGAACGGATAATGGCAAAGGCATTTCAGGTCCTGGATTCTACACAAAATTTTTACCGATAAAGGTGTTGAACAGCGATGGTTATATTACAACCGGATATGAGGGTTTGCTTTACGCAGCCGAACATGGTTGTAAAATTATTAACTGTTCGTGGGGTGGATCTTTTGGTCATCCATATGGGCAAGACATTATCAACTATGCAACATATAACAAAAATGCATTGGTAATTGCAGCAGCAGGAAATGGAAACGATGAACATGTTTTATATCCAGCAGCATACGAAAATGTAATTGCTGTAGCCGGAACGAATTCTGCAGATAATAAATGGAATAATTCAACTTATGGAGTCGAAGTTGATGTTTCAACTCCTGGACAAAATATTTTATTTACCAAAGACGATAATGGTTATAAATACGGCTGGGGAACCTCATTTGCTTCGCCAATTACTGCTGGTGCAGCTGCCATAATTTCATCTATTTTCCCCCAATATTCGGCATTGCAAATTGCCGAACGATTAAGGATTACTTGTGATAATATTGATACTGTTTCGGGAAATGAAGTATATATTGGAAAGTTAGGAAAAGGTCGAATTAACCTTTTTACAGCGATTTCAACTAACGAATCGTTTTTTTCGATTCGATTTTCAGAAATTAACTATCAAAGCGTATCGGGAACTCTCACTGCAGGAGATACTGTATATATGTCTGGAATATTTAAAAATTATTTGGATTCTGCCCAAAATGTTTTGGTTACGTTAACCACCGAAAATGAAAACATTCAGATTTTACAATCGACTTTTTCAATTGGTTCATTAGGAAATCTTGATACTATTTCGAACATTGAAGAACCCTTTGTATTTGTAATAAATTCTGAAACTGATTTTGAATCGATTGCAGTATTTAAGCTTATGTTCGAATCCGATAATCAAAACGACTATCAATATTTAAAAGTAAACATAAGCCCATCGTACTTAGATATATATCCCAACAAAATTAGCACTACCGTTTGTTCCAACGGACGCATTGGGTACAATTCTTATATCCCTCTCACGGGAGTTGGACTTCAATATAAAAATGAAGTAGCTTTGTTTGAGGGAGGATTAATGGTTGGCAATAGCAATTCAAAAGTTGCTTGCTCTGTGCGTGATTCAAACGACTATGTTCCTATTATTATAGCCGATACTATTTACGAAGAAAACATTGATAATGGATATGCAACAACATTTGAATCGCTTTCAAGCGATCACTCTGACCATTTCGATTTCAAACAAAAAATTTATACTTGGAACGACTCAATAAGAGATAATTTTATTATTTCGGAATACTTAATCACAAATAATAATTTGGAGAATATTGAAAATTTATATGTCTCTTTTTTTACCGATTGGGATGTTGTGGTTTCGTACACAAACAAAACAAATTACAACGACGATTTGAACTTAGGCTACACATACAATACGGGGAACGATAGTCTTTATGCGGGCATTAAGATACTTACTCACACATCTGTGAATCATTATGGAATTGATAATGTTGATGGAGGAAATGGAGGAATTGATATTTCAGACGGATTTTCAATCGAAGAGCAATTTTTTTCGATGACTAATAATAGGCACAATGCAGGAAGTAATTCATCTACAGGAACCGATGTTGTTGAAATTATAAGCATTGGTCCAATTTCATTAAATGCAGGAGACTCTGTAACAATTGGGTTTGCTTTTATTGTAGCCGAAAACTTGTATAAATTAGTAAATTCAGCCAACGAAGCTCAGTATGCTTATGATTATTTGCATACAAATATCCATAATATAACTCACAATCAGAAAACTACTGCAATTCCAAATCCAACAAACGCCTCCTTGACAATTACTTCTGACGAAATTATAGAAACTTATGAAATTTTTGATTTAAGCGGAACTCTTGTAAAAAAAGGTTTAAATATTAGGTTAAATGCCAAAATAATAGATGTTTCTAATTTAAAATCGGGCATGTATTTTATTAAAATTTATACGAAAAATAAAATTGAAACGATTAAGTTTTCAAAAATTGAGTAGAGTTTTATATTTGGTTCTTCTTGAAAAATTCTTTTTCTATCATTTCTGATTTTTTCAAACTACGCCTTACCCAAGCCAATTTAATGTTTATGTTTTCATCTTCAGAAAGTTGCCAATTTATATTCGATTGTCGTAACTTACCTGATAATTGATGTAAAATAATACCAGCCGAAACCGAAATATTAAAACTTTCAGTAAATCCGAACATATTAATTTTTAAAAATTCATCGGCATTATTTATCATTACCTCTGACAAGCCTTCGAGTTCAGTTCCAAAAAACAATGCAACTTTTCCTTTTGCCAAGTCAAACTCTTCGAGACTTACCGCTTTATGATTAGGAACTGTTGCAACAATTCTATAACCTTCATTTTTTAGTTTAGTAATTACGTCAAGTGTATTATTTTCTGAACTGTTATACTTGAATAAGTCAATCCAATTTGCAGCACCCAATGCTACATCGGGATTAATTTTATATTGATTTTTATTTTCGACAACGTGAACAGTCTGAATGCCAAAACAATCGGAGGTTCTAAGCACGGCACTTGCGTTTTGCGATTGATAAATATCTTCTAATACTACCGTTAAGTAATTAGTGCGATCTAAAATTTTGGTTTCGATTAATTCTTTTCGATTTTCGGTAATAAAAGACGATAAATAATTATATAACTTCTGTTTCATTTCTTGATTACTTATACAAAACAAAAATGATTCAATAAAAAAAGGGAGCACAAAGTACTCCCTTTTTAAAGTTTACAATGACTACTTAACTGCTCCAGTTAATTCGCTTCCAGCTTTAAATTTTACAACTTTTTTTGCAGGAATTTTAATTTCTTTACCTGTTTGAGGATTACGTCCAACTCTTGAATTTCTTTTTGCAACAGAGAAAGAACCAAATCCAACTAATGCTACTCTGTCTCCTTTTTTAAGAGCAACTGTTGTAGATTTTACAAAAGAATCTAATGCTTTTTTTGCTTGAACTTTTGTTAAGCTGGCATCTTTTGCCATTGCGTCGATTAATTGTGCTTTGTTCATAAAAAATAATTTTAGGGGTTAATTTATATTTTACTTATACAAATATAGATTATTTCAGCGTTTCAGCAAATTCATGATTTCTTTTTTTGTTGTTTTGTTAATAAACACGAACTAATGTTAATAAATATCGTAATCAACTATCACAAAACCAAATAATTACATTGATTTTACTTTTTATTTAAACTAAATACAAATTATTTAATAGTGCTAACAATCAGATAATTGTGATTTTTTTAGATTTTTTTTAATGATTTTTTAGATTTTAGAAAAAAAAATGATACTTTTGCAGCTGGAAAGATGGCAGAGTGGTCGAATGCGGCGGTCTTGAAAACCGTTGATCTTCACGGGTCCGGGGGTTCGAATCCCTCTCTTTCCGCTGAAAGGGACTTCCCCAATAAAAAAGGGGAAGTCCCTTTTTTATTGGGGCTGCTTTCCCCGATGGTGTGGGCGATTGAGGCAAACACAGAATTTAGTTTTAATGTTCGAACTGCCCCAATTTTTCTATCATACACGATTCCTTCAGGAAACACCAATCTTTGTAATCTCTCTTTCAATACAACATTGCCGGAAGCCCACATTTCTTGCAGGTTGTCGCAAATATAAATTGCACGATTCAGTATGTTTTTATTGTTCGAAATGGGATTTTGACAATTGTTCAATTCTTTTATAATTTCAATTTGCTCGGCTTTATACTTTGAATAGAATCTCTCAAAAGTTTCTTTGCTCATTTCTCCCATAACGTAGAATTTTTCTTCAATCAAATCTAATTTCTTTGTAACTTCTGTTAGATTCGTTTTTATGGCTTTTTCTTTCTCCGTGTTGCTTTTAGTTAATTCATTGAAGGTGTTTTCCAATTGGAATAAAACAGCCTTTTTAAGGCTTTCTTTTAGCCGAAAATTAGCAAGCATTGAAATGAAAAGCTGATGCATATCCTTTGCGTTTTTATTACATTGACAACCTATTGTTCTACATTTATAATAATAGATGTTTCTTGCTTTCATAAGGTAACCTGTAAATGGTTGTCCACATTCGGAACATTTCAGAAAAACCTTTAATGGAATATTATCATTTTCTGCTTTATGAGGAACTCCATACAGAGGAGATTCCGATATAATATTGTTAACTTTCAAAAAAGTTTCCTTGCTTACCATTGCTTCATGTGTTCCATCTACAACCTGTCCGTTTAGCAAGCCATGAGAAACTACTCCACAATAAAACGGATTGCAGAATATTTTGTGGAGCTTCTGTTTGTAAATGTTGGCTCCCATTGCACGTAGCTTCAGAATAATATCGTCATTCTTCAATCCATTAAGTTTCCATTCAAAGGCATTTTTTAGCTTTTTACCCTCTTCGTTCAACACAATTTTTCTTGTGCCATTTATTTTAATTACATCGTATCCTTGTGGAGGTTGGGTTACCCATATTCCTTTTTTTAGTTTCTCAACCATTCCTGCTACAGCTTTTTGTTTGCGAAGCTGATTATCGTATTCCGAAAAAAGAAATTGAATATTCTGATGAAGTACTCCGCTTGGATTGCTTGTATCGGTTGGTTGAGTTACAGCAAAAACCGAAATTCCCTGCTTCTCCCTTAAATCAGTAACTATTTTAATGGCTGCTCCTCCGGTACGACTAAACCTGTCTAATGTATAAACCAATACTTGACTTATTTTTCCGTTTGATTTTTTTATAAACTCAAGCATTCGGTTAAATTCTTTTCTTCCATCGGTTTTAGCACTTTCATAAGTCCCCCCGAAATAAGCTACAATATTAAGATTATGCTTTTTTGAATATTCTTCAATCGCTTTTTTCTGGGTTTCAAGACTTAGGTTTTTGTCTGCCTGTTCTTTACTTGACACACGAGTATAAACGACTACATTGCCTGTAGTTACTCGTTTAACAATGGTAGGACTCTTTTTGCCGAACCTTTTGGCAAATGTTGCATCTGTTGTCATCATGCTGCTATTTTTAAGTTGTTATTATATATTATTGAATCATCGTCATTTTCCGGTTGAGTCAAGAAATCATAAATGATTGCACAAAAATTCTGAATAGAAAGAACAATTTCTTCTGCTTCAGAATCGGCAATATCCTCTAAGCCTTCGAAAGTTTTTAATTTTTCGACAGTAAGGGATTCTTTTTCCGGATTGACACTTTTTCCACAAAAACTGTTTTCTGATTTTTCTATGTTAGCTGTTAAGTTCATACTTCTGATTAGGTTAACAGTAATGCAATAATCGCTCCGTTCCAATATTTTCGGTATGTTCGGGAATTTATTTCAAAGTACCTCCTATTTCAAAGATTTATTGCATTTAACTGTATTGATTAATAATTAAATTTATTTAATGGCAGATTTTAACCGGAAAAATTTGAAATTTTCATAAAAAGAAACCATTGGGGACGATGGCTTTTTCATAAAAGGGACTGAATCCAAATTAGTCCAGTAAAATAAGCTCCATTTCAAATCAAAAGTAGAAAAGGCAAGAATGATGATTTTCGGTTTATGCTCGATTATGTAGGGTTTTACCAAACAATTCCAAATTAGGGAGCGTTGTGTAGTTTTATGTAGCAAAATGTAGTTTTATGTAGAATTGTGTAGTTTTAAGTTCCATTCTTTTATCTCCGGACAAATGGGTTTTATTCGTTAATAACAAGGAGACAATATGGTAATATTGGTGAGCATGTGGAGACAATGTGGTGTTTATATGGTGATGATGTGGGGGCAATGTGGTGTTGATGTGGTGATGATATGGAATTACTCGGGTTTTTCTACCTTATTTCTAAAATAACACCAATTTATTATAGGTTAAACTTGATAAATGATAATTTTTAAAAAAGAATTACAGTATTTGACATTTCAATTGATTTTCTAATTAATCACTAATAGAAATCTAATCATTGATTTTTATTGTTCTAATGTATTTCTAATAAAAGCCTAATATTATTCTTATATATCTCTAACTTATTTCTATTACTTTATTAGCGTGTATGTTTGTAATTCGCCTTAATGTAATGGCATATTAATCTGATAATTACACCAAAATATGTTTTTCAACTTGCAATGAATTGTAACGTACTAATTACCAATAATAAATATAATAATATTGAATATAACAGTAAATTTATTTGCTCATATTGCAAGTTCAAATTATCTTTGTGAAGAATAAAAATTGTTATGAAAACTACTGAAAAAATAAATCCACAAATGGTAATTCTGGCGAGGGAATCAAGAGGAATCAGTCAGAAGGAGCTTGCCGATTTACTTGATATTTCAGCAGGTAAAGTTTGCCATGTTGAGCAGGATGCACAGACATTTAGCGACGTTGATTTTAATCGCCTTTGTCAGGTATTAAAATACCCAAAAAGTTTTTTTTATCAGCAAACCGATGCTTTCTTGCCCACAATGGTTAATTTCAGAAAAAGATTGGTGGTTTCTCAACGGTTTATCATGCCAATTGAAGCACAAACCAATATTTTCAGGTTAAATGTTGAGGCTCTTGCAAATGAAATAATATTACCAACGTTAAATATTCCTGAAATTAAAGAAACGAGCCCAATAGAAGTAGCTGACAAATTAAGAAAGCTATGGAATATTCCCGATGGACCAATCGATAATTTAACAGAAATAGTTGAAAGTAACGGTATATTAATAGCGACTTTTGATTTTGGAACAGAAAGGGTGGACAGCAGAACAATTTTAACTTCCGGCAGGCATCCAATAATATTATTGAATAAAAAATCTCTTGGCGACAGAAGGCGTTTCAGTCTTGCATACGAGTTAGGGCATATATTAATGCATCTGTTTTATCCTGTTGAAATGGAAAGAGAAATAGGACACGAAGCCAATGTGTTTGCAGCAGCTTTACTAATGCAGGAATCTGAAATAAGAAAGGATTTTAATCAAGCGGACATAAATATACCTCGTTTATCAGTATTAAAACCCAAGTGGAAAGTTTCGATGCAGGCATTATTGTACAGATCTGATGATTTGGGATATATTACTTATAATCACAAGCGATATTTGCTTTCAATGTTTAATCAAATGAAAATTCGCCGGAGAGAGCCAATTGAGCTGGATGTTCCAATTGAAAATCCAAATCTCCTTTCAAATTTAATGGAAGGATACAGAAACGAGAAAAATTTGTCGGTTAAGCAGATGGCTGACAAACTGTATCTTTTAAAGGATGATTATATTGATAAATATGTAGCTGAAACAGAAAAACAATCCTAAACCCCATTATATGACCACAGAAATAAATAATACCATCCACCTTAAAGCATATTCAATTGGCGAATTAGCCAAGATGTATGACATTAACTGGCGAACATTAAAAAAATGGATTGAACCTTTTGAATCTGAAGTTGGAAAGAGAAGGGGCAGGTTTTACACAATTATTCAGGTTAAAGTTATTTTTGAAAAGTTGGGGATGCCTTCAATTGATTGAAATAATATTTTATAAACAATTATGGATACGTCTGATAAAAAACTTGGTGCTGAATATGCTTTAGAAAATGCAAAAAAACAATTCGAAGCAGCAGAATTAATTGCAGAAAAGAAGAATTATGGGCTTGCCTGTTCATTAATGGTACTATCCGCTGAAGAAGCACTTAAAGCTTTTGCTTTATTCGGAGATGATTTTTTGCCTGATTATAGCGGTATTGATTTTACAGAATTATTTAGCAGCCATAATTATAAATTGAACCTTATAAGAAGTGCTATTGGTTTGAGAACCATAGTACAGACATTAAATAAAAATATCAATGAACCTGTGATAGAGAACATCGAAAAGCCGATAGATGAAATCATTGAAATTCGTAGCAAGGGTATTGATAATTTTGTCAATTGGGTTGAGAACGAGATTTCTTCAAAAAAAACAGAATTATCTTCACAACTTGGATGGTGGAAACAAGCAGAGGCTTTAAAAGAAGATGGTTTTTATATTAAGTACAATAACCAAGGATGGCATTCTCCCCTGAAAATCAAAAGAGCACGTTATGATAAAACCAAGAAGTATGTTAAAGATTTTATTGATATGATTGTTTTGATTACAACAGTTGATTTTGAGATAGAACCTGTTGCATCCATTTTTAATGATATAAAACAGAGATTTAACAATTTAAAGAAAAAATATGATAATAAAGGCTGATTCTTACTTCAGGTACCCTCCATTGAATCTGAATCCTAAACAGGTAATTGTTTTCAATGGAATTAGGTACAGCATTGATATTGTAGAAATAGCATATGAGCGTCTCTGCAAAAACTTATATGATTTTGTATATTCTGAAAACAAGCCTTCATTTCCTGTGATATTTTCAGAATGTTGGACTATTATTAACAGTGCTACTATTTTTATCAATCTTTCAATCAGACATTTTAAAATAGATAAAGAAAATTCTATTTGGGATGGTATTCGTGAAATAAAGGAACTGAGAAATACTAATCAACATCTTGATGAAAGAATTAATGAGGTTTTACTTGAGAATAACCTTCCTATTTACGGGGCATTATCTTGGTATTCACAGGAACATTTAGATGCAAAAGAAGGTGTAATTACGACTATCATTTCTGGGTCGTTCACTGGTGACACAAACCATATTGTGCTAAATCCCGCTGGAAAAAAGCTTAAAAATACAATATCGGGTATTGAGTTTTCTACAACTGCAAGAACTAAGAATGGATTTGAGATAATAAAGGTTGATTTGGAAAAAATAATCAATCAAATCAAGCATGTGGTTAATTATTTTGATAATCAATTGGTACCTCAATTAATTGATGTTGACATCACCGATAGATACAAAGGGGATTTAGTTATAAGCATGTATGTCAATAAATTAATATAAAAATAAAAATTCAATTATATGTCAAATTTTATTACAAGCATTTTATTCGCTAAATCAATAAAAAAGCACAAAAATCAGTTGCAAAAATTAAATTCTCAAGTAGCTACTTTAAAAGATGATAGCAAAAAACTTTATGATAAAACTCAAGAAGTATTATTAGATATTGAATGTCCTAAGAATCTTTTGGCAGAGAATTCGACAACACATACTCTACTTGGAATTGAAAAAGATAAAAATGAGAACAATGTCTTTGTTTTCATTAATGATAAATCTCTTTTTAAGAAATACTATAGTTCTGGAATTAATCACTTTGACATAGAATGCTACATTTCAGATAAAAGAGAATATCTTAATCGTCGCAGAGTACTTCATCTCATGGGAAAGTATAAAACTGAAAAGGAGATATTTGATTTACCTCACAATCACTAACTTACCACCATCGGTCAACTCTCCATTATTAACTATTTTATAATAATAAATTCCTTGCTTTAAAGCTGAAATGTCTATTAACTGTTTTTCTGTTTTTAGCTCTGTGGTTAATACTTCTTTGCCAAACAAATCATACACTTCGACTACGCTCAGTGTCCGATTATCGTTTGCCGGATACTGATTACTGATTATCGTTAACTGCTCACTTGCAGGATTCGGATAAATCGTAAATCGCAAATCGTAATTCGTAATTTCTTTAGTGCTTACATCCAAAAATACCGTAATCGTATAATACGCCGTATCGCTGCAATAATCATTATTTGTAATTAGCTGTACTGTTTTAATTCCGGTGTGTGTGTAGCTGTGCTGTGGAAACTGCTCTGTACTTGTGATTGTATCGCCAAAATCCCATTGCCAGTTTGTGCCGAAGTTACTTATTATGCCAAATTGTACTGTTGCCCCTTCGGTTAAATAAACTGTATCGGAATCTGCTGTTATTTCTGAATTTACTGTATAGCAGCTATACGACCAGCAACCTTCATAAGTTGTAGTATCAATAGTGCAGGTATTACCCATACTATCGGTTTTTAGCAACCATAAATCGTTTTTGGCAGGAAGTGAATTATTTATTATGTAGCCTGTGGCGATAAACCCACCATCGTTGGTAAGATTTAAATCTTCTACATAGGTCTGTTTTGTACCACCATAGTAATTGAAACTTTTTGACCAAAGAGTATCCCCTTGCATGTTAAATTTTAAAAGCCATACACGGCGACCATTTGGTGTGCCTGATAAATCTGCTTTACCTCCTGCTACAATATAAGAACCGTCTGATAACTGACGCACTATTTTAAAATATTCATTTAATCCTGTTGCTCCAAATGTTTTACTCCATTGCTGATTACCAGAACTGTCGGTTTTTACAATATATCCGTTGTAATAATTATCTGTCATTTTTTTGTCCCCTACAATTATATATCCTTTATCAGATGTAGCAATTGTAAAACCACGATATTCTTCTGCTGTTGTACCAAATGATTTTTTCCATTCCTGATTTCCCAAACTATCGGTTTTTAACAGGAACATATCATTTGAACTTGTTGAAGGGTTATAATAATCGCCCCCAATTATAAATCCTCCATCGGCGGTTAAATCTATTGATTTCAGATTATCATTGTAATTGGCTGCTCCGTATTCTCTTTGCCATTGTATATTGCCGAGACTGTCAGTTTTTATTAGAAAAACATTTGAATAAGTTTGAGTTGCATCTAAATTAATTCCACCAATAATAAAACCCCCATCGGAGGTTTGTTTGTGCATAAATCCGTGGTCGCTAACTCCACCTTCTATTGTTTTAAAAGTTACTGAATCGCCATTTTCATTTAATGTAAATAAAAAAGTATCTGTATCTATATTTACAGTATCAGGAATATCCCCACAAACAGAATAATAATTATTTGGTAATTGAATTATACTATATCCATCTTCACCATAACCTTGATACCAATCATACATTTTTGTCCATGTTGTATCTCCTTTTAAATCAATTTTGACAAAAAGTATTGCATAATAGTCGCCATAAATAATTCCAGACGATATATAACCACTATCTGAAGTTTGAATTATTGACCAGCCTCCATTAACTTGATTATTATAATCAACAAGCCGATGAAAGGCATATTGTGATTTACTTATATTTACTATTGTAAAAAACAATATTAAAATTACTAAAGATTTTTTCATAAAATATTGAATTAAGAAAGGTAGCTTTATTTTCATAAAGCTACCTTAAAATTTATTTAATAATTACAAACTGATTCTGATACACTATAACATTATTATCTTTCACAACATAATGATAAACTCCATTTTCTAACTCCTTAGTTTTGATTACAATTTTATTATCATTACCTGTCAGAGTATGCTCAAATACTTTTCTACTAATATTATCATATATTTCAATAATACTTCCTGCATAATTACTCGCATTATATTCAAATACAATATTGTCTGAGGCAGGATTAGGGTAAAGATTAAATTCATTACTATTGTAATAAACATTGTTTGTTGACAGAGTATTGTTATTTACTTTTAAGCTGCGTACTGTTGCTGTATTAAATTTCAAAACAGGGTATTCAAATTGCTCGTCAAACACCGTTTCCAAAACAGCCAAAGCACTAAACGCAGTTGCAGTATTTCCAGATGCAATTGTTCTGATAGCTTGTTCCTGTTCCTGTGTCAATTCAAATATTGTTTTGTTCTGTTCTGCCAAATTAATCAATATTGTCATATATTCATAATATGCAACAGCATCTTCTACCTTTTCGCTTTCTGCTGTATTCAATACTTCTACCAAAGCATCGGCACAGGCTGCATAATCATTATTCGACAGGTAAATTTCTGACAATAGTTTTTTATCTTCGTAATTATCCGAAGTAATTAAAATACTCATTGCCTGTGCCGAATCACCATTAGTAAAGTAATAATCTACAGCAAAGTTATTCAATTGATTTATCTGTGCTTCATTATAAGCTATTTCTTTTTCGAGTGTTTCTCGTGCAGAGACTCCAATTGTCTGAACCACTGATTTACAAAGTTGATTTGTCTGATTTGCATGATTTATACCATACAACCATACCATTATACACAAAATGATCATAGTTTTCATAAAAATCATTCAAAAATCAGCGGTAAAGACTACCTCACAATCACTAACTTACCACCATCGGTCAACTCTCCATTATTAACTATTTTATAATAATAAATTCCTTGCTTTAAAGCTGAAATGTCTATTAACTGTTTTTCTGTTATTAGTTCGGTTGTTAATACTTCTTTTCCAAACAAATTGTAAATTATTAGATTGCTTCGTGCCTCGCAATGACGTGCTGATGGGCTGCATGTTACCGTTAACTGCTCACTTGCAGGATTCGGAAAAATTGTAAAATGGGCGTTTCGGCTACGCTCAACGACCATTTGAGAGCTTACATCCAAAAATACCGTAATTGTATAATACGCCGTATCACTGCAATAATCATTATTGGTGATTAGCTGCACGGTTTTAGTCCCGGTGTGTGTGTAGCTGTGCTGTGGAAACTGCTCTGTACTTGTGATTGTATCGCCAAAATCCCATTGCCAGCTTGTGCCAAAGTTACTAATTGTACCAAATTGTACTGTTGCTCCTTGTGTTAAGTAAACTGTATCGGAATCGGCTGTTATTTCTGAATTTACTGTATAGCAGCTATACGACCAGCAACCTTCATAAGTTGTAGTATCAATAGTGCAGGTATTACCCATACTATCGGTTTTTAAAAGCCACAAATCGTTTTTGGCAGGTAATGAGTTATTTATAATATAGCCTGTGGCTATAAATCCGCCATCGTTGGTGAGGTTTAAGTCTTCCATATAGGTATGTTTTGAACCTCCATAGTAGTTATAAGTTTTTGACCATACTGTATCTCCTTGCTGATTGAGCTTTAATAACCATGCTTTCACTCCATTAGGTGTACCTGACAAATCAGGTTTCGTACCGCCTATAATATATGAACCATCAGGTAATTGACGCACCTGGTGAAAATAATCATTAACTCCTGGAGTATTTATTATTTTACTCCATTGTGTATTTCCTAAACTGTCTGTTTTTATAATATAGCCGTTAAATGTATTATCTGTTGTTTTTCTGCCTCCTACAATAATAAAACCTTTATCTAATGTTGATATTGCAAATCCATCTCCTTCATCTACTGTAGTGCCGTAAGATTTTTCCCATTCCTGATTACCAAGACTATCAGTCTTTAACAAGAACATATCATACGAATTTGTTGACGGGTTTTCAAAATCACCACCAATTATATAGCCTCCATCGGGTGTTAAATCAATAGATTTTAGATAATCGTTATAGTTTGCTGCTCCGTATTCTTGTTGCCATTGTATATTTCCTAAACTATCAGCTTTTATTAAAAAAACCTGTGTATAGGTTGCTGTTGTATCATAATTGTAGCCACCAATTATAAAACCACCATCTGTGGTTTGTTTGTGCATAATATGTCTGTCGTTAAAGCCCTCGTCAATTGGTTTTAACCATTCAACACTACCATTATTATCTAATTTTAATAAAAACCCACTGGACGCTCCTTCTGTTGAATCAGCGGCAAATCCACTTATAATAAAGCTACCATCGCTTTTCTGAATAACTGATTTAGGTATATCTCCACCAACAGTGTAGAAATCGTGCATTATTGACCATGTTGTATCTCCATATTCATTTAATTTCAATATGTACATACCATCATAGTTTTCTAATGAACTACCTACAACAATAAAAGTATTGTCTGATGCTTGAATAACTGAACGACCAGCATCATAAAAATAATTCTCAAACCCATACAATTTATGAAATGTAAATTGGGCACTACTAACCTTAAAAAAAGAAAGCAATAATATACAAAAAATAATTCTCATAATCTTATTAAATTAAAAAAGTAGCCTTTTGGAAAGGCTACTTTTAAGTTATTTTATAATTACAAATTGATTTTGATACACTATAACATTATTATCTTTCACAACATAATGATAAACTCCATTCTCTAATTTTTTTGTATTAAATTCAATTTTGTTATCATTGCCTGAAAGATTATATTCAATTACTTTTCTACTTAAATTATCATAAATTTCAATAATGCTTCCTGCATAATTACTCGCATTATATTCAAATACAATATTGTCTGAGGCAGGATTAGGATAAAGTTTAAATTCATTATTATTGTAATAAACATTATTTGTTGGCAGAGTATTGTTATTTACTTTTAAGCTACGTGCTGTTGCTGTATTAAATTTCAAAACAGGATAATCAAATTGCTCGTCAAATACCGTTTCCAAAACCGCCAAAGCACTAAACGCAGTAGCCGTATTCCCTGATGCAATTGTTCTGATAGCTTGTTCCTGTTCCGGTGTCAATTCAAATATTGTTTTGTTCTGTTCTGCTAAATTAATCAATATTGTCATATATTCATAATATGCAACAGCATCTTCTACCTTTTCGCTTTCTGCTGTATTCAATACTTCTACCAAAGCATCGGCACATGCAGCAAAATCGTTATCTGACAAATATATCTCCGATAAAAGTTTTTTATCTTCGTAATTATCCGAAGTATTTAAAATACTCATTGCCTGTGTCGAATCACCATTAGTATAGTAATAATCTACAGCAAAGTTATTCAATTGATTTATCTGTGCTTCATTATAAGCTATTTCTTTTTCGAGCTTTTCACGTGCAGAGACTCCTACCTGTACTGCGTCAATTTGTTTTTTTATTCCGGGAGGCAAACCAAGATTATTTACTATATCCATCACGGGTTCTGTTACAGGCGAATTAGCAATCACAACTTCTTTTACATGCCCTGCCGGCAGCGGTGTGGGTTTTTCGGTAAGTGCCGAAATCATTACCCTGTCGCTCAGGTATGGCGAAGCTGTAATCAGGCTGTTTTTCAACTGCCCTGCTGCTGCATCGCTTGTTACCATATCGGTAAGCAATTGCGAATCACCATTTCGCAGCAGGCTGTTTCCATTGTTTACAGCATTTGTAAGTTCAGTCATACGTGTAGTAAATACAACATCTCCGGGCGAGGTAAAACTATTGGAATTTTCGCTTGCACAGGAGGTTGAGGTTTTTGGGAAATCACAACCATAAAGATAATTTTGTTCCCATGATGGTGTACTACAAAGAGGTTTTACAGTTAATAAAGAAAATTGATCTAATAAATGTGCATAATACCAAAAATCACTTGCATAAGCATCAAGTTTTATGTCAATCTCGCTTGAACCTGTGCAAAGATTTTTCCACTCGTTACCGGCAGCGTATTTATCGCCATCTGGGTCATTACATCTGTTATCGCCCTGTTGTACTAAATTTCCAAAAGTCGCCCATGCAGTAACAGAGTGGGTTGAGGAAGCAACTGTTCCGTTTGCATTGGAGTTAAAGTTATTACAGCGTATATTTAACCCACTGTTACTGTTTTGTGTTTGTATTCCTATGTCGGTTCCTTTAAGTGTATTGTTGTAAATGGTTCCTGTGCCTGTAGTATTGTCGGCAACTATGGCATGTGATGCACGGCTCAAATAATCGGTAGTGGCTGCTCCTACTAACTCAAATTTGTTGTTTTTAATAGTATAACCCATAGAATTAGTTGCAAGAATACCATAAGTATTTCTGTTGGCAGTTTCAGCCGAAGCTACTTTAAATGTATTGCCGGTAATAGTAACATTATTTAAAGAATTATATAGACTTATACTGCCCTTGCAGTTGTCAAAAGTATTGTTTTCGATTAACGAGTTGCTTCCCTGCAATCTAATTCCCGAGCTTATATTTGTAAAAGTGCAATTTTTAATATTAACAGAGCGTTGTGAATTAATATATCCCCAGCAATATATTCCATTTGTTCGGGTCACTCCGGATAATGCTTCAAATCGAACATTGTCAACCAGTACTCCTCTCACTTTTCCAAGCGATATGGCAATATAACTTTCTTGACCATAAGTTGGAGTGTATATAAATTTACAGTCTTTAATTTTTGATACATTTGTGTATGGCTTGTCAAAATTAATCTCAACAAATCCTTTATAATTGTTATGTATTTCACTGTTTTGATCCATCCAGATAATTCCATTATCTGCACTTATGGTACTGTTGTAAAATAGTTTTGAATTATTTGTAATGTGCAAAAATCCATGATACGGAGCAGTAATTTCGGGATGAATCGGGTGTACATGATTAGCATCTCCTTTAATTAAAATACCACTCCATATTCTCAAACAATTTATATTGGAAGAATAATATTCATAACCATCAAGCACTGAATTATCAATTATTAAAGAGCCTCCTTGTTCAATAATAATACCTGTTGGACCTGATGTAGGGATAGTAATAAATTTCACAAAAATATTACAATCTTTTACAGTGAGTTTTGCACCGGGCTGTATGGTAACTTGTTGTTTTACATAGTAAATTTTCCCTTCCCATGTCGTGTTTCCTGTAATATTGTATGATGGAGGCTCACTGCCTATTGTCGGAAAACTGGTATTTATAAAAACTGTTTTAACATTAGTAGCTCCTGTTGCATCGGTTACCGTTACGGTATAAGTGCTTTCGTTAAGCCCTGTAGCAGTTTGTGTGTTTTGTCCGTTACTCCATAAATAAGTATAAGGAGCGACTCCTGCTATTGGAACTGCTTTTGCGGTACCATCCCCTGAACCAATACAGGTTTCGAGAGTGTAAACAATACGCAGGTTATTATCAATAAGCTGTACGTCCAGCAAAATTTCACATCCGTTAAAATCAGTTAACACAACAGTATAAACTCCTGCATTTACACCTGAAATATCCTGTGTAACAGCACCGTTTGACCACAAGTAAGTATATGGTGTTACCCCTCCGGTTACAGTTAAATCGGCACCAAGAGGCGATTCAACAGGAACAACTGTTGCCGATAATTCTGTCGGTTGGGTAATTGTAACTTCAGAATTGGTTACACATCCGTTCGCATCGGTGATTGAAACTGAATATGCTCCTGCTGTAAGATTTGTTAAATCTTCAGTTGTAGCACTAGTTGACCACAAGATATTGTAAGGTAAAGTTCCCCCGGAAATCGACAAATTTGCGGCTCCTGTAGATGCACCAAAACAGTCAGCATTTGTTTCTTCAATATTTGCTGCTAATGCTGATGCAGGTTGTGTAATTGTAGCTGTGGCTGTAGTGCTACACGAATTTGCATCGGTAACGGTTACTATATAAGTTCCAGAAGTTAGTCCGCCTATATCTTCCGTTGTTGCCCCGATTGACCATACATACGAGTATGGTGCTGTGCCTCCGCTTGTTGTTATATCAATGCTTCCGGCTGACTGACCGTAGCAGGCATTGTTCTGAACGTCACTCAGGGCTGTAACCAATAAACCCGGTCGCAAAATTGTTACCGATGCTGTAGCCGTACAATTGTTTGCATCAGTAACAGTAACAGTATAGATATTCATCCTCAAACCTGCAATGTCTTCTGTTGTTGCTCCGTTCGACCATAGAAAAGTATATGGAACTGTACCGCCTGAAACAGATAGGTTTGCAGCACCGTCCTGCATACCGTAGCAACTGACATTAGTACCTGCAATACCAGCCGTTAAAATATCAGGCTGTGTAATTGTAAATGCGTTAGTGGCAATAAACCCATTAGCATCAGTAACCGTAACTACATATACTCCTTCACATAATCCGGTTTCAACATTTGTTATATTTGACGAACTTGTCCAAGAATATGTGTACGGAGGAGTCCCTTCGGTTGCGGTAGCTGTTGCCTGTCCATTGCAACCTTCAAAACAACTAACATTGGAATTTACAGTAACCGTAAGCATAACATTTGCAGGCACAGGTTGTGTAATTGAAGTTGTTGTTTCGTCTGTACAACCGTTTGCATCGGTAACCGTTACAGAGTAAATACCTGCTGTAAGGTTTGAATATAATGAAGTACCATTTCCTGTAAAACCACTGGGGAACCAGTTGTAACTGTATGGTGGTGTTCCTCCAGTAACAGCAACAGTTGCCAAGCCGTCGCTGCCGTTATAAACCGATACTTCTGTTTGTGAAACTGTCAGTATAATAACTTCTGGTTCAGTAACAGCAAATGATTCCTCAATACTACAATCATTGGCATCAGTAACAGTTACAAAATAGTTTCCGGCAGCAAGATTTGATAAGCTTTGTGCCGTTGAACCACTCGACCAGCTATATGAATATGGAATTGTACCTCCTGAAACCAACATGTTTACAGCACCTGTCGCTTGTCCGTAACAATTAGCATTTGTTCCGGTAATGTTTGCCGTTATTGCCGATGCAGGTTGGCTAATACTAACAGTTGCTGTAACGCTGCATGAATTTGCATCGGTTACGGTTACGGTGTAAGTTCCAGCAGATAAACCTGCTTTTGTTGTAGCCGTTCCACCACCAGTCCATAAATATGTATAAGGTGTAGTTCCTCCTGTCGCTGTAACGGTTGCAGAACCTGTTGAAGTCCCGGTACAAAGTACATTTGTAACACTATTTACTGTTAAGAATAACTGCGGATATGAATTAATAGTTACAGAACTTGATTCTGTGCAACCTTTACTATCGGTTACAGTAGCCGAATATGTTCCGGCGGATAAGCCGCTTATGCTTTGACTTTGCTGTCCTCCCTGCCATATATATGTATATGGAGGCGTTCCGCCAAGTGCTAATACTTGTGCATTTCCATTCGTACTTCCATAGCATACATATCCTGTTCCTGAAGTTACTGTCATTTCTAATTCAAAGGAAGGTTCTTGTATGGTTACAGAGGCAATTGCCGTACAACCGGTATTATCGGTAACCGTAACAGAATATTCTTGGGCAATTAATCCTGTAATTGTTTTTGTTGATTGTCCGTTGCTCCACATATATGAATATGGGACTGCACCACCGTTTACATTAACAGTTGCTGAACCATTACTTCCTCCTTTGCAATTAACACTTGTCGATGTTATTGCTAAAGTTATTCCGGATACTATTACCGTTTTAGTTACAGTCTGGTTATTGTTACATCCGAAATACTCATCACCGGTTGAGGCAGTAAGGCTGACGGTGTAGGTTCCCTGTATAGGATAAGTATGTACAGGATTAGACAGATATGATGTTCCTCCATCGCTAAAACTCCAAATATATGTATCAGGGTCAATACAGGTAGGCGAGGTTGCCGAAAATGAAAGTTCTGATCCGGCACATACTGTTAACGGTTGATTATTGTTTATAACAAGCACAGGGATTTCCGATGAAAGTTGAACGTTTATAGATTCAAGCAGTTGAGAAATTGGAACAAAAGTTCCGGGCTGGTTTATACATTCTGCACTCTGATTAACAAATAGTTCTGCATCTATTTTTACAGAACAATGCCCGGGAATATCCCTTTGTATAGTTATATTTGAAATAATATCGGATATTAAGGAAGAAGTATTAAAAATATAACTTCTTACGTTTTGTCCCATATCAATGGATGAACCAGTCAAGGTTAGCCCTGTATATGATGTACAAGTAATAAAATCAGGCATACTAAGCTTGAGATAGCTGCCTGCAGGAAAATCAGAACCGTTCCAGTTACTTATGTTCAATGTAAAACCAGCCTGATTTCCACAGGCTGTAAATTGAGTCTGATTGGAGATTGTCATTTCAACATTGCTTATTGGTTCAGATATGCCTGTATTAATTTCAGTGATTACAGGATCGCTGTCATAAACATCGTCATTACAATGTGTTAACCCATGAACATCAATGCTTACTGAAGCAGGATTCTGAAATCCGCTGCCGGTTTTCACAGGTAATACAAATTCAAGCAAATCGTATTCTCGCAGACCATCAATATTTGGAAAATATGAAGAAAGAATTTGTGAAATATTCCATGAAAATACATTGTTTGGTAATTGGATCTCTTGACTTTCGTATATAAGCGTAGGGTTATTTGCAAGCATAATACCCGAATTGTTATTAGTATTAAATGTCATCTCTAAATTATAGAGAGTACCCCATCCACCCGGATGCATGCTGTAATGTATTTCGTATTCATCACAAATATCTTTAACCGCTAAATCATTACGATTGGTTATTTCACCGATAACATAAACATCTGTTGGCTGTAGCTCCATTGTATGAAGCACTTCAGTACACGTTTCTTCATTTAAAGCTTCATCGCATGTCCAGAAAGCTTTAGCTGATAATTTCAGCGAATTTGAAATATCTGGAGGGCAGTTGTAGGTTGCCGTAATCGGTATAGTAACTGTTCCTCCTGCGTTAATAGACCCAATGTAACTATTATTCCCCATATTAGTATATGGTTGACTATTTATTTGTGTAACAGTAATTCCATCCTGTGAGTTAAAGTTTAACCATACATTGCTGGCTACCGATGAACCTGTATTTGAAATTACTAAATTCCATTCTACAGTGCTGGTGAGTCCGTAAACTTTAACTGATGACATTTTTAATACTGGAGGAGAAAATATAACCGGCTTAATCATAGAGGTATTGTATGGAAATGTTCCTGTAAAATTTATATCGGCAAGGATGTTGTTATGTTCTATCTCGCATCCTGTCTGATAGTTAGTGTTTGTAACAGTATTTGAACAATTCGTTTTAAAATAGGCTCTGATACCTATTGTATATGACTCGTCAGGCATTACAAAAACATCAGCAGAACCTGTAAAATAATTACTTAAATCAAAATTGTATACCAATCGGTTGTCTCCGGTTGATATCTGATAAAGTGTTGTTGTAGGAACTTCGTTATAAATAACCGTTTTGGACACAATGCTATTTCCGGCAGTTCTGTCAAGATACACTTCGGCTCTGTCAAATTCATAATTTTTAGGTTGTACTATCTGAAAGTTTTTCGCATGCCCAAAATTACGATATTCGTAATCGAAATACTTTGATGTCCCACTATATACATTAAAGTCATAATATGAATCAATCCTTTTTTCGCAGGTGGATGAAGTTATTACCATTGAACCGTTGCTTTGGTAAACACCTGCAATAGAAAAATTACCTGCATATTTTTCGCACCAGTACTTAACTGTTTGGTCGCAGGTTCCATTTTCATTACCGTCGCACATATGAACGGGAGGGACACAAGATCCCGGATCGCATTGCGGAAGTGGCTGTAAGCCCATATAAATATGGTGGTTTAGTTCTACATTTTCAAAATCGCCCATAGTTATATTGTTTTCTCCTACCTGATAGCGAATAGTAATAGTAACGATATCACCACCTTTAAATTGATAACTTGCGAAATTGCTTAAATCTGAAACTGCAACTAATTCAGGAATACCCAAAATGGTCGACGGACTGATATCAAGAAAATAACCGTAGCCTTCTGTCTCTGTTTGAATATAACTTGCAGGAATAGTCATCTCATAGGTATTTGTTGCATCTTGTATTTTTATATAAACTTCATTTACTGCGTTTAGTTCTACATCGAATCCATTATAAATAATCTTATCTATTCCTAGATAACAATAAGCAAAATACCCTGGCTGAGGAATAGGATTCGGAAAAAGTGTTCCATCGCTGAAAATTTCGGTTACAAGTGTACCTTCCATAATATCACCAGTAACAGCCCGATTAAGTTTTATCTCACTCATATTCAATTCTCCTGTATCATCTGGAATACCATCATGGTCATTATCGGGCTGTCCAAGTGAAACTCTTTCTATATGATATTTCGGAATTGTTCCGTGATTCATACAGCCTGGGCAGTGTACTTGTACAGAATTTAATCGATCTACCAATGGAATTCCACATGAACAATCAGATTCGGGATAATAATTAATTAACAATCTGAAATAGGTTTTGGGGCTGTTTGGACAAATGGAAGTAAGAGTCACAAATAAGTCGGCATTTTTAAGATAATTGAATAATTCATCAGAATAATTGAATATGGCTTTGACTATTACATTTTTTCCATTTTCACTTGTAACAGTAAGGTCGTTAGGTTCAAAATTTCCCCATTGACTGGTACGAATTACAAGTTCATTATTGCTTTCAAATATTAAGCCTGAATTTGGATTTTCCGGAGCATTATTTCCAATATCATTGCTCATGTCCAATATAATTTCAAGATAGCCACTTTCATTTGTTGCTACAGTCCATAAACTTACTTCTTCGAACTGGTAGCTGAATTCGGCTATATCTCCTACAGGTTCTCCCGGCCAACTCCCTGAAATGTCACTGGGCCCTTCATATATTGCCTTCATTTGCAACGGAGAATGGGTGGAATTGTAATTAGTTTCAAAATTTTTCGGTTCTAATCCGCTACTATTACAGATTTCGTTGTATTGCGTTTTAAAATTAAAACTGTATGGATAGAAAAGAGAATTACTTACAGATGTTGGTGTCACAGGACAACATGATTTGCTTTGCCAGCGAACCTCAATCTTTTCTCCATTTCCAAGTACTAAATTTGGAAATGTGTAAATTGCATCTTTAACAACTGAAGCCTCATTGCATTTTTCATCGTCCTGAAAGCTTACTCTTTCTTTATTAAGAGTACCGCTACTTATAATGCTTCCGTTGGCTCCAATATAATCATATGTGAATAACGTTGTTATTAGAGTTCCACCAGCATCTGTACCTGTTTCGTTGATGTTGGCATATCCTCCGGCAGGCTTGCTTATTGTGAGTATTAAATTCTGAACAGGAACACTATTGTTGCTTATGGTAAGAATATGGTTCTCTTCAGGATTTCCATAACAATTCATATTTGTTAATTGGTCATTCATTTGCAATACCGGGCCTGATGGGTTAATGGTTATGTTGGATGCAACGGGCAATTTATCGAAATTACATATATCTTCGCAACATCCCCAGTTAACTTTAAATTCAGATTCGGCAAAATTCTTTGAACCACAGACAATAGTTAGGTTTTCTATTAAAAAAATACTCTTATTACCTTCTATTGACGTTACAGGGGCTAATTCTAATTCGGGTGGTAAAGAGATACTCCACTGTCTTATTATGTCATTATCTCCATCGTCGTTATCAGAAGCAGGAGTGATATCGGTAATTGTTAAACCCGATTCTTCACTTAATAATTCATAGATTTCTAACGCTTCATCATGTTTATCTGTAAAAATAAACGTTGAAATTGGAATATCTCCGGTATTTTCAATCTTAATTTTTCGTTTAAGCGGAACACCTGCCATATATGAATTCTGAACAGGTACAATTGTAATATCAGGAGAGCCGTTTGCAATGAAAGCAATTCCCGGATTTGGACTTTTTACCTCACTGACAGTTTGAGAACCTTGTGTATTTTGAGTAAAAACAAGATTTTCCGTATTATCATTAAAGTCAAGACGTGTATATATATTTGTTCCTGAATTTAAAACACAACTTGCTTTTACAAAATAAGTTATTTCTATGCTTTGTCCGGCACTTATACTACCTATGTTTTCGAAGTAGGGCTCATTGATTACATTGGTTGCTAAATTAGCAAAATTCATTGCAGGAGATGAAGAAATTGGATAATCTTCCAAATAATCCATTCCAGCTGGCAAATAAAGTGTAAGTCTTTTAATATCTATGTCGTTACTTGTAGTGTTTGTAATAATTGTTCGTATCTCCGTCTTTTCATCGCAGCATTTATTTATTATTATTTCGTCATAATCAGTAGGCGGAGTAATTGATAATGCATTGCTTGAAACATTAGTGAGTGTATTATTATGTAGAACTAAACTTATATTCTGAGTTGCTTCATCGGAATTACAAGCGGTTGCCACTTCATGCGTAACCGTATAGTTAAGTGTACCTTGTGTAGAAGATGTATATTCATAATATGGATTAACATCAGTCGATGTATTTGATGAAACTGTTGTAAAATCCCATGTGTGCTGGCAGAGTGAATTGGCAACATTCTGTCCGATGCTTGTAAAATGAAATAATCCGCTTGCACAAAGCGAATTTGAATAGGTAAAATCAGCTGTTACATAAGGCTCTTCGGAACGGTCGGCAGTGAAGTTGCCAAATTTATTAACTCCTGTGGTAGTTATTGTATAATAGTTTGTTAGACTTAGGTCGTTTTCAGATAATACATTGGTTGGAATTTCTTCCAATAAACCATCACTGCTGTAACGAATTGGTTTTGCATTAGCTACAACTCCATTGAAATCAGTTGAAGGGAAATAAAATTTAATGTCTGCATTGAAGTTACTCATATCTACAGGATTAAGCCTCCAATAGCGGTTTAAATAATCTTGTTTGCACTGAAGGTGTGGCTCTGGCTCAGGGTATACATTTATTTCCATAGCCCTACTTGACCCGATAGGAATATCTGTATAATCTATTTTTATAGGCGAGTATTTTGTAATATCTCCAACTGGGTAGAAAAATTCCGTATTAAGTATGTAATTATTATCTATCGGATATTCATGACGCACTTTCCCGAATGAAGCTATTCCATCGTTAATTATTTTTATGTATTTAGTTTCATTGTAGTTTTCAAAAGAAGGATAAGCAAGAGGTAACACTTCACAACCATCAGAATCATATTTTTCAAGTTTCATCTCATTTCTTAATTCAATACATCCATCATTAAATTTCAAATTTCCTCGTATACTAACATTTGAATTAATATCAATATTTGAGTTATTTTCAACGACCATGTTAGCTAATACCATTACACCCGTTCCGCTAATTGTTTGTTTAGTATTTCCTGTAAGATAAATATTATTAAAGAATATTCTATAATCCTTAAACCCAATATTTTCAATATTACCCTTATGATACGTTTTACTGTTGGCTCCACCAAAAATTGTAATACTGTTGCCAGACTCTATAATAATATTTGAATTATAAGTGTCGTCATATTTTGAGTTTATCCACCATCTATATCCACCCTTATTAAAAAATGTAACATTCGCCTCATAGGTGTTGCCTCCGTAACCGGAGCAATCATAAGTACATTTCCTAGTAAAAAAACATTCTTTTTTGAAAGTTGAACCAAGAGGATTATTTGACGAATTATTTAGCTTAACATATGGAAATTCAACATGTAGTTCTCCTTCAAAAATACAACCATTGCTAACGATAAATTGACCACTTTCTGTATTGTTATTAGTAAATGTATATGTTGCAGAGCTATTATTAAATTGAGAATTATTCAATTCTACATCTCCCGTACAAGTTACATTTACAGGAACCTCTATTTTAAGATCATCTGTATAAAAACTTCCGTTAAAAGTCAGGCTAACATCGTTTGCTGTTATAAAATCCCCACTTAACCCTATCCCCCCCATTGTAAAATTACCAATTTCAATAATTCCCAAACCAGCATCAGTAGATGATAAATTTGTTATAGTATTATTTCCTCCGAACCGAATTATTCCATTAGATATCGACTCAACTATTATTTTGGATTTATATTCATCATTAAATTTATAATTTATATACCATCTATAGCCACCTTTATTGATAAATGTAACATTCGCCTCATAGGTGTTGCCTCCGTAACCGGAGCAATCATAAGTACATTTCCTAGTAAAAAAACATTCTTTTTTGAAAGTTGAACCAAGAGGATTATTTGACGAATTATTTAGCTTAACATATGGAAATTCAACATGTAGTTCTCCTTCAAAAATACAACCATTGCTAACGATAAATTGACCACTTTCTGTATTGTTATTAGTAAATGTATATGTTGCAGAGCTATTATTAAATTGAGAATTATTCAATTCTACATCTCCCGTACATTGAACATTCATAGTTGTGTTTACCGTACTATTTGTAATACTTAAATTTGTCCCTGTAAATGAAATTCCCCCTGTATTTCCAATATCGCCAATTGTGCTTCCAGTTATGGTTCCGTTTCCTATAACAGTTAAAGTATAGGCTCCAGTTATAATGGCTCCATTGGTCATAGTTAGATTAACTACCGATTGATTGCTAGTCAAGGCTAATGGGTTTGAAGTTGCAGGAACGATAATATTATCTATTGAAGAGGGAATACCAGTAGGATTCCAGTTTGAAGCAGTATTCCATTCGGAACTATTTGTTCCTTTCCATGTATAATTTGTTTGAGCATTAATATTGATAAACATCAATATTAATATTGCCAGAGTTAAAAAAGTTTTTTGTTTTTGCATAGTTATTATTTAGCTAGATAATAAATCAAAACATTATTATACGAAGTTATTTTAAAAATGTTTTTGAGTTAAATTTTTCATAATGATTTTTTTAGGTATTATACCTGAAAATAATAGGTATTATGCCTGATTTTTAGCTATATTGCATTTGATGTGCTGTAAAACATACACGCTCTGATTGTATTACTATATCTGCGATACATCGCATTATTATGAATAAATCCATCATGTTTTTAACTATTTTCATACATTAGATAAAATTTATGTATCCGTTGAAACATAAGGGATTTCTGACATAATTATTTATCACTTATTGATTAACAGTGTTTTCTGGAGATATCCATTTAACATGAGGATATTCCAAATCCAGCCATTTTACAGCTGGTTTTCTGTGAATAATTTCATTCAGATACTCTTTATTATCATATATTATTTCCTGAACTCTACATTTTGAAAGATAGAATTCTTTATGAATCAGTTCTAATGACTTATCCTTAACCATATTCTGCATTTTATGGTAATAATAAAACCTATACAAAATTGCTTTATTTCTCGCCAAATTTAGTTCGTAGTCTCTTCCTTTAATTTTTGTTTTCATAGTTGTACATATTAAATTAATCTTTAATCTTTATAACCTTTTTGGATAATTCATATACATATATTCTCTCAAGTCCCAAAACATTACCCCAAACAACATATGTTAAAAAAACACATTGCTTATAATCGTCTGATAATCTGTCGTAAAAATTTGTTTATATATAAATTCAAAACATCCTTTATCTGTTAATTGCCAAAACAGAAAAAGGTAACCCCCTTTTAAGTATGCTATAAAACACATTGTATACATATAGCACAAAATCAGGCAATTAAAATCAAGGAATAATAATTATAGTTGAAAAAGCAGAGAGTCAAAGCAAATTGGGGTCGTATAAAGAAAACTACCTAATCCTACCAAAAACTACATGAAAGTACATAAAACTACATTTTGCTACATAATACTACATTGAAATACCAAACCGAGCATGACGATACATAACCGAGCATAAAACTTCCCGATGCTACCAAATTTGACATTGTTTGGTAAAACGCTACATAATCGAGCATAAACCGAAAAGTGAGTTATTTGCCCGCTGCATCTTTGTCCTGTAAAATTATTTATATGAACAGGACATCTAAAAAACAAGCAAAAATTATCGTTCATCCGGCAAGTATCCGATTGATGACCGATGCCACATGGGAGTATGCCCATAAAATATTATGGAATAACCATCCATTTACAAAAAAAGAAACAGAACAAGCAAAAGCACTTATTCAGGAGTATTATGAATCCATTCCATCCGAAAAATTCGCAGCAGGAATCCACCGCTATTTTTCCGGATACTGCATCAGAATACTTATGGCAAGAAACTACGTACTCCGCAGACCACAGCGATACATACCACATCCATGCATTTGGATAGACAAACGCAATCCTAAAGGATTTGCAGGAACAAAAGCATGGTACGATGCATTTATTCAGGAGCAGCACTACGTAAATCAGCGATTCCGTCCCCAATCTTTTTCAAAAACAGCATAAAAAAAATGAAAGAAGAACTGCAAATCATTCCCTGCTATGTGAAAGTCAAGCCATATACACTGGCAGAGTTGAGCAGGATATACGAGATAGATAAAAGAACATTTCGGGCATGGATGAAGCCATTTGCAGATAAAATAGGCAAACGGGGAGGCAGATTTTATAATGTGAAACAAGTACGCATCATTTTTAGAGAATTAGGATTGCCAGCCTTACTAAATGCAGCATAAAAAACAAAAAATAGTAACAATCAAAAAAAAAAAAAAAAGCATGAACACAAAATTTTTTAACAGCAATGGCGACCCGATAGTCCAACTTTTTTTGCCAAGCACCATTTTGCTTGCCAACATAGATTATTCCGGACTGTTGGACTATAGCCTCAAGGCAGTATTAGGAGGAGTAATATGGCTTGTCTTCAAGTTCACCTCCGATTATTTGGACAGAAAAAATATTCAGAAAATCAAAAAAAACAACAAGCAGCAAAACAATGGCTAACCTGAAGAAAATATTGTTAGGACTTGGTATAACTGGAGGCTTGGTTGCAGGAATCAGCTATTTAGCGAGGTTACGCAAGACAAGTTCCGAACTCGAAAGTGAAACCACCGTTAACGTGCAAAAACTCGATTTGACAGGACTTTCGCTGCGAGTGGACTCCTTGCTTAAAAATCCAACCAAAACCGCTTTGACAATGAAATTTCCATATGTGAAACTCATTTACAAAGACGCAACCCTTGCCAGTTCACAGGTAGTAAATGAAAACATCGAAGTTCCTGCATTTGGGGAAGCAAGAATTGAAAAAATCATGATACAGATTCCGGTGATGGGCTTGTTTTCACTTGGCGGAGATTTAATCAAATCACTCAAATCCGGCGAACCAGTCAAAATACAGGCAAAAACCATCACCACCATTGACCTTGGATGGAAACAACTCCCTTATGAAAAAACCGATGAAATCAACCTAAAAGTCTGAAATATGGAAGCAAAAAATTACAGACATATAGCCGATGGAAAAGCTTACAACAGCCTTTTTCCTGAAATCACGAACAGCGATAAAACCATCAAAAGAGGTGCAGTTGTCGAAGATACCGTGCAGTTTATTCCAAAAGTGGTAAATGAAACCTTGCACCACACTAAAAAAATAGCACGAAAACTCGATACAGGAAACACCTACAGTACCTGCCGAAACATTTGGAACTTTGTTTACAATCATATCCGCTACACCAAAGATAAAGAAGGATTTGAACAAATCCGAAGTCCCGGAAGAACATGGCACGACCGCCACAGGGGCGTAGATTGCGACTGCTACACGGTATTTATCAGTTCCATACTTACGAATTTAAAAATTCCGCATAAACTGCGAATCACCAAGTACGGAGGAGATAATTTCCAGCATATCTACCCGATAGTCCCCGAAGGCAAAAGCCACATCACTGTCGATTGCGTGGTAAACGAATTCAATTATGAAGAACCATACTCAGAAAAAAAAGATACAACAATGGATTTACAATATTTAAACGGAATAGACAACATGGACTACGACGACCTTACCGGAGGCGATGGGTTCGGAAAGTTGTTCAAGAAGAAACCAAAAACCGGAGCAGAAGGAGAAAAGAAAAAAGGAGGCAAACTCAAAGAGCTACTTCACAAAGGACTGCATATAACCAACAAACTGAACCCCGGAACCGCATTATTGCGAAACGGAGTATTGGCAGCCATGAAACTCAACCTCTTTAAAATCGGACAACGACTCAAATGGTCATACCTGAGTGAATCCGCAGCCAAAAGCAAAGGGATTGATATGGCAAGATGGCAACGACTTGTCAAGGTACGAGAAAAGTTAGAAAAAATCTTCTACGATGCTGGAGGCAAGCCCGAGAATATGAAAAAAGCTGTACTCAAAGGCAAGGGCAACAAAAACAATGAAGTATCCGGATTAGGATATGCACCATCAGCCGAAACATTCTACATGAACACAGCCACACCATTACGAAAAGTACTTGGCGAAGACATTTGGCAAGAAGAAAATGTCAACGGATTAGAAGGTTTGGAAGGCGTTGCAGGAATCGGAGCATTGGGAGAAGTAGCCACCGCAGCAGCCATAGCAGCAGCAACCAGTGTGCTGGCAGCCATCGGCGGACTTTTGAAAAGCATCGGAAATATTTTCCCGAAAAAAGAAAAAGGCTCGGATGATTTTGAGAATACCGAAACCGAAGACAATGCAGCCCAACAAGCAGCAGCAGAAGACGGACAATTGCCAGCATTACCAGCCATCATGCAAAAAAATGCAAGTCTTCCGGCAAGCAGAGACGATGGAGAAGATTCAAAAGTTACCGAAGACATTGCTACAGACAACAGCGATACCAGTTCCGATTCAGGAAGTGACAGCGGAGACTCATCAGATACAGGAGAGAAACAAGGCTTTTGGGCAAAAAACAAGAAATGGTTAAAGCCCACCATGTTTGGAGTCGGAGGATTAGGATTGTTATTCGCAGGATACAAATTGCTTGGAGGAAAGAAAAAAGTAGTAGCACGAACATCAAATGGAGAAGTATCAGGTCTTAACGGAGTCAAAAGACGCAAGAAAAGAACTACAAAGAATACCGCCTCTGCCAGCCTTGACAAGAAGAAATCGATAGCACAAAAGAAAACTTCAACAAGTAGGAGAAAAAGAAGAGGAAAACGCAACAATTCCGATAGTAAAAAGCAAGCCGTAGCCCTGTTATAACATCAACTCACAATTAATAATTAACAATTAATAATTAAAAAAATGGCAAAGAGAAAAAAGAATTACAACAGAAATTCCCGAAGGAAAAGTGTTCTTTCAGGAATCACCCAAACGCTGGATACCAAAGGCAATCTAAAGAACACTGCCATCGAAACAATAAAAGACCTTGTGGCAGGAGTAGTTGCAGGAGGAGTCGCCGGAGCAGCCATCGGAAGGTCGTCATTAGTAGTTGGAACGGTGGTAACAGGAATCGGTCACTACACAAAAAGCCGTTTGGCATCAGTATTCGGATTAGGAATGATGGCATCCAACGGATTTCAGAAAACAGGAGCAGAAGTTAGTGGAACAGGAAAAGCAGGAGTTCTTGCAGGAATTAAAGAAAGACTTGCAACCTATAAAGAAAGCTTTATGCAGAAACTTTTCCTTGATATGTTACTGAAAAAGAAAGAAGGTAGCACTACAAGTGAAGGCACATCCGGCATGGGAGCTGTGAAGTACTTCTTGTATCCCGGCAACAAGAGCAAAGAACTTGATATGAGCGAACTTGACCGAATTGAAAAAGCAGTAGCCGAAAGTGGGAAACAATTCACACAAGAACAACAGACAGCAGGATTGGATGGAACTGACGGACTGCTTGACCCGGAAGAGAAGATTTTTTAGAAGATAGAAATTGGAAGTTAGAATGGAGAATACAGAAGTCAGAATATCCAACATCCAATTTCCAATCTCCAACTTCAAAAATCATTAACCATTAACCATTAACCATTTACAATTAACAAAAAGTATTAATCACTTAAATCAAAAACAAATGTTAGGACAAATTTTAGGAATGGAAGCCCTTGACGAGTATAACAATGCAGGAGCATTATTGGGCTTGGACAATGACAGCGACGAATTAGTAGGCGAAGTAATGGGAGCCTTACGCAGAATGAATCCCATACAAAGAGCAAAAGCAGTAAATAAAATCACAGCACCACCGACACCGAGCAAAGGCAGTCGTGCAGAAATGGAGAAACATTTTCCTGAACTACCCGATCACATCAAAGACGGTTTGAAAAAAGGAGAATTGCGATTGGCAGATACCATTATCTACTCCATTAAGCCAGTGAGTTCAAAAACCATCAAGATGTTCGAAACACAGGACGATAAAGAAATCGGACTACGCAATGTATCGAATGCCAAGTTGCCAAAAAATCAGAGTTTGCTTGTAAGCGGAATCATTCTGCTTGCCGGAGTATCAGCAGATGCCAGCAAAGACAAGATTATGTCCACCAAGTTTGAATTATTGGAAGAATTTCCAGCAGTGATGAACGGAGAGTTTTCGTTGAAATGCAATAAAAGACAAATCGTTCCCGAAACCGCAAACAGAGTATTTGCAACAAAAAATTTCAGTTTGGTACAGGCAGGATATTTCAAGTTGGCAAATCCGAGATTGATTTCCGATGATGTGTTGATTGAAATGACCATTGAATTAGGAACAATGGATGGAATCGCAAACAACACCTACATATGGGCTGGATTACACGGAACCGTAACCACTCCATAACAAAAGCAAAAATCGAAGGGCAGGTTCGCCTGTCCCTTCTTTTTTCATTAACCATTAATCATTAACCATTGATAATTATGTTAAAGCCTGTAAAAAAACGATTTGACCTGAATGTAACCGAAGCCGGAAGAAGCGTATCACAAACCTTCGAATTAGACAAAACCATTGTTTCGGTAAAAGGATTATTGTTGACTTCCGATATGGATGATTTACTGTATTACAGAGGCAGTCAGCGAATCGAAATCAATAAAAGCGAACTGTTTCCTGAAAACTACGAAAGCAAGCTGCTGATGTCAGGAATCAATGTCGCACCAAAAACCCGATACTATGACCTTGGAGGCGTTAATCCGGGCAACGGACAAGTACGCATTGAATACAAAGACAACGAAAGCCCAAAAGCAGGATTTCGACCTTACAGAGTATCCCTTTATCTCGAATGTGAAATGGATGATGCCAAATGAAAGAAACAGCCATCATAACAATTCTGAACATTAGCAGAGCTTATGAAATCCGACATTTTCAAGTGCGGATTCCACGAGATACGCAAAGCATCTGTGCAATAGAACTAACGGTTCGTGCAAATGGCAAGAGCCTCGGAAAAGTAGCACCTGTGGAAAACATTCTTAATTATCAACGAAATCCACTCTTTGGCGACCTGATGCTATTCAGTTGCGAAGAAGGAAATTGCTTTTATACCGGAGAGCTTCACGAAAGCGATAACAACAGCCTGATGTTCGACTTCAGCAAATTCGAAAAAGACGAGTTTGCTGAATGGACACACGGAGCCAAACAAGAAGCAGAAGAAGTAACAGTGGATGGGGACACCACTGTTGTGATGGGAGTTTATCGTGATAAAACAGGAAAAGCAATCACCGAAATAAGAGGATATGAAATCAAAGTAATTATTTGGATTAAAACAAAAGACTGATATGACCATAGAACTTGCATTAGAATACATTCCACGCAGAATGGAAGAGTTAGGCTTCGGAAATCGCTACACATTGCGATTCCGTCATCTTGTGCTGCAACCATCAGATAAATTAACCATAGATGCACAAAGCCAGTTTTTTATTTTGGTGGATCAAATATCCGGCATCAGTGTCGAATCGCAGACAGGATTGTTCGATTTGAGTTCTTCATCTGCAAATGAAATGCAATACGAACATCAGGGCATCATCAACATTCGGAATATGAACGGAAGAACAACTCACATACGCTTTATACAAGTAATTATCAAACACGAAAAAACAACTTGATATGGGAGAATTAATAGAAAAATACGACCCTGAAAAAATAGAACTCATACGCATGAAGCTGGAGCAGTCGGCAAAATCCGGCTCACCTGAATTCTTTGAAATCATTGTGGATGATATGCCTGTAGTAAAACGAACCAATGATTTAGCTCTCTTTGACAGCTTTCGAGCCTATTTGGCAAAAGGATTGAATAAAATATCCTTTCGTTTGTACGGCACATCATCAAAAGGCTGGAGAAATATCCACCGGACATTTGTAATGAATACACCACAAAGCAATGATGCATTATCAGGAATAGATATAGACGCACGAATAAACGAAAAACTCCGTCAAGAAAGAGAACGTTGGGAAACAGAACTTCTGAAAAAAGAATTAGATGAAACCAAAGAGCAGCTCAAGGAAGCCGAAGATTACATCGAGCAATTAGAAGATAAAATTGAAGAAGTGAGAAATGAAAAAAACTCGGTGGCGAATACGTTGGGAGAATTGGGGACAGGATTTTTTACCGGATTAATCAAACGAGGTTCAAAGAAAAATCCATCATTAAAAACACTTGCTGGATTTTTTGATGACGACGAAACAGCAAGCACCACAGCAGAAGAAACCGAAACCAGTTTTGAAAAAGTATCAGACGAAAACAATGGAAATGAAAACGACCCATACGTTCAGATACTACGCCAAATAGAAGAACGACTCAATAAAGAACAACTGACTTATGTGATGGGCATACTTGGAAAAATGCTTGATGAGCCTGAAAACATAATGCCAGTTGCCGAACTACTTAATCTGAATAAATAAGCTTTAAAATCTACGAAAATGAACAAATACGCATTTAAAATTACGATTGAAGCATCCAATGAAAATGATGCCGAAACCAAAATGAAAGCCTTAACTGTGTTGGCATCAAAGCTCACAGAAAAAGAGTTAGACAAATTAGCCTGGATCATTAAAAACGACCCTGCAAAAACAAAATTAGCAAAACAATATCTCGGAGTTTAATTATTAATGAAAAATGGTTAATGGTTAATTAATATGACAAAAGCATTGAAAAATAAGGAAAAAGATAAACTCACTGTAAAGGAAAAAATTCTTTATGGTGCAGGAGGTCTTGTGCTGTTGGGCGGAGGCTTTTTCCTTGTTCGCAAATGGGTACTCAATGCCATTTCCAACCATGAAGAAAAGAAAACATTAGAAGAAGGAACACCAGCCACATTTGCCAAACAAATAAAAATGGCATTTGAAAATGATGGTTGGTTGGGAACAGACACTACTGCTCTTCGCAATGCCCTACGTGAAATCCCCGACAGAAACACGTTTGATAAGGTAGTGAAATCATATCAAAAACTCTACAACAGCAATCTGATGTACGATTTGAGCGACGAACTACAAACTACCGAATACAATGAAATGCTTCAAATTATTGATGCCAAACCAGAAAAAGTAGGACAAGGAGCAGTTCAACTCAATTACGAAGCATGGGCAAAAAGACTCAAGGCAGCATTTGATAAAAGCTATGGATTCCTTCCGGGAACAGATGAAGAAGCAATAGTAGCAGTTTTTAACGAAATACCGACACAAGCAGCATTCATTAAAACCGCTGGAGAATACAAAAACCTTTATGGCAAGAACCTGTTGAGCGATTTAAAAAGCGAACTGGAGTTTGGAGAATACGAAGCATACATGATAATCATACTCAAGAAACCCAAAGTATAATATGGCAACACAAAACAATAAAAAGAAAAAACTCATCCTGATAGGATTAGGAACAGCAGTAGCCGGAATACTCGGCTATTTCGGATGGCAGTATTTTTCCAACAGAAACAGCAACACGGAAATGCAGGACGATTTTCCGTTGCCATCGCCACAGGCAGATGATTTCAGTCCGAATAATATCATTGCACGAAATGATGAATTTCCTTTGAAAAGAGGAAGCAAAGGACAGCGAGTACAAGCAGTACAGGAAGCCTTAATTGCCAAATACGGAAAAAGCATCCTGCCCAAATACGGTTCCGATGGGGACTTCGGAAGCGAAACAGTGGCAGCACTCAAAAAAGCAGGATTGCCGGAGAGTATTGATGAAGCCACTTACAACTCCATCACTAAAAGCGAAAAAAGCAGTAGCAGCACTACCGAAGCTGCTTCACTTGCCAAAACGCTGTACAAGGCTGCGGTCAACAAAAATTTATTACAAGTCATCACCGCATTAAGGCAAATGAAAACCAAAGACGATTATTCATCAGTCAGCAATGAATTTTTGCAGTATCGCATCGGTGGAGTGAGAAAAACCCTTGTCAATGGAATGCTGGATAGCTTTTCAGATGAAGGACAAAAACAGCAGATACGGATGGAGTTTTCGAGAATGGGTTTGAAATACGATGGGGACAAATGGTCATTATCAGGTATCGGAGGAATGACGGTTATCACTCGCAGAAATGCATCTGTTTGGAGAAATCCTTACGACAAAGTAGAAGTACCTGCCCGAACCATTTTGGGGACTGAAATCGGGCAGTTAAATGGCTTTACCGCCTTTGAGAACAATGGCGAGACCTTTTTAATAAACACTCAAAACATTGAAAATTTATGAGAATCATACGTTATATCGTGGTGCATTGCACCGCATCCACACCGGATGCAACAGTAGAAGATATCAAACGCTACTGGAAAGAGCAATTAAAATGGAAGAACCCCGGCTATCATTACATTATCCTTCGAGACGGAGAAGTTGTGAAATTGCAGGAAGAAGATAAGATTGCGAATGGAGCTTCCAGCTATAATAAAATAGCCATTCATATTGCATATATCGGAGGAATAAATAAATCCGGCACTCCCACCGACAACAGGACTCAATTGCAAAAACACGCCATGTTTGACTTGTTGGTGGAACTGTCCGAGAAATATCCCCATGCAAAAATCGTTGGGCATCGTGATTTGCCAAAAGTAAAAAAAGCCTGTCCGTCATTTGATGTAGCAGCATGGCTTCAAGATTATGAACCTAACTTTCCAATGGCTGCCTGATGCTTTCTCGTATCAAATCCATATTGCATTCAAAGGGCTTTGTTTTGTACAGCCGTCCGTACGAGTTAAACATCGTGGGTCTGCGTTCGGCTTCTACTGTAGCGAACCGGTTCGACGACCAGATTCATGTGTTTTACAAAACGGATGGACTTTTATGGAACTATCATGTGTATAAAGCGACTACCGATCCGGGTACATTCTGGCTGAAAAACCCAATGCAACCGCAGGGTACAGCGGTGCTGGCACAGGGACAGTATGTGGATGCGTACCAAATCGGTCTTCACAAAGGCAAATACAAGGCATTGGTTCAATGCAAACCTGTTACTGTTATTCGAGACTACGACCGAGATGCAGTACTTGACTTTATTAATGGAATCAGAATTACAGGAATGCTTGGAATCAACATCCACAGGGCAAGTAAAACTGGAACGACGGTTACGGTGGACAAATACTCTGCCGGATGTCAGGTTTTTGCCGATGCAGGAGACTTTGATGACTTTATGGATTTATGCGAAAGGCACAGGCAGCTTTACGGAAACAAGTTCACTTATACGCTCATTGACTTCAGAGCTATCCGCAGGGAAACAGCCAAAAGACTCTTGCTTGCAGGAACGACTGCCCTTGCATTGGGATGGGGACTTTGGGAGTATTTCAGGAAAGGAAGTTAGAAGTTAGAGGTTAGAAATTAGAAGAAAGAATACAGAAGAAAAATATCCAATTTCCAACTTCTAACATCCAACTTCCAAGTTACAAACAATTAAAAATTAAGTAAAATGAAAAAAGTATTATCACAAAAAATCGAAAAAACATGTGTTCAATGCGGTAAAAGCTTTGTAACACGCAGAAAAAACAGACAGTATTGTTCAGCATCGTGCAAACAGAAAAGCTATATCGAACGCAAAACTGAACCCTGTTTCTTTATCATGGTAACAATGGAACGCAAGCCGGGCTTCTTCCGCAGAATATTAAATTACATCTGGTAAGACAATGAAAGGAAAAACCTTCTTTGAACAATTGCTAAAGGACAAGAATGGCAGTTATAATCTGCGAGAGCTGGTTACACTGATTTTTGTTCTGATAACCATTGTCAGTTGGATTGCCGAGCAATTTTTCGGCATCCCTGTTCCCGAATTTATGTTTTATTCATTCGTGAGCCTTGTGGGTGCTGGCTGCTTCGGTTATTCCATTGAACGAGGTACAAACTTTTTTATTAATCGTGAAAATCAAAAAAAACAATGAAAAACAATTTTTTAATAGTGCTGCTATGTGCAGCTTTTGTCGCCCTTTACATTTATGCAAAGTTTGAAGTGAATCCGGTCAAGGTATTAACACCGGAAAAGTTTCCAACGGAAATAAATGTCCATGCCATCAGTGATTCGGTGGATATGCAGTTCCAATCCGAACTTTCTAGGCTCGAAACGGAAAACGACAGCTTAAAATCAGTCATCAAGTCCGATAAGCAAAGCTTGATAGTTTCAAAAAAGAAAGTGTTCAAACTACAACAAAACGTTGAATTATTATCGCAGCAGTTTAGCTTTTCGGCAGATACCACACAAAAAATTGAACTCTGTGATTCACTTCAGAAAAAAGTCTCGGTGCTGATAACAGAGTCCGTCATTCGTGATAGCCTCTGCGATAAAACCGTTGACGAATTATCGGAATTAACACAGATGCAAGATTCATCGCTGGATGTATGTAAAAACAGTTATAGCCTATTAAAGCAGCATTTGGATATTTCACTTGCACAACAGGATGTTTTAACCGATAATCTGAATCTTTCCGAAAAGAAACTCAAACGTAAATCAGCATTAAATCGTTGGCTTGCCGGAGGTCTTGCCCTTGCCGGAGGAATTTTAACTACCACCATTCTTTTACATTAGGAAGTGCACTTAAGTGCCTAAAGTACTTCGAGTACTTAAAGTTGAAAGGAAATCATTAACCATTTACAATTAACAATTAAAAAAATGAATATCGAAATATATAACGAAGGCAACAGCCTGAAAATAGTATGTGACGGAGCAGTAAGTTACATCGCCAAGCAAAGAATTCTTGAACTTTCAGTCATAGATGGCAGCATCATCAAGTTAGACACAGGAGAAGGTCAATTAAATAATCTGTTTTTTGCACATGCCGAAGTTACTGTTCCTGCTTCTGAATCTGTTGAAGAATTGAGAGATGCACTTAATTCCATGTTAAATTCAGGAGGAATGCAGGGATTTGCAACAGAAGAAAATCAGCGTTTGGAATTGGAACGCCTTGCCAATATGCAGAAAGCGATTGAAGAGCTTAACAATCGGGTAAATACAATCAATAATAAAACCATGTATCAACCGATTGTCGAGGATAATACTACAGCCAATACGGTGTACAAAGGTTTTTCGAATCCGGGAGCAAATCAATCCGAAGCAGTATGGGCAATCCTGAAAATAAGCAATCAGAAAGGGCTTGTAAGCTACAAATGGGCAGATGGCGACATGCATTTTGATAATATCTGGAACGAACGTACAAAATTAAATTACATCTAAATTGATTGCAGGGCTTGTCCCTGCTTTCTTTTATCCTTTTAACAACATGAAAAATCTATCTGCATATATCAATTCTGCCATCTGTGGTGATGTCATGGAAATACTAAAAAGTTTTCCGGCTGCCAGCATTGATTGTGTGATAACCTCTCCTCCCTATTGGCAATTGCGGGACTATGGATGGAAAGGGCAATGGGGATTAGAGCCGACTTTCCATCAATATCTGCAACATCTATGGCAATTTATGGATGAGATTTACAGGGTTCTCAAACCACAGGGGACGGTTTGGGTGAATCTTGGAGATACTTATTTCGGAAGTGGAAACGACAGCGGTAAAGATCCCGATAAACCATCGCAAAGCATCCGTGCTGTAAAAGCAGGTAGGATTGCTCCGGCAAGAGCCAATAACAACAAAGCCAACGGTCTGAAAAAGAAATGTCAGGTGTTGATTCCGCATCGCTTTGCCATCGGCTGCATTGATAGAGGCTGGATTGTAAGAAATGACATCATTTGGGCTAAACCCAACGGAGTGCCGGAAAGTGTAACCGACCGCTTTTCAAAAAAACATGAATATATTTTTCTGCTAACAAAGCAACAGGATTACTATTTTGACTTGGATGCGGTTCGTGAAGCCCATAAGGAAGCATCCTTTGAAAGAGTGAAATACCGCATGACAGCATTTGGAGGCGACCCGAAAAACAAAAAGGGTTCATTGGGAAAAGGAGAAAAGAACGGTGGAACATTGAAAAAAATCTCACTGAATCCCAAAGGAAAAAATCCAGGCGATGTATCTGATTTTTGGGAAATTTCTACCAAACCCGGTTCAAAAAAACACTATGCCACATTCAACACAGACTTAATCACTAAACCGATTTTGGCAGGTTGTTCGAAAGGAGGAATTATTCTCGACCCTTTTTGCGGAAGCGGAACAACCGGAGTATGTGCCATTGAACTTGGACGGAAGTTTATCGGCATTGATGGAAAAGCCGAATACTGTAATCTCGCCAACAAAAACTTTTCAGAAATAAAAAAAGGAAAAACTGCGGATATGACATCGCTGTTAAAACAATTGAAAAAACTTGAATTTAAAAAAGCTGCATAATGAAGACACCCATAACATATTACGGAGGCAAGCAGATGCTGGTTAAACACTTGCTGTTGCTGATTCCTGCACATCGATTATACTGTGAGCCGTTTTTCGGAGGAGGTGCATTATTCTTTGCCAAGCCAAAATCGGAAGTGGAAGTTATCAATGACCTGAATGGAGAAGTGATAAATTTTTACAAGGTTTTAAAGACAAATTTTAAAGAATTGGAAAAGGAAGTCAAAGCCACCCTACATAGCCGTGAACTTTATAACAAAGCACGTGAAATCTATAAAAATCCTACGAAACACAGCGAACTAAAGCGTGCTTGGGCATTTTGGACACTAACCAATCAGGGCTTTGCCGGAATGATTACTTCTTGGGGATTTGGAAATACTCCATCCAAAGAAAAATCGCTGGCGAACAAACGTGATGCATTTACACCTGATTATGCCGACAGGCTTCGCACGGTTCAGATTGAATGCAATGATGCATTAAAAGTGATGGACAGATGCGATGGCAAAGACACATTTTTTTATCTCGACCCTCCATATTTCAACTCGGACATGGGTCATTACAAAGGATATACCGAAGCTGATTACACAAAGCTACTGGAAAAGGCTGCCAAACTGAAAGGAAAGTTTTTGTTGAGTAGTTATCCTTCGGCAGTATTAAACAAATTTTTGAAAAAGCATAAGTGGTACGTTCAGAAAATTACAAAATCTGTTGCTGTTACCAAATATACCGACAAACAGAAAACAGAAATGATGGTTTCTAATTACAACCCGAAACAAGCCGGAAAGTTTACACCGAAAGAAGTGGACTTAAAGAAGCTTACTGGAAGTCTCAAACGTTTAAAATTCGCTGCATAATGATAAAACAAAACAATTATATATCGCATATCGAACGGCTGGGTTTTGAAAATCTGCCAGACGAACTCAAACAAGCACATCTTGTGATAATGACCAAGACTAACAATGGGAGGAATTGGAAAGCCTGTGAGAAAGACAAAGAGTTAAAAGAACTTGTAAATCTTGCTTTTCAGAAATTACAGGAGTTTATTTCTTCAAAAGGAAAGCAATCGCTCAATGGTTATTTTACTCCGAGAACCGCTGCAATTGATTTTATTAAACCTTATATCAACAATGGCGACACCATGTCATTGCATCCCAATTTGAAGCTAAAAATTAAAACCGAAGATTATTCCGCACATATTGAAGGCGATAATGTGGTAGTTTCAAGTATCTACGGAGAGCCGATACAAGAAGTTTTTACCGTGAAAGAGCTAATGGATGAAATTGTAAGAGGCATTTCTGAAAAGAAGAGCAAGCCAAAAGTTGAAAAGAAAGAAAAGAAGCCAGATTGCATTGAAGTGAAGTTTTTCAGATTAATGCTGTATTGGAACAATAAAATTGTTACCAAATCAATGTTGGCAAAGCAGATTGAAGATTTGCAATCGAATATTCTGAACAAACGCATTCGTAAAACCTCGCCATTTGCAGAGGAGATTGCTTATTTGCAGGAAAGTTTGGTGGAAATTCACAATACCATGACAATTCATTATTTGCGATTCAAACTCAAAGATGAAACGGTTCAAAGTTTGAAACAGGCAATCAAAAAGTTTGCTCAAATGGATTACTTCAACACCGATGAAGAAAATAAAAATACGGTTGATTTGTCGGGGATTAGTTCCTTAGAGTCTGAAGTGAATGACAGCGAAGCACAGGAAGCCATACAGGGCAATGATAACAACGAAGGCGAAGTCGGGCAGGTAATGAATAGTGTTGATTTTTCCAAGCTGGAGTTCAATTCCATTGGCTTAAAAGACAAATGGTTAAAACTTATCGGAGATCCGGCACCGGGTTTTTCTGCGATGGTTTTTGGCAAACCCAAAATGGGAAAATCTTATCTCTGTGTTGATTTTGCAGGCTATCTTGCCCGAAATCATGGAACTGTGTTGTATGTTGCCAGAGAAGAAAAATTGGATGCTACACTTCAAAAGAAATTAAAAGAAAAAGATGTGGCTCATCCGAATCTTTTTGTCAGCGATTACTTGCCAGAGGATTTATCTGCCTATAAGTTTGTGTTTATTGATTCTGTTAACAAGCTTGGTTTGTCTCCGCAGGACATTGAAAATTTGAGAAGAAGCAATCAGGGCAAGTCTTTCATTTTTGTTTTCCAAACTACCAAAGAAGGAAATTTCAGAGGCACAAACGAGTTTCAGCACGATGTGGATGTGGTGATTGAAGTGCCGGAAAAAGGCAAGGCTGTACAGTTTGGCAGGTTCAATCAGGGTGGCGAGATGAATATTTTTGAAAACACAGATTCCAATGTAGTTGGATTAAGCGGAATTGCTAAAAAAGCAAGGACAACCGGAAAAGAAATCAGTATTTCTACCGAACTGGGGATTCCATTAGAGGAACTTGCTATTGACCTTTTGAATGAAAATCAGGACAAATCCGAAATCATTAATGTGGTTTACAAACAAACTGCAAAAGTGGAAAAAGCGGTGCTGGCAATGGTCAAAAACGAAATCAAAGAACAGAAATTGAATATCGCTGTAGAAAAAGTAACTTTTACCGAAAATGACAGGGATAATATTTCAACAGGGGCTTCGTATTTTGAAGTGGTTTTGAAAGGAAATAAAACGGATTTAAAGAAAATTGCAGGAGAAGACAAGCTTTTTATTTATGATTGGAGTCAGGAATTAAACGGAAATACCAATAATAACTTGCGTTTCAGGAAAAAGAGTTTTATGTTGGCAGGAATAAAAAACAGCAAAATGGAAACTAAAAAATATCCTTCATGGACAAGTCCTCACTATTTGGATAACAAAGACCATGAGGATTTGAAAAAAGTGTACGACTTGTACAAAGCCGGAAATAAAAAAGAAGCTTTCAAACTGGCTTCAGACTTTGACACCATTGTAAGAGAATCTATTCCTGCAAAAGTATGGCAGGAAATGGGAGGTAAAATAATTCCGAAAAGCAAAACAAAATCTACAGACTTGAGTAAATATTCAGAACGTAGCGACGATTATAATCCTTCGTATATTTTTAGATTAGCTGCCACACAACTCCTTTGCGAATCCTTAAAAGGGGATTTTGATATTATGTATCTTATTCGCAGGGAACTCGCCAATCGTGGTGTTGATAAAGATGGCAAATGGGTTGGTTTTCCGGAGGCGAAGAAGGTGCATGGGGTGGAGTAATTTAAAAGATGACATTCTGTCGTTAAGATTCGGTTGGCATTAAAATTGGAAACAATGTATGTATTAATAATTTAAATTTTTAGTTATGCCCAAACCAGTTAATGCCCCAAGTACCACAGGAAAACCTTCCGGTGGTGGTAGAGGAAATAATCCTCCAAGACCAAAAGGAAAGTAAGAAAAATGTAATTAAAAAAGCTGTTGAGAGACAGCTTTTTTGTTATTCTGCAACTTGTAAATAGTCAGTAGCTTTTTTATTTTTAGATGTAGCCCTTTTCACGACAGGATAAGGAATTGCTTCCTTTAAATTTTCACTAACAAGCCCCATTAGTTTTTGGTTGAATTTTACAAGCATCAGATTTTGTTCTTCAAGTAATTTTATCTGTTTTCCCATAGCATCAAGGTTTTCAAGTTGCTTTAATACTAATGTTTCTAGTTCGGCCTTGGTGTACCTGAATTTACCCATAACTTGTTTTTCGGGCTATGTTCGGGAATGTATTTTAGATGTGCAAGCTTAATTGTTGATTTTATTGCATTTACTTGTCTTATTCAAATCAATGTAGTTTAAAAAACAAAATTGAAATTATATCTTTTTAACTTTAATCCTTTATAAATTTATCTATTGTTTTTAAAATTTCTGCTGATGGGATTCCAGCATAATATGGGAGTTTGCCTTTGCTTTGAAAACTTTCTTTTTCGAATAATTCAGAAGTAACTATACCAACAATAAGCCCCGTTTTATCAATTATTGGGCTTCCACTATTTCCCGATGAAGTTTTTGCAGAAAAAATAATGAGTTTATTATTATGATAGTCTTCAACAATTGAATTTATTTCTCCTTTGTGAAAAAGTTGATATGAGTTATTTGTCATAGGAACAGATGGGTAGCCTATTGTTAAAACTTCTGATAAAATCTCGGGATTAGAATTTAAATAAAATGTTTTATCATTCAATTTTTCAATTTCGATTAATGCAATGTCCCTATCTTCGTCTTCATTAATGTTTTCTATTTTTATTTCTTTGTCTTCGAATGTATATATTTTTAGTTCTTTTCTTCCGGCGACTACGTGCTTATTGGTTACTATAATGCTATTTTCATTATTAGTATCAGCGATTAGAAACCCTGTCCCTATTGATTTATCATCATTTTTACTAGTTTGTTCTATTTTAAACACAGATTTTTGATATGAGTCTATAATATACTTAAAACCATATATTAAATTCTTTATCAAATCCCTTTCAAATAGTAATGATGTAAAAACCCCATTTGCTCTGTATCTTTGTTCTTTATTTCTGAATAGTATAGAATCTAATGGCGTAAGAATATAATTTTCGGTTAATTGATGTAATACTATTTCAACAAATCTAACATCTATTCCCGTACCACATTTTCTTTTATCTGACATATAATTAAGAAAATCCATCCCCGATAAATAACCCATATTTATTAAATTTTTATCGGTTTGTCGAATATTAGCTTTTGCAATGCATACCTTTTTTATGTCATCAAATAATGTTGGATTTGTTGCCTGTGAAGTAAAAAAAAATATTATCTCATCAACAAGATTTTCATTGGTTTTAAGAATATGATATTCTGTTAGCATATTTAGTATTTTGTAATATTTTATAAAGCTACGTTTTAAATAAATTTAGTAAAGTTAACCATCATTAATGATTATAGTTCTATCATTTGTTTCAATTGAGCAACATCTGTATCTGTAGTCATTATAATCTTTAATATATCACTTTCATTTACCAATGTTTTAGGGAATCCCATATCTTTTCTTATAAGAAGAAACAGTTCCAAAAATAGTTTTGCATGTTTTATATCTCCCTCATGGTTTGAAACGAACCTATTCCATTCTATAAATTTCTTTACAATCAGGTCTGGAGCATAAATTAGCAAATCTTTCTTAATATCTATTATTTTAGTCCCAAGTATTTTATCATTTTCTTTTTTCATGCCTTTGCCTGATTTGATAATATCAAAGAATAAAGAAAATATATCATAATACAGCTTGTATTTTTTTTCAGACAGTTGACTCTTTATTGATTTTATTTTCTCCTTTTGTTCCCTAATTATAAATCCTAATCCTGAAGAAAGAATAATTAAGAGTGCAACAAGAATTTCTGAAAGCGAAATAGAATATTCCATATTTTAAATTTGTTATAAATATATATCTAACATTCCAACATACAAATACTTTCGTTCAAATTTATATTAAACAAACAAATATAATTTTACTTATCGTTTTGATAATAAAAACAGGCATTTTTTGTTTGAAAAAATAAATTTCTATAACATCTTAACTTATTTTTGAGAATTAATTATAAAATTTTAAAATCATGGAAAATCAAATTAACGAAACACTAAAAACTATCAATGAATTTATTAAACTTTGTAAAAACATAGGAGCAAAAGCAGAATTGCTCAAAATAGCAAAGTTTTTCAGGACGGAATTAGTTATTATTGCGAAAAAACGGAAAACCAAAAGCATTTTAAGGCATATAACAAATTTTAATCACTATACCTTGCTCCCTGCATCTTTTCTGCTAATGAGTTCATATGGGATTTTATCAAGCCTTATATATTTTCTTAAAACGAGTGATATTTTTGGCACTATTGCGTTGAATTTAATATCAATAATTTTATCTGCTTTTTATACATATTGCTTTTATAAGGCAACTCCCAAAATTTAACCTTTTTTGCAAGCCATGTTTGGGAATATTTTTTATTTGGGCAAATTTTTAACCGAAATTTCATTTCGAACTTTTGCGATTTCAAACATATAGTTTATAGTACTTTAATGTAGAAACATGTCGCAAAATGAATTAATTTGTGCTAAATCATTAATAAAGTCGTTCGAAATGTCTATCTTTGAGCCCGCTGAAGGGGACTTCACCAATAAAAAAGGGGAAGTCCCTTTTTTATTGGTATTGCTTTCCGCAATGGTGTGGGCGATTGAAGCAATTATAGAATTCACGTTTTCTGTTCGAACTCATATTTTTATCTAAATTTATTTACTTTAAATTTGTTCATGCTCGGCATTTTATTGTTACTCATAAAAAAGAATTAAAACATGTCCTCTTACAGATAACGATAAAGTAACTATTTATTCAAACTCTGTCGATTGTTAACTCCTTGTTCACAGCTTTTGATTTCTTTTCATCGAATTTGTTTGCTAAAAGCATGAAAATTTCTACATTTACCACATGAAATATTCGTATTCCATATCGTCGATTCTTGCACTCAAGAATTTCTTAAATATCAAACAGAGAGACAATTAACAGGATTGTTTTTTTTGTTGTTGTTTATTTTTCACTTTTAATTTATCAATAAAAAAATTATCATTATGAAATTACCTTTTGCAGAATCATATAAAATAAAAATGGTTGAAACCATTAGAAGAAGCACTCGCAACGAACGCGAAAAATGGATGAAAGAAGCTTATTACAATTTGTTTAATTTGCGTAGCGAATATGTTTTTATCGATTTGCTTACCGATTCGGGAACAGGAGCAATGAGCGATAAACAATGGTCGGCAATGATGCTTGGCGACGAGAGTTATGCCGGCTCTTCGTCGTATCTTATTCTAAAAGATGTAATCAAGAATTTATTTGGATTTAATGATTATCTTCCTACACATCAAGGTCGTGCAGCCGAAAATGTGCTTTTTTCAGCTTTAGTAAAAGCAGGAGATATTGTACCCGGAAATTCGCATTTCGACACTACTAAAGGTCATATTGAATTCCGTAATGCTCGCACAATTGATTGCACAATCGACGAGGCTTTTGATACAACTATCAGCCATCCGTTTAAAGGAAATTTGGACTTAAATAAACTTGAAGAAGTATTCAAAAAATATCCTATCGAGAAAATACCTGTAATAATTGTAACAATTACCAATAATACTTCGGGCGGTCAACCAGTTTCGATGGAAAATATTAAAGCCGTAAAAGCCATGGCCGAAAAATACGGAACAAAAGTTTTTATTGACTCAGCACGATTTGCTGAAAATGCGTACTTTATTAAAACTCGCGAAAAAGGTTACGAACATAAAACCATCAAAGAAATTGTTAAAGAATTATTCTCGTATGCTGATGGAATGACCATGAGCAGTAAAAAAGATGCCATTGTAAACATGGGCGGATTTATTGGTTTTTCGGATAGAAAACTATACGAAAAATGCAGTGTATTTAATATAATGTTCGAAGGTTTTGTAACTTACGGCGGAATGTCGGGTAGAGATATTAATGCCTTGGCTCAAGGACTTGACGAGGGAACTGAATTCGAATATCTCGAAACTCGAGTAAAACAAGTTGAATATCTAGGTGATAAACTGAATGAATATAATATTCCTATTTTGCAACCAACCGGCGGACATGCAATTTTTGTTGATGCAAAGAAATTTTTTCCCCATTTACCAAAAGAAGAATACGTTGCACAAACATTAGGCGTTGAGTTGTACCTCGAAGGCGGAATTCGTGGCGTAGAAGTAGGGACATTGCTTGCCGATAGAGACCCTGATACTCGCGAAAATCGTTATCCGAAACTAGAACTTTTACGATTGGCGATTCCTCGCAGGGTTTATACAAACAATCATATGGATTACATTGCTGCGGCATTATCGAATGTTTACGAAAGACGGAACGACATAAAACATGGATTAAAAATTCTTACCGAAGCCCCAATTATGCGACATTTTACGGTTGAAATGGATAGAATTTAATACGTTCGATTGTTTGTAATTTATTAATTTGGGGAATGTGTTTTATGTAGTTTATTTGTTTAAATAGTGTAAAATATGACAAAAATTTTAAAAGTAAATTGGAATGCTGCCGATTTAAAAGTTTTGAAAACCTTAACAAGTCCCTATAAAATTCAACAATTTTTAGATAAAACCGAATATAATTCAACACACGAAACACGCTCGCCTCGTTATGTAATGCAGCTAAAAAGAGCACATTGCATGGAGGGGGCTTTGTTTGCTGCTGCTTGTTTAGAAAATATTGGTTTTACACCACTAATTTTAGATTTGCGTGCCGAAAACGACGACGACCATGTTATTGCCGTTTTCGAAGTTGATGGTTTTTGGGGAGCTATTGCCAAATCAAATTTTACGACTTTGCGTTATCGCGAACCTGTTTACCGAACGTTGAGGGAATTAACCATGTCGTACTTCGACTTCTATTTCAATACGCTTGGCGATAAGTCATTACGCGAATATTCGCTTCCGTTTAGCCTTACAAAATTTCATAAAATAAATTGGCAAACTACCGAAAACGATTTGGCTGAAATTGGCGACAAACTCGATAAAATCAAACATTTTCCGATTGTAACAAAAGCTCAAATTAAAAAGTTGGAAATTGCCGGAGATTATTTGCTAAAATCTTCGCTTTTTGGTTCAAATCCCGATGGATTGTTCGTGCCGAAAGCGAAGTAAAATCGGGATTATTTTTATATCCTTATCATAAAAATTAAAAAGTTAGGAAACTTTTTTCAAAAAAGATTGACTATTTTTGGCATATATAACATTAATTATATTTTCAGTTTTAAACGCAAGTCATAATAGAAATGCCATAGGGATTCTTTTTCTTTCTCATTTTTTGCTTCATTGGCAATCCATGATTGAATTGATTTCCTGTGAGTTGAATAATTTGTCTTTATATTTTGATTCGTATTATTGTAGAATAAATCGGAAGGATAAATCTTTATTTTCCTTAAACTGTCTTCAAAATAAACAGAATCTCTATTAATGGAGATTTCTATTAATTCGAGTTTTTCTAGATTATTATGTAAATCAAATAAACAAACTTCAATGTCAATTTTACCTTCAATAGATGTAAGCCAGCCATTTATTTTATAATCTTCCACTAATCTTTTAATAAACTCGTTCCTTTTATTGATATCTTGCTTAATGTCAAGGTCAAATATAACATTTGTTTTTTCACTTGGAAATATGTTTTTATAAATTTCAGGTAATGCTGAAATAACCCAACCCCTTTGATTAAAATATTTTACAAGAAAAACTATCGTCAATGTTTTTTTTGTCTTCCACACCTGTACTTTACTGTTAAATGCTTTGGCTACAATATATTTAGTTCCAAAAAACATACAATCGTCATATGAGTTCCCCTCAAATCCTCTAAATAAAAATGTGTTTTTAGGTATTATACAATAACCATATGTTTCAAATAGAGTATTCATCGTGTTTTTATTCTGGTTTATAACTCGTTAATCTGTCTAACCAATATCAGAAATATTTTTTCAAAAAGTATCAAATATCTATTTATTCTTATCATATTGATTCTCATAAATTGGGAACTCAATAAAAAATGTTGTTCCGATATTTGCTAGTGTGTGATACCAAATTTTTCCGTTTAGCATTTCTACAATTCCTTTTACAATGGCAAGACCTAAGCCCATTCCACTGGTTTTGCTCGTGAAGTTTGGCACAAAAAGTTTGGGTTTCATTTCTGTTGTAATTCCAGCTCCATTGTCTTCGATGCTCACTATTATCGAATGCTGTTCGATGTTTTCCGAAATTTTAATTTTTACATTTCCTTTTCTATCTTCGGGTATAGCCTGAATAGCATTTTTAATCAGATTATTGAATACTCGCAACAATTGTTCGTTGTCGCCAATTATTTTCACATCGTGTGAGCAGTCAACATCTAATACGATTTCGACTTCGTCGTTTTCTTTAAACAAGTTTGTGCTAGCTTCAACCAATGGAACTAACAGAATCGATTCTTTTTTTACATCGGGCATTTTTGCAAAATTCGAAAACTCAGTAGCAATCGACGAGAGCGAATCGATTTGGTTGATAACCGTTTTCGAAAATTTATCGATTCGGCTTTGTCGGTCAACATCGGCATTATTCCAAGTGCGTTGCAAATGCTGTACGCTAAGTTTTATAGGTGTTAGCGGATTTTTTATTTCGTGGGCAATCTGTTTTGCCATTTCACGCCAAGCACTTTCACGTTCGCTCGCAGCGAGTTTTTGCACACTCATTTCGAGCTCTGCTAACATTCGGTTGTACTCTTTTACCAGTTGACCTATTTCATCGTCGTGTTTATAAATAATAGCTTCGTTCTTTTTCCCGATTTTTACTTCTCGAAACTTCTGACGCAATAAACTCAAAGGCTTTGTTATATTGTTCGATACAGCAAGAGCAATAAATATTGTAAACAAAATCAGAAATACGTAAATATTTATGATTGCAGCTACGAGCGTCGAAATTTCTTTTTTCAGAATATTTTGTTTGGCAAAATACGGCAGATTAATATACCCGAGCAATTTATTTTCATAATTGTAAAAAGGCGTATATGCCGACAAATATGAGAGTTCACCGATTTTTTCGTCTTGCAAAAATTCTGACTTTCGATTTATGATTAATTCATTGAATGCTTTTGTGTTCATTCGTGTTCCTATCAAGCCTTTTTTAAATATCTCGGGACGCGACGAAGCCAATAAATTTCCGTTTAAGTCGTAAAGATTAATATCGGTATAAAACACGTTTGAAAACTTGATTAAATAATAATTATAAAATTCTTCTTGGTCTTTGCTCAACGTATTATACTCGCCAAGTTTGTGTTCTAATTCTATTGAAATCGATTGAGCTTTTTCGCTAATGTTTTCGATTTGTTTGTTTTTGAATTGTTCGATGTTGTAAAATACGGTTCCGCCACCGATTATAAAAAGAGAGAGCAATAAAATCGAAATCATCGAAACTTGAATTTTGAATCGAAGGCTTGCTTCAATTTCCACTTTACGATTTAAAACGATTCGTGCAATAAAATAGAAAAACCAAATCACAAGAAACAAACTGAAAATGTAAGAGAATGAAACCACAATATCGAAAAAACTTGATACCGGAGAGCTTATAACAATTACGTTTCCTGATTTCATTTTATAAATCAAGTGATTAAATCCGTCTTTATCGATTATTGTAAATTCGCTTTTTAACTCGCCGAAATATTCGAGGCTAAGGCTGTACGAAAAGTCGCCATGTTTGGTAACTAATTCGTTTTCGCGATATTTTGCATACGAATAATCGTCTAAATATTGCTGATTTTTCATCTTGTCTTCGAGCAACAATTCAGGATATCCAAGTTCTTCTGAAATTAACTTCGAGTCAAGCTCTATATACATATTTCGACTTGGTGAATTCGCCGAAAGTTGCAATTTGAAAACACCTAAATAGCTAATCCGTCCATTTATATTATCGAGAAAATAAAAATTAGTGTTTGGAATATATATTCCATCTTGATTTAGCATGTTGTCGAAAAAATCGTAACAACGAAAAACCTCGCTTGTGTTTTCGACTTCCAAGCTATCGAATTCGTTGCAAATGGTAATTTGAAAATCGTATTTACTCCAAAATCCATGAAAGAAATTTGTATTAATGTATTTATACAAATCGTTGATTTGAAAAGGTTCGGCTTTGATAAGTTCATCTATTTTCCTATCCGAATTTATATTGCTTTCAAATTCTTCGAGTAGCATTTCGGCAACAGCATCACGCTCGTTTGCGAGGTTAATAGCCAATACTTTTCTTACGTTTTGTTCTTTTTTATCTGAGGCAATTGTTATGACTGCAAGTGCAAAAATGGTGAGAATAAATATAAACGAAGCGATAACCGAAAATCTGATTTTTAGCGATTTATTCACCACATGCAAAATCGAAAAAAACAAAACGATGTAAAAAACCATGCTGGTTAAATCAATGCTTCCGAATCCAAACCATTGAATTACAATAAGCACAAGCAGTGCGGATGCAAAATAATAGTAAAGAATTTTTTGGCTGACGATTTCTGAAATTTTCTTGAGCGAAAAATATAAAAACAACACAAATGAAATTAGGATAAGGCTAACGATAAAAAAGGCTACGAAACTTAAGTGATTTATTGATAGTACTTTATATGCTTCCAGCAAAATGCTTGAATTTAAAACCAAACTATTGATAATGTAACTTGTGACAGAAAGAAATAGCAAGGAAACTAACATTAACGATATAATCCAAATTGTTTTATTTAACGAACCTGAATTCTTGATGCCAAAATTTTTAATGTTTGTTCCAAAGATTAGCGTTGCCGTAAAAATAAATAATGTTGTAATCAACAAATCTCCCAACGAAGGCAAATATTGTGATGATGCATAAACCGAAGGAGAGAAAAAACTTAATTGATATAATATTTCGGGGAAGTGAAAATATTGTAGTCCGAATCGGACAAGAGTAAAAAATACAATAAAAGTCAAAAAAATATAAATATTGTATGTCGGTTTAATTATATTATTGATTACATGATAAATAAGAATAAATAAAAAAATAAGTCCTAGAATAAATGAAATGCCGAAAATGTAATTCGATGTTTTTGCTTCTTGTTCAATATTATCGTTCGGAATGAGCGAAAATAGAAATTCAGCATTTGAATCTTCGATATTAACTCCCTCTGACGAAGGCACATTCGATAGCTGCACATTTTTAACATGGTTATTGTCGAGATAAAAATTGTTCGAAAGAAACATGTTTTCGTAGTCGTATTCATGCTTTAGTAAAATAAGACCCACAAATTTTTGTTTTTCAACGATTTTAATATGCACCCAAAACCATGCATTATTGAGAGATATAACTTTGTTGTCAGCAAAATTGTTTTTGTAAAAATCAGAAAATATCGAAACTGAATTGTCTGACCAGTAAGTTAAACTATCGTTTTCGAATAATAGAATCAGAAAATTTTCATTAGTTAAGGTATTCGTTTCAGACTGAAAAAGCGAAGAAGTCCCTTTTTGTGTTGCAATTTCTTCAAACAAATCAAGGTGTTGCAACAATAGCGTTTTTTTCTCAAATAACGATTTTTGAATTTCATCAACATCAATTGTATTTTCGGTATTTTTAATGAATAAAAAGCTCAACGATGCCAAGAGAAAACAAATTGAAAATAGCCATATCCAAATTTTTAATTTCATTTCGAATTTATTGATGATGGTAAGGTTCTCCTTTAATAATCGTCATTGCTCGATAAAGTTGTTCGACAAAAAATAATCGAACCATTTGATGCGAAAATGTCATCTGCGATAAGGATATTTGAGTTTTAACCAAATCGTAAATTCTAGTCGAAAATCCATATGGTCCACCTACAATAAAGAGCATGTTTTTGCTGCCGGCAATCATTTTATTCTCAATAAATTTTGAAAATGTAGTCGAATTATATTCTTTCCCATTTTCGTCGAGCAAAACAGAAAAATCAGCATTATTCACATATTTTTCGATTAAAATTCCTTCGGCTTCTTTTTGCATTTCGGTGGTCATTTTTTTAGTGTTTCGCAATTCTGGAATTACAATCGTTTCGAAGGATAAATAATGTTTTATACGATTCTCGTACAAGGCAATTCCTTGTTTCAGATATTCATCGTTAGTTTTTCCGACCACTAAAAAAATAATTTTCATTTTGTGATTATTTCGAACAATATACTAATCCTCGGCTAAAACAATAATTTTATCTTCGGGCGAAAACACAATTTCTTTCAATTTATCAGGATTTACAACCACTCCATATTGAGCTGATGCATCGTCAGATTTCGACTCAATTTTGTAACCAAATGCCACTTCATTTTTAATTGATGCTGATTCTAATATTGTGTAGAAATTAGTTTTTTCACCAGATTTCACATAGTTAGATACTGGTTTTAAATAAATTTCAGACCCCTCAGCACTGAATAAATATTCAAAAACTTTTTTCAAATTTTTGTTTTCAGATAGCTGTGAAATCATTAAACTGGTAAGTTTGTCGCTGATAATAAAATCATCGGCTTTAGTAACTTCAGCTAATTCGCGGTTTTTAATATCAAGCATTTCACTTACGATACTTGGATTTGTTCCTGTTAAGTCACAAATATTACGAATATGCAACAAGGCAATCAGTGTTTTAGCATCGGCTTCTTGAATATCCATTTCGGGATAACAAAGTATGATGATGTAATTATACGTTGAAATATTGATTTCGTTTAGTGTTTTTCGGTCAGTCGTATTACCTAATTTGAATTGAATCGTTTGTTTTTTAATCGTTTTTCGAAGTTCAATAATCTCGTCAGCAATTTCCTTATTTTCGGCCATGATTAATATTTCAGAACCAACAGCTACATAATTTTCCAATTCCTGAATTATTGCTGGACCTTTTTCGTTCCAGCCCAAGATTAAGGTTTTTTCAATTGCTTCGCTTTTTTTCGTTAGTGATGAAATTAGCTCGTTTTTAATATTAAAGTTTGACAAACCTGAAAGTTTAATTTTATCATCATCTTCGGCGATTGCAATAATTTGATCGTTTGCAGTCAAAACAGTATCCATCGCTGGATTTAAAGTTACATTTCCCGTTTCGTTCATAAGTCCGATAATTGATGAGCTATTGTAAGCAAATATTGCATTTTTAAAACTTTGCCCAGCAAGCGATTTTTCATTTTTAAAATAAATTTCATCGCCACCAAAGTCTAGTAATTCGGTATAAACAATACTTAGTCCCGATTGACGACATGTTTGAGCCGTAACTCTTGCAATCAAATCAGATGAATGTATGTAAACGGCTTCGTTTCCGCCGACTAATGTTGCAGCTTCCATATTTGCAAGATTTTCAATCTCAGCAACAATGTGATATGGCAGGCTTCTTCGCTCAGGATTATTAGTTAATGCCAATACTGATTTAATAACAAATGTATCGGCATTATGCTCTTCTGGAGATAAAATAATTATCGACTTAGCCCCATTTGGATTTACCACTTTAAGATCGTTTAAATCGAGTGGGCTTCCGGTTCGACAAATGATTTTAGTGTGTTGTAAATCAAAATTTTTAGACCCAATTTCGTCTTCCATTTCAACTTTATCTTTATCGGCCATAATCACGATTCGTGGCTTTTTTTGATTCGAATTTGCAATAATCAATTCTGAAATAATTGGAAAAATCTTTGACGACCAGCCTAAAATCAAGGTGTGATTTGTTTCTAAAACTTTTGAACGCCCTTTTCTAAGTTGTTCCATTTTTTGCTCTAAGCCCGATGTCAAAATCCCGATTAAAGCACTAAAAATAAAAATTCCGCCAATCGTTACAACAAACATAATTAATCGAAACGACCATCCGGAGTCGCCACCAATAGTTCCTGCATCCATAGTCCGCATTAAACTTTGCCAAGCTCCTTCGACAAAATTCAGGGGTTCGCTTCCTTCAGGACTAATACCCGTTAAGGCAACAATTGCTCCTGTGATTAATACAACTCCAAACGAAAGAACCGCTAACCATCCTATTAATGCCGATGTTCCGGCAGAAAGTGTGTTTTCGAAAAAGTATCTGAATTTTTCAGAAAAAGAATATTTTTTGTTCATATTTTAAAAATAAGGTTTACTCAAAAGTAGTAAACTTTTAAAAACAGACAAAGCAAATTATTTTTTGATTTTGTAATTATACCAATTACGATTCAATGTGACCGACACAATTTAAAAATAAGATACCCGCAAAAGCGGGTATGTGGTAATTTTTTGAGGCACATTCCCTTGAAAAAGGGAATCTAAAAAATCAAATATGTGTCATATGGAAATATAATTGGTATTAGAGCTTTCTAATGCCTTATAACAGTCTAAAACATTAGTTTGTAACTAATATATGGAAAAACAATTTTCAAGTTGTACGGTTCAACAGTGTTTGTTTCGAAATTGAAGGCGTGTCCTAACGACTCTTTCTGCATCAATAAATTTTTGGCTTGTAAAATTATCGATTGCGAAAACTTAGCTTTGTTAATTGTGTAGTTTATCGATACGTCAACAAAATAACTTGTTGGAAGTTGAACCTCGTAAGCTTTTGAATCATTGTAAACTACGTATTGAAATTGTTCCGATTTTTCGTAATCAACAGGCGATTGTCTTTTCCCACCAATAATAGTAAAACGACCATTAATTCCAAAAGTATTGTTCTTTTTGGTTTGCCATTCTTTTCCTGTTAAGAAATTCAAAGCTAAATTTTGATTATATTTTGTGTTTCGTTCAATTTTATCGCCTGATATATATTTTGAATCGTAAATTGAAGCGGTAAACATGTAATAAAATCCATTGTGAAGAAATTGCTCTAAAGTTAAGTCAACTCCAACGTTTGAGCCAGTTCCAGTGTTGAACAATTGATTTGTGAAAAAAGTTTCGCTTGTGTAATTTATCATCGAAAATGAACTATCGGCAATTACAGGAACGTCGTACAAAATTTGATAATAAGGTTCAATTTTAAAATGTGTTTTTTCGCCAATTTTCATATCGTAAGCCAAAACAAAATGATGAGCTTTTGTTACATCTAATTTTGAATTTAAAAGTTCTGTTCCATTTTCTCCTGCAAATTCGGTCATATAAACTCTCAAAGGTTCAATTTTACTATGTTTTCCATAAGCAAAACTTAAAGATTTATTTTTCGAAAATTTCCAATTTACTCCAAATCGAGGTTCAGGAATAATTTCATCATTTAAACTAAAATACATTGCATGAACTCCTAAATTTACATCAATTTTTTCGGTTAATGAAATTTTAGATTGTGTGTAAAATTGAGTGCTAAAGGCAATTCCTGTAGATTTTACAAAAAAATCGGCAACATTATTTTCTGCAACATTTGTATTATTTGCAACATCAAAATTATATGTTAGTTGATTTAAAATCAAGCCAGTTCTATTGGTGTGGCGACTATTGAATTTTTTATTTAGATATGAAGTGAAAGAAAGTTTTGAATTTATTTCTTTTTGATTTGTCAGCGGAACTTCCTGTAAATTAGTTCTATAGAAAACATTTTCATTTTTATAATCGGTTGCCGAAAACGATAATGATGTAAATAAATAAGATTTTTCGTTCAAAATTTTGCGATTATTAATTCCTGAAGCTGTTAAACGATAGTTTATATCGTATTTAAAACTATCCATGTTTGTTTTCCATTTTGTTGTATCTTTATTTTGTTCGTTTGCAATATTTCCATTTCCATTAATACTCCAAATTGAAAAAACTCCAAAGGCTTTAGTTGGGAAATTAAATTTCAAACTCAAATCGGAAAATGTAGGTAAACCTGTAACTTGAGGCATCAAATTTTGCAAAAGCCCCAAGGTCGAATATCTGTAATTTATTAAATATGAAGCTTGTTTTCCTTTTGCAAAAGGACCTTCGGCCGAAAAATCAATTCCTTGCGTTCCAACTTGAAAAGTATATTCACGTTTGCTATCATTTCCTGTTCGTAATTTCATATCAAAAACTCCCGAAATTGCATTTCCGTATTCAGCAGGAAAAGCTCCCGTTAAAAAATCTGAATTAGACAGCATATTACTTGTAAACATGGTGTTTACGCCACCGCCCGAAAACATATCAGCTAAATGATTTGGTGCAGGAATTTCAACATCTTCTAATTTCCATAAAATACCTTTCGATGCGTTTCCTCTAATTACAATTTCGTTATTATCAACTGTGCTTGGAGTTACTCCGGCAAATGTACTTGCTAAACGCGATGGATCGTCCATTCCACCTGCAAAACGTTGTGCTTCTTCTACAGAAAAAGTTCGAGCCGAAAGTGTTGCCATTTTATTCAACGATTCATCTTTTTTTGTCTCAGCTTTTACGACTACTTCTCCAATGCTTGAAAACGATTCTTTTAACGAAATGTTCAACGAAATTTCTTTTCCTGAGCTTACTAATATGTCGGAAATAATTTGAGAATCGTAGCCCATATAGCTTATTTGTAACGATTTTCTTCCAACCGAAACATTTTGTAAGGTAAAATTTCCCGACATATCGGAAGTTGTTCCGATTATTGGATTTGTATTAAGTATAATTATCGACGCACCCGGAAGTTCAATTAGGCTTTCACTATCCACAATTTTTCCTTTGATTACTTGAGTTTGTCCGAAGGTGAAATTTAGTCTAAAAATTACAATTGCTAGTAGAATTAAAATTTTGCGGGTTTTCATTTTCTTCAATTTTAAAGATTGTTATTTTGTTTTATAACCCTATGACAATTGAAAAATGAAATACCCCTATTTGATGATAAAAAAAAAATAAGAATTAAAAAATTTGGTAATTTGTTGATTTGAAAATTTGAAAATAAAAAATGTCTTAATCAAGATTAATTTTCATCAATGTCTCCTAAAAGGGCGGTTGATGAATTTGTTTTACGCAGAGTCCCTGCGGAGACTCTGCTTGGGAATGGTTTATTCTTTTACTCGATTTATTATTCAAATGATATATTTATATCACTATATAGTTCCAATAATTCAGGTAATGTCTTAACATCAATATCCAATATTTTACAAATTGCCGGTAATTTTTCGAATGCTTTCATATCATTACTTCCTTCGGTTTCTTCAGTAACTAATATTATGTTTTCAAATGAGTTGTCGCTTTTTTGGTTAAGTAGGTAAATAATCATTCTAGCATCTGCTGAATCTAAAAACTCCTTTTTTTGCTGTTCAAATTGAGCACTGTCTAACCTTTTTGCATTTGTAGTAATAAATGTATTGTCAACTAGATTATAGAATTTTGTAGGTGAAGGAGGAATTAAATTTTCTGTATTTATTGGAATTTTATTTGCTTTTAAAAATTCCTTGTCAGCCAAGAAGTCTATTTTTTTTACAACTAATTTTCCTGAAACGAAGTTGCATTCTTTCAAAACTTCATCAATAACCATAATATTATGGTTTATAATCTCTCGCTTAATTAAACCTAACAGCTTACCATTTTGGTCAAATGGTAAGTAATAACGAACCAATGACAATAATGAACTGGTGTCAATTACTACAATCATTGAATAAATGAATTTAATTTTTCAGGTTTAATATTCAATTTTTTACAAACATCATATTCATTTATTATTCCTTCATAAAATGCTGCCTGAATTGTTGAAACAAACAAAGGTGAAGAAATAGGTTTAGCAATTGAACCTCTTTGCTTTTTTCCATTTTCTTTTTGTATTTCTTTTTCTCGTTGCTTTTCTTCTTGAGATTTTTTGAATTTTTCCTCTAAGTCGTTTTTAACGTTTTTATAATTAAATAGGCTTATTTGGTTTTGAAATAAAAGTCTTGTAAATAATGCTATTTGACTTAAATGAGTATTATCTGAAATTGATTTAATTAAGTCAAAATGATAATCATTCGATGCAGTTGCGGCATCTAATTTTTTAATTATTTCGCCATATTCTCCAACTAAAAAATAATATGCAAAATCATTACACCATCTTTCAATAGAAGATAAATGTTTATCAGCCATTACTTCATAATTAAGTATTTCTATTTCTTCTTTTTCTAATAAGAAATGTGCTAATTCGTGAGCCAAAGTGAATATTTCTCTTCTAAATGATTGATATCTTTTTATAACTATTACATTTGGCTTTAAAAAGAAACCGTCAACATTCGCTTTTTCTTTTCTGTTGGTAGTTTCAACAAACTCGAAGACTAAAATGTTATGTTCGGCTAATTTATATATTAATGATTTAAGAAAATCTCTGCGTATTGTAGTAAACTTTGGATATAGTAATTTTCTAAATTCATCAGCTACTTTCTCTGGATTATCATTTGTGCTAAATTTTGGGAACTTTCTATTTGTATCCATTTCCGCTAATTTCGAAATTGCAGAAATTGATATTTTTAAATCCTCAAACTGGCTAACTACTTTTTTTGCTCTAAAATTTAATTCTGTACCAAAACTATCCTTTCTAAAGAAAACACTTGCTTCTTTCGAGTCTTCAGGTGCTTTAGGATCAAGATAATAGTGAATACCTTTCTCAAAGATATTGTCAATTCTTTTCAAGTATGCGATTTCAATTTTATCGGAAAATACATCTTTTTCTGTTATAGGATTTTTTAATCCCTCGCTGATTTTAGATAAGAATTCCTTTGCTGAAAGATTATACATTTTCAACAATTGTTTTAATCTAGATATGTTATGTTCTACTTTCAAGAATGTTTTTAAATTTTCAAAGTTCAAATATACAAATTTGTTTCTTTCATAAATCCGCTAATAAGATAGCTTTTTATTTAAGTCAACTTATTTCGGGAACTAACATTGTTTTAGCTTGCGGCTAACACTCTATCATTTTTAACCTCAATATAGATATTAAAAAAACAACTAAATTCGAATATAAAGCACAAATTTCTGTAATGTTTTCTCAAATGTAAATTTTATTTTTCGCAAATCCTCAAAAATTGATTTTTAATTTCCACCAATGTCTCCTGAAAGAGCGGTTGATGAATTTGTTTTATGCAGAGTTCCCGAGGGAGTCTCTGATTGGGAATAAGATGAAAAAATTTGATTAGAAGTTTGAAAGATAAATTTACGATTGCAATGCAAACAAATAATTGTTTTAATTTAAAACAATTGTTATATTTGTATTCAAATAAACACACAAAACAATAAATTATTATGAATACAAAGCTATCACAAAAGCAGGTTGGACAAAGAATAGCCGAAATTCGTAAAATGAAAGGCTTATCGCAAGAAGATTTGGCTAAATCTATAAAAATTTCTAGACCCTCTTTAGCTCAAATTGAGCTCGGAAATAGAAATATTGATATTATGGAGCTGCAAAATTTATCCATAATTTTAGGTTTTTCATTAGATGAATTTATGTCTAAAGATTTTAAAATCAATCAAATATTTGAAAATAAAGAGGATAAAATAAAGCATCAAAAAAATAATGAACGAATATCAGTTCCAACTTTACAAATAAATAAATTTAAAAATGTTTTGTTGTATATTTTGGAACGATGTGCCGGAAAACCAAATGTTGGCGAAACCGTTTTATACAAGTTACTTTATTTTTCTGATTTCAATTATTATGAACTGTATGAAGAACATTTAACAGGTGCAAAATACAGAAAATTACCCTATGGTCCGGTTCCTCAAAAATTAGATGCAATTATTAATCAAATGATTGAAACAAATCAATTACAAAGAGTTAAAACCGAATATCATAATTATCCGCAAACTCGATATTTACCCTTGGTAAAAGCAAATTTAACCGAACTAAAAGCAAGCGAAAAAGAAACAATAGATAGAGTTATTGAACAAATGAGCGATTGGTCAGCATCTTCAATTAGTAATTATTCACACAAAGATTTGCCTTGGTTAGTTTCTAAAGAAGGTAATGATATAAATTATGAGTTAGCTTTTTATAGAGAAGCTCCTTATTCAGTTCGAAATTATGGTAACGAAATTGAAGAACAATGACATTTGATGAACTTGCTGAATTTAAAAAAGATTTAAAAAGTCTTTTGAAAAAATATAGAACTTTAAATGACGATTTAGAGGTTGTGAAAAGCATTTTGGAAGTTATGCCAAACGACAGACCGCCATTTAGTTTTCGTATCGATAATTTAGGTTTGGAAACTTGTGTTATAAAAGTTAAAAAAATTGCCTGTAAATCGTTAAAAGGACGTGGAGTAAATTCTGGTTTTCGTTTGATTTATGCACATTTTGAAAATGAACAAAAAATTACATTCATAGAATTATATCATAAAAACAACAAGGAAAACGAGGATAGAGATAGAATTCTGAGTAATTTTAAATAAAGATTTTTAGATTGGAAGATTGATTTTGAATTCAATTATAGACAAAATCTGCCCTTGTTGTGTGTTTTCACCAACAAGTATTCGGCGATTTGTAGGTTTGTTGGTGATAACACCAACAAAGGCGAAAAGTTTTTCTCGTTCATTCTCTTTGCAGGCAGGGACGAGTTGGATTCTCTTAACATGTATATTAGTGATTTATTTTTTTTAACACCATTTTAGTAGTAACTGAAATTTATTTCATATTTTTATAGGAAAATTAGGAAAGATATTCGGTGGTTAAATTAATGTTTAAATAAATGAAAAAAATAATTTTTATAGTATTACTATTTTTTATTACATATGAATTTATTGATGCACAAGAAAAAGGGAGTTTTATTGATATTAGAGATAATAGATTATATAAAACGGTAAAAATTGGAACCCAAACTTGGATGGCGGAAAATCTTGCATATAAAATTAGTGATGGATGTTGGGCGTATAATAATGATACTAATTATACTTATACTACATACGGATTATTATATAATTGGTATGAATCAATAAAAATCTGTCCAAATGGTTGGCATTTGCCTAGTGATGCTGAATGGAGAATTTTAACTGATTATTTAGGTGGACAAGATATTGCTGGTGAAAAAATGAAAGCTATGGTCAGTTGGGATCAAAAAGCTAATGAAACAAATTCTAGTGGTTTTAGTGGTATTGCAGCAGGTCGATATAATCCTCCAGTTACAGGGGAATTAGCAGATTTTTACTCTAAGTATACAGGATTTAAAGGAATTGGAATTGAAGGCGGTTGGTGGTCATCAACAGATGATAAAGAATACGAGGATGCTTATTTTTACAGCCTTTATTTTATGTTAGGTTCAGTTAATAGTATACTATCCCCAGTAAGAGATAATAAAAATAGTGGGAATTCCGTTCGATGTATAAAAAATAAATAATAGTTATTTTTTTTCTTCTTATAGCTCTAATCCTATTTTCTCAAGGGCTTCTTTATTCCGCACTTTTTTGTTTGTTGGTAATAACACCAACAAAGGCGAAAAAAAAATTAGTTTGAATTCATTTTTTATAAAAACTTGCCATTGTTGTGTGTTTTCAAAAAAAAGCATTTGGTGATTTGTAGGTTTGTTGGTGATAACGGTTGCAGCTAAAAACTGTTGCGGAGCACTTGTTTTTGAGCTGCTGTTAGGTGCTGGGCTTTATATGTTCGATATTTTTAAATTTTTATAATCGTTTTGGAAATTTAATATATTTTTTAGTACGATGTTCGATTTCAAATTTCTCATAGTTTGGCAAAATACCAAATATATCACCATTTAAAATATTCAAAAAACCAATAATTGCATTCAAAGCTCTATCCATTATAAGCTCATTATGAACATTCGAATATGGAGTAATTTTTTTTTCACCTATACCAAATTTTTGTTTTTCATCCCGCTTGTGATGTGCAATTAAGTTTCTTGCTTCGTTATAAAAATCTTTAAGAAATGTTTCATTATAGATTTCATAATTAAACCAGTATTTCCCAGTGTTCTGATTTTTACCTACAATATTAATTTTTTTTAGGTTTTTTGTACTAAAGATTTCTTGGAAAATACATTTTGGGATTTTATCTTGGGAAATATTTGTTTTTTCTTTCAATTCTATGTACTCTTCTAAATATTTCCAAGCAGATAAAAGACGAAAATACTTATCCAATTGATAGTTAACAGCGGAATAATACAAATACCCAAGGTGTATAAATCTTGCATTCACTCTAATGAGAAGCTTTAAGGAATCATCTGTAATATGCTTTATTCCACTTCCAATTGTTCCTCCTTCCTTATTAACATATTTATCCTTTAAGTCATAGGTATTAGATTTTAATGGAGTCAAATATGCTTCTGAAGCATTTCTAATTAGGAATAGATTGTCTTGATCACCAAATTTAAGGTAAATAGGATAATCAAAATAGATTGGAACTGAAAAGATTAAAGCAAATTTATAAAACAGATTATTCAATTCTGACATTGCAATATAGTGTAAACAGAATCTGCTGTCAGTACTTTTCCTTTTAACTAATTGCTCATGTAGCTTCTTATTTTTTTCATTAAGCTTAAGTGTTACCTCAATGCTACCGATTGGTGTAGCTCCATTTGTTTTAATCGGAGAATTAGAATCAGTTTCAAAAGTAAAATTCCTGAATGTCACTTTCTCTTTTATTATAATTCCTGATTGAATATTAAAATATTTAAGTTTTATAGTATCCATTAGAAATCTTTTTTCTATTTAAATAACGAACATCTTTACTCAGCCTTGCACCTAACTCGTATATACATAAACATTTGGCATGCAAATACAAACAAATTTGGTTGTACATGTGTACTTTCTGGTAAACATTATTTATTCCCTTGTTGGTGTTTTCACCAACAAGCGTTCTACACAAATCTAATCAAATTCTACAAAATTGTCAAGAAAAGAAAAAGAACATTTCCAAGTTCATGAAATTTTGCTGAAGAATAGAAATATTCAGATGTTTCACATACCGAATGCTTATTTTTCTTGCAAAGAAAATTGAATTTTATTTCGAGAGGTTTGTTGGTGATAACACCAACAAAGGCTAAATCTTTATAAACTTGTAACAAAATTTACAAATCATATCTCACTCCCAACGTAAAACCTTTTGTGAATTGAAACATAGTTGCGTAGCTAAAAGCATAGTTTTGCACATTAAAAATTGCTGTTTCTGTAATGTAATTTTGAAGTTCTGAATTGTTTGTATCGGAAACGAAAAGCGTATAATTTGCACCGCCAAAAATTGAAATTTGTTTATTAATTCGAACATTTATTTCGCTCGAAATTCGCCCTCTAAAACTTGTATCCGACTCCCATAATTTGTTGTGATTTACTTGCGATGCTGTTACATCTACCGCGAAACTAATTCTTCGATGGTGAAAAAAGTGAGAGCCAAAACCATAACTTATGGCCCAAGTTTTTGGGTTTGCCGAAATTTCAAAAATATTGTACAATTTGTTGGTTCCCATACAGAATGAAAAATTTGTGAAAAACATTTCGTCGGCGTACAATTTAAAACGGTAATAACCCTTTTTTACAATGTTCAAAAATCCAATAGAAACACCGCTCGAACTATCCGAAAGATTCACGATTCCCAACTGAAACCCGCGATTAATTTTTGCATAATTCACGCCAGAAAATTGAAATCCTTTAAATTCTTTTTTCACAACATTGAACAGTCCAGAGATTTGAACTCCGCTAACCGAATCTAAACAAAAATTACTTCCAAAAGTTGCTTGAAATCCTTTTGAAGAAGCAAAATTGTGGTTTATGATGCCCGAAAGTTGCACGCCTCGCATTGCTCCTCCGTTTATGTTTCCGCCGATACATGCTTGAAAACCGGATACTTTTGTTTTTGTAATATTTAAAACTCCACCTAGTTCCATTCCTTCAACACCATTGGAATACCCTGCGAAAAAATTCACCGAAAAATGATTTATGTATGCTCCGTTCAGTTTTCTATTGGTTCCAAAATTTGGTAAAAATGAGAATTGACCGATGCTTCGCTCAAAAATTTTAACATTCATAGAATGGCTAATCATGTCGTTTCTAACTATGGTTTTTACAAGTTTATATTCTTCAATGTTGTTTTGTGGAAATAAATTAATTTCTTTCAATGGTAATTTTTGAATCATCTCAGGCTTTGAAAGCAATTGAATATCAAATATTTTTGACGTGTCGGGTTTAAATAAAATTACGGTGTCGATGTAGTTTTCTTTGCTGAACGATAAGCCAATAAATTCGTTTTGAACATCAATTTCCATTGTGTAATTTCCAGAGGAATCGGACAAGGTTGAATTTCGTGAAAATAAATTCACAATACTGACATTTTCAACAGCTTTTTTACTTCTGTAATCAGAAATGCACCCATTTATTTGAATTTTTTCGATTGTTTTTTCAAAACTAATATCTTGTTTTTTGCTTTCTTTTTTAGGAGTTTCTATTCGTAAAATAATTAAATGTTTTCCGCTTGTAACGAAATAATATTTTTTACCCAACAGTTGATTTAAAATCTTCGCGGCTGATTTGTTTTGATACGAAATTGTAATTAACGAATCGTACGGAATTATATCGGAATTATACGAAAGTTGAAAATTTGTTTTTTGGCTAATTAATTGAAGAACAGTTTCTAATTTTTGATTTTTTGCAGAAATGCTAATTCGCTTTTCCAACAAATTTGATTGCGAAAACGATAAAAAAATGCTTGTTGAAAAAATGAAAATAGTTAGAAAATATTTTAGAATTTGTTTATTCGCCAACATTTTCATCAATTAAATACGTTTCATTTTGTTTGCTAATTTTCAAGTTTAGCGATGTTTTAATAATTGCCAAAACCGAATCAATGTTTTGATTGTTGAACGTAGCCGAAAGGTGTCGATTTTCGATGTTTTGATTCGTGATTTCAATTTTAGTTCCGTAACAAGTTTCAAGTGTTTTTACAACTTCACGCAAATTTGTTTTGTCGAATGTGAGTTTTTTGCTTGTCCAGAAAATTTCGTTTTCGTTTGCCGTTTCAATTTTTTCAAGCTGTTTGGTGATTCTGTTATAAATTCCTTTTGTTCCTGCTTCAAGTGAAATTATATTTGTATCGTTTGTAATCGAATCAATTCTAAAAAATAAAACTTCTCCTGTTTTAACAATCACAACTACTTGATTTTCTATTGAATTAACATTAAACGAGGTTCCGACCACTTTTATATTCACATCAGAAGTTTTAATCACAAATGGTTTTTGTTTGTTTGATTGAATGTTGAAAAATGCTTCACCGTTAAATTTTATTTCCCTTTTTTCTTGATTGAAATCTTGTAAATAAGCAATTTTTGAATTTTTATTTAATGTAATTTTACTTCCGTCGGGCAAATTGTAATTTTCAATTTTGTCTTTTGATAAAAATGTGATGGTTTTAAGTTCTTGTTTTGATACAAAAAATAAATACGAAATAGTAATTAACGGAATAATTACAGCCGCAATACGAAGCAAATTTATGGTAAATATATTTTTTGTTTTAGCTTCAAATTTTTCTTGTTTTTCGATTCTCGACGAAAGTTTTTGCCAAGCTTTATTCGTATCAACAAAAATTGGTTCAGGTTTAATATTTCCTGTTTCATTCCAAATTTTGCGTAATTCTTCAACATATCTTTTATGCTCGTCTGAAGCATCCATCCACGTTTGAATTTCGGCAAATTCACTCGAATTTAGCTCGCCCAAAATGAACGAAATTAATTTTTCTTCTGTGATATTTTTTGACAAATTATTCATTTTTCATTTCTACTATGACAACTCATTTAACGTTAACCCCTATTTAAAACTTAAAATATTTTTCAAAAAAATACATTCCAACAAAAATCAAAATTGGAATAAAATCTTTTAATTCTGAACGCAAAAACTTCAACGCACTACCCATTTGATTTTCAACCGTTTTAATCGAAATTTTCAATTCTTCGGCAACTTCTTTATATTTTAGATTTTTAAACCTGACCAACAGAAATATTTTTTTTCTTTCGCTTGGTAATTTTTCAATGGTAATTCTAATATTTTCTGATAATTCGTTGGTTTCTATTGAATTATAATCATCTGAAAAATACTCGGAGTTTTCAAATTTATAACTTTCTGAATAAATATTTTTGATGTTTTGATGTTTCAAAAAATTCAAACAAGCATTTCGCGTTGCTTTGTATAAATACGATTTTATGGAAATTTCAATTTGAATATTTTCACGTTTTTGCCAAAACTGAAAAAATAATTCTTGTACAATTTCTTCGGCTTCGTCTAAATCTTGAACAAAGGTATTCGCAAAACTGCACAATTGAGCGTAATACATTTTAAAAATGTTCTCAAAAGCAATTTTGTTGCTGTCTTTAATTTGACCTAAGATTATTTTTTCGGTAACTTCCAATTTTTATAAAACCAATCAACAAAATTAATGATTAATTAGAACTTTTGAATATACTTTTTCCGATTGTCAGATTACATTTCTAATAAATCTTAAATCAAGATTATTCCTACGTAAGCTCTAATTTCGATAATCACAAACTAAGATTTAAGCCTCAGAGTTGACTTAGTTTTGGTTTAAGAAAATAAACTTTTTAGTATGCTCTTTCGTTTCTTCCCTCTATATAATTTATAAAAGATTGAATTACAACTTTATTCCCTCCGGGAGTTGGATAATCGCCCGAAAAATACCAGTCTCCAGTGTGTTCTGGGCAAGCTCTGTGCAAATCTTCAATTTTTTGATAAATTATTTTTACTTCTGCATTAATGCCTTCGGGCGTAAGCAACTCGGTAATTTTATCAGATATTTGTTGTGGTGTAAAAAAATCGTAAATTCGTTTTACACTATTAACAATTTCTTCTTTTGGAAGTATAATTTGTCGTTTGCAATCGGCATAAACTTCATCAATTATAGTTGTTTGATTTGTTTCTTTCAAAAGCGTAATAGCAGCTTGAAATGCAATTAAATCTCCAAGTTTAGCCATATCAATGCCATAGCAATCAGGATATCGAATTTGGGGCGATGACGAAACGATAATAATCTTTTTGGGATTTAAGCGATCAAGTATTCGGAATATGCTTTGTTTAAGAGTTGTTCCTCTTACAATTGAATCGTCGATTACAACAAGATTATCTTTTTTGCGAACGGTGCCGTAAGTAACGTCGTAAACGTGAGCAACTAAATCATTTCGAGCAGAATCCTGTGTAATAAACGTTCTAAGTTTTACATCTTTTACTGCAATTTTTTCGATTCGTGGTGAAATTGAAAGAATATCGTTTAACTCTTTATTGGAAATAATTCCTCCAAGTTTGCTCAATTTTTTCTTTTTAACTTCGGTTAAAAAAGCTTGCATGCCTTCAACCATTCCGTAAAAAGCGACTTCGGCAGTATTCGGGATAAACGAAAAAACAGTATTTTCGTAATCGTAGTCAATTTCTTTTAAAATTGTGGGAGTTATATATTCTCCTAGTCGTTTTCGTTCACGATAAATATCGCTGTCTGTTCCGCGTGAAAAATAAATTCGCTCAAACGAGCATGATTTTTTTTCGGTTGGTTCTTTATAAAGTTTTTCTTCGACACTGCCATTTTTCTTAACGATTAATGCGTGTCCTGGCTTGAGTTCTTTAACTCGTTCTTTGGAAACATTAAATGCCGTTTGAATAGGTGGTCGCTCTGATGTTACAACTGCAATTTCGTCGTCAACAAAGTAGTAAGCAGGGCGAATACCAGCAGGATCTCTCATCACAAAAGCATCGCCATGCCCGATAATTCCTCCAATAACATAGCCGCCATCCCAACGTTTTGAGGTGTTTACTAAAATATTCTGAATGTCAAGATCGTTTGCAACTTTTTCAGTAATTTCTATATTATTTAAGCCTAAGTCTTTATATTTTCTAAATGTTTTTTCAACTTCTTTGTCTAAAAAGTGCCCAATTTTTTCGAGTACCGTAACAGTGTCGCTTTTTTCGTAAGGATGCATTCCTTTATTTACAAGCGTATCGAAAAGCTCATCAACATTTGTGAGATTAAAATTTCCTGCAACAGCTAGATTTCTAGTCATCCAATTATTTTGTCGCAAGAGAGGATGACAATTTTCAATTTCGTTTTTTCCGTATGTACCATATCGAAGATGAGCTAAAAAAACTTCTCCGGTGAATTTTAAATTTTTCCGAACCCAATCGATATTGCTAACTAATTCGGGATTATTTTTTTCTAAATCTTGAAGTGGTTTATAAATTTTCTCGAAAATATCTTTTATTGGCGTAGAAGTGTTTGAACGATAGCGATTTATATATTCTTCTCCGGGCTTTGCATCAAATTTTACACATGCAGCTCCTGCTCCATCTTGACCTCTGTTGTGTTGTTTTTCCATCAAGAGATACAATTTTTGTAAGCCATACATCCAAGTTCCATACTTTTCTTGATAATACTCTAAAGGCTTTAATAAACGGAGAAGAACTATACCGCATTCGTGTTTAATTTGTTCGCTCATAAACGCTGTTTTTTTGCAAAGGTAATATTTCGAACTATGTGAAATTGATAAATGCACAAAATTTATCAAATGTCTTTTAACATTTTAGATAAAACAAGAATATACAAAATCAGGAAAATGAAAGCGAAGCGATATTTTTTACTAATCTTCCTCAACAAAGATAAAAATATCTTCGTTTTCTCGTTTCATTAGATATTGTTCTCGGGCAAATTTTTCGAGATTTTCTTTATTGGTTCTCAACTCTTCCATTCGCTTTGAGTCGGTTTCAATTTTTTTGAGATAATATTCTTGATCTCTAACAAGTTGATTATATTCTTCAATGTATCCGTATCGGTCAACTAGATTGTTATTATCGAGAAAAAGTAGCCAAACGAGAAAAATCAAAGTCGTAAGAATATATTTATTCTTAATATATGGAAATATAGCTTTGACTATTTTTTTAAACTTCTTCATGCACCAAAATTACAAAATATTGGAAAACGTTTTTGCATTCAACTAAAAATTTATCAACCACCACTAATTAAATGTAAAATATCAATTTTATCGCCTTCGTTTACCAATGTATGTTGATAATCTTCTTTTTTAACCAACGTGTCATTAAGTTTGATTACCAACATTTTAAACGTATAGTTTTTCAACTTAAGCAATTCAGTTATGGTAATATTTTTGCTTGTAATTATTTCTTCTCTATTGTTTAAAACGATTTTCATTTTTAATTGAGAATTATTCATGATTGTTTAAAAGAATTTCGAGAACCATATTTGCTTGCATATTTGCAACAATTCCAACTCTCGGTGCTAATGGAGGATTTGCTTCGGAAACCTCTCGTTGCTCATCACCACAAATATATAAGTTTCCTATGTTTCGGGTTTTAAGACTGTTGTTTTTTCCCCATCCAGCGATACCAATACCTGTTATGATTGGTTTATTTGGATATTCTGATAAAACGGTTTCTATTATCATTTGTTTCATTTCAGCTAGGTCGAAGGCCTCAACAATTACATCACAATTTCTATAAATTTCAATAATTTCTTTAGATGTTAGCTTTTTGTCGTGGGCTTCGACCACAACAGTAGGATTAATTTTTGCGATATTTTCTTTTAATGCTTCCGTTTTTTTGCTTCCTATTTGTTCAAAGAAAAAATATTGGCGATTTAAGTTGCTTTCAACAATGATATCGAAATCGGCAATAATGAGTTTCCCTATCCCAACTCTTGCCAAAGCCACTGCACAGTTTGAACCAAGCCCCCCACATCCGGCAATACCGACAGTTTTATTTTTCAACTTATTTCTGTACATGAAATTTATTTAAGGTTGCTCGATAAAATTTCGTTACGATAGGTTTTAAGTTTTTTATTTAACGATATTAACTGCTTATTGTCTAGCTTCACATCTGAAATTTTATGCATCTTATCGTCATATTTAAATGTTATATTCATAGCTTCAAAATCGCTTTTTAGTTTTTCGAGCTGGTCATATATTGGCGACGATTTGTCTATTTGCAAGCTATTGTAAAGTTCACAAAGATTGGGCAAAAATAGTTTTTGATGCAACAACAATATATTCAATTGCTTTTTTTGAAGTTCGCTCAATGTATTTTTTTTAAGCAAATCGGAATATGTTTCAGTTAATAAATACAAGCCTTCGAGGTAGATGCTCGAAATAATCCAAATTCCAACTTGCCGTTCATCTGAGTGCTGAAAGTAGCCGTCTATTGAGTTTTGTGCCGACAATACGTATTTCGAAACCGAATCTTTGTTATAAACATTATCGCGTAATTTTTTGTAGAGCAATATCGAATTTTGGTCTTGAATATCAAGTTCGTCGATTAAATGTTCGAGTCTTGACAATAAGGTTGACGAGAGGCTGATTTTATCGTTTAATACGCAATAACTAAAATCGACAATTACAAGCCCTAGATTCAATGCTTTGTAATACTTGTTTGGACACAATTCGTTGGTATAACAATACCCTTCGATTAATTCGTCTTGAAACGGAGCGTTAATTATTTTTAATGTTGATACAACTTGAGTAGGCGACGGAATAGTAAAAATAGTTGCGTTTTTATCGAGCGTAGGATAAAGGCTTTCGGTACTGTCAATAAAACCATTCTCACTAATTTCGTTGATAGGCGTTTGGCATGAGATTGAAAAGAAAAGAATAAGCGATAAGATAAGCAAGCTTTTCTTAAATAGAATTTTAGGTCTGAAATTACAATTTAGAATTTGAAGTATCCTTATCATTTAATCGTAAAATATAGATGCCGGGTTTAAAATTATTTTCAACATCGAAAGAAGTAAAAGTTGACGAATCTAACAAAGATTTTGATATTTTATTTATTGTAATATTTCCCAAAGCATCTAAGGTATAAAAATTAAGTATTTCGACAGAATCGGGACAGGTTTCCAAATCTATTTCGCATTTGCCTAAACAAGGGTCGGGATAAACATTGTTTTTACATTCATTTTTCTCGGAATGCAATTGTTCGGAATCCAAATAAATAATGTCGTAATACAAGCTTCTGTTATACAAATCAGTTTGTTTCAAGCGATAAAAAACATGTTTGTTGCTGTCTGACAACTCGTCGTAAACTTTGTACGAATGTTTTTTATTGCTGTATTTTAATCCTGAAATTTTATTAACTGATTCAAAATCAATCCCATTGTAACTTTTTTCTAAAATAAAACATTTGTTGTCATACTCGTATCCCGTAACCCACTCAATAAGTACGTCGCCGTTTAAAACTCGTCCAGTAAAGCTCAATAAATTAATCGGAAGCGTGTTATATACGTAATGAATATTTGTTCCCGAAATAAGTGGAGACCCTACTGAAAAGTCCCCAGCATTTTTGTTATAAAGCTCAATATATTCACTCTCATCATCGGTTTGAAACGAAAGCCTTATTTTAATGTGTTCGCCCGATTTAATCTGTCTGATATAATAATTAAAACTCGTGGGGGTTTTGGGAATATTGTTCCCATATATTGAATCAACAGTCAACCATTTATTCTCGGCAAAAATTTGAATATGAGCAAAATCTTCATTTTCTAGATTTCCCGAACTCCCGATATTTATCTTTAGGGGAATATCTAAATTTGCGGAGTCGTTCTCGCCCGGAATTTCAATTACTGATGTTTCGAGTGAACAAAAATTGTTAGAAACTTTCCATTTTGAACTTAATTGTTCGTAACACGAAACATTATAAGTCGAAGGATCCGATAATTCTAAATGATATAAGAGACCATCGTTCTGTTTCGTCTCATATGAATATAAAATCGATAATCCCAATAAAGAGAAAACCAATAAACCGAGTATTTTTATTTGCAGTCGCACCTAAACTATTTTCTATCAAATAATATAAAAAAAAAATTTAATAACTGTTCTTATACTCTAATTTGTGACAAAAGGTTTCAAAAACGGTTTGAAAATAATTTTTTTTTGATAAATCAACAAATGAAGTAACTTTCGCATGATTTCATGTTTTTAAAACCTTTTTTAAAGAGGTTTTTTTTTTATTTTTGTATGGGTTAAATTGTAAACGAAAATTTTTAATAAAATGGATTTAGCAAAAATTAAAAGTAAGCACAAATTACTGGCTGAGTTGAAATATACTCCTAAGGAATTAGACAAAGGTTATGCCGATAGAACATTGTATGTCAATGTATCGAGCAATGTAATAAAAGAAAAAATTGTTCCTGCCGAAATGAAAAAGAAGTTTGTAGGAGGAAAAGGCTACGGATTAAAATATCTTTGGGACGCTGTAAAACCAACTACAAAATGGAACGACCCAGAAAATGAAATTATAATTGCCGGAGGTCCAATTTGCGGAATTACGCAATATTCAGGAACTGGAAAATCGTTGGTTGTGAGCCTGTCGCCACAAACAGCAGCACCAATGGACAGCAATGTTGGCGGTTATTTTGGTCCATTTTTAAAAATTGCAGGATTCGACGCAATAGAAATACAAGGAAAGTCGGATAAAGAAGTTATCGTATTAATCGACGGCGTAAATCACAAAATAGAAATTTTTGAAGCCCCCGATGAAGCAATCGATAGTCATATTTTAGCTCACCAACTTACCGAAATGTATGCCGACGACGAAAGCGATCGCAAAAATATTTCAGTAGTTTCAGCAGGAAAAGCGGCTGATAATTCATTAATCGGAATGTTAAACTTCAGTTTTTTTGATGTTAAGCGTAAAGAAGTTCGATTAAAACAAGCCGGACGAGGTGGAATAGGAACCGTTTTTAGAAATAAAAAAATTAAAGCACTTGTTTGCAAAGTTCCTGGAGTAAAAGGGAATTTAAACAATGTTGTTGATTTGCCTGCAATTATGGAACGAGGCAAACGTTTCAACAAAGAAATGAAAAATGACGATCAACAGTGCGAAATGAAAACCAAAGGGACAGCTCACCTTACAAATGTTATGAACGATTATGATATTTTGCCAGTTCATAATTTTAAGTTTGGAAGTCATAAAGATGCTGATAAAATACACTCGAATATTTACAAATCGTATTTTGCACAAGGTATGCCTGATGGATGTTGGATAGGTTGCAATATGCAATGTGCTAAAGGCGTAAATAATTACGAACTACGAACTGGTCCGTATGCTGGACAAAAAGTATTGGTAGAAGGTCCTGAGTACGAAACAGCAGCATCTTTAGGTTCAATCATGGGAATTTTCAACCCTGAATTTACAATCGAAGCCAATTTCTATTGCGACACATATGGAATTTGCACTATTTCGTGGGGAACCATTATGGGTTTTGTGATGGAGTGCTTTGAAAACGGAATTCTCAATGAAGAAAGAACCGGAGGATTAAAACTCAATTTCGGAAACGAAGAAAATGCTATGAAATTGTTGCATCAAGTTGCAACAGGCGAAGGTTTTGGAAAAATAGCAGGACAAGGAGTGCGTAAATTAAAAGAACATTTTGTCGCTAATGGCTGGGGCGAGGCTAAATTTTTGCAAGATATTGGAATGGAAAACAAGGGTTTAGAATATTCTCAATATGTTTCAAAAGAATCATTGGCACAACAAGGCGGTTATGCTATGACCAATAAAGGACCTCAACACGACGAAGCTTGGTTAATTTTTATGGATATGGTAAATAATCATATCCCAACCTTTGAAAACAAAGCCGAAGCATTGCATTATTTCCCGATGTTCAGAACGTGGTTTGGATTACAAGGGCTTTGCAAATTGCCATGGAACGACATTGAACCCGAAGATAATGCTCAAACATCAGAACCAGCAAAAGTTCCTGAGCATGTTGACAACTATGTTACAATTTATAGAGCTGTAACAGGCGATATGTCATTCGATAAATTTGAAATGATTCGTCAATCAGAAAGAGTATATAATTTCCAACGAATTTTTAATATCCGAATGGGGTTTGGAACCAGAAAACACGATGCTCAACCATATAGAGCTGCCGGACCGGTTACAAATGAAGAGTACGAATCAAGACAAGAACGATACGATAAACAATTGATTGAACTTGCAAATTATAACCCTGAAGGAAAAACAACTACAGAAAAAGTTGCTGAGTTAAGAAAATATCGCGAAGACAGATATGAAAAATTACTCGATGCTGTTTATATTCGCAGAGGCTGGAATCAAAATGGAGTACCTAAAATTGAGCACCTTAAAAAATTAGGCATGGATTTGCCTGAGGTTATTGAGATTGTTGCTCCTTTACAATAATTAAAAAGACTCCTTTATGACGTTGCCATAAAGGAGTCTTTCTTATCGTATTTTATTTTGTCTTTATAATCTTTACAGTCTTGGTCGATTTATTATTTAATACTTTTAGTATATAAACACCTGGTTTTAAATCTCGTCCTATTTCAAGTTGTAAATTCGGCTCGATAGTTTCTTCCAAAATAAATTGTCCTGAAATATCATATAAACGCAATGTGCAAGCATCTTCAGAATCAATCTTAACATTTATTTTTGTACTATTGTTAAATGGATTTGGATAAACGTTTACTTCTGATATTTGCTCTCCATTTTCATCACTTAATTCAAATTCTCTTGAGCCACTTGTACTAAACGAAACTGGATTTGAAAAACTTGTGTACATTCCATTCGAATATGTTCTGATTTTACAACTATAATTTGTACCAGCTGCTAATCCTGTAAGCGTTGCAGGACTTGATGATATGTTTTTGTAATAATACGTACTTGTTCCGTCTTTGTAATACATTATCTGATATATACTAGCTCCAGTTTCATCAAATGTTAAAGTTGCTGAATTCACAGTTGGAACGCCAAAAACAGCTAAATTTGATGCTGCGACAGAAGACCCCGCTGCTGTTGTGAATGATATTAGTGATGAATATGTATTATATACGCCACCAGATAAAGTTCTAATTCTACAATTATAAGTTGTACTCGGCTCCAATGCTTGTAAGGTATATGGACTAGAACTTGCATTTTGTATTTGATAATTTGATGATCCTTCAGCAAAAAACTGTATTTGATAGCCAGTTGCTCCGCTTCCACTCCAAACTAAAGTAGCTGTATTTGCCGTTGGAGAACCTTGTACCGCAAGACTTGAAGCAGCTATCGAAGACCCTGCGGCCGTTGTAAATGATATCAGAGATGAATATGTATTATACACACCTCCTGATAAAGTCCTGATTCTGCAATTATAAGTTGTGCTTGGCTCAAGTGCATACAAAGTTATTGGGCTTGTGGTCGAATTTTGAAATAAATAGCTTGTAGTTCCTTCTTTAAAATACTGAATTTGGTAACTTGTTGCTCCACTGCCACTCCATATTAAAGTTGCTGTATTTGCCGTTGGAGAACCTTGAACTGCAAAACTTGATGCAGCTATCGAAGCCCCCGCAGCTGTTGTAAAAGAAATTTCCGAAGAATATGTTGTATATACACCTCCTGATAATGTTCTTATTTTACAACGATACGTTGAACTTGGTTCCAATGCTTGCAATGTAAATGGACTTGCAATTGTATTTTGAAGTAAATAATTTGTAGTTCCTTCTTTATAGTATAAAATTTGATAACTTGTAGCTCCACTTCCGCTCCAAACTAAAGTTGCTGTATTTGCTGTTGGAGAACCCTGAACAGCAAGACCTGATGCAGCTATCGAAGACCCAGCTGCTGTTGTAAATGATAATATTGAGGAATATGAGGTATATACTCCGTCAATTAACGATCTTATCCTGCAATTATAAATTGTGCTCGGTTCAAGTGCTTGCAGAGTAGTAGGGCTTGAACTTATATCTCTGAAAAGATAAGTAGTGGTTCCTTGCACAAAATATTGAATCTGGTAGCTTGTAGCTCCGCTTCCGTCCCAAATTAAAGTTGTTGTATTTGCTGTAGGAGAACCTTGTACGGCAAAATTGATAGCCGCTTTACTATTCATTATGGATATATTTGCAGTTACATTCTGATTAACAACATTTAACGCTCCATTTGTTGGATGAAAACCAGATTTGGTTATTGAATATGCAAGATTATTTGCAACTTCAACTCCAGTAAATGTAGCAGCTCCCGATGCATTCGTATATAGATTTGTTGAATTAAAGTTTATGTAAGCATTTTCAATAGGAATACCATTATTCGTTACATTGAATGTTACATTGTATTTTACAGAAATGCTTCTGCTTCCTATAGGGGCTGATACCGATGGAGATTCTGAACTTCCGTCAACGGTAATCGATGTGCATTGAGCATCAATCACATTATTATTTGTAGCTGTTGACCGAACAGAATATGCTAACCAAAAATAATTTGCTCCTTCAGCAAGAGTTTGCGTTCCATTGAACGAAAATACTCCACTTGGAGATGCAACCGTACTTCCAAATTGATTGGTAAGAGCAAAAGAACTGCTTGTTGATGTATAATAAAGCTTTGCATCGTATATATCGGCTACATTTGATGTTCCAGTTGTATTTAAAGAAAATGATGTTGCTGAAATAGGTTCATCGCTGTTTTCTGTAACAATTTGAATTCCTATCACCTCTTGATTTGTAGTTCCTGCAGTAACATCGGTTGTATTGTTTTGTGTTGTTGTACTTGATACATAATTCATAGTAGGTACTAGAGATGTTCGGTAATTCGATACAACACCTTTTGTTTCACGAAGAGTTTGAGCATTATTGCCAGTTGTTGAATTTCCTGTTGGTTGACCTAAATAACTAATATTAGGGTCAGAAAAATAAGCAACCCTGTCATGGTCAATTCCATCAGCAAAATAAGTTCCTGACTCATATGTCATTATATCGCAATATTTGCCGTCATCACTCCCTGTCCATCTCCAACCAGCAGAGAAAGAATATAGACCAGGACCGGGCTGAGTTGTTTGGTTAATATGATGATGTGCTCCCATATTATGCCCAACCTCATGAATGGTTGTAAACGTCCAGCTTGCCTGTTGAACTCTAGTAATTGAAAATCCGTAGGCAGGAGATCCATTCGTATTATTAAGCAAATACCCTAAGCCTCCTGTATTATTTTCTAATGTCAAAAATACAACAACGTCAGCAGCATAAGTGTCTCGCCAAGTATGCACAACATCAATGTATCCATCAGAAGTAGATTGAATTCTTGATAAATCGGTACTAGCATCTACCTCAGTATATTCTACCTGTGCCGAATATACAAGATTTAGAGTAATGCCCGTATTACTATTATCTAGCCCTAGCTGAGATTTTTCCATCAGCGATGCAATCGTATTGTTAATTCCCCCCTCATTTGTTGTCGCCCAACTCGAAGCAGCGGGAGTATAAACAATTAACAAATCAATTGTTGCTGGATCATTAGGACCTCTTAAAACTGGAGAATCATTTAAAGATGTTCTATCATCAGAATTCATAATATTTTCGGAAGGAATTAATGATTCGCCTCCTTCTAAAACATCAATTAGATTATTGTTTAAATACAATAAGTAATCTGCTTGTGACGCTTGGTGTTTTCGTAAAATATATTTTTCATGTAGTTCAGGGATCTCAATATTCATAAATACGTTTCCGTTAGAAATTGTGATTACGCAATATCCGTACTCATAATCAATAATTTTGGCACGAATAGACTTGGTTCCATTCACATCAATACTAACTTTCTCGATGCTGGCACTATACTTTCTATCAGAAAAAAGATCTAATACTAATGTGTCATTTACATTCTGAGGTGTTAGATTCTCGAGTCGATTACTCAATACTATTTGCCTATATTTTACCGCATTATGAAATGCAATAAGCCCCGATCTTTCGTTCGTGCACATTTCAGAATAATTTTCTGAACTTTGTTGGTTGATATTAAATTTTTGATTTTGCCCTTGAACAAGCAAACAATTGCCAATAACTATGACTGTTAAAAATATTGCGGAAACTATTTTATATTTCATATTTTGGTTGTTTAATTTATAAAAACTTTTGTACGTAAATAAATATATATTGTTCGTTTTTTATTCTGTTTTCTTGAATAAAAATGAATAGCTGTAATTTATCCGAAAATGAACCGTTGATGTAAAATATTCCTTATTTTTGCTTTTGAATACAAGAATGAAAAAGAGAATAATCATATCGGTTACCAACGATTTAATTTCTGATCAACGAGTGCATAAAATTGCAACGAGTTTGCATGATAGTGGCTTTAACATTATTTTAATTGGTCGAAAGTTAAAGAAGAGTATAAGTTTAGATTCAAGAAAATATGCAACAAAGCGAATGTCTCTTCTATTCAATCGCGGATCTCTTTTCTATGCAGAATACAATTTCCGGTTGTTTTTTTTACTTCTTTTTTCAAAAGTTGATATTTTATTATCAAACGATTTAGATTCATTACCAGCAAATTATTTGATGTCTAAAATTAGACGAAAAATAATTGTTTACGATAGCCATGAATATTTTACGGAGGTTCCCGAATTAGTTAATCGACCTAAAATTAAACTGATTTGGTCGAAAATTGAACAATTGATATTGCCAAAATTAAAAAACACTTATACCGTATGTGAATCTATCGCAAATGAATATAATACTAAATATAATACATGTTTTCAGGTAATTAGAAATGTCCCTCGTTCACGAAAAATATCAGATGAGGTAGAATCTCCTTTTCCAAATAACAAAAAAATCATTCTATATCAGGGAGCACTAAATATTGGTCGTGGGCTTGAACAAATGATCGAAGCCATGGAGTACATCGAAAACAGTCTTTTCGTGCTGATTGGCGATGGTGATATTTCTGAAAAACTTAAGAATTTGGTTGATACAAAACATCTTAACGATAAAGTGAAATTTTTAGGAAAAATTCCTTTTCAAAATTTGTATAAATATACCCGTTTCGCTCATTTAGGAATTTCATTGGAAGAAAATATGGGGTTGAACTATTATTTTTCATTGCCAAACAAACTTTTTGACTATATCCAAGCCGAGGTTCCTGTTCTTGTTTCCAATTTTCCTGAAATGAAAAATATTGTTGATACTTATAAAATCGGTGCTATCTGCAATGCAAAATCATCGACCGAACTAGCCATGCAAATTAACACGATTTTAGAGGACAAAACAACATACAATTTGTATAAAAAAAACCTAAATATTGCAGCAAAAGAACTTGTTTGGGAAAACGAAGAAAAAAACCTTTTAAAACTCATTGAGAAAAGCATTTTATAATCAATGCTTTTCTCTTTTTGCTAGTAATGCATTTAGAATTATAATCGTGATAACAATATTTAAAGTAGAAAAATTAAAAATTAGATATGAATCGCAAAAAAAAATGAATATAGATATTTGAAAGAAGGAAATTTAAAAATAAATCCTTTAATTAACTCTACCTTTGTCAAAAATGAAATTAGTAAAATTCTTCCTCGAAAGTTTATATTTTGCAACAAACGCATTGGTTGTAAATAAGTTGCGGACGCTGCTTTCGTTGCTTGGCGTAACCATTGGAATTTTTGCAATTATTTCGGTTTTTACGGTTATCGATTCGATGGAATACAAGATTAAAACAAGTATCGAATCGCTTGGCGACAACACGGTTTATATTCAAAAATGGCCATGGGCTTTTGGTGGCGATTATCCTTGGTGGCAATATCTGAAAAGACCTGTTCCGAAACTCAAAGAGTTAGACAAAATTCTCGAAAAATCCACAACCATCGAAGCCGGGACATTTATGATTTCGACCATGCAAACGGTTCAATATCGAAATAATTCAACTGAAAATTCCGTAATTATTGCAGCTACTCACGATTACAATAAAATTCGTTCGTTTGAGCTAACTTCGGGACGATATTTTTCAGACTTTGAATCGAAAAGCGGAAGAAACAAAGCTATTATCGGGAGTGAAATCGCTAAAAACCTATTTGAAAATATCGATCCAATCGATAAAGAAATTAAAGTTGCTGGTAAAAAATTAATCGTTGTCGGAATTTTCAAAAAAGAGGGAGAAAATATTATGAACAACAGCAACGACAACGCAATTCTTATTCCGATAAATTATGCTCGCAACATTGTTGACATTCAAAACGAAAACTTAAATCCAATGATCATGATTAAAGCCAAATCGAATGTAAGCATGAACGAAATGATAAACGAATTGCAAGGAGTTATGCGTTCGATTCATAAAATAAAACCTAGCGAAGATGACGATTTTGCACTTAACCGTTCGAGTTTGCTTACCAAAGGATTTAACGATTTATTCAGCATTATAGATATTGCAGGACTAATAATTGGAGGGTTTTCGATTTTAGTTGGTGGTTTTGGCATTGCAAACATTATGTTCGTTAGCGTTCGCGAAAGAACCAACATTATAGGAATACAAAAAGCCTTGGGGGCTAAAAACAATTTTATTCTCTTGCAATTTTTATACGAATCGATGATACTTTGCCTAATCGGCGGAAGTATTGGTTTATTTCTTATATTCATTGGGCTTCAAATAGCAAATAATCAACTTGATATGGATATGTTTCTTTCGACAAAAAATATTGTTACAGGCTTACTTATTTCAATCATTGTTGGACTTATTTCAGGTATAGCCCCTGCCCTTTCGGCTTCGAGATTAAATCCAGTTGATGCAATAAATTCTAAGTAGTTCATTAAATTCGTAAAGTTCATCATTTGAAAATGAAGAATCATTATGTATTTTATCTCTGTCTATTATTTAAACTTATACCAAATTATGATCTATTTTTGAATTAGATTCAAACTTCCGTTTTCGGCAGTTAAGCTAATTTTCGATTTTTTGCTTCCGTTTCCGATTGTACCATAAACGTAATTGGTTTTGGTGTCTTCTGATATTTTTTCGCTTATCTCCGATATTTCTTTTGGGTAAGTTAATTCTAAATATTTATGAGTGATATCAACGCTATAAGCGGAGGTTTTTTCGAAAAATAATTTTATGTCGGTGTATTTCGAACTAGCTTTTATAAGCACAAAATCAGCCTGTATATTATCGATATCAACATCTCCATATTTGAAATCGAAAATTATTTCGGTCGAAAAATCACGAATCGAAAAATCTGAGAAAGTGCTTTCGCCGTATAAACTCATCAAATTTCCAATATAGAAATTATCTCTCTTCGAATTTGTTTTTAGATTGTCGATGTAGTCGAGTGTAATTTTCGAAGACTTGCTGTTAACGATTAATTTGTTCGATTTTTTTACATAAACGTCTTCATACAAGCAAGTTATTCGTGCGGAGTTAATGTAATTAAAAGTTGCATCACCGAAACTTAAATCCAATTCGTTGTTTGTACCTTCGAGTCTATTAATTTTCAAGTCTCCGTTCGATAATTTCAGGTTTAAATTACCCTTAACATCGTCGATATATACATCTCCGAATTTATTCTCAATTTTTAGATTCACATTTTCGGGAACGTACACCGTATAATTTATCATTACAGAATTCCCACTCAACGAAACTATATCGTTTATGCTTGACATAATATCGTTTGCTCGTTTCCCTATTTGAGTTTTTGCGGTCAAATAAAATTGCGATGGAACAAATTCAAATTCGAGATCTGTTTTCATTTTTTCAAGTTTTTCAACTTTATTTGCTTTTATTTCATAATCGATGGTAATGTACACTGAATCTTTTTCCCAACTTATCAGATGGATTTTTCCATATTTATTATAAATATCGATAGTCGCATTTTTTTGAACAACAAATCGGCGTTCAACAACATTTGCATAGGTGAATTCTTGTGCAAATCCTTGTATTGTAATTATAGTAAATACAAGCAGAAATAATATTTTATAAATCATATTGTTCGATTTTACTGTTTTCATTTTTTTCGTCTTTATCTTTTTCAAGCATGCTTAATATATCTTCTAAAATTTCGAGTTTTAGTCTGTAATTTTGAATCATTGCTTGGACAACTTCTTCGTTGGCAACATTGTCTTTTAAGTCATTTTTGAGTTCAATATAAATACTGTCGAGTTCCAATAAGTCGCTTTTAATATCTGATTTAAGCGAAGGGTCGTTTGATGTATATTTGAAAAGCTCATCCATTTTTTCGTTTATCTGAGAAGAGTAATAAGCCTCTGCTTCAGAAATTTCTGGAATATTAATTTTAAATTCGGAGCTTGTTTCTGCCCTCATCTTTTTTTCGCTTGATTCAATGTACATGCGAATTAAAAAACCACTAATCAAGAGAATAACTGCGGCGGCGGCGTAGCGAAAGTAAGAAGTAAAACGAATTGTTTTTTTCTTTTCATCCGGCAATGACTGTTCGATTTTGTCCCATATATCTACGTCGGGTTCGCGAACATCAAATTCGTCGTGATGATTTTCTACAAATTTTTCAAAATTATCTTTCATTTTTTTAATCTTCAACGTTAATAAATTTCACGTTCAATAGTTCTCTTATTTTATTTTTAGCTCTCAAATATTGACTTTTTGAAGTCGATTCTGAGATTCCTAATATTTCAGATATTTCGATGTGATCATAACCTTCGAGCATATAAAGCGAGAAAATAACACGGTAACCATCGGGCAATTGTTCAACTGCATTTCTGATTTTTTGCACTTCATATTCGATTTCCGTTTCATTGTTTTCTTCAGTTGCGTCCTTGTAAGTTAAGCGAACATCTTCAACCAATACCAATTCTGTTTTTCTTCTTTTTAATTCGTTTATACATTTATTAATCACAATTCGTTTTATCCAAGCTCCAAAAGTTGATTCGTAACGGAATGTGTTGAGTTTTTTGAACGCTTCAGTAAACGATTCTTGCAACATATCCTCCGCATCTTCTTTTTTGTTCATCATACGAAAACTTATATTATACATAGCTTTTGCGTAAAGCTTATATAATTCGAATTGAGATTTTCGGTCGCCTTTTTTGCTTTTCTCAATTATTTCTTGATGTATTTCCGTATTATATTGAATCAACTTAAAAACGTTTTCAGATACAAATGACAAATTTAAAATTAAAGGGTTGCATTTGGGAATAAATATGTTGAAATTATTTATGTTTTATTTAAAACACCTATTTGTTGGACAGATAGTAGAAAACGAGGGCGTTTTTTTCAATTTGTTAAAAATGTTTTATACTTTTATAAAAATTAACCATATAAATAATCGCTATGGAAAGTATAAAAATTAAGCTCGATAAAATTTATGATTTTGTGTCGAAAAACGATGTTTTTAGCTATAAAAATGAAATTAGCAAACATATTTTAGCAATCGAAAACAAAACTGGAAAAGGAAACGATTTTTTAGGATGGTTAGATTTGCCTTCGTCGATTTCGGAAACTGAAATTTCTAAAATTGAAAAAACTGCAGCACTTTTAAAATCGAAAGTTGAAATTTTGGTTGTTATTGGAATTGGTGGTTCATATTTAGGTTCAAAAGCTGTAATTGAAGCACTTTCGAATAGTTTTGAAGCATTAAACTCGAACCGTAAAAATCCTTTGGTTGTGTTTGCAGGTCAAAATATTAGCGAAGATTATACGCACGAATTAATTGATCTTTTAGATACAAAGTCGTATGGAATTGTTGTAATTTCAAAATCGGGAACAACCACCGAACCTGCAATTGCATTCAGAATTTTGAAAAATCATATCGAAAAAAAATACGGAAAAGAAGAAGCAAAACAACGAATTGTTGCCGTTACCGATGCAAAACGTGGAGCGTTGAAACAGGTTGCAAACAATGAAGGTTACACAACTTTTGACATTGCCGACGATATTGGCGGACGATATTCAGTTTTAACTGCCGTTGGACTTTTGCCAATTGCAGTTGCTGGTTTCAATATTCGCAAATTGATTGACGGAGCAAAACATATCGAAAAAAATTCAGGAAATAATGTAGCTTTTGAAGAAAATATTTGTGCAGTTTATGCAGCTGCTCGAAATGCTTTGTACGAAAAAGGAAAAACCAACGAAATTTTGGTAAATTATGTTCCAAAACTTCATTTTGTTGCCGAATGGTGGAAACAATTGTATGGCGAAAGTGAAGGAAAAGAAAACAAAGGAATTTTTCCTGCAAGTGTTGATTTTACAAGCGATTTGCATTCAATGGGACAATATATTCAAGAAGGTTTACGCAACATTTTTGAAACTGTGATTTCGATAAAAGAACCAAATTCGAATGTTGCAGTTCCAACTGATAGTGCAAATATTGATGGTTTGAATTTCATTGCTGGAAAACGAATTGACGAAGTGAACAAAATGGCTGAACTCGGCACTATGATTGCTCACGTTGATGGCGGAGTTCCAAATATTAGAATTGAATTGCCAAAATTGAACGAATATTATATTGGACAAACTTTGTATTTTTTCGAAAAAGCTTGTGCAATTAGCGGTTATATTTTAGATGTAAATCCATTTGACCAACCGGGTGTTGAAGCTTACAAGAAAAATATGTTTGCTTTGCTCGGAAAACCTGGTTTTGAAAAAGAAACGGAGGAAATTAGAAAGAGAATTTAATATGAGATTTCTATTAATTTTATTGTCAATTATATATATTTTTACTCTTTCAAGTTGTGTTGATATTATTGAAAAAACTTATTGGAGTGAAGGAAATTATTATGTTACTGATAATCCAGGTGAAACATCTTGCAAAACGTTGTATTATAAAATTGGAAATAATGACGGAATAGGAAGAGTTGATTATGTTTCAAAAATAGGTTTTAATAAAAATTTCATTATTGTTGAAACTCTTAATAATGAAACAAAAAATAACAGAACTTATTGGATTTTGAATAAAGAAAAGGACAATAGTAAATATAATGCAAATGAAATTATTGAAGGTCTTTTTATTTTTAATGATTTTAAGAAAAGAACTTCAGAACTTAATATTTTAAATATCCTTTTCACTAAAGATTTTCAGAAATAATTTTCTTATTGGTGTTATCAACAACAAAGAAAAAAAAATCAGAACAAATAAAATTTTTATTGCAATGAAAATTTGCATATTTTGTTTTAAAATATTGTTGGCATTCCCGTTGGGACGGTCGATGTAGGGACAGGTCGCATTGTAGGGACAGGTCGCGACCTGTCCCTACGAACGCAACAATAATATTTTTACCTTAATAATTATCGCAACAAACATTTTTAAAAATAAAGAAATTAATCAATGAAAAATCGAAAACGAAATAGAATGTTTGGTTTTGATTATTCACAAGATGCAATCTATTTTGTTACATCATGTTGTAAAAACAGAATAAATTATTTTGGAGAAATTGTAAACAATCAAATGCAATTAAATGAATATGGTGAAATTTGCCATGAACAAATTGAATGGTTGGCAAATCAATATCAATATATTGAAATTCACAATTTTGTTGTAATGCCAAATCATGTGCATATATTGTTTGAAATAAATCGCGATTTCGTTGCAACGAACGATGTAGGGACAGGTCGCGACCTGTCCCTACGGGAAATAAAAATCAAATCAATTTCATCATTAATTGGTGCGTTAAAAACAACAATTTCAAAAAAAATACATGAATTGGGAAATAATGAATTTGCATGGCAACGTTCATTTCACGACCACATTGTTAGAAATAACAAACGTTATGAATACATTTTTAATTACATTACAGATAATCCAAATCGTTGGAATGACGACATGTTAAATGCAGAAACCAATTCGAATTTTCTTTCCAATAGTGTCTCCTGAAAATGGACACTGCGTAATAAAACGCAGAAGTCAATAAAGGGAAATTTTGATTTTTGTTCAAAAACAGAGATTTGATGTTTATCCTTTGCCACTTAACATTTCTAAAAAAATGCTCTAAGTTGCATTCCTCCAGAGTGAATTACTTTTGTGTCTTTCGACTTTCGACCGTTATAATTTAAAATTAATTGTAAATTATTGGCTAACACTTTTTGATATCCTACTGTCCAAGTGAGATTGTTGCCCGGAGCAAGACCTTCGAGCATTTCATATGCAAGCGAAGTGTTTGTAGTAGAGTTGTATCCTATATTTATGTAATTAAATGAAAGTGAAACGTTTGCTTTCGAAAAATTATTGTGTTTTATTTCAAATCCAACATTATTACTGACGGATTGTTCGGCGGTTTCGGCATTTATTTTTTGAATAAACTTATGTAAGAACGAAAGTCGAACATTTACATCGGGCTGAAAATTAAGACTAGCTTCGTTGCTCGTAATGTCAAGAAAATAGTTTTTTGAACTTAAAAATTCTGAATCATACGTTTTTTGACCTTGGTTAAGGTAATCAATAAGAGTGAGTTTACTCGAAATATTCCATCGCAATCGGAGTCCGTTTATGTAATAAGTTCGCGTTTCTAAACCATTAATCATCAATATTCTGTTTTTATTGTTTTGAGTAATAAAATCAATACCGTATTTCGAATTTGTTCGGTTAAACGAAAAGGTATTTCGCAACGATATCCCCGTGCTTACAACCATTGTATCAACCGAAAGAAAAAATGGATTTATATTTTTGAAAAAATCATCGAAGGTTGTTTTTCGATTTATTCGATAGGCAAACTGGTCGGAAAACCGAGTAAAAAATTTTCGAATACCTGTTTTATTATTCCAAGCTTTGATCGGATTAATGTTCAAAATTTGATTTAACTGAGTACTGAAAATCTTTATCATTTCGTTAGTTGGTGTGTAAACCCGAATAAAATTTGCTTGGTCTTGAAAAACTGCAATATCAAATTCGTCGATTTCTTTGATTCCGTTTCCGTTGTAATCTGTCCATGAATAAACTCCCTGACCAGCAGCGACTTCTACGAAAACATACTCTTTTTTAATTTCTAATCCTGAACCAATTTCGTAAAATGTGGTTGAACTAATTGAGCCTTTCAGTAATTTAAAATTGTCTTCGATTCTTGCTGTTATTGAACTTTCGGGTTTAAGCGAACTTTGCAAACTGTCTTTTAACGTTAATTTGCGATAATTTGATGTGATTTTTAATGTATGAAATTTATTTTTATTCAACACAACTCCAAACTTAATATCCTCGCCAAGAGAATTATACATGAGTTCATTTTGATTTGGCAGATTATCTTTTCGATTACGATAACTTACAAAAAAATGATTTTCTGAAGAGTCGGCTGTTTGCAAAAATGCTTCAAGTACCTGAAACGAAAAACTATTGTTAAGCAAAGTGTCGTTTACTTTGTTAAACCATTGGTTGTTTTCGGCTTCTTCGCGAATACCCAATGTTATCCCTTTTATCGTCTTCGAAAGGCTTGCACTGTGTCGTAAAAAATTAGTTGTGTTTAGTTGTGTGCTTGAATTTAAAAAACTTCCGTTTACAAGAATTTCAAATCCTTTATTTTTATAATTTCCTTTCAATCGATTATTTATTCCATTGAAATATTGTTCACGCATCATATAGTCAAAATCGTAGCTTGCTCGTCCTCGTTTTTTATCGATAAAATCGAGATTAAAATTTAATAAGTGTTCATTAATTTGCGAGTTTGACTGGCCTAAATTCCAATCACGTTCAAATTCAATATTGTTGAATCGCTCTATGGGAGAAAAGTTTTTTTGAATAAACCGATAGTTTGCCGAACTGTTTAAAACCACTTTGTCGGAATCGGATAATGGAATTTTCTGAAGCAATTCAACAAAAAGTCCATATCCATTATCGTCGCTACTATTCGATGCCGAAAATGTGTTTACGTCGTTGTTTGAAAGCGAAAATTCAAATTTTGAAAAAGTGTTTTTTCCAATTTGTTCGACTCCGCCAATCGACATCATTTGTTTCTTTTTTGGAGTTATCAGCAACACAATTGGCATATAATCGCCTTGTTGAAAGCCATTGTATGGCGATACCCATTTGTAAACTTTTCCGTTTGTTGTTGTAATATCTTGAACGTAGTCGCCTTTGCCCTTTCCTACATACGAAAAACCGAGTTTATAAAATGCACTGTCGGGATTTGTCGAATAAACATAAACGTTGTTGTATGTTGTTTCGAAAACTAATGTGTCAATTTTTTTGTAAAGGATTAAATCGCTCGAAAATGCAACGCTATCTATATTAGGAACTAGAGCCAAATTGGTGCTGTCGCCGATATTTGAAAGTAAGATTTTTTGTTCGTCGGATAATTCTTGTTGAAGAGACTGATTTTTACTGTCGGATTCCGAAAAAATATTTAACCAATAATTTCCAGTTTTGGATTTGATCTCGTTGCTGTTAAACAAGGTAAATCGTGCGTAATTTTTATCGGAATATTCAAATTCAATAACAATTCGTTTATCTTTTGTTATAGGTTGATTTGGAGTAAATGTAATCTCCGCAGCGTTATAATCAATCGCATAATCAAATTCTTCACCTCGTTTTATGAGCTTTCCGTCGATATATACTTTTTCGGTTCCCGAAAGAATAATGATGTATGTTTCGTTTTCGCAGCCATTAAGCTTGTACGGTCCTTGGTTTCCTTCAACTGCCTGAATACTTTTGTTACAATATTTTCCTTTCGATACTGCTCCGCTTAGGCTTGAGGCAATGGTAATGTCATGTTTTTTACCGATTTCTGACGTTGAAGAAACGATTAATCCTTGAACTTTTTTGTATGTATTCAAAAAATAACCTTTTGGTTTCGTAATTTCAAAATCTCCTGCAGTTAAGCGATATTTTTCGTTAAATAATGTAATATAAACTTTATCGAAATCTTGTAGTTGTTGTGTGCTCCCATCGGGTTGAATGGGAATATTGTTGTCGGAAATTGCTGCCAAAATATTTATGTCGTCGGATAATTTTCCGGCAAGTTGAAGGTTCAAATTTGAATTCACAATTACATCTTGATTGTTGCCAAACGAAACTCCTCGCGAAATGCTTCCACTCTTGTTTAACTGCTCCTTATCTAAAATATTTTTTTCGTTTTTCGATTTGTATTTATATGAAAAATATTTTTCATCGAAGTTGTTATGTATTAAAGGATTCTTTTCTTTTGCAGAATATATTTTTGCGAAATAAAAATCAAACACCCGATATCGAAGCGTAAGTTTAGAATGTATTTTTTGTAAATTTTCGGATAAAATTAACGACGATTTTGCGTAATCTATGGAATATAAACTATCAGAAACTAATTGATTGTCTTTTGTAAATATAAAAAAGGTTTTTGGAACAATACTTAGTGTATCAATAGTGATGGTATCGGTTAAGACAATAATTTCTTTTTGTCGCAAATTCGATTTCACTTGAGAGAACGAATAAGCGGCAATAAACAAAAATGCGAATGTTGAAAAAAGTATTTTCAAAATAATTGTTTGACTGAACCAAAGTTAATCAATAAAACAAAACGTTGAAATTAATGATTTTGTTTAACATGCTAACGTCAATGTGAGATTTCTATTTTGTAGGGCAATAATGACAGAATTGAGTCTTTCGTTTAATGTTCAACTTAACAAACTTATTACGATGTACAAAGCAAACTCCAATAATTAGTTCTGTTCATTATTTCTTGTTATTTCGAGTTTACTACGAGAAATCTACTCCCATTGGAATAAGAAAGATTCCTCTCAAAGAAGTTCGGAAAGACAAAAAATAGCATTTTACGAACTTCTTTAATCTTCTGAAAATTGCTTTAACAATCGGCGATACGATTCAAAAACGTTTGCTTTTGAAACAAAACCGATGTATTTCCCATCGTCGATAACTGGTAAGTTGAAATATCCTGTTGCTTGAAATTTTGAAGTTACATCTTCCATCGAATCATCTGATTCAACTGAGTCTTGAGGCATATAAACCAAATCGCGAACAAACACTGTCTTGTATAATTCGGGTTTAAAAATAATATTCCGAACTTGATCAAGAGTAATGACTCCGACAAAAGTTCCATCGTCTTCAACAACCGGATAAATATTTCGTTTTGAATCCGAAATTACTTTAACCAAATCGCCTAAATTTGCATCGGGATTGATTGTTATAAAATTTCGCTCAATCAGTTTGTCAATCTTCATCAATATCAGCAAGGCTTTATCTTTATCGTGTGTAATAAGTTCTCCTCTTTTCGCCAACAATTTAGTGTTAACTGAGTTTGGTTCAAATATTCGTGTAGTTGCATACGAAATGGTTGATACAATCATTAATGGCATAAATAACCAATATCCTCCCGTGATTTCTGCAATCATAAAAATTGCGGTTAATGGAGCGTGAATAATTCCTGATATTAAGCCAGCCATTCCAACTAAAGCAAAATTACTTTCCGAGATATTTGCATTAAAATAATTTGCCGTTTTAGCAAAAAGCAAACCGGTATTGGCTCCAATAAATAGCGAAGGAGCAAAAATTCCTCCAATTCCACCACTACCAAAAGTAACCGATGTAGCAATAACTTTTAATAAAATAATTGCGGACATTAATAATATTATTGTCGGGAAGCTATTGATATACTCATAATAAATACTATTATCGAAAAGATATTCAGTATTTCCATTTAAACTTAAATTAATAGCCTCGTAACCTTCTCCATAAAGCGAAGGAAAAAAGAAAATCAACACACCTAAAGTTATGCCTCCAATAATTAGTCTATATCCCCACCCTTGTATTTTCCCAAACAATTTATTGATAAACATATACATTCGGGTAAAGTAGGTTGAAATCAATCCTGCGACTAAACCTAAAACCACATAATAAGGAATATCACTTAACTTGAATTTTTCAAGAATTTCGAATGGATACAACACGTTTTGTCCTAAAAATGCATAAGAAGTTATGGTTGCTGTAACTGTTGCTATTAACAATGGAATCATCGACATCATGGTTAAATCGAGCATTAAAACCTCTATCGCAAAAACGATTGCAGCAATTGGAGCTTTAAATATTGCAGCCATAGCCCCAGCTCCCGCACAACCTATCAAAAGAATAATTTGCTTATAGTTTAAATGAAACATTCTTCCGATGTTTGACCCAATAGCTGCACCCGTTGAAACAGTTGGACCCTCCAGCCCGACTGAACCCCCAAAACCAACTGTAAGAGCACTGGTTACTATCGACGAAAACATATTGTGTCGGTTAATGATTCCATTGTTTTTTGAAATAGAATATAACACACTTGGAATACCATGTCGCACTGGGCGTCTAACAACATATTTTATAAATAATACAACAATTAAAATTCCAATCGTGGGATATGCAAAATATAAAAAGTTGTAATAATTATCTGCAAAATCACTCGTAAGTAATTTTTGAATAAAATGTACGGTGTTTTTTAAAATAACCGCAGCTACTCCTGCTGAAAATCCAGCAAAAACACTCAATATCATCATGAATTGACGATTTGACATGTTTTTTAATCGCCAAGTCAAAAAATTTCGAAATAATTTATTCATGTTCATTTACAACAAATATAGCATTTTGAATTTTTAAGCGATATTTTTTTTGAAAATAATTGCTTTAAATAAATATGCGAGTCTGTTCTAGTGTTAATATCTTCGTTATTATCTTTTAAAACACGATAAAAAATAATCTTGATTTTTGTATTAGTTTTAACCTTACAAAAACAATCCGAATATGAAAAAAAACATTGCAATTTTAGCTGGAGGAGACTCGTCTGAGTACGTAATTTCTATTCAAAGTGCCGAACAATTGGAAGGAATTATAGATAGAGAAAAATATAATGTTTACAAAATTCATGTTAAAGGGAGCAAATGGAATCTTTCGTCCAACGAAAACATAAATGTAGATAAAAACGATTTCAGCATTGCTGTATCAAATCAAAAAATTAAATTCGATTGTGCTCTGATTGCAATTCATGGAACTCCAGGCGAGAATGGAATTTTACAATCGTATTTCGATTTAATAAAAGTTCCATACACAACTTGTAGTGCTTTTACATCAGCGTTGACATTCAATAAATTTGCAACCAAGCTTTTTGTTAAAGAGTATGGTGTAATTACGGCTAAATCAATCATAATCCGTCGCAACGATGTAATCAATTCTAAAGAAATTGTCGAAAAAGTAGGATTGCCATGTTTCGTAAAACCCAACAATGGGGGATCGAGTTTTGGAACAACAAAAGTAAAACAAGTTGAAGATATCAAATCAGCCATAGAACTTGCCTTAAAAGAAGATCATGAAGCTATTATCGAAGAGTTTATTTCAGGAACCGAAATTACCAATGGAGTATATAGCAAAAGTGGCGAAATCAAAGCCCTTCCAATTACCGAAATAGTAAGCACAAAAGAATTTTTCGATTACGAGGCAAAATACACTCCAGGAGTAAGTAATGAAATAACTCCGGCAAGAATATCGCCTAGTTTGGAAAAAGAATGTAAAGAAACCTCAAAGAAAATTTACAAAGTGCTTAATTGCAAAGGAGTGGTTCGAATTGACTATATCATTCACGATGAAAAATTATATTTTCTCGAAATAAACACCGTTCCGGGAATGAGCAAAAATAGTATCGTGCCTCAACAAGTTCGTGCCGATGGACTTAATTTAACCGACTTTTTCACGAATATTATAGAGAGCAGCTTATAGTTTTTGCTGGAATTTAGTATTGCTTATCGACTGTTGATAATAGCATTTTTATTTTCAATAGGTTTTAAACAAATATGCAAATGTTTTGAATTCATCGCCAACTTAACTAAAAAGCAATTCTGCTTTTATATAAATTATACACCTGACTTTAAGCCATTTATATTGTTTTTTAAATTTCGTTGTAACTTTTTGAAACGGATGTTCGTTTTATGTCCAAATTTAAAAACTTAAAATTAAAAAATATGAAAACAGTAATTTCAAAAACAGTATTTGCAATAGCTTTAGTTGTGTTGTGTGTATCGACTGTATCAGCCGATGGTTTAAAAGTTAAAGCAAAAAAACAATTAGCAAGCTTAGTTAAAAAACACATTTCGTATCCCGAAAACTTAAAAATTGAAAATAAATCAGGCATAGTTCTAATCGATTTATTTGTTGACAAAAGCGGAAATTTAGTTATCAACCAAATCAATGCAAGCGATAATGTTTTTAAATCGCATGTTGAGAAAAAAATTGAAGAGCTTAATGAGCTTAATGATTATTCGGGAATAATTGGTCAAAACCTATTGTATAAATTTAAATTTAATGTAGAATAAAAAGATTTGTGCTGTAACTTTTTTAATATGTTGTTCGTTTTACAATCAAAATAAGAAAATAAATTAAAAACATATAAAACTATAAAATTATGAAAACACTAATGTTATTTTTAATCGGAACAATAATTTCAGCAAATATTTTTGCTCAAGAGCTTGATACTACAACTGTGTATAAGGTTGATGATATTCAAGTAACTATAGATGATGAAAGTATAGAAATTAAATCATCTGACTTAGACACAAACTTTATAGTACGTATTGGAGGAAAAGAAGTTGTAATTGGTGACAGAACAGATGGTTGGCATGAAAACCCTCGTCATATGGACGAATCAGACACTACAATTATTAAGAAAAAGGAACGAAAATTCAATGGTCATTGGGCTGGAATCGAACTCGGAATAAATAATTATGTTACATCGAGTCAATCGCTTACTTTATCTCCTGCCGATGCCTTTATGGAACTTCGAGCCACAAAATCATTAGGCGTAAATCTAAACTTTATGGAATTTAATATTCCAATCGTTAAAAATAATTTCGGAATCACAACAGGTATGGGTTTGCAAATAAACAATTACAGACTTAATAATAATGTGGTGTTGGATCACAATGCGAGTCCAATTAATGTAATTTCCGATTCGTTACTAATCAATAAAGATGTGAGCAAATACAAACTTACAGCAACATATCTTACCATTCCATTATTATTCGAATTCCAAACACCTTTACGAAAAGCGACCAATAACTCAGGCGAAGAAATTGAAGACGATGATGACGAAGATGGAGCAATGTTTTATGCTGCGATTGGAGGATTTGGAGGAATTAGAATCGGAACACATTCTAAACAAGTGTATGAGACAAACAACTCAGAATATAAAGACAAAATTCGTAACGACTTCAACCTATCGTTGTTCGAATACGGAGTAACCGCACGAGTAGGAATAAGTGCCTTGAAATTGTTTGCAAACTATAACTTATCAACTCTTTTCGAAGAAAATAAAGGTCCCGAACTATATCCTTTCACAGCAGGACTTTGTTTTACTTTCTAGGTCAATTTTACAAATTACTGCAAGAGGGTGTTCGAAAAGTCGAGACACCCTCTTTTTTATTCTCATTTTCTCTAATAATTCGTTTCTTAGAGTTGCTCAAAACACAACAATGTCTAAATTACACAAGCCTATATTTCAACAACAAAAGCACCTTGTTCATTTACATTGTGAAATGAAATTTTGCTAGCCTTGCATACAGTTTTCCAATAATCGACAACAGTTGTTGAATTTGATGAGTCGATTATAAATTTGGGATTACTGAATTTATGTTGTAGTTCGTCAATTGGAACTTTGCAATTATTCGAAACAATTATGTAATCAACCTTAATTTTGGAGTTTTCGACCAAATCCAATTCAATTTTATCTTTCAATAAATAAATACGTTTATCGTAATATTGAATAAAATTATTTTTTACAAAAATATGCCGATTATCAATTGTCATTAGATTTGAGAATAAAAATTGACTTCCTAATTGACTTAGGTCGATAATTTTTTCGTTGCTAACTCCCATGTTTAACCAATTATTTTTTACACTGTAAAGCATTTTGCTATAATCCATTTTTGCCTGATAGTTTGAAAAAAGAATATTGTCATCGCCGTCGATAAAATTATACGCCGACGTTCCGCGCATATTGTAAACAATGAGCCTCTTTTGATGAATGGCATGGTACGAATTATATATACCAATCGCCAAAATAAAAACAATACTAACAAACGAAATTTGAATATACAAAACTCGTCGATAAACAATGGTAAGACCTATAAATATGATTAAAACATAGAATAATAAAACTTGAAAACCGTCAATTTGTATATCCGACGAAATAGCATAAGGCAACTGTTCAACCAGTATTACCGATTTGTTTAAAGCATATACTAAAAAAGAAAGCATTTTCCCTAGCCAAACAGTTAGAAAAGGAACAAAAGAAAAAGCCAGCAAAATCATCGCAGCGTAAACAATCAAGGTTGACAATGGTACAACTACAATGTTCGAAATCAAAAAATAATTCGGAAATTGATGAAAATACATCAAGCTTATAGGCGTTGTGGTGAGCTGAGCTGCAATGGAAACAGCAACTAATGCCCAAATTTTGTCTAAGAAATAGTTTTTTACATAAATCAAATTGTAAATCTTCGCTTGAAAAAAAACAATTCCGATAAGTGCGAGATAACTTAATTGGAAGCCAATATTTGTAATTACATACGGATTAAGAAAAATTAAGAAAAACGCAGATGATGCCAAGGTGTTATAAATACTCGATTCTCGGCGTAATGCCGAACCCAAAACTACAAACGAAAACATAGTTGCTGAACGCATAACTGCCGGAGAAAGTCCTGTTACAAAAGCATAAGCCCATAAAAAAAGTATCAAAATGGTAGTTCGCAAAATCATTCCAAATTTACTTTTGCGAAGAAACAGCAATAAATATCCCATCACAATATACACAATTCCGACATGCAAACCCGAAACCGATAATACATGCGTAGCTCCTGACGAAGAATAGGCTTTTTTTATATCTTCTTCCAGCTTGTTGTTGTATCCCAAGGTAAGAGCCGACAAAACGGCATATTCGTCACCTGTGATATTCGATTGTTGAAATAAGCTAAGCAAATACTGACGACACATTTCTGAATAATACATAATTCCACGACTTCCAGCACGCTTAAACACATTCCACTTGCCTGATTTCAGATATGTTTGCTGTGTAATTAAGTGAAATGCTAAATATTTTTTATAATCGAATTCGTGAGGATTTCCTGCATTTTCGACTTCATCGAATTTTGGCTCGAATATAATTTCGTCGCCAATATTTAATGTTTTTGCAAGGCTGTCTTTTTCAAAATACACAATGGTTTTTCCTTCCGACGAAAACCATTCGTTATCGCTTTTAATAGCTTTAACATCTAAAATAGCTTTGATTATTTTATCTTTTTCGGTTGTATTTTCAGTAATCGAAGCGACGATAAAACCTTTATTTAAAAATTCAGTAGTGTGATTTTCGTATCCTTTTCGATTTACAAGCTCTATGCCTGATACAAATAAAAATCCGAAAACAAAAATGCCGAACATCCAACGCAGATTATATTTTTGGGTTATCGGCAAAATAAAAAGAATGGTAAGGAAAAGAAAAAGAAAAATCAGGATAGGAAAGCTGATGATTGAGGGAATTGCAAAATTGATTCGAAATAAAATGCCTAAAATTAATGGAAATACTAATCTAACAAATGGATAGCTCCTGATATCTTCAAAGAATGAAGATTTCATTATTTTTTCGCCAATGAATCGGACTCCTCGAATGAGCGAACCAAATCTTCTAAGCTTTTACCGAGATTATTTATCGAAGCTTGTGCATCGTCGGCTAGTTCGTGAGTTGGGTATTTTTCGAGAAACAGAGTGTATTTTTCTTTTGCTTTGTTGTTGTCGAATAACAAGGTTTCGAAAACAAAGGCTTCTAAAAATATACAAGCCGGAGCTTTCTTATAATCGGGATAATTCAAATATACATTTTCGAACAAAGAAACCGCTTTTACGCCCATTTTCAACGACATTGCCAGTTCGGCAGCATTAAACAAGAAGCCTGGGGTGAGCGTATCTTTATCGTAAAATTTAGCAAAATCTTCGTAAAGTCGAATTAATTCATTTCCTTTTGCTTTATCGTAAGTCATAGTTTTATCGTTGTAAACAACTTTTTCTAACTCACGAATTTTCATTAATTCTTCGCTGCCCGATTCGTTCGAATTATTTGAACTATTGCATGCAAATAAACCAAGAATTGCGAAAAGATAAATAAGTTTTTTCATATGAATTATTTGATTAATGGACTCACAATTTTATAATTAACCTCGACAATACCTTTCGATATGTCGGTAAGTTTACGTTTAAGTAAGCGTCTTTTTAAAGGCGAAACTCTATCGACAAGTAATTTTCCTTCGATATGATCGTATTCGTGCTGTATAACTCGAGCTTTTACACCATCGTAAACCTCGTCGTAGAAATTAAAATTTTCGTCGTAATACTGAATCCTGATTGTTGGTTTACGCAAAACATCTTCTCTAATGGTTGGAACGCTCAAACATCCTTCGTTGTAAAGCCATGAATCGCCACTTTCTTCAATAATTTTGGCATTAATAAATACCTTTCTGAAATTTTTCAATGATTCGTCATCTTCGCTCATTACTTCAGTATCGATTACAAACAATCGTATCGATAATCCTATTTGAGGTGCGGCAAGTCCAACTCCGTCTGACTTTTCCATTGTTGGCCACATGTTTCCGATTATGGTTTGCAAATTAGGATAATCTTTACCGATTTCCTCAGCAACTTTTCTAAGCACGGGCGAACCGAATACGTGTATAGGATAAATCATAGAGTTATATGTTTGTCGCAAAATTATTATTTAAAGTCCAAATTAAAAAAGAACGACGAAGTTTTTTTAAATTCAGGAGTAAAATATCTGAATTTCAACACGCATGAACAGATATTGTTGAGGTAAAAGCATTTAAAAGACTAGAAAATTTAAAAAAATTATATTCGTTTATCAGTTGATAATCAAATACACAAATCATCAAAAAATAAATCCGAAAAGCGATTACGATTGAGTATTCATTTGAAATATTCTCAATAACTATTGTTTGAACTATTAAAACATCAGCGGGTTTGGTTACTAAAAATTTCTTTCAACGAACTTCTCGAGTTTTTCTTTTTTAATTGTATCTTTAAATCGTCTTAAGAAAATCACATTTATTAATCTGTAACATTATTTATGAATAAAATTGCAATTATCGGATTTGGAGCTGCGGCTATCGGATTTATAGAAAAGATTAAAGATCAAGATTTCGAAATTCACGTGTTTGAAAAAAGTAAAGATATCTATTCTTCTAGTATATCGGGAATTAGAGCCGATGGAAAATTATTTGTATCAAACGAAATGGGGGGCGATATTTACATAAATCGTGAATTACAAAAACAATTGGTCGATTATTACATAAGCCATACCGATAACAAAACTGTCGAAACCGGACAGTCGTTTAGCAGCGAAAAGTTTTACAATCAGTTTTATGCAAAAGGCTTCCAGCCAATTACATCTGATTTTTATCATATCGGAACCGACCAATTGAAAGAAGTTTTGTATAATATTTACGAAAATTTTAAATTGTATAAAAATGTTCATTTTCATTTCAATCAGGAGATTACACAAGTCGAGAATCATGAAAATAAAATAAAATTAAGCAATGGCGAAGTTTTCGACAAGGTTGTTGTTGCGGTAGGTCGAAGCGGTCATAAACTCATAAAAAAAACCATTACAGATTACCCTGAGTTAATACTTGACAATACCAAAGTTGACCTTGGAATTCGCTACGAAGTTCCCGACCACGTGGTTGATGAACTGAATAAAGAAATGTACGAATTTAAGATTCGTTATAAAAGTAAAACAGGCTACACAGTTCGTACTTTTTGCAACAATCCAAGCGGATATGTTGTTACTGAAAATTACGACGATTTTACAACCGTTAACGGACATGCAAAATTGAAACAAAAAAGTAAAAATACAAACTTTGCCATTCTAGTAACCATTAAATTAACCGAACCGTTTAACGACCCAATCGGATATGGCTCGTATATCGCAAAAATGTCGAATTTGCTTGCAGGTCCCGACAAAGTTATTCTACAAACATATAGCCATTTTAAAAACTCAAAACGAACCAAAAATTTATATCGCGTACTTCCAACCTTAGAAGAAGACAAATATATTTTGGGAGATATAAATCTTGCTTTTCCTCGACGAATTATGGAAAGTATTATTGAGTTTATAGAAACCCTAAACGAAATTGTTCCAGGAATTGCAAACCCTGATAATTTGGTTTATGCACCCGAAATTAAATTTTATTCAAACGCATTAAATAATGAAAAATTTCCAAATTTAAAATTTGTTGGCGATTGTTCAGGTGCCACTCGCTCAATTATTTATGCAACCGCACACGGATATTTAATGGCAGAAGAAATGATTGCACAACGAAAATAAATGCTTTTATCAACAATCTTCATAATATTAGGAATTGCATATTTTTCGTTAATTTTTCTATTTATTTTCGGATGGTTGCGACTCGATTACTACGCAGATACCTTGGTGTCAACAACAACTCGGATTTCGATAATTATTGCCGTTCGCAACGAGGAAAAAAACATAAAACAATTGCTGAATTCTCTTTCAATTCAGACATATCCAAAAGATTTTTTCGAAATCATTATCATCAACGACCATTCATCGGATAAAACCCTTGAAATTCTCGAAAATGTAAGACTAGAAAACTTAAAAATAATCGAACTAAACGATTCCGAAATCGGAAAAAAAACTGCCATCGACAAAGGAATAAGCGTTGCTTCGGGCGAAATAATTATTACTACAGATGGCGACTGCACTTTCGGCGAAAATTGGCTTACGACGATTGTTTCGTTTTACGAGAAAGAGAAGCCCGATATGATGATTGCTCCAGTTACATTTGAAAAAAAATTCGGATTTTTAAACCAATTTCAATTTTATGATTTTATGGCATTGCAAGCTTCAACCGCCGGTGCTTGCAGCATAAATATCCCGATTATGAACAATGGTGCAAATCTGATTTATAAAAAACAAGCTTATCTCGACTTGCAAAATGCAACAAAAAAAGAGTTGGCTTCGGGCGACGATATGTTTTTACTAATTAATCTAAAAAAAAATAAAAAACAGATTCGATACCTAAACTCATTTGATGCATTGGTTACTACAAAATCAGAACATTCAATACCTAAATTTATACATCAACGAATACGTTGGGCGGGGAAAAATAAAAACCACGCTGATGTTCATATTTTAACGATTGGCTTAATCGTTTTTTTGTTCAATTTAAGTTTGTTAAGTACTGCTATATTGGCATATTGGCTTCCTAATGTTTTGTTCCCTTTGGCTTTGCTCTTTATCACAAAAACAATTATTGAGTATATTTTAATCAGTTTAGCAGCAGCTACTTTTCGAAAAAAATTAAATATTTATGTATTCTTTTTCTTTCAAGTTTTTCATATAATTTATACATCTATAATCCCTTTTTTAAGCGTATTTTCAACATATAAATGGAAGGGGCGGCGAATTTAAAAATTCGTTTTATAAAAAAAACATTTGTAATATTGGTAAAATAAAATTGCTCCTGACTCGATTTCTGTTTTTTAACAAAATTTACATACAACCACAGCAAATAAGAATTATATTTACATTTCTAATTATGTTTATGCTGAATAGATTTCAAAAAATATTTTTTCTTGTTTCTTTATTGATTTTTAATGTGGGAATAATATTTTCCCAAACCACAAAAATTCGCGGAAAAATAATAGATGCTTCTACAAACGAACCCTTGCCATTTGTAAATATTTCGTTCAAAGGAACCCAAATCGGGACAATAACCGATTTCAATGGCGATTATTTTTTAGAAACAAGAACACCTTCCGATTCGCTTATATTTTCGTATCTCGGATTTAAACCTAAAACTTTTGGCGTTCAAAAAATGAGGTATCAGGAATTAAATGTTAAAATGGAATCGGATAATATCAATTTGGGAGAAGTAATTGTGCTTCCAGGCGAAAATCCGGCACATATATTATTAGATAAAATTATTACAAATAAAGAGATTAACGACCCTGATAGGTTGACTTCGTACCAATACGAAGTGTATTCAAAAATTGAAATTGATGTTAATAATCTAGATGAAGAATACAAAAATCAACGAGTATTTAAGAACTTTCAATTTATATTCGATTATGTCGATACATCGGCAATAACTGGAAAATCATATTTGCCCGTGTTCATATCCGAAACCTTATCGGATTATTATTTTAATCGCAATCCTAGAGGCGAAAAAGAAGAAATAAAAGCATCAAAAATATCTGGTTTGACTAACGAAAGCGTATCGCAACTTACCGGTAATTTATATCAGAATATCAATATATATAACAACTACATCAATATTTTTGAAAAAGGTTTTATTAGTCCAGTTGCAAATTTCGGAAAAGCATATTACAAGTATTATTTGGTCGATAGCATGTATCTCGATAACCAGTGGTGTTACCAAATTTCATTCAAACCCAAGCGAAAACAAGAGCCGACTTTTACCGGAGATTTTTGGGTGCACGATACAACATTTGCCATAAAAAAGGTTCAGGTTCGTATTGCCAAAGATGCAAACATTAATTTGGTTAACGATTTGGTCGCATCATACGAATATGAGCGAGTAAACAACTTGGTTTGGTTCATGAAAAAGGAAAATATTTTTGTCGATTTTAATTTATCCGATAAGCAAGTTGGATTTTTTGGAAAAAAAACAACTTCGTACAAAAATATTGTAATCGAACCCAAGCTTAAAGACGATATTTTTAAACTCTCGCAAAACATTATTCTCGACGATAGTATTTACCATAAAAGCGATGAATTTTGGAGAGTTGCCCGACACGAAGAAATAAGCAAAAAAGAAGAAGCGATATATACAATGGTTGATTCCATTCGCGAAGTTCCGGTTTTTAAGACTTTTACCGATTTAATTATGATGTTTTATACGGGATATAAAGTTTTTGGGAATTTTGAATTTGGTCCGTATTATACCATGTATAGTTTCAACGATTTGGAGGGAAACCGTTTCAGATTAGGAGGACGAACAAGTAATGCATTCAGCACAAAAATTATGTTCGATGGATTTTTAGCTTACGGAACCAAAGACCAAAAATTCAAATATGGCGGAGGCTTTGTATATTTATTTAGTGTTTTGCCGAAAAACGGTTTTGGAGCTTCGTACAAATACGATGTTGAGCAACTTGGACAAAGTCAGAATGCCTTTATGGAAGATAATATTTTATCGTCGGTGCTTCGTCGAAATCCGAATAACAAACTATCGATGGTAAGTCAAATCGATTGCCATTACGAAAAAGAATGGTTTCAAGGCTTTTCTAATAAAATATCGTTTTCGCACCGAACTCTCACACCTACACGATTTATATCGTTCGACAAAATTGTTTCTAACGAGACTGTTTCTATCGAAAATTTAACCACATCTGAACTTACACTAAGTACGCATTTTGCATACAAAGAAAAAATATTAACTGGAAAGTTTGAACGCACAAGCTTGGGAACGAAATATCCTGTCTTGAATTTGCATTTAACAGCAGGAATTAAAGATTTTTTTGGTAGCGACTATCATTACGAAAAAATTAATTTTAACATTAGACATTGGTTTAATGTAAATCCTTTTGGATATTTTAAATATTTGGTCGATGTAGGAAAAATTTTCGGTAACATTCCGTATCCTTTGCTTCAACTTCACGAGGGAAACGAAACGTATGCATTCGACGAATACTCATTTAATATGATGAATTATTACGAATTTGTTAGCGACCAATATATTAGCCTTGATATGGAACATCATTTCGAAGGTTTTTTCTTGAATCATTTCCCTCTGCTGCGAAAACTGAAATGGCGTGAAGTAGTTTCGACAAAAATTCTTTACGGAACCTTACGTGATGAAAATCGCAATATTCTTATTTTTCCCGAACCTCTCGATGGCTTAAGTAAACCATATATGGAAGCTGGCGTGGGTATCGAAAATATTCTGAAACTTATTCGAATCGATGCTCTTTGGCGACTTTCTTATCTCGACAATCCCGATATTCCAAAGTTTGGAATTCGAGCCGGCTTGCAGTTTACATTCTAGCTTGTGTTGATTTTTTCGATAATAAAAATCGGGTTTTATTGAAAATGTCATAAACAGATATTTTTAGAAAAAATGTATTCTTTTTATGGAAATCTAAATTTAGTGGCATCTTAGCTAAAATCAAAAATTTAGAGCCATGAAAAAAATTATTATGTTCAGTTTAATTGCATTCGTAATAGGGAATGCTTTTTCGCAATCAACAGGAGCTATAAAAGGTGTTATTGTTGACAATTCAAACCAACCTCTTCCTGGAGCAAATGTATATTTAGAAGTTTCTGGAATTAAACAAGGTGCCGTTACAGATTTTGACGGAAATTACACCATTAAGCCGCTACGACCGGGTTTATACAATTTGTTTGTTTCAATGATGGGATTTCAAACCAAAGAGATTCAATCTGTTGTAGTTAAATCAAATGAAATTACTTTTTTGAAAAAAGTAATTTTAATCGAAGATGGGATTTTACTGGGAGATGCTGTTGTAAAATATCAAGAAAAACTGATAAAAGAAGATGACCCCATGAGAATATCTGTTGCCCCTGAATTATTGGAGAACCTTCCGAATAATAGAAATATTCCGAGTGTAATACGTTCAACATCTTCTGAGGTAAACGTGAGCGATGATGGAACAGAGTTATACTTCAAAGGCTCAAGAAACGGAGCATCTGGATTTTATATTGATGGGATTAAAGTTGCGAGCCTTGAAAATGGACTTCCAAGTGGAATGACAGGCAGTTTTATGATGTATTCTGGTGGAATTCCTGCTGAATACGGTGATGTTACAGGTGGCGTGGTTGTAATTGAATCAAAAAGTTATTTTGATATCCTTATTGAACGAGAAAACCGAAAAAAGAGATAATTTTGGAAACCCTTATTCGTTGAATTAAAATGATATTTGGAAAAAAACATAAAGCAAAAAATCTTTCAGATGAAGAAATCTTACAAAAATTTAAAGACTCTGGGGATAATATTTTTATGGAAATTATCTACGAACGTTACTATCATTTAATTTACGGATTATGTGTAAAGTATTTAAAAGATAGGTGCGAGAGTCAAGACTCTGTAATTCATATTTTTGAAAAAATTTTGATTGAGGTCAAAAAGATTGAAATTTTAAATTTTAATTCTTGGGTTTACACTGTAAGTAGAAATTATTGCTTGATGAAAATCCGAACAGAAAAAAGACAGCGGGATAGGGAACAAATATTTTGTGATGAAAATTTTGAGTTGGAAATTTCTATTGAAAATGATGTAGAAGAACACAAAAAGGAAAATGTAAAAAAACTTGAGCAAATAATTGCTGAACTGAACATTGAACAACAAGAATGTATAAAAATGTTTTATCTTGAAGAAATGACTTATAATCAAATATCGGTTAAAACAGGATTTTCTAAAAACTCGGTTAAAAGCTATATACAAAATGGTAAGCGAAACATTATTAATCAATTTAAAAAATGAAAAATTTGTTGCATAAGATTTTCGCTAACACTGACCGTCTTTCAAAAAAAGAGATAACTAATTATTTGAATAATAATAATTTGACTCAAATTGAAATTCATAAAATAGAATATAAAATTAATAATAACAATTTGAATAGCGATGCTTACGATGGTTTTTCAAATAATCCCTTAGCAATAGAAGATTTGGCAAAACTGAAGCGACGTTATAGAAAATCGCATCCTAATACAATTGTTATTTTAACATTATCAGCCATATTTCTTTTGATTGCATTTTTGGCAATATTTTATGTAACAACCTCTAGGCAAAGTTCGAAAAAAGCAGAAAAACAAATTGAGAAAAGAGAAGAAAACAATGCGGATAAATTTTATTTCAATAATGAAATAGCTTCGAATGAAAATATTCAGTTATCTGAGAAAATGACAACTCAAAAAACCTCAAAACAACATATTAATGAAGAAAGCAACAGCGTTAAAACAGAAATGATTCAACGCATTCCAAAAGTGAATTCTGAAAAAGCCGATGTTCCTATGATAACTAAAAATGTTAAAAATTTAATCCGCTCGAATGCTCCCATTTATTATATGTTTGATTTGAAAATTGTTGTTTATCTTAACCGTATGCCAACCAATTTATCGGAGCTTGAGCAAGCATTAGATGCTAAATTTGAAAATCGACAAACAATCTTAAAGGGCTCTGACGAGAAAAGTGAATTTGAAAAAATACCCTATGTTCAATATTTGTACGAAACGATGGAATTATTCTCAAAAAATAATTACAAATCGGCAAAAAATAATTTTCAAACTATAATTCAGCATTATCCTGATGACATTAACGCCAATTTTTATTTGGGTTTATGTTATTATCATTTAAAAAATTCAGAAAAGTCGATTGCTTGTTTCGAAAATGTAATTCAAATTTCAATAAACACATTTTACGAAGAGGCAAAATGGTATAAAGCATTATCTCTTAAAAAAATGCATAATGATATCCAATCTGAAAAAATATTAAATGAAATTATTTCTGACGATGGTTTTTATTCCGAACGAGCTAAAAAGTTGCTTAATGAATAAACTTATTTTTATATTAATTGCTCTTTTTTTTGCAAACAACCTGCATTCGCAAAATAACCTTTCTTATAAAGTTTATGGTTTTATTCGTGATGCGGATAATGAAATGCCAATTGGAAATGTTCATATTTTAGTTAATGGTACAAAAACAGGGACAATAAGCAACGATAAAGGTTTTTATATAATTGAGTTAAATAAATTGCCACTCAAGCTAACCTTTTCTCATGTCGCTTATATAGAAAAAGAGGTTGAAATAAAAAATTTTGAAAATCAGAAGATTGATGTGGAATTTATCCAAGAAATAAACATGCTAGGGACTGCAAATGTTACTTCAAAGGCAAAAAGAATCATCGAAGATAAGGATTTGTATGTAATTGATTATGAGCTTTTAGGCGATAGTATTTTATTAGTGGCTCATAAACCTGGTGTTAAATCAACACTTTTTATGATGAATGAATTTGGCGATACAATCACCTACATCAATCTTTATGAAACTACGGAAAAGTTATTTAAGGATTGTCTTGATAATATTCATTTAGTATCAGAAAAGCACGCATATCAAATTTTTTGTGATTCTTTGGGAATAAAATTACTTTATAAGGTTTCAGTAGATAAATTTAATGCATCAATTCCATCATGCCATGAAGAACAAAATGGGAAATATTTCTTTAGCGAGTATTTTGTCAACGATCAAATAATTGTTTATTATTTCAAAACAGATAGTGCCGATGCTCATAAAATAAATGTTATTGTTGATGAACAAGCACTCAGAATGCTAGGAGATAGAGCTCGATTCGCATCAATGGGAACTTACTCAGAGTTTGATAAACTTTTTGAAGATTTATTTATTTACGATCCTATTTTTGCTCCTATTAAGAAAATAGGAACTGCAATTTACATTTTTAATTTTGTTGACTCAAAAATAGAACGATATACCGAAGACGGCTTAATTGAATCAGAAGTGTCGATAAGTTTTCATAAAAATAAGCATTGGAAAGAACAATTGTATGTTGACAAAATCAAACAAAAAGCATATACAGTATTCCGTCGTAATGGTATTTCAACCTTACATCAAATCGATTTAAATACAGGCAAAATTATTCGTCAAGTTGAAATTCCTGAGTTCCCATTTATAGAGAAAATCCAAATTCAAAATGACATTCTTTATTTTCTGTATAGAAATGTCAGCAAAAATATGCGTAAAATGCTATATGTAATGAAGTTGTAACCATGCGGTGCAATAAATACCTATTCTCGTTTTCCAAATCGATATCCAACTCCCCACTCAACAAAATCGGCAACTTCGAGGTGACTTTTAAGCATCACGTGAACCGAAATGTTCTTATTTAATTCGTATCTCAAGCCTAATCTGTCGTACATCCAACCATCTTCGTTAAAATTTGAAAAACAATATCCGCCTATTTGAAGAATTATCGAAAGTCGCGATATTTTTAAATCGTATCCAACATGAATTCCTGCTCGATAACTATCAATCGGATTAAAGTTATTTTCTTGGGATTCGATTCTCATTTTTAACGAGTTATCGTAAAAAAAATCGGTTCCGAAATAAATAATACTAATCGGGTTATTCTGAATTTTATAATCAATCGAAATTGACGATATGAAATAATTTGTTTTGTCGTAGGCAAATGTTTGTTTGCTTCCTGCCGAATAGTTGAACATAAAATAATTTTTTCGTGAAAAATTTTCATCGATATTTTTTTGCTCAATCTCGGTTTTATTAAACGAATACACAAATCCGCAACCCGCCATAAAAAGATTTAATCCAAGATTCGGTTTTTTAATCGCACCGTTCGAAAAATGCGAAAGGCTCACGATTGGTCTTAATTGTATGTTTCTCGAAAGATTTATTTTTGTATCAAACGATAAATTGAAATAATAGTTTAGCCTCGAAGCTATAGCCGTATTTAAGTAATTATCGTCGGCATCAAACTTTTGCGTAATATAAGCCAATCCGGAAGCAATTTGAACATTAAAATTGAATTTGAGTCGATGTATAATCGGAACATTCATAAACGAATAAAGCCCATGAGTATTTCCTAGAATTTTGTTTCCAAAATTTGCATACAAATAACCGAGTCCGGTGGTTGGATTGTTGTAATGTTGATGCCATGATTTATTGCCATCGGTTTTTTGCGAAATTTCTATACTAAAAGCAGGAACATGGCTTGTAATATAATATTTCATGTACGAATGATGGGGAGCTAAAAATCCATAAAAAGGAGTCGAAGTAAGCCTATATTTATTAAAAACAAATATACTATCGGAAGCCAAAATAACACTAACCGAAAGTATGTGCATAAATATTAATAAGTATATTTTCTTCACTTTGTGTAGTAAATCATTGATTTAACAAATTTAGTAAATGCTTTTATAGCTTTTTAACGAATGAATAGTTTTATGTCAAAAAAATATTAATATTTTTGTCAATCAACAAAATAAGTAGTCAATGTTTGCTTTATTTAAAAAGGAACTTAGTGTTTTTTTCAATTCCATAATCGGATACATAGTTATTCTGGTTTTTCTTATCGTTAATAGTCTGTTTATGTGGGTATTTCCCGGCGAATTTAATATTTTAGATTCGGGATATGCTAATATCGACACTTTATTTATTATCGCACCTTGGGTATTTTTGTTTCTTGTTCCTGCTGTTTCGATGAGGCTTTTTGCCGACGAAAAAAAGTCAGGAACTATCGAATTGCTTATGACTCGCCCCATTTCTGACATTAAAGTTGTTTTTTCAAAATATTTAGCTGGCTTGAGCTTGGTTTTATTTTCGTTATTGCCTTCGTTAGTATATTTTTTCTCGGTATATATGTTGGGAAGTCCAGTTGGAAACATTGATACTGGTGGAACTTGGGGCTCTTTTATCGGACTGTTCTTTTTGGCAAGCGTATATGTTTCAATAGGCGTTTTTGCTTCGTCATTAACTCAAAATCAGATAATTGCTTTTATTTTAGCCATGCTCATATCCTTTATTTTTTACATCGGATTCGATTCGGTAAGTGCATTTTTTTCATCTAATGCGATGGAAGGAATTTTATTAAATTTTGGAATAAACGAACACTATCGCTCAATGAGTCGAGGTGTAATTGATTTACGCGACTTAGCATATTTCGTTAGTGTAGTTGCTGTATTTATTTTCGCAACAAAAATGGTTTTAGAAAGTCGTAAATGGTAGGCAATATGGCAAAGAGAAAACAAATAAAGCAGCAAAATATTCTTGGTTTTATTATAAGCCTTGCAATTATTTTATTAATAAACTATATCGTTTCATTCGTTCATTTTAGAATTGATTTAACAGCTGAAAAACGATACACATTAACCGACCAAACCAAAGAACTCCTCAAAAATCTAGATGATATTGTTTATTTCAAAGTATATCTTGATGGAGATTTGCCAGCTGGTTTTAGCCGATTGCGAAACTCAACCAAGGAATTATTAGACGAATTTAGGGTTTACGGAAACGATAATATTCATTACGAATTCATTAATCCCTCAGAATTAAAAGACAAAACAGCAAGAGATGAACTTTATCGCGATTTGTACAAAAAGGGCTTAGACCCAACCAATATGAAAGAAAAAGACGAAGAAGGCAAAACTTCGCAAAAAATAATTTTTCCGGGTACAGTTGTTACTTTTCAAAGTAAAGAATTGGCAGTAAATCTACTGAAAAATAATATTTCGATGCCACCTGAAGTGAACCTTAACAATTCGATTCAAGATTTGGAATACGAATTTGTTAGAATTATTAAAAAATTAAGTACTGAAAAAACACCTAAAATTGGGTTTATCGAAGGTCATGGCGAGTTATCTGACATTCAAGTTGCTGATATTACAAACGCTCTTTTTGATTTTTATTCGGTTAAGCGAGTTAAAATAGCGGCAAATTTAGATGCACTAAAAGACTTCGATGTGATTGTAATTGCTCAACCCGATACGCTTTTTGACGAAAAGGATAAATTTATTATCGACCAATTTATTATGAACGGAGGAAAATCGTTATGGTTGATTGATGCTGTGAAAATAGATTTAGATAGCCTCGCATACACAAATGCAACCATTGGCATGGTTAATTACACAAACATCGAAGACCAATTATTCAAGTATGGCGTTAGAGTAAATCCTGTTCTTGTTCAAGATTTGCAATGTGCAGTAATCCCGATTAATACTGCAGTTGTTGGAGCTCCGCCTCAATTTGCTCCGTCGGCTTGGTATTATTTCCCCCTAATTGCTCCGCCAAGTTCGCATATGATAACCAAAAATTTGAATTTGCTTAAATCTGAATTTGCCAATACGATTGATACAGTTGGAGAGGGGTTAAATATCAAGAAAACAATTTTATTGTATTCATCTCAGTATTCAAAAACGATTTCGGCTCCGGCACGAGTTAGTCTCGACATAATGAAATATGAACCCGATAAACGAATGTTTTCAAGTCCATATTTGCCAATGGCAGTATTGCTTGAAGGTGAATTCGAGTCACTTTTCAAAAATCGAATCACTCCAGATATTGCCTTTAATAAAGATATTGGATTTAAAGAATATAGCGTTCCTACAAAAATGATTGTGGTTGCCGACGGCGATATGATTAGGAATCTTTATCGAAAAGAAAACGGTCAAATCACGCCTTATCCATTGGGTTTCGACAGATACACCGGTCAAACCTACGGGAATAAAGAATTTATTTTAAATGCCATTAATTATTTGTGCGACGATTCTGGTCTTTTATCACTTCGTGCCAGAGAAATAAAACTTAGATTGCTTGATAAAGCTAAAATTATGGACGAAAAATTTAAATGGCAATTGATAAATACAATTTTGCCAATTGCTTTTATAATTGCATTTGGAATTGTTATAGGCATTTATCGAAAACGAAAATATGCAAAATAAATTCAATGTGTAATTTTGAAAAGCATAAAAAAACATATTATAAATCTTGCTGTTGAGAAGTCGGTTGATTTAATCGGGATTTCTTCGTCAGTACCTGATTATAAATTATGTTGGCAACTAAATCAGGATTTTAATTTTGAATTTAAACGTATTTCTGATTTAGTTCTTTACAACGACAAAAAAAACGACACACAAACATTTTCTCTTTATAAATACTCAATAGATGATATTTTAGTCATTTTTTTGGGAAACAAGATCGAAAAAGGATTTTTTTTCGATGAGTTAAAAATGATTGATTATTTTATAATTTTATATAACAATCAAAATAAGACCATATCAGTTGACGAATTAAAAGAAAACCTAAAAAAAACTTCTGGTATTAATGGCGTTTTTAAGATTGATGCAAAAAGCCTAAAAGCAAAAAGCAAACTTAATTTCGAAATTCCGGAATAAAATATCCCCATTATAGATAGCTTTTCAGTTTTTTTAGTGATTTGATTATCATACCTAAGTTCGATTAATAAAATAAGGCTAATTGATTAGAATTAACGGTTTGATATTTTAAAGACAGTTTTTTAGGAAAGAAGCTATAGGCAATGATTCCAGAAATTATATATAACAGAGTCATATGATTTCGTTTCAACAAAATAGGTTAATAAATATACCTTGTTTTTTATTTCCACTTTCAAAAAAATTATTACATTTAGCTTTGATTCATTAAATTTGTTTTTAGGCATGGAAGACTTTTTACAGGAAAGAGAAAATCTGATTCTGAAAATTAATGAGCTTGAAAAGGAAAATGCTGATTTACTCTGCAAAATACAGGAGTACGAAGCATTAATTAAAAAGCTTCCTTCAGAAAAAGATAACGATGCAAATCGCCCTTTGCGTTTCAAAATGGTAACAGTGTTGTTTTCAAACGTAAAAGGTTTTTCTCAACTCACAACAAAAGATAACGCAGAAGACTTAATTGACGAATTGGATAAATTTTATTTTCAATTCGATTCGGTTGTTCAACGATACAATATCGAAAAAGTTAATGCCATTGGCGACACATATATTTCTGCTGGAGGAATTCCTCGAAAAAACAGAACGAATCCTATTGAAGTTGTGCTTGCTGCACTCGAAATGCAACAGTACATGAAAAAACTTCAAGAAGACGCCAAACTTAAGTTGAGTAAAATTTGGGATTTGACATTTGGAATTCATACAGGACCTGTTAATGCAACAACTTCTGGAAAGAAAAAAATAACTTTTGATATCAAAGGCGAAACAGTAAATATAGCCAGTAGAATTGAGGCATCTGGAGAAATAGGCAAAATATACATTTCGGGAATGACTCATGAAATTGTTCAGGAATATTTTCGTTGCGAGTACATTGCCAAAATCCCCGTGAAATATCAAGGAGATATTGCCATATATAGCGTTAAAGGGCTTAGACCTGAATATTCAGAAGACGACTTTGGATTGGTTCCCAATAGAAAGTTTAAAACCAAATTTCAACTAATAAAGTACGACGATTTAGAAGAATATATGCTTGACCGTTTGGAAAAAGAACTTCCCCAACACTTATTTTATCACAATTTGAAACACACCATTGATGTTGTGATTCAAGTCGAACTTATCGGTCGCGGAGAAGAAATTTCAGAAGAAGATTTGCTGTTGCTAAAAACGGCAGCTCTATTTCACGATGCCGGACATACGATAAAATCTCAAGAGCATGAGTATTTAGGAACTCAGATTGTAAACGAAATTTTGCCAAAATATGGCTACGACCAAAATCAAATTGAAATAATTAACGGTATAATTATGGCAACTAAATTGCCTCCTACTCCTCACACTTTACTGCAAAAGATTATTTGTGATGCCGATTTAGATTATTTAGGACGAACCGATTTTATACCTGTTTCTGAGACATTGTTTAAGGAATTAAGTGCACAAAATATTCTCACTAATTATAACGAATGGAATAAATTACAAGTTAAATTTTTGAGTGGGCATTCGTATTTTACCGACACAGCTAACAAACTCCGAGAAGTTAACAAACAAGGTCAGATTGATAGAATAAAAAAATTAATAATTGAGTAGATTTGCATTTTACACTCAAGCAAATTTATAGCGAAACATTTATAGTTGATTAAACATTAAGAATATAAAATAAAAAACATATATGAGTAACAGTATTTTAAGACCAGATTATTTATTTGAAGTAAGCTGGGAAACCTGCAATAAAGTTGGCGGAATACATACCGTTTTATCAACCAAAGCAAACACATTAACCAAAAAATTCGAAGATCAATATATTTTAATTGGACCCGATGTTTGGAAAGAAACAACCGAAAACCCCGAATTTATCGAAGATAAATTTATTTTTAAACTTTGGCGTGAACATGCTGATTTACAGGGATTAAAATTCAGAGTTGGGCGATGGAATATAATTGGCAATCCAATTGTGATATTAGTCGATTTTACTCCTTATTTCTCAATCAAGGATCAAATTTATGCAGAGCTTTGGGAAAATTACAAACTCGATTCATTATCGGGGCAATGGGATTACGTTGAGCCAACTATGTTTGGATATGCTGCAGCAAAAATAATTGAAAGTTTTTATGATTTTAACTTATCGGGAAAAGATAAAATAGTTGCTCAGTTTCACGAGTGGATGACAGGCTCAGGAGTTTTATATTTGAAAAAAAACATACCTCAAATCGGAACAATTTTTACTGCTCATGCAACTGTTTTGGGTAGAAGTATAGCCGGAAACGGACTTCCATTATATCAAGAACTCAAAAACTACAATCCTGAAGATACAAGCAAACGATTTAATGTAGTAGCTAAGCAATCACTCGAAAAAATCGCAGCAAATCAAGCTGACTGTTTCACAACAGTGAGTGATATTACAGCCAAAGAGTGTGCACAATTTTTAGGCAAAGAAGTAAATTTAATCACCCCAAATGGCTTTGAAGACAATTTTGTTCCACAAGGTGAAGAATTCGATAAAAAAAGAACTTATGCAAAAAACAAACTTCACGGAATTGCTGAAGCTGTTTTAAATCAAAAAATAGATAAAAAAAATTCCATGTTTATTACCATAAGTGGTAGATATGAGTTTAAAAATAAAGGAATTGATATATTTATTGATTCACTTGGAAAACTAAATACTGATTATGATTTAAAGAAAACAATAGTTGCATACATCTTAGTACCGGCAAATAATGCAGGAGCTAGATTAGATGTACTTGAAAGAGTTCATAATTGTAATTACGAGCACCCAATTTCACAAGATTATTTAACACATTGGATTCATGACGAAGAGTATGACCCAATTATTCGACGAATCAACTCAAATAATTTGAAGAATACAGTAAACGATAAGGTTAAGGTTATTTTTGTTCCCTCATATTTAAACGGTACCGATGGAATATTTAATTTGACTTATTTTGATTTGCTTATAGGATTCGATTCCACTATATTTCCATCATATTACGAACCTTGGGGATATACTCCAATGGAAAGTATTGCCTTCAAAATTCCGACTTTAACTACTATTTTATCAGGATTTGGAACTTGGATAAAATCTTCTTTTGGAATTCTTGACAAATGCATTTCGGTAATCAACCGAACAGACTTTAACGATGCCGAAGTTATTGAAGATATAGCACGCCAAATTCATTCATGTAGCATGTCTTCTGCCGAAGATAAGAATTTAGCTCGTGAGTTAGCGTATAGTATTTCGCGAAATGTTTTGTGGAGCAACTTGATTAATTATTATGAAAAAGCTTATTCGCTAGCATTGGAAAAAACAATTGATCGACAAGAATTTTATATTAATAAACAAATTCCGATTCAAGCATACAAAAGCGTTAAAAACAACAAGCCAAATTGGAAAAAAGTTTATGTAAAGTCGAATATTCCCGACAGCTTAGTATGTTTGTATAAATTGGCACGAAATCTTTGGTGGTCATGGAATGTTGATGCACAAGAAATGTTCGAAATGATAGATCCTGTTCTTTGGGAAAAAGTAAACAAAAATCCAATTGCTTTACTCGAAGAATTAACATACGAAGAGTTCGAAGAACTTGAAAAGAACAAAGCTTTTATCGATAAAATGAATAAAGCTTATTCGCTTTTCGACAAATACATTAACGAGGCTAAAAATAAAAAAGGCGAACAAATTGCTTATTTCAGTATGGAGTTTGGCATGCACGATTCTGTAAAAATATTTTCAGGTGGATTAGGAATTTTAGCTGGAGATTATTTAAAAGAAGCTAGCGACTCAAACGTAAACTTAATTGGAGTAGGACTTTTGTACCGTTATGGCTATTTTACACAGTCGCTCTCGCCAAGTGGAGACCAAATTTCGAACATGATTCCTCAACGATTCTCTCAAATACCAGTCAAACCTGTTAAAAATGACAAAGGGGAGTGGCTAACTGTAAGTTTAGCTCTACCTGGTCGTACAATGTTGGCAAAAGTATGGAGGGTTGATGTAGGGAGGATTCCACTTTACTTAATGGATACTGATATTGATGAAAATATTGAAGCAGATCGCTCAGTAACTCATCAATTATATGGCGGAGATTGGGAAAACCGTTTAAAACAAGAATTGTTGCTTGGAGTTGGTGGTATTCGACTTATAGAAGCCATGAAAATTAAACCAATGATTTACCATTGCAACGAAGGACACGCAGCATTTATAGGTGTTGAAAGAATGCGAAATCTAGTTGAAAAAAGTAAATTCTCATTCGACGAAGCATTGGAAATTGTTCGATCGTCAAATCTTTTCACTACACACACGCCAGTACCCGCAGGACATGATGCTTTCGACGAGGAATTATTGAGAATTTATATCCCTCATTATGCCGATAAGCTCAACATTACTTGGGAACGATTTATGAAACTTGGTCGTGCCGACGAAAATAATTCAAAAGAGAAATTTTCGATGAGTTTACTTGCCTTGAATTTATCGCAAGAAGTTAATGGAGTTAGCCGAATTCACGGTAGAGTTTCTCGCGAAATGTTTGCTTACCTTTGGGAAGGTTATTTTTCGGGCGAATTGTATATCGGACACGTTACTAATGGTGTTCACTTTCCGACTTGGGTGAATAAAAACTGGCTTGATTTATACAATAAAATATTTGGAAATGATTTTGTAAATAAACAAAGCGACAGAAGTCTTTGGAAAAAAATTCAACATGTTCCTGATGAGGAGATTTGGACTATCCGCAAAAAACTACGAAAAGAACTTATAGACTCAATTAAGCAACGACTTTTCAATAATTTGAATGCACGTCAGGATAGCCCGTCAGTAATTTTAGATATTATCGATTCGCTTGATGAAAATGCATTAACAATAGGGTTTGCTCGTAGATTTGCTACATATAAAAGAGCTCATTTGTTATTTAAGAATCTTAAAAAATTAGCCGAATTATTGAATAAAGAAGGCAAACCTATTCAATTTATTTTCGCTGGAAAAGCTCACCCTCACGATAAAGCAGGGCAACAACTCATTAAAAACATTATCGATGTTTCTCGAAAACCTGAATTCTTGGGTAAGATTGTTTTTGTTGAAAATTACGACATGGAGTTGGCCAAAAAACTTGTTCAAGGAGTCGATATTTGGTTAAACACACCTACTCGACCTCTCGAAGCATCGGGAACAAGCGGAGAAAAAGCAATTATGAATGGGGTAATGAATTTGAGCGTACTTGATGGCTGGTGGGCCGAAGGTTATAAAAAAGGAGCCGGCTGGGCAATTAAAGAAGAACGTACTTACGAAAATCAGGCATTACAAGATGAACTTGATGCTGAGACCATTTATAATTTATTGGAACACGAAATTGTTCCTGCTTTTTACAATGTAGATAAAAAAGGGATTTCAAAAGAGTGGATTTCGCATATTAAAAATACCATTTCAGAAATCGCTCCTGAATTCACAATGAATCGTCAATTAATCGATTATTATCATTTATTTTATGATAAATTGATAGCAAGACATAAATTATTAGCAAAAGACAATTATGAACTTGCAAAAAAAATCACTGCTTGGAAAAAGAATATCATCCGTGGATGGAAAAGCATCGAAGTAATTTCGGTTAATTTACCTGAAGCAAGCACTAAACCTTTGCTTTTGGGCGATAAATTTAGAGCTGAAGTTGTGCTAAATCTACATGAACTTTCAGTTAATGATATAGGAATGGAGCTTGTTTTTGGAAGAAAAGTTATGGACGAGGTTACTCAAGCTCTTTGGATTGAAAAATTCGAACTTATTGAAACCAATAAAGGACTAAGCAAATATGTTTGCGAATTTAACATGAAAAAATCGGGAGTTTATGATTATTCACTTCGAATTTTCCCGACAAACGAATTGCTTCCACATCGCCAAGATTTTAATCTTTTACGTTGGATTTAACATAAAACATCAACTCGTAGAGAGAAGCATTGATTATAAAATGCTTTTCTCAACAAGTTGAATAAATTTCCTCTCTGTTCTTTGTAGTTTTTTTTGGAGATGTCATACCCATTACGATTCAATGTGACCGACACAATTTAAAAATAAGATACCCGCTTTTGCGGATATGTGGTAATTTTTTAGGCACATTCCCTTGAAAAAGGGAATCTAAAAAAACACATATGTGTCATATGGAAATAGAATTGGTATAAAACCGTTGCAGAGTAAAACAACATAGATATTTCTATTAAAAATGTCACATATATTTGTATAGTTTTATCAAAAATGCTTGGTGAGGATAACACCAACACGGACAAAAGCATTAGCAATTTAAAAAAAACATAAAAATTAATCATAATGAAGAATCACGACAAAATTAGCGAGAGTGCAAAAGAAATTAGAAAAATCATTGAAAGAGCAATTGAAACTCATAAAATTACTCATGAAGAAAATGAGAAAATATTAATGTTAGCAACAGAAGATGGTTTTATCGACCCCCAAGAAAAAGTATTACTTGCAGAGTTAAACCAAATGATACAAGATAGAGTCATTAAATTTGTGAAAACCAGAGAATAAATTTTTCGCCTTTGTTGGTGTTATCACTACAAACAGTTTTAACATGCGATAAATGGAATTTAGCAAATGAAATTTCCGAACATTTCTATTCATCAGCAAAATTTCCCGAAAGTGGAAATATCAATTTTGCTTTTCTTGAAGATTTTGTTAAATTTGAATGCTTGTTGGTAATAACACCAACAAGGGAGAAAAAACTAATGCAACAAAACCATGAAAATTTTTTTACTTTTATTTAGCTTGATTTTATTTGTTGGATTCTTGTTTGGTCAAACAAACATCCAACCAAATGACAACATTGATTATAACCCAAAACAATTAAAGAACATTCAAGAGTGTATTATTGATTCTATGTATAGATATTATTGGAACACAACTATTGAAGATTGGAATGAACTACCTTCACGTAGGTATTACTATTCCTATGATTCAAATGGAAATGTAACACTTGAAACTTGTTATTATTGGGACTCATATACAAGTGATTGGGTCGGGTATTATAAAAATGAAATGACTTATGATATAAATGATTCTTTAATAAGTGATATAGGCTATAATTGGGATTCAAATACAAATGAATGGAATAGCAGCATAAAACATGAATATTCTTATGATTCTAATGGGAATCAGACGCTTGACGTATATTATTGGTATTGGGATTCAAATACAAATAGTGGGTATGGAGACTATAAATATGAATATGAATATGATGCCAATGGGAATCAAACGCTTGAAATATACTATGATATTTGGAATTATGGTTGGGTTGGTAAATATAAAAAAGAATATACTTATAATGTTAATGGAAATAATACCCTTTTTAATCATTATACTTGGGATTCAAATACAAATGATTGGAGAGAATACATTAAAGAAGAATACACATTTGATACAAACGAAAACATAACGCTTTTCATGGACTATTATTGGGACTCAAATATAAATAGTTTCAGGAATAACCGAAAATATGAATACGAATATGATCCCAATGGAAATAAAACATTTGAAGTTTGGTTTAATTGGGATTTAAATATAAATGATTGGAAATATAAAGAAAAGTTTGAGTCAGATTTCGATTCTAATGGGAATCAAACACTTGACTCACATTATTGGTACATGATTACGAATGAATGGGGGGGTGACTATAAATATACATATACTTATGATGTTAATGGGAATCAAACACAGAAAAAAGACTTTTATTGGTCTTCTGATTGGGTTAATGCATCTAAAAGAGATTATACTTATGATACTAATGGGAATCAAATGCTTAATGTTTGGTCTAGTTGGGATTCAAATACAAATGATTGGATTAATTTCAAAAAAAATGAAATGACTTATGATATAAATGATTCTCTAACACTGGATATAGGCTATAATTGGAATTCTAATGTAAATGAATGGCAAAACAGCTCTAAAGATGAATACTCATATGATTCTAATGGATATCAAACGCTTGACTCCTATTATTATTGGGATTCTAACATCAACAACTGGAGAGGTCAAAATAGAACTGAGTATTCCTTTGATATCAATGGAAATCAAACGCTCTATCTGAGTTCTTATTGGGATTCAAATATCAATGATTGGATTTGGTCCTATAAACAAGAATTCTCCTTTGATATCAACGGAAATCAAACGCTCTATCTGAGTTCTTATTGGGATTCAAATATCAATGATTGGATTAGTGATCAAAAATATGAATATTCATATGATTCAAATGAAAATCTAACTCTTGTTACCAAATATATTTGGGACTCAAATATCAATGATTGGATAGGTGAATTTAAATATGAATACGAATATGATTCAAATGAAAATAAAACGCTTCATTCCGAATATATTTGGGATTCAAACATCAATGATTGGATTGTAGATTACAGGTACAAAAATGATTATTTCTGCAACAAAACATCTGTAAAAGAAATAAAACCAAATACATTTAATATCTACCCAAATCCTACTACAAACTATATTGATATTGAACCAACAGACTCTAAACCATATAATATTGAAATATTAAATCTCAATGGACAAAAGATATATTCTACTGAATATAGTTCAGCGAAGAGTATTGATATATCAAAATTATCAAAAGGGATGTATATTGTTAGGATAACATCAGAAAGCAATACCTATTCTGAGAAATTGATTGTGAAATAGACTTGTTTAAACAAATCAAATGAAAAAATAAACTGTCTTCCTCACAAGTGCTAAAGTAAAGATTCCACATTCAAAACGTTCACTTAACCCCAAACAAAAAAGCCTTACATTTCTGAAAGGCTTTTTGTTATTGTGACCCAGGGACGATTCGAACGCCCGACCCTCACATCCGAAGTGTGATGCTCTATCCAGCTGAGCTACTAGGCCAACGAAGCGACAAATTTAATTAAAAATATCTTATCTCGTTTTTATTTTTCGAATAATTCAAAAAATATTTAATCTTTGTATTTCAAATCGAATGTGAATGAAGGGTTTAATCATTTTGTATTTATTTCTTATCTCTGCATCGTTATCAGCAAGCAATGGCGACACAATCGATTACGATACGCTGAATTTATCGGGCAAACAATACATATCTTCATTGGTTTTCAAAAATCGATTTTTACACAATAATTTCAAACAATATATTGACGATTATCAGGAATTTGTGATTTATCAAACCGAAACAACCGGGGATATTTCTCAACTCGATTTAACTACTTTTTCAATCTTAGGCAATTCGCACAAATGGAATAAATTTTACTACAACGATTTTCGCATCGACGATAGTTTTTTTTCGGGAAATCCGCTCTACGATTTCAATTTGTACAACAATGGTTTTGAACTGGATATTTGGAACTCCAGTATCAATTTTGAAACCGACAAAAACATCGAAAACTCTGTAAATTTCAGATGGAATCACGGAGGAATTGGCGGGCCTGCTCCTTTTACTCCAAACCTAATTCATCTTTTTCATCGAACGGCTCGCGAAGCCATGTATATCGACATCGAACATCAGCGACAACTGAAAAATGCAGGTACAATTTGGGCTGATTTCAACATTCAGCACAAAAATAAACTGTTGAAACAATCGGTTTCGCTTAATCTCGGTCAACGAATGAATGTCGGATTTAATTACGGCGGAGTAAACGATTTTTACCCCGAAAATTATACACAAATGAGCCTTTTTGGAGATTTGCCGAATTTACTGAATCGGATTTTCGACTCAAATCATTACCTGCTTTCTTTCTCAAGTCGCGATTATTTATTCAACGAATATTATTATGCAAAAAACGAAGCCTCAACGTACAAAAATCTGAATGCTTCGGTTTATGGAACCAAGCAAACCGAAAATTATAAATACACAAGCGGATTTAGTTTTTCGAGCAAAAATATTCGTCATCACGATTTGAATTTTTCTCGCAATTTTATCGACCAAGACGGCGAAGGAGTGGAACCTTGGTATCCCGATGCCGATATCAAAGAATTCGCACATTCGTTGAAATACGATAAAAAGTTAAATAAAGCATTTTCGATTTATTTCGATTCTTACAACCGAATAATTGATTTTAAACCAAGCGTAAACAATTTTACCAACTCGGTATATTATCAATTATCTGAGAGCGACTACAAATCGCTTTACGTTTACGAATGGACGACAAATCAATTTTTAAGCGGATTGCTTGAAAATACAGCCGGCGTTAAATTTTACGAAAAATTCAACAAACAAAAAACTAGCATTTCGCTAAACTCCGATGCTACACTCGATGGAATGTTGATTGCCGAAAAAAGTATCGTTCGTCCTAATTGGCAAATCGAATTTAGTTTGAACCACAAACCATCGAAAAAATTTAACATTGCTCTGAATATAGGAAAAAAACGAGTTTCGTTTAATTACGACCATATCCGATTTTTATCGAACGATTATTTGTCGGGACATATTTCGTATTGGAACGATGCAAATCAAGATTTTGAATATCAAACGGGAGAAAAATCCGACTTTTTTACAAGCACCGGTGGAAAATATCATTCGCTTACAAAAGGCATAAAACAACCCGGCGTTTTTTATTTCGAAATTCCCGTAAAATTCACCTTTGGGAAACACAATATTGTACTGTACAATCTTTACAAAAAATTCTTCAATCAATGGTCGGTTTACTACGCCGATGAAGAAGATGGGTATTATTTACCAAACGAAGAACAAATGATTTTTTTCCTAAACAATGGGGTGCAAAATTATGTTGTCGATTATTTCGACTCTGAATTTATGAATTCGGTAAACGAAAATACTTCCATATTATTCGATTCGCCTTTCTATGCCGGAAACACGGCTAAATATCAATACAACGGAAAACGCTTTTTATTATCGGCTTCGTGGACTTCGTACATGATTGTGGGATTTGGTGCATTTGGAAACGGAGTTTTGCACAACAACATTGATGTTTTATCGGAATCATCACCAAATCCAAATTTGGCGTATAAGCGAGTTGGACGACTCGACTCTGACCGCTCTTATATCGCTCGTTTAGTATTGACGTATAAGTTTTCGGATAAATTATCCTTAGCTTTCCAATTCAAATACAAAGATGGGCAATCGTTTACAGCAAATCACACCATGATTTCGAGCAATGGTGTGAATAATCAAATTGCAGCATGGAGCATGAGAACTAAAGGTGATAATCCGTTTACAGGTGATTTCGGAACTCGTAAAGATGCTTTTTTCAATACCATTATTCGCATTGTTTATAACGGAAAAATCAATGAAAACGAATTTAGCCTCAACGCATCGATGTACAATTTTTATGATTTTGGAACCGACCTTGCCGAATATATTTATCCGCCCGACTATTCAACCGAGCGTTATGTGTTGGAACTAAACACTCCTCGCGGAATAATCTTATCGTTTAGTTATAAGTTTTGAAAAACCCACTCCAACTAAAATATTATCAATTCCATTGTTTGGGCTTTTAATGCTTGCATTCGACATGTGTCTGTACCCCGAATGAATACTTAATTCAATGTCGTTTGAAAACTTTCGTTTATAGGCTAAAATAAAATTGTCGGAAAAAAGATATCCCTTAGCTTGTTTAGTCGATTCTACAGTTATAAAGTGCGGTCCACTACCAATATTAAAACTCAAGATGGCTTTTTTTGAGAGTTCGAAACTGAAATCAAAAAATACATTTACACCAAGCTCAAACTCAACATTAGAATTAAAAAACACTAAATTTATTTGAGGAAGAAACTCAACTGAAACATTAAAGTGATTTTTTGTTTCATAAAGTGGATTATGAAAATATGCTTGCAATAAGATTGGGTGATAAGGAGTGCCACTTTCGCCAACATTTGTCCATTCTGATAAATTATAATACGTGTAGCCATAGCTGACTTGTAGCCCTCTCGCCTTAGCGTTGATATATCGCATACCATTATCTTCTTGTGCTTGTATCAACGAAACAAAAAAGAACAAAAGTAAAACTGTAAAAAGATATTTTTTAAGCATATTTCATTTTTTAGCAAACAAAAGTATATTTTTTTGGAAATTTACACGTACTTTCTGCTCAAACTAAATTTTTCCCGATAAAACAATTATTTATGTTAAGATATAATTTTATCTTTGTTTTAGTCTTGAAAATTTTGTGAATTTTGAATAAATTTTAAATGCAAATCTAAAGGATTACACCAACAAGGGGAAAAAAATATATTTATTTGAAGAAGTAAAATCTCTAATGAAATCAGAAATAAAAATAAGTTTGGGACTTCTATTTGAACAAGCAATTCTTTTTGGTTTCTTGTTTGTTTTTGTAGGTGGATATGGGTTCTATAACATTTTTGAAAATTTAGATTTTAACAAAATATATTTAATCCATTTAATTCTATCTGTTTTGTGCCTTATCACAATTCTAGTAGGTTTAGTCCCTATTTTATCAAAAAAATACGTAATAATATCTAATTTAAAAAATCAAATTATCATAAGGAATCAAATATTATTTATTTTTAAATCAGAACAAAAATCAAAATTAAATGATTTTGATTTTCTCTTTTTAGGAAATGCCAAAAGGCAATATTCTTCCGGAGGGGGGTTTCTTCCAACAGCAAAAAATTTTTCAACTTTAAATGAAATTGATCTTTATTTTTATAATTCAAACAACAATACAAAATTAGTTGTAAAAAATGTAGGAAGTTCGAAAAAGGCAGAAAGAATATTTAATCAAATTTTAGAAAATACAAATTTAAAGACTAAAGCTTAATTGATAAATTATATTTTTCATTCTTTTACCGCTACCACAATTGTCCCACTTGTGAAATACTAAGTTCTAAAAAGGGATTGCCTTTGGATGAATGAGTAGAAATTACAAATTTCATAAGCCTGGTAAAATACATAAAACTGTAAAAAGATATTTTTTAAGCATATTTCTTTTTTTAGCAAACAAAAGTATATATTTTGGGAAATTTACACGTACTTTCTGCTCAAACTAAATTTTTCCCGATAAAACAATTATTTATGTTAAGATATAATTTTATCTTTGTTTTGGCGTTAGAAACTAAGCATTAAAAATCGAATGAATTTTTTTAAGTTTTTATTAAGTAAGGTTTTTTTCATTAATTTGGCAATAGCCATCGTAGTATTTATACTATTTATTTTAGGTGCATTTTTCGCACTTGGATTTTACACACAACATGGCGAAGCAATCGCAGTCCCCGACTTTAAAGGTTTAAACATGAAAGAAGTAGAGGAATTAGCCGAAAACAAATCGCTTCGATTTGAAGTAACCGATTCGGTTTATTTACTCAATGTTGAAAGAGGGACTGTTGTTGAGCAAAGTCCAATTGCCGACTTTAAAGTTAAAGAAAATCGAACCATTTTTTTAACGATGAATGCCGTTTTACCCGAAAGAGTACAAATGCCTAAATTAGAAGGTATCACATTGCGACAAGCAACTTCGATTTTAGAAACATATGGGCTTAAAGTCGGAAAACTTTCATATGTGCCTGATATTGCAAAGAATGTAGTGTTGAAACAACTTTACAAAGGAAAAAAAATAGTTGCCGGCACTATGATAAAAAAAGGCGAATCAATTAGCTTGGTATTGGGAATGGGCGAAAGTGACGAAAAATTAATTGTACCTAATATTACAGGGCGTCTTTTTATGGATATCGAAGAAATTTTAACCAGTTACTCGTTAAATCTTGGGGCAGTAGTTACCGATAATACCGTAATAACGTCAGCCGATTCTTCAAAAGCACGAGTTTGGAAGCAATCACCAATTTCAGACAACGAAAGCGAAATAAATTTGGGTTCGTATATCGACGTATGGATAACTCTTGATACGAATATTATTCCTGCCATGAGAATAGACACAACCTTTATAGAAAATGATTAAAAAATGTACAGATTAACGATTCTTACCATATTTATTATATCCACAATATCTACGTTTTCGCAAACGTATTTAGCTTTTCCTGAAACGAATGCCGCACTTAGAAAAGCGAAACTTCTTAAATCGTTCAATGTTGCAACTGGTTCGGTTTACGATACACTTGAACTTCCGTTTTTCGACGATTTTTCTAAAAATATGGTTTATCCAGATACGGCGAACTGGACTGATAATTTTGCATACATAAATCAAACCTTGGCCGACAATCCGCCATCATTCGGAGTTGCAACATTAGATGCCATAAATGGCGACGGTTCTATTTATGAACAAGCAAATACAACTAGTTTCATTGCCGATTTTCTGACCTCAAAACCAATAAATTTATTAATTCCGACTCCGCTTGATACAGGTGTATTTTTTAGTTTTATGTATCAGCCTCAAGGATTAAGCGACTCCCCCGAGCCGATAGATTCCTTGGTTTTAGAATTTTATTCTCCTCTTGATCAAGAGTGGCACTACGCTTGGCGAGCAGCAGGAACTACGAATCATGGATTTAAAAAAGTATTGATTCAAATTCAAGATTCAATTTATCTCCAAAATGGTTTTCGATTCCGATTTAAAAATTATGCAAGTTTATCGTCAAACACCGATTATCTAGGAAGGCGAGGAAATGTTGATTACTGGCATATCGATTGGATTTATTTAAATAAATTTCGTTCCGAAGCCGATACATTTTTAAACGATGCTGCATTTAGAAAACCGCTAAGTTCTCTTCTTTCAGATTACGAGGCTGTGCCATGGAAACATTTTTATGTTGACACAGCAATATTTAACGGAACTACCTTGACATCAACCTTTACAAATCACTACAGCGAAGAAGTTTATATTAGCTTGTTTCACGATATTAAAAATCTCGCAAATGGAGATGAAACTTATCTTTCGACAGTTGGTTTGATCCCCGATTTTTTACCAAATGTTACGATTACAAAAGAAAATGTAATCCCATACAATCCATTTCCGCTTAATTACAACGATTCGGCTGTATTTTTAGTAAGAAGTTACTTAGATAAAGATACTGTTTCTGCAACTCAAATGTATCGCTACAACGACACGTTGAATTATTATCAAAAGTTCTATAACTATTACGCTTACGACGACGGTTCAGCCGAAGCTGGATTTGGAATGGACGGTCAACAAACCGAAAACGCAAAAGCGGCAGTAAAATTCAGAGCACACAAACAGGATACGCTTCAAGCGATACAAGCTTATTTCAATCAAACACTAAATAGTGAAAGTAAAGTTTATGTTCTAATAACCGTTTGGGACGACAATAGTGGTATGCCGGGCGAAATTATTTACCAATCGGAAGGTGTTCAGATTAAATACGAAAACGAATTAAATGAATTTACTACGTTCATGCTCGATACAACCCTCATACTGTCGGGAAATTTTTGGATTGGTTGGCAGCAATTAGAAAATATGTTTGTGAATATTGGTTTTGATTTAAATCGTGATGCCGGCTCAAAACAAAAATATAATATTTATGGAGTGTGGACTGATGTTGACTACAATGGGTCGATAATGATTCGTCCGGTATTTGGGAAATCATTTTTAATTCAATCAAACAACGAAATTTCAGAAGACAACAGCCAAAGCGTAATTATTTATCCAAATCCTGCACAGGATAAAATATTCTTAAAATCCGACTTCGACCTAAGACAGATTGAAAACGTTGAAATATTTGATATTTATGGCAAAAAAGTTATTGTAAGCGATTATACCAACAATAGCATTTCTACCGAAACACTAAGTTCAGGAATATACATTCTAAAAATAAACACTACCAATCAACCTATAATGAAAAAATTCATTATAAGTAGATAATCTTAAATCATGCTAGAAGAGACCATTGAAACCCTAAATCTTGAAGAAGAACACAGCGACTTGTACGAACATTTTCGTTTTGTTGTTGACAAAGGACAGTCGTTATTTCGTATCGACAAATATTTAACTCAGCGAATCGAAAATATATCAAGGTCAAAGGTTCAATCAGCTGCCGAAGCCGGAAATATTTTGGTAAATGACAAACAAGTAAAATCAAATTATCGTATTAAACCCTACGATGTGATTTCGATTTTAATGACATTTCCTCCGCAAGAAAAAGAGCCGATTGCCGAAGATATTCCATTAAATATTGTTTACGAAGACGACGATTTATTGGTAATTAACAAACCTGCGGGAATGGTAGTTCATCCGGGACACGGAAATTTTAACGGAACGTTGATAAACGCATTAATGTACTACTTGAAAGACGAACCTTTGTTTAAAAAAGGAGAAATGCGGCCCGGCTTAGTTCACCGAATAGATAAAAATACCTCTGGACTTTTGGTAGTTGGAAAAAATGAATTTGCATTAAACAAACTGGCAAAACAGTTTTTCGACAAAACCTCAGAACGAAAATATTTGGCATTAGTATGGGGTTATTTCGATGAAAAAGAAGGAACCATTGTTGGCAATATTGGTCGAAGTCCAAAAGACAAACTTAAAATGACCGTTTTTTCAGACAACGAACTTGGCAAACACGCTGTTACTCACTATAAAATTGTAGAACAATTTAACTATGTAACTCTTGTCGAATGTATTTTAGAAACTGGGCGTACGCACCAAATCAGAGTACATTTTGAACATATCAAACACCCATTATTTAACGATGAGCGTTATGGTGGAAACGAAATTCTGAAAGGAACCACATTTTCGAAATATAAGCAGTTTGTAAACAATTGTTTTAACATCATTCCTCGACATGCACTGCATGCAAAAACCTTAGGTTTTGTTCACCCACGAACCGGAGAAAAAATGGTTTTTGAATCAGAACTTCCTACCGATATGGTCGAAGTACTCGATAAATGGCGACGTTATTCGATTAACCAAAGCGAAATGTAAATAACCATTTGGCATCAATATTCTCTAGTACCATCGCCAATATCGTAGCTATTGATATTGAACTGAGGGTTTGGATTTTGGAAATGATTGTTTGAGCCTCCAAAAACGAGATAAACCCCAAGCCTAAAAAGTTGTCGTTGAATGCGAAACGATTTTTCGATACCAAAATACATATCAATGTAGTGGTAATTATTTTCGGTTATCCAAGTATAATTTATCCCGCCAAGAGTATAAATTCGAAGTTTTTTAAGCAATGGGATATTATTTACAATTGCTCCGTTGAAATGATGAACATAATGAGCTTCGAAATATAAATCGTCAGTAATAAAAGTTTCTTCTTGTAATTGATTTTGCATAGGAGTTGAGAAAAACCACTTATCGCTACGTGGAAATATTTTATGATTTTCGTATCGCATTGAACTGGTATTTAAAAACTTACCCGTTGCAAATTTGTATGTAGATGTTCCTATTGTGCTAATTCGAAACGATTGTTTTATCGAAAATTCAAGATAGTCGAAATTGATATCACTCCCCAAAATTGTAGGAACTCCTTTTTTGTAAAAAAGAGTAAATGTAGGCCAGTCGCTGCCCAAAATAATTTTTCGCTTTGGCTCGGTCATAAACTTTTGAAAAGGAGTATATTGCAGTTTGACATCGCACTGAAGTTGTTGATATGGCTCAAACGAGCGAGGCGTATTGTTTCCTACAAAATATTCGCTTATTTCGCCAAATTCATAATTGTCGATAGGTTTATTTTCTTCGTATAGTAAATTTAAATCAACAAAAAATCCATTGAAAAGTTCAGTCCGATGACCTATTTCGCCATGTGTAGACTCAACATAATTTGACCTATCCATAAACCCGACAATCGATTCGTTTGCTTGCACAATCGAGAAGCTTTTTCCTCCCCTGAAACTAAACGATGAGTGTTTAAAAGGATTATAAAAATAATTAACATAAACATTTCCCTTTACGTCGAGATTTCGAATTCCCATTTGTGCGGTGCAATAGCTGTTTAAAATATGCTCGTTCTCAAATTTTTTGTAATACATTAAATTAGGACCTATTCGAGTTCCTCCTATGTTAAAAAAGTTTATCAAACTTGGAAGACTTCCGATCCAAATATGACGATTTTTGGCTCGATTATAATTTCCAATTCCCCATAATAGCACATCGCCCCAAGTAACTCGATTGTATTTTTTATCTAACGAATCGAGATACTCTTTTTTGTTGTGTGCGGCATAAATACTATCTTTAATAAATATAATACGTTGCTCGTCTATACTAAGAGGTTCGGGGCGAGTTTCTTTCCAATAAGTTGAATCGCGTTCGTAAGCCTCCTTGCTGGTTACAGCTAATTCATTTTTAAAATATCGTTTTGGAAAATCGACTCCTATTTCATAATTTGAATACTTCACGGTTGTTTTTCCTGTAAAATTTTTATTCCCCGATTTTGTTTTATAATCAAACTCCTGTCTGGATTCTAGCCAAATAGAATCGTTTACCAATTCATACTCTTGCTGTACTCTAAAATCGTCGTAAAAAAGCAAGCCTCCTTTGTGAAGCGAAAGGTCAATCTTCCGAATTGCAAATGAGCCTTCTATAATGTCGATATACCCATCAAAGGTTGCTTCTCCTTGCTTTCGAGGAGTAACTTTTATATGATAAATAAGTTTATCAAATTCAAAATACGTTTTTTCTAATTTAAATTTATACGAAATAATTGATGTCGCATTCAATGGTGAAATCAGCGAACTTACATTTAATCTATCTATTTGTAAAAGATTTTGATAAAAGTTAAATTCTGCCTCGGCAGTGCTCAAATAAAACAAGCCATCTATGTAGCCATATTTTTCGTAAGCTTGTCGTATTTCTTTTATATTATTTGGATATTGATAATGTCGTTCAAGTTTTATTTCAACCATGTTCATGCTGTAAGCTAATTTCATGATTTCCATTTCTTTTGCTTTTGCTGGATCCACATCAACTTTATCTTTCCCTTCTCGCTCGGCTTCAACTTTTTCTTGATCGGCTTCTTGTTCTCTCTTTTTCTTTTCTTTTTCCGATATTACTTCTTTCGCTTTTATATATACATCGCATTTGCTCGACTGAACTTGTTTAAAATTTGTCTTTTTGGCTTTAATCGCATTTTGAATTATTTCGTACGCAGGATCTCGACGATTAGCTTTAATTTCGACTTGTTCCAATTCAATTAGCGATGGTTCGAGCCAAAAATTTTTATTCAAATCTTTTTTGCTATATACAACCACAGGAAATGTAATTGGTTTATATCCTAATGACGAAATAATAATTTCGTAACTTCCTTCTTGTAGCTTTAAATTATATTTTCCCTGTTCGTCGGAAGTTGTTCCCAAACCAATATTTTTTACATATATATGAGCAAAAGGAATGGGAATGTTTTCGTTGCTATAAACTAAGCCCGTAATTGTTTGGCTCAATAAGCAGGTCGAAATTACGAAGACTAAATAAAATGTAAAAAGAAGTTTTTTCATTAAGTTTTGTACAAAGTCTCTGCAAATTAACTATAAAACTAACATTATTATTGTATTGTTTTATGAGATTAAAATTGTTAAACTCAATAGTTCGGTTAATTTTTTTATGTTTCTGATTTTAAGAACTTTGCCAAAGTTTGCATTGAATTGAAATGTTGCTGATTATCAGCATGTTATACTTTGACTGAAATCAACTTTGGCAAAGCCCCTATAAAAACGATTTAAAATGATAATATCATATAACTTTGTAAATCGCAAGCAAAAGCCGTTCGAACTTTGGAGTCATAGAGCCCGTGGCAAAGCATGGTTGCTGGATGTCCTGAAAAT
>Ga0209417_1000137_pt1 | contig 197242 bp, 202 predicted proteins | sample RifGroF2_FD_184002 | JGI IMG/M metagenome (GOLD analysis project Ga0209417, IMG submission 184002) | Groundwater microbial communities from Rifle, Colorado, USA - Groundwater F2 (SPAdes) (version 2) | ecosystem: Environmental > Aquatic > Deep subsurface > Groundwater | place: Rifle, Colorado... | reverse complement strand
GTTAAATGTGATATGATTTTTCTTTGCCATAACCGTTTTCCGCCCTTATCGTTGTTATGACTTTATTATATCACCTGTTCTATCCGTTATATCGGACTCCCGCTTGCTGTTCTAAGGGATATGCATATTATATTATAATACTTATATAAAGTCTGTTGCATTTGCAACAGAGGAGATGATTCTTGGATAAATAAATTAAAAATAATAAATTATTCATAAATATGATATAATAAGTTTCAGCAGACCTGCAGAAAATGCGAAGCATTTTCACAAATGCCAACTGAACAGACGAAAAGACACTATCAGACCTGATGTTGGCATTATGATATAATAAATTATAGGTGATGATTGTCATGAAATTGCATGAAATTATGGCTCAAACAGTGGAACGATGAAATGAAACAGAATTTCTTCAAATGTTTGAAGTATTCTCATAGTGATTGGAACAAATGAATGTTTTAAGATCATGAGAGGAAGCGGTATTAGTCCACTGCAAAGCATATTGAATAAGCACGGTTTTATACTGGATAATTTATACATTTCGGTAGAAGCTAAAAAACGCATAAAAAAATCAGCAAAGATTAGATTTGATATAATACCAAAGAATCACAAATCTAAATGACGAATACGAAGCCTCAAAAGAATATGCAGGTGACGATGAATACAAGCAAGCGTTTACCGATATTTTGAAATATATGCTTGAATAAAATATCTTATACTTATCTCGATTAAAAACATAGATAAAATTCAAGAAAAAACCTTTGCTTAATGGGTTTTTTACAGAATTTTAACGTAATGTTTTATGAGAGAATAGTATTATATATAAAAAATCCGCCAATCGGCGGTTTTTTTCATTGAAATGTCTTTTGTATATACTTAGGCAGTTTGCTTATTATAACATCATATGCGTGATCAATCATCATTATAATTTCATCATCGGGAACGCTTCCGTCAAGGTCAATAGTATTCCAGTATGGCTGCTGAACAGGAGGGCAGTGATAACCCCGCCTTATGCTTTCGGGGTACAGCTCACGATAATGCAATCCAAACCACATGTCGCATTTCAGTGTCAGCTTGTCTTCGTCTTTCAGCTTAAAAAGCTGTGCGAATATCGGAGTGTATTTCCCGGTATCAACTTTTACACAAATCGTTTCATCATGAAAAGGGTGGTCAACATATGTTTTATTCTTTTTAAGGCAGTAATTCAATATTTCAATAATATTCACTTAAATAATATTGCCCTTCGGCGTCAGTTTTACTGACATAAGGATTTTATAATCGTCCAAGTCTTCTTTACTCATTATCGTAAACATCAACCATCTGCCCATTTTCATATAATCTCCGGCATTTTTATATTGGACCCGCATTTTCGGGGATAGCTTGTCCAGAATGTTTTCCATAACAAAGTCATACTTATAACTGATTACAATAAGGACTGAGAATGAAGCTTCCTCAGGATAAAGTGTGCCGAATGACTGACCGCTTTTCTGAAATTTCACATTCCAACCGGGTTTCATAGAACAACAACTATATGTCATTTTTGGTTTTGCTTTATATGATTTATCCATATAATCAAAAAGTTCAAGCCACAGCTGTTTACTTTCGCCACCGATATAATCAGCCATATCAGTGTAGTTCGGTTGTTTTTCTTTTGGAAACTTCTCATTCCATTCCATAAATATGATCTCCTATAAATAGAATTTTTTTACAGTCATTGAACTTCGCAAACCGTTTAATGCACTCATTGATTTCTTTTTGTAGTTTTTTTGTATCTTTTATTCCGAGTTCATACCATATGCTTTTGATAATTAGCTGCTTTTCTTTACGGTTGTTTCAGCTTCAATCCTACCGATTATATTGTCTCCGTATAGGATGGGTGTAACATAATATCCATATTTCCTTTGTGCTGCTGGGGTATATATCTCCCATTTGTAATCAAAACCGAATATCGCTTTTATTAGCTTCCTGTCCCAGAGCATATTATCAAGCGGTGCAAGAAACTCACAGCGGTGTTTTAATATGGGATTTTGCTGTATGTAATTTATCAACTCAATATCTTCGCTTTTGCAGTACAATGCTTCTTTTATACCCTCAACATTTAAGTCGATGATTTTGTTTTCGGTCAAAAGTTCGTTGAAAATTTTTGTCCTTTCGGGTGATTTCAGGCTGTATATGTTCAGCCAGGCATCAGATGCCTTATTCCAGAGTATTCCGACAGCACCGATTCTGCGTAACACTTGCCATTTATGGTAGTCGTAGCTTTCAGGATGGGGATCAGGTTCGTTTAAAATACTGTCAGACAAACAATTTTCAGCAAGGTCATAGTATTTTATAGTTCCTTTTTTGTGATGTACCACTAAATCACCGCGAAAATACATTGTTTCAAGTGCGGCACGCGACAACTTTGTGTTGCTCCAATACCAACTGACAGTTTCATTGAAATCAAGATCGGCAGAGCAGACCGAACCTCTTTCCCTGATAATATCCTTTATCTTATCACAAACAGTGTTAACCTCACCATAGCTTCTGCCGCCATTGCTGTGAGCTTTACGTAATCTAGAAAAATATTTCCAGTCATTTGCACCCATAATAGCAAGATTTTTATCAAAGTAATCAATCAATTTACGGTCATCATATAACAGCTCGTAAAGCATCTGTTTTGTAAAGCCTATTATGCAGGACTGTAACACAAGCTCAGCGTTCTTACCGCATATATCAATAGGATCAAACTGAACACAGCCAACCTGATTGATAAAATCAAGCACACTCAGTTTCCCGATGAATTTATATTCCCCGATAAGTCCTTGTTTGTGTAAAAGAAATTGGCGTGCCTGTTGTTTTGATAAAGCTATTTTTCAGACATTTAGTAACTCCAAATATATTGAGCAACCATTTGTTGCTTGATTTTTTGATTTATTTAGTTTACAATAATTTTAAAAGGTAACAGTATGAAAATTCTTTAACGTTTGGGAAACCGTTTACCAGTCGTAAGGGGAAACCGGAAACCGCTACGCGGTATGGCATCTTTAAAATTATTTATGTTTATACTTTACAACAGAATGGGGATTAAAATGTTTGATACAAAAAAGTTCGGTGGTTATCTATCAAGGCTCCGCAAAAATGCTGATATGACGCAGTCGGAGCTTGCTGACAGGCTAAATCTAACTCGGCAGGCAATATCAAAATATGAGTTGGGTGACAGCTTTCCTGATATCTCGATTCTTGTTTTAATAGTAGAAATATTCCAGGTGTCGTTTGATGAGCTTATTAATTCCGGTGAACCGACAAAAGGTGAATCGAGTATTCTTAGTAATATTGCAAAAGGCAGTGATGATGTTTTAATACATAGTATATCAGATGTAATAAGTCTTGCACCATATCTGAAGCCAAGTATTCTTTCAAAGATAGCAAGCAATTTTTCAAAGCAGGGAATTGATATATCAAATATAGTTGAATTAGCTGAGTATCTAAACGATGAAAGTGTAATGAAGCTATTGGAAAACGCAACCTTTGAAAATATTAATGATGAACTGCTTGAAAAGCTCATCCCATTTCTCGATGAAAAATCAAAAGGAACTGTATTTGAGAGAATATTAGATGGCGATCTTGATTGGCACTTGCTAAAGACATTATGGCCATATGCTGAATTTATAAGCAGTCAGATAGAAGCCGCTGTGTTGGAAGGTGGGTTGCCTGATGAAGCATTGAAAATGATGCACGAATGTAGTTATGATAAATATGGCATTGAAGAAAAAATAAAATATTATGTTTGCCCGAAGTGTCATAGAAAACTGAATGGGTTAAAACCGGATATATGCTTTTGCGGATATAGTTTTGAATATGAAGATAATATATTGCAGCTGACCGATCATCCTGATATCAATCTTGACTCAGATGATAAAAATTATATTGGATATGAGCATATTGGAAAGTATTACTCGGGTTACGACAGTACAGTATTACTAAGTGATAAAGATATTAAAATTGCAAAAAAGCTTAAAGCTGTAATTGGTGATGGTATTCTTTTAGATTTAGGCTGTGGTGATGGTCATTATACCGTCCTGGCATTAACACAGAAAATAGCTGTTATCAGTGGTGATATATCAAACAGTATGATGAATATCATTAATGAAAAAGCGAAATATCTTAACCTTGATGAATCAAAACTCAACCTTTGCAGAATGAATGCATATGAAATACCAATAGCTGATAACAGCATGGATGCTGTCATTGCAAACAGTATGCTCCACCTGAACTCTAATCCCGAATTAATAATAAAAGAAATTCATCGTGTATTAAAACCGGGCGGAAGCTTTATTTGCTTTGATGACATTCCCGGAACAGATAAATATGATGGTAGTGAATTCGATAATACAGAATTCAATGAGAGAATGAATTGTATGCACCATATATACTTTGAAAAAATAAATGAATATGGAATTACAGGTGTAAGATTAAGCTGGAAATTTGATCGCAATCTGTTTTATAGAAATCTTTTCACAACAGTTCAAGAAGTATGTATTGAACTGCCAAAAGATGAGAAAAGTGAACCGTTCATTCATTTTTATAACCGTCTAAAGGGAAGAGGTTTTTCAGATCAATCTACTATTTCGCAGGATATTCATGAGAAAGTATTCTTCGAAACCGAAAAAGAAATGAAAAAGTTATACGGAGATAATTTTACTGATATATCATCTAAATTCAGACAAAGTGATATAATAATGACCGTCTTTGCGAAGTAACTTTTTTACCGCCCCAATATCTCATTCAACCTGTTTAACTGTTCAACGATTTCTTCTTTTGCCTTCGGGTTTATTTTATCAGGGGACATTAATGGTATTCCAGAATTTATTCTGTCGTTATCACGACCGTATTCAAGGGTTACAATTTCGGGGCTGCATCTTTCAAGTACCCATTTCAGTGTTGTATAAGCCTCGTTGGTAATTTTGATATGACACATCATTTTATCTCCGGCATCAATCCAGCCGTTTATATGTATCTCATACACCTTCTCGAGAGGAAGCTTTTCCATATAGCTGTAGAAGCACATTCCGAGTGCTTTTGCTGCACAGTATGCATGGCTGATATCAAGAAGAAAATCAGCACCCGATTCCCGCACAACCTGTGAAATAAATTCGGGATATACACAGATTCCAAATCTTAATGTATCGACATTTTCAATAGAATAAAATTCTTTCCCTGGAAAAGTATTTTTTATGTATTTTAAATTTTCGATAGAAATTCTCTTATTTACTTCAAATGATAAACTTTCATCAATGCCGGATAAATGCACGGAAATACCGTTCACTCCATTCATATTAAGCAATTCTCTTGTTCTTTCGACATTGATCTGTGCTTGAAAATTCTTAGAGCAAAGGTTGAGCGTAGTAGTTCCAAGACCGTGCAGCATTATAGGACGAATTTTATTTATATTATGAGTGAATTTTTCGTACTCACTCAAATCGTCGCTGTTAAATACATTCATCTGATAACCGAGAGCAGGATATTTTAAATAATCAATATTGATTAAACCTTCTTGTATCAGCTCAATAACTTCGGGATAATAATTACATGCAAGCTTCATATTCATTCCGCCTTTCATAATTCCCTTAATTCGATATATAAAATTAACAAATGAATCAGGATTTTATCATTCGAAAAAGTTTAAAAGCATTGACTTTTCTCGAATGGCTCATGAAATTCATTTGTTAGTTTTATACTAACATAAAATCAGATATAAATCAACATAATTTTACTGTTTGGCAAGCTTATATGCAAGGTCGTAAGCATATATAAGCTCATCTATTGAACAATGCTCCTGAACAAAATGAGAAGTACAGCATATCCAACGTTTGCCTTTCAATGTTGCAAAAACTCTTTCGATTTCTGCTTTGAGAAATTCGTATTTCCCGAATCCAAGGGTTGACTGAATATTAATACCACCCATAATTGCAATTTTTTCACTATACTTTGTCAGGTATTCTTTGTAAGGCATCGCAGCGGATTCCTGCCATGGATGAATCAATTGATATTCAAGCTTGATAATATCATCAATCAACGGCAGTATATGTCCGTCTGAATGAAGGCTCAGAAAAGCTCCGCTGTTTCTGACAGCATCGCAGGTTATCTTATGATATGGATATATCATATCATGCCACAGTTCTTTACTGAAAAGAAGGTTGTTCTGACCACCCCAATCATCGGATACATGAATCATATCAACCCCAAGCTCAATTGCATTCAATGCAAATTTTCTGTTCCATTCTGCTTGCCTTTGGTAAACCATTTTCAGTTCTTCGGGGTACAGAAGTAAGTACATCAAATGATTTTCAATACCGAAAACTTCATTCAGACATTCAAATATACCGTTTGTCTGGAGATAACAAAATCTTTTTCTGCTCTTTTTATAGAAATCCAAAGTATTTATTATCGATGAATAACCGTCCATATTATCAACAGGCGGCAGAGGAATATTAAGGTATACCTCTGGTGTTATTTCAATATGCTGTTCATGTAGTTGTGATATTGCTGCAGTATTGTGATATGCCGGACCGCCGAATATATGCGCAAGATCGAATTCATAATGATCTTCAAAATTTTCGACACAACCGAATTTTGCACAAATTTTATCCGACATATTAAATGATACCCAGCCATACAACGGAGTTTTTGGTGTCGGTTCGCCTTTTATTGTTTTTGAAACCAATTCGAATGATGTCATATTTCCCTCGAATATAAACCGCCATCAGATAAATAACCTGATGACGGTACTTATTTATTCTGAATATACTGAAAATTCGTCTATGAACAGCCAGTTTCGTAGGCCAATATATGATATCTTTACATATCGCGCATTAACATTCGTAACAGGTATTTCGACTACAGAGTATCCGTTTTCGAGAGGATATGTAGTCGCATCAACATTGATTGCATTTGAGAAGGTTACTCCGTCTGTCGAGAATGAAACCTCAACATTTGAACTTATTATTGCTCCACCGCTGCCGCTTGATAAAGTACGTGCAACAACAGTCTCGATTTTATAGCTTGATTTTAGATCGATAATAAACGATACATCCGAAACATCGGCAAAACCTGATGCTGCTGAATCGGAATAGGTATCAGTTGTCGCATACTTACCATCAGTCAGCTTTTTCCCATCATCGGGGTAACCTTGATTGCCGTTGTAGTCGGTTGTGTATGATTTACCGATGCTGACACAGTTTGCAACCGTAACCGATACAGTCTTCGATGTCTCGCCTGTATTCTGCTTTATAAAATCAACAGCTTTTATTGTGTACTTATACGAACCTGTTGCAGTCAATCCTTTATCGCTAAAGACGAATGTAAGCTTTGCATCAGCATAATTTTCTTCCGGGGTGTGAACTGTACCGATTAAGGTTGAACCACGGTAAATTTCAATATATGAAATACCGTATTTACAATTACTAAACTGTGCAGTCAGTGTAACGCCTGTTGCTGTCTGTTCCGCGGTCAGCGACAGCGGGGTAGCCTTTGTGTTAGTAGAGTAATAATCAATAACACCGGTTTCATAATACTTTTTATAAGCATTGTGAAAGATGTCGATTTTTGTTACATCCGGTGCATAATAATGTGAATATGCAAAGGAAATAAAGCCTTCAACATACGGCTCAGCTTTCTCAAGCTGATAAACAAATCGTGTTATCGGTGCTGAAGTCCAGTTAGCCTGCTTGAAGCTTTCCGGATTACCCCAGAAGGCAAGATTATCGTATTTATCAATAACCTTTTTGAATTCGCTGTAATAATTAATGAAGATCTGCGGTGATGCCAGTCCGCTTCCGACACAATCCTGAGGACAGAAAATATCGCCTTTTCTGAAATGAACCTTTGCAAATATCTTGTCCCATGCCTTTGCGGTATCAACTGCATTTGAGTAGGGCGAGAAATCTGCAAAATATGGTGACATCAGGAAAGGCATTGAAGAATCAAGAGCGTTTAAACCGTCAATATAAATATTAAGTATATCTGATGCGCGGTCATAGGGAAAGCTATTGATAAAATAGTTTGAAAATTCGGGCACAAAATACCAACCATAAAATGTATCGCTGTATTTGTCTTTATACAGATTATATATCTCAGTTGCAATGGAAACACTGCTTTGCGAAAAACTTTTATACCAGCTGGAATCTGATATTCCATTACTGCTCCAGCCTTCGTCGGAATAGTTCGGTGAAATATATGCTTTAATACTGTGTTTTTGGCATTCTTTAAGCATCCGTTCTGTCATGTTTTTATATGTATCGTTGTAATTGCTTCCCTTGTTTTTCTTGGCAAGCTCGGATGGATAATATACTGTTCCGAAGCTGCCATCCTTGTTTTGAGATGCCGATGTGAACAGAACAAGATACTCAATGCCGGCTTCTTCAAGATAGTCGAAATGCTTTTCAAGCTGAGCATCAGTATAATTAAGGAACGGACCGTATTGTATAAATGAACCGTTGATTGTCGGATATGCTCTTGGTTTTTCTTCAACTGTTATCGTTATACTCGCCTTCTTTCCATTTGATGCAGTTGCCGTAATAACAGCTGAACCTTTTGCAACAGCAGTTACAACACCGCTTACCGATACAGTAGAAACAGCTTTATTGTTAGATGAAAAGCCGATATTTTTATCTGTGGCATTACTCGGCAAAACAGTTGCAATCAGCGTCAGAGTATCACCGATATAAATTGTGGAGTTGCCTTTGTTTAGTGTTACTGAGGTAACAGCAACAACATTCTGTTTGACAGTAACGGTAATTTCTGCTTTTATATTACCTGCAGATACTGTAATTATTGTACTTCCGACAGCTTTGGCTGTTATAAGACCATTATTATCAACTATGGCAACAACAGTAGAAGATGACTCGTAAGTAATTTGAGAATCGCTTATATCTTTTGTTTCCGGGACAACAGTATATGTTTTACCAATCTCAAGTGTCAATGTGTTGACCGGTAAAGTAATTTGCGGATCAAGTATTTGCGACACCTCAGATACTTCAGAGACCTCTGAAGTTTCAGAAATATCTGAAACCTCGGTTAAAACAGATTCCTCAGAAACTTCCGATGCTGTTGAATTATCAGACTGTTGAGAAACATCAGAGCTTGTTTCATTATATGATACATTGCTTTCCTGCGAGTCGGGTTGTTTGCAGGAGAACAGCGAAACCATAATTAATACTATTGCCAGTAATAAAGCGATCTTTTTCATAGCAACTCAACCTTTCGTATTGAAATGGATCAACCTTCCCAGTTGTTTTTTATAGCTTCGCGTGCAATCTTTATCCATTCGTTAAAGCGCTCAGGTTCTTTCTTTACCGTATGCGTATCACGTAGGATTAATTCAAGTTTTCCGCCGTTTGCTTTTTTTACGCCTTCATTCAGTTCTTTTGTTATTTCTTCAGTGCTAAGCTTATCATAAGCAAGATATGCCGGCTGGGGTTTCCATGTCATTATGTGCTTGTCGCCAAGCACAGGCGTAAATTTCGAAATATCAGCCCAAGGACAGACAGCAACCCTGCGAAGATTTTTTATCTTTAAAACGCCGTTAAGCTTCTGTGAGAGGTCATCACAGCAACCGTATCCGTTAAGACCGAATAATTCAAGAACCTCACGCTCGTATTGAAGTATGAACTCCTCATGCATCTCAGGTGAAACCGATGAGAATTCCTGTGCTTCTGCAGCGCCCCAGACATCGATCAGGCGAACATGATCAGGGTTGAAGCCTTCGGATGGCAGCTCACTGTTATATCCGATACCGCCGGTGTAATGGAAGGTATCATCATTGTTGAGTGATACAAGGCCGAGTTGCTCGTATTGTTTAAACATCGATATAACACCATCGGTAAAGAACCTGATCGTTTCATGCACCATCTCAGGCTCAAGCACAAGGTCCATATACATGTTTTCAAGGCCTCGGTAGTCGCAATACCAATGTATCATGTGGAAGTTAAATAATTGAACACCTACATAATCAAGTTCGAGTATATCACCGAGAAGATTACCAACATCTTCAAATCTTTGTTTTGTTGCTGCATCATCGTATTCGACCTTAGGCATCTTCAGCTGCTTCCAGTCAGATGCTTTTTCAATTATAGGCTCATGATGCCATGAACCCGAATCAGAGTTCCTGGGTTTAAATTTTGGCTGCACTCCCCACATTGAATTGTAGTATACCTTTTGAACATGGAATGAACCTTCGATCGGTACATCGTCGTGAATGTATTTATGCCTGAATATACGCTGTCTTAGTATATATTCAATAGATTTTGCATACCAGTCTTCACATTCGAGATTGCTGTAAGGCAGAAATTCATTCCATGAGCCATCGGGATGAACAAAAACAGCCGGCCTTTCACCCTTTAATGAAGTATGGCGGTACCAGAATTCACGTTTTACGTTGTTTATAGGATCAAGTGATGCTTCCTTAACTTCTCTTGCAAGGCTTCTCAGAAGCTGCTCGTCGTTTTTACAAAACATATATCAAGACTCCTCTTTAGCAAAATGACATTGCAAGCTCTGCGGCAGTTGCGGCATCAGACGAAAAACCATCAGCACCGATTGAATCGCAATAGCTTTTTGTTATTGGCGCTCCCCCGATAATAACTTTTAAATTTAGTTTATTTTCTTTTACTTTTTGAACAACATTCTTCATCTCACCCATTGTTGTTGTGAGCAGAGCAGAACAAGCGATAACATTTGCATTATTTTCTCTCGCAGCTTCAACGAACCTGTCAGCTGAAACATCAACACCAAGGTCAACAACCTTTAATCCTTTACCTTCCATCATCATCTTTACTAAATTTTTGCCGATGTCATGAAGATCACCTTTTACAGTTCCGATGACAACGGTTCCCTTATCTTTGACACCTTCTTCAATAAGATAAGGTTTCAATATCTCAGCACCTGCATTCATTGCTCTTGCAGCAATAAGCACCTCGGGTACATATACCTGGTTGTTTTTAAACTTTTCACCGATAATATCCATACCGGGTAATAATGCATCCTGCAATATACTTTTTGCACTGATACCTTCTTCAAGTGCTTTTCCGATTAATTCTTTGACCATTGCAACTCTTCCGCGTTGCATCATTTCGCTGATTTCATTTAATATACTCATATAAAAACTCCTCTTTCATATAATTGTTCTAAATTATGATAACAAAACAAACAGCAATATTATATAAGGATTTTTTTCTTTTTTGCACAATATTAGTTTTATATAAATTATATCGTATAGTTTATAATTTATCAAGGTCAAAAAATAGAAAGTGGAAAATATATTACAAAAAGAAATAATCCGTTACAATCTTAAATCAGAGTATATATGTTACACTCTGACGGGTAGGCGCAAATAATTTATAAAAAGAATTTACACATTTGAATTTATATGCTATTATTAATATACTGATAAATAACTGATAATCGGAATAAAATTATGAATCAATTCATTAATGAAATAATTGAATGTTATGATGTGAACTATGGAAGTATCAGTGTCAATCTGATTGTATTCAACAGAGAACTGATAAAATATTGTGAAATGAACAGCTGCGGTAATTACGGCAGGAACTATATGTGTCCTCCGTTTATTGGTGAGACCGAATCCAATATAGCAAAAATAAAACAATATAATAACGCTATTGTGTTTCAGAAGGTATATCAGTTAGAAGATAGTTATGATTATGATGGTATGATGGATGGGCAGAAGCAATTCAAAGAAATTGTACAGAAAATAAAAGAAAAAGCCGAGATAAGGTTTGACGATTCTTTTATATTAGGTGTAGGTGGGTGCAAGCTCTGCAGTAGTTGTGCAGTTCAAAAAAGTATGCCTTGCAGATATCCTCAAAAAGCTGTTTCATCACTTGAGTCATATTGCATCGATGTATCGCAGCTTGCTGGAGTATGTAATTTAAACTATATCAATGGTTTAAATATTGTTACTTATTTCGGAACGCTGTTTTTAAAATAAAAAGGGAGGGATAACAATGGAATTGATTGAAGAGAATGCAACAAAATTGTGCGAGCATATATCAGCAATGTGTAATGCTTGCTGTACATTTCTCAAAACAGAACCCTCTCTAACTTTGATGCAGGATAACATGGAATGGTATTGCAATAAGTGTATGAATGAAACCTGCAAAAAGAAAAATACATTGTTGTATGGCTGCAGCGAAGCTTATCGCTGGAATGGGAAATATGTTTTTTATTGTCCTCAGGGGCTGACTTTCATTGCTTCACCGCTTGCGAATGAAAATGGGAGTCTGCTCGGCGGAATATTACTTGGGCCGATTGTAATGGGAGACATAGAAGATACATTATCAAATATATCGAATGAGGAGCTGCATTATAATATACGAAAGCTGCCTGTCTGGGACACAGTAAAGGTCAGACATGCCGAAGAGGTGCTTGCTGCTATAACAAAGTCTATCGCCGGCACATCACACAGTATGTACGGTTCATTTGTATTCGAGCAGGAAAAAATGCTATCAGAACTTTACAGGATGAAGGATGAATGGCAGACAACAGCGGTGGACTGCGATTTTCTTATACGCAGCGAGAAGAATCTGTACAACCTGATAATGGCACAGGATAAAGAAGGTGCTCAGAAGCTGTTGAATGAACTGTTGGGATATATTTATTTCACAGGTGAATCAGATATTTCGATAATCAAAGCCAGGTTGCTTGAATTGCTCGTTCAGCTTTCAAGGGCAGCAATTGATGCGGGGGCTGAAGGTCAGGAAATCTTGGTTTTTAATGAAAACAATATAAAACGAATCGAAAAAATCACATCGATTGAAGAACTGAGCGTCTGGATAACCGGTATAATGCAACGCTTTATATTACATTCATTCGATTTTGCCAAAGTAAAGCATTCAGATATACTATATAAAACCATGCAATACATTAAAGCGAATTATCAGGCGAAAATAACACTTGAGGATATAGCTTCAAATATATATCTGAGCCGTTCGTATATATGCAGAGTTTTTAAGGAAGAAATGGGCGAAACCTTATTTTCATATATAAATCGTGTTCGTGTTGAGAAAAGCAAGACCTTGATTTTAAATGAGGCGGTTTCGCTTGCCGATGTCGGAAGTCTTTGCGGTTTTGAGGATCAGAGTTATTTTTCAAAGGTATTCAAAAACATAACCGATGTATCACCAAAAAAATATCGTGACAGACGAGGCAAGATTTAAACATAGGACTTTCCTTATATACAAAATATAATTAAGAATTTAAAATATTATTCATAAATTATTGTTGTATGATGTTTATAAGATGATATAATTAATTATAATAAGCATTATTAAGAGCCAACAGTTACACATATTGGTTATATAATACCTTAAGTCGGATTCACGATGAAATAATGTAATGAGATATAATCGAAAGGATTCAAAAGATGCAAATTGTAAAGGGCAAGCAATATTTTAAAATCAGGGAGTTTCATGATCTAAAAGAAATGTACCAGCAAAGTCTGTTGCTTTATGGGAAAGATAAAGCTTTTGTTTTCAGGAAGACTCCCAAAGATACTCCGGAGAGCCGTACTTATCAGGAATTTTACGAAGAAACTCTGATGTTAGGTACTGCGCTTATAGCTTGCGGATTAAAGAATAAACGTATTGCGATTATTGGCGAGAACTCTTATCATTGGCGTCTGGCGCATTTTGCAACAATTTGCGGTGTAGGAGTATCAGTTCCGCTCGATCGCCTTTTGAAGGAAGATGAAATTCTCGCTTTACTTCAGGAAGGTGAAGTTGATGCTGTTGTGTATGACGGTGCATTCCATGAGACAATGATAAAAGCAGCAGAAAAATTTTCTGACATAACTACATTTATTTGTATGAATTCCTTTAAAATAAAAGAAAATAAATTTCCCTTTATTATAATAAATAACAAGACAGACATACAAGGTATAAAAGGCAATTTTACAACCATTGAATCGCTGCTGCCGTTTGGAAGGCAACTGCTTGATGCCGGTGATTATTCATATAGAAATGCAAAAATCAATCCCGAGGAAATGGCATATTTGCTGTTTACCTCTGGCACAACCAGTAAATCAAAAGCAGTCATGCTTTGCCACAGGAATATCTGCGCAGATATTAAAGCTTTGGTGGGTGTAGAGCATTTTGACCTGCACACAAGGGTATTATCGGTTCTGCCACTGCATCATACCTTTGAAAATACATGCGGCTTTGTTGCAGGTTTTTATTTTGGCTTTACAGTATTCGATTGCGATGGGCTTCGTCATGTTCAGAAAAACATGGAAGAATACAAAATTAATTGTCTGATCGGTGTACCGCTGTTGTTTGAGAGCTTTTATAATCGTATTATGAATGAGGTCAAAAAGCAGGGTAAAGAAGCAACAATTAAGAAAGCAATTATCGCTTCAAATGCTCTCAGAAAAACCGGAATCGATTTACGCAAGGTGCTATTCAAAGAAATAACATCAAAATTCGGCGGTGAGTTTAAAATCGGCATCTGCGGTGCTGCGCCGATTGATCCTGAAATTATTAGGTTCTTCGATGCTATCGGTGTCAGAATTCTTCAGGGATATGGTCTGACTGAAACCTCACCTGTTATCGCAGGCTGTAATGTTAAGGTTTTTGTTCCCGGAAGTGTAGGTCATCCGCTTACAGGTGTTGAGATAGCAATCGATACCGATCAACCCGGAGCTGAGAACGAAATTCTTGTCCGCGGCGATATGGTTATGTTAGGTTACTATAAAAATGAAGAGGCAACAAAAGAAGCCATTGACAAGCAAGGTTGGTTTCATACGGGAGACATCGGCAGGATTGATCCCAAGGACAACTGCCTGTATATTACAGGTAGATTGAAATCAATGATTGTTCTTAAAAGCGGTAAAAAGATTTTCCCCGAGGAAATTGAAAATCTGCTTGGCAAGTCTGAGTTTATCAAAGAGTCACTTGTCTGGGGTGAGACTGATGAAGACGGTGAGGTTGCAGTATGGGCAAAATGTATTATAAACAAAGAAGCTTTGGAAGCCCACGGAGCAAATATCGAAGATGAAACATGGATCAAGGAAAAACTCGATACTGCAATTCATGAGGTTAACAAAAAGCTAACTTCTTTTAAAGCAATCAGATATTTCACCTTCGGTGAGAATGATATGATTAAGACCACAACCCAGAAAATAAAACGTACAATGGAGATTGATTCGATTAAAAGCATGCTTGAGAAAAATAAAATCAAACTCAGGGAAATTGCAGGCAAAAACATGGATGCCGTCAAAAACTTCATTGTAAGTTATACACATAGTGATTCAACAAACAAACAATAAAATATAAAGGAGCAGGAAGCATTGAACAAGTCCGGTAAGAATCTGCTTGAGTTTATAGAAAAAATCAAAACCGGTTCGTTTTCTTTCTAATTTATAGATATAACAGAGGGGTGTGCAAATCGCACACCCCGTATTTATTTTAATTATTGAAGTACATTAATATCAAAATTGCGAAGCATAGCAGCTATTTCAGCTCTTGTAGCATTTGCAGTCGGATATAGCATATTGTTACTTCCGGACATTACACCTTTATCAACCGCCCATGTCATTTGAGTTAAAGCATAACTTGCGATACTGCTGTAGTCAGAATAGCTCGTGAGGTCAAATCCGCTTGAGATTGTCATATCACAATTTTCAAGATTTGCATATCTGTAAATGAATACAGCAGCCTGTTGACGGGTAACATTATCATCAGGACTGAATGTTGTCGAACTGGTTCCGCTTGTAATACCGTTTTGGGTTGCCCAAAGTACAGCATTATAATAATATGAACCTACAGGAACATCAGTAAACGGTAATGTACCTGATACAGTGGGTTCACCTGCCATTCTGTAAAGTACAGTAACCATCATCGCACGTGTCATATTATTTTCAGGACTGAAGGTTGTTGATGTAGTACCGCTGAACAGTCCATTGAAATAAACAAACTTAACGGGTTCATAATACCATGATGTTGTTAAAACATCAGTAAACGGCAGTTCAGAGCCTGTAACATATTTTATAGCCCATGTGCTTGAGGATGGATAGTTTACAGCAACAGCGACCTTGAGATATTTACCGTCGGTCATATTTGCTGCCGGAATTGTTACACTGGTTGAGAGGGTGTTTTGAACATATGCAAGTTCTACCGAATTTAATGACTCATTTGGATTTCCTGGGTCGGGTTCTCCGGCAAGCTCGATTACTTTGTAAGTATAGCTTGCAGTACCCGGAACACTTGCCCATGAAACGGTAAAGTTGGATCCTGCTGTACGTTCATCAACACAGTTTATTGTTGCACCGGCAGTAGAAAGATCACCTATTCTTGTTGCCGCATTGATTCTGACCCAACCGGTATAGGTGAGATATTTTGTGTAGCCGAAATCCCCTGAAACACTGGTTACTGAGAAACTCGCGCCATCCGGTAATGTTGTTACAACTGCAGCGGTGTCAGAAGCACTTGCACGCATTGTGAGAGATGATGAGGTTTGATATATACCGGTAGTATAACCGAGAATCTGAACATCAGCAATAGCTTCCTGAAGCTTCATAATTGCTTTTGTATAATCACCCGGCATTGATGTTGATGTATGGAGAACATTATAACCGTAATCATAAGCGTCCTGCATTGCTGTCTGATTTGATAAAACATAATTTGAGAGATATGTTCCGGCTGATGTAACGAGATTTGATAATGTGGTTGAAGCGGTAGATGAAATAGTCGGCCTCTGGATAATCAGAAGACTGTTTGCTACTCTTCTTGTGCTTGCATAAACAGCTTCAAGAACACCGGACGTATTTTCAACTGTCATTTGAGTTGAACCGCCACCATCAAGGTTTACAGCTGTTACACAGCCAAGTCCGATTAACATATCAGCAAGCTCGTAAACTGTAAGGCCGGGATATGTGGTTGTTCTTCCGTTTGTTGCTACGATAATCAAAGTACCGTCAGCCTTAACACCTATTGCTGTTCTTTGAGCACTTGCGATATTGAAATCATATCCAAGTCCGTCGCTGTCAGTTATATTAACACCGTTGGCAACGATGTGATAACCATAGGTTACAAGTGCGCTTGATGCGTTCTCCATTTTTTCCTGTGCGGCAGTTAATGTTTCGTATGCATTTATTTCAACCGTATCTCCTATAGACAAAGCACGAAGACTTGATGCCCAGGAGCTTGCATCACTTGCATATAGAACAAATTGATTGAATCCAATTGAACCACCATCGCTAACGTAACTTCTTATTTCAGCAACTGTACCTTGCAATGCACCGCCAACAGTAATTTCTGTATTATTTGTCTTGTTAAATACAATCTCAACGCCTGCTGTGTTTGTATCGGTTGATGTTCCGCAGCTTGTGTCGTAGTAATAAATGCCTGCTCCGGTTGTATATGGGAACATGTTTATATTTTGAAGAGCACCAGACCATGTTGAATCGTTTACAGCAAGAGAATATGCAACCCTTGAATATACAAGGTCGCTGTTTCCGGTACTGTCAAATACGAGCATATAGGTTGCTCCGTTGCTGTTACAGCCTTGAATTATTTTTCCGTCAGATATATTAACTCCACCATATGTGTTACAGCAAGTGCCAACATAAGAGAAGAACGAGCCGTTAACACCACCGAGTACATTCAATCCGTATTTAGATTCAGCACTTTGAGCTGAAACAAGAGTGGTTGCACCGTATCCTGAATACTTTGAATAAACATAAGGCATATAATTGCTTGTTTTTGGATTGAAAGCAAGTGCATATACTTGTTGTGAATCACCACTGCTGTCTGTATAAACAGCTGTTGAGTAAGTTACACCTGTCGCAAGAGTTCGATTTGCAGCCGTTGTGATTGTTCCGCTTCCCAATGAACCGCCAACATACAATGTTAATGCCGATATGCTGACTGAACTAATCGACATTAACATGCAAAGGGATAGAAAAATTGCAAGGATTTTTTTGTTTGTTGTTTGCATGTTAATACTCCTTTCATATATACGCCACACAAGTTGAATTATAGATATTATTTGTGGCAAATTTATTTTAATATAATTACATAGATTTGTCAACATGAAATGGATACAAAATGTTAATATTATAAATAACAGACAAATAAAAAGAGTAATTATTGTATAATATAAACCATAAATCAGTAATATAAAAACAAATATATATGTTATATAATGGTTACTTATAAAACTCAATATTAAAACAAGAATCGTTTAATTAAAATACATAATAAATATAAAATATATTACAATTAATATCATTAATTATTGACAAAAATTTAAAAACATGATATAAATATTTATATTCAATAGTTGAAAGGAGTTTAACATGAGTCATCTTAATAGTAGAAAAATAATCAGCATTCTTTTAATGGTAGTTATTACAATTGTATTAATTTCATCATGTAATTCATCGAATGATACTTCAGATATTATATCAGAAGAATCGATATTGAACAGTCAAGCAGAATCTGCAGAAACAAGCACCGATGAATACAAAGATGCGAGTGGTAACTATGTGTCAAAAAGAGAAGTCGTTGACTGGGAAGAAAGAGAATTCACCATTTTAGTCAGAGGTGAAGCTTTTGTTACTTATCAATCGGACGATTTTACAACCGGAAGCGTTTTATACGGTGAGTTGCTTGATGATGCTGTAACAAAAAGAAATGACCGTGTTTAAGAGAATTACAATATTAAATTAAATGTAATTAAAAGTGATACTATAAATACGGACATCAGAAATGATTATACAGCAGGTACAGGTGAATACGATGCTGTAATGCCTGCTCTCTCATATCTTGCGCTTATTGCTCAGGAAGGTTTATTGTACGATCTTTCAACTATAGAAGAGTTGGATTTATCAGCTCCTTGGTTTGATCGAAATGCAACTGAAGCGTTTTCTGTTGCAAATAAAGCGTATTTCACAACCGGTGATATTACAATTTTAAATAAAGTCTGTACACCTTCAATTTTATTTAATAAAGATATGATTGAAGAGTACAGCCTTGATGATCCATATCAGTTGGTAAGAGATCATCAATGGACATTCGATAAAATGATCGAAATGGCAAAAACCGTAACAAGTATAAATTCGCCGGACGACTTGATTTCAAACGAAAATATATATGGCCTTTTAACATCATATAATGATGCACTTGGAATATACGGCGCTGCAAATCAAAAGATATGTGGTAAGGATCAGGATGATCTTCCTTATTTAAACATAACCTCAGCAGAATCAATAAATATTTTACAAAAGATACTCGAAACCTTCCAGGAAGGTAACTGGTATGTATATGCTCAGGAGTTCCCGGAACCGATATGGACAACATCATTTGCAACATTCCTTGAGGGCAGAGCATTGTTCAGACCGTCTGCATTCTCAGCAACAACTAAAGCAAGACAACAGTCAGACTTGAATTTTGGAATTATACCATCTCCATTATGGAGTGAGGAACAAGATGAATATTGTTCATATTGCGGCAGCGGGGAAGTTGCAGGAATTGCAATTCCAATGGTCTGTGACGATCCCGAATACTCTGCATATATAATTGAGATGCTTTCTGCTGAAGCAAAGAATACAATTACTCCGGCATATTATGAAGTTAATCTCAAACGCAAGGATGCAAGAGATAGCGAAAGTCTTGAAATGCTCGATATAATATTCAATAATATAATATATGATACAGGAGAAGTATATAATTTCGGTGGAGTAAAGGGAGTTCTTGATAGTTTAATGTCATCAAGAAGCACAGATATTGTCTCATCACTTGATTCAATAAAAGATATAATGCAAACGAAAATTGATGAAATTATAGAAAATTATAATAACGATTAATATTACTTTAAAAAGCTTAGCGTTAAATCCCGCTAAGCTTTTTTAATCATTGGGGTTATTGTTAAAACAATAAAAGAACGCAGTCAATTAACTGCGTTCCACCTATATATAACTAACAAAATAATTAGGTCACCAGCACAAGCGTTTGCGGATGATGTTACGCTTGAGTCTGATAGCTGAGATGAAGCAATGAACAGCATCACGAATCTCGTTAATCCCTTTCAGGAAACGATTGTGGATAGCATTATGCTTCAGCCATTTCCATAAGCCTTCAATGCGATTTATCGCCGGTGCGTAAGGCGGCAAGAACATGAATATCAGTTGATCTTTGTGCAACTCTTTGAATTCAGCTAAGCATTTTGCATGATGAATCTTTCCGTTGTCAAGAATCATTATTATCTTTTTATTCTTAAATGCCGGCAGTACCTTGTGTTCAAGAAAGTCCTGAAAGCTTTGTGCGTTCAGTTGCTCTGCTGCTTCAACGATTATGTTTCCGTTTATGTAATCAAGAACCCCAAATAAACCCACGCCCTTATGCTGACCATATGTTTTGATTTTTCTCTGTTTTCCTTTAAGACACCATGTTGCACATAATGCCTGATAGTCTCTTATATAGCTTTCATCTTCGAAAAGAACAACTGTGTCATTATCTATATCATTAATCATATTATGGAAGTCGTTTTCGAATTCAGCTATTTTTTTTAGAGGCTTTCGCAAGCACATAAGTTGGTCTGGTAAAGGAATATCCCATATTTTTCAGCATTTTCAGGATCGCTGCTGTACACAATTCCTTATTGAACTCATTCTTTATGAATGTCTGCAATTCTGTAGTTGTCCGGTTCACGCTTTCGCCGCAGTTCATATCCAAAGGTGTGGATAACAATGCTTCGTGAAGCATTTCTTTTTCCTGTTCAGTCAAGCGAGGTTTTCTTCCCGGGCTTGTTTTGTAATCCAAAAGTTTATCAAGTCCACCTTCATTAAACAGCTTAACATACTTACTTGCAGTATCTTTGTGGATGCAAAGCATCTGTGCAATTTCGTTTGAGCCGTAGCCTTCCATGCACAGCATGACTACTGTTATTTTTATCTCAGCTTTCTTTACTTCTGAATACTTGCTGATTGCTCTTTTCAAGCTTGCTTTTGTTTCTCCATGTGTGTTGGTTATTTCCGCTTTCTTCATCTTCATCACCCAACACTATTATATCATATATTGTGTCCTAAATCAATAGTTAGTTATATATAGAATATGAGTTTTTTTATCTTCTGAATTCACTCATATCTTCCAAGCTTTTTCTAATCGCTTTACTGCTTCATCGATTTGAGATGGTTGTAAGCCAGAGTAACCTATTACTACCGTGCTTTTGGGAAAATTCTGAATAACAGAATTATAATACTCCGACAAACCATAAACCCGAACACTTGCGTCTTTAGCTCTATTAACAAGCTGCGTTTCATTTAGACCATTCTTTATCTGCATTAGAAGATGCAACCCTGCATCTTGTCCAATAATATCGATGCTATCAGCTAAGTTGCTACGAGATATTGCGTTAATAAACAAATCTCTACGTTCTTTATAAGCATTGCGCATACGGTTTAAATGGCGTTCAAAATAGCCTTTGCACATGAATTTGCTGAGTATATACTGCTCAAAATTCGGTACTGTGCAGGAATAGAACATAAATCTTTTCTGATATACTTCAAGTAATTGTGGAGGTAAAACAATGTAGCTAATTCTTAATGAAGGAGCCAGACTTTTTGTAAAAGCATTAATATAAATGACTTTTCCCAAAAAATCAAGCCCTTGTAAAGCTGGAATCGGATGTCCTGCAAAACGAAATTCACTATCATAATCGTCCTCTAAAATATATCTATCACTGCTTTCGCTTGCCCAGTTTAATAGTGATATCCGACGACTTATCGGCATTATAATACCTAACGGGAACTGATGAGAAGGAGTGACATGAACAACATTTGCCTTTGTTTTCCTTAGCTTATTTACACTAAGCCCCTGCTCATCAAGAGAAACAGGGACAGTTGTTACATCATTACTCTGAAATATTTTATAAATCTTACTATAGCCCGGGTTTTCTACAGCATAAATATTTTTTCTCCCCAATAGCTGAATAATCAATCCCATCAGGTATTCCGAACCTGCTCCCACTACAATTTGCTCGGTATTTGCTTTTACTCCTCGAAAGTTATAGAGATAATCAGCTATTTCTTTTCTAAGTAAAAAGGAGCCTTGGGGATGAGTAATATTCAACAATTCATTTCTACTTTCAGACAACACTTCTCGGGCCAGCTTCGCCCATGTTGTAAAAGGGAAGAGATTGGTGCCAACAACATTGGTCTTGAAATCGTAATCGTATTTTTCTTGTGATTCGTTGTAAATAACAGGCGTTTCTGGGATGAAAGGTTCCACGTTTAATAAATTGCTCTCATAAGATTGAACAAAATAACCGCTTTTTTGAACTGCTCTTAGGTATCCTTCGGCTACTAATTGAGCATAAGCAGTTTCTACAGTAATGGTGCTAATTTTTAAATGAATGGCAAGCTTTCTCTTCGATGGCATTTTTTCATCGGAATGTAGCCTGCCATTCTCTATTTCTACTCGTATAAACCTATAAAGCTGCTCATACATAGGCATTTTAATATTATTATCAAAAATAAATGTAATCATATATCCTCATAGTCTGGTATTATAAAATTATTACAAACTGAATATTTATTTAATATCAGATTGCACTATAATAATAATCAGTAATAAAGTAAAAGTCAACATATTTTAGGAGGTAAACACATGGGAAATAATCGATATACATTAAATAAGGAACTGGCACAAATGCTAAAGGGTGGGGTAATAATGGATGTTACGACTCCAGAACAGGCAAAAATTGCTGAAGAAGCAGGAGCTTGTGCCGTTATGGCCTTGGAGCGTATTCCGGCTGATATCCGTACTGTTGGTGGTGTATCCCGTATGAGTGACCCGAGCATGGTCAAAGGAATTCAAAGTTCTGTTTCTATTCCTGTTATGGCTAAAGTACGGATCGGGCACTTTACAGAAGCTCAAATCTTACAAGCGCTTGAAATTGATTATATTGATGAAAGCGAAGTGCTTTCTCCTGCCGATGACAAATACCATATTGATAAAACACAATTTAATGTTCCCTTTGTATGCGGTGCGAAAGACTTAGGTGAAGCATTAAGACGCATAAGCGAAGGGGCATCCATGATTCGCACCAAAGGCGAACCGGGTACAGGAGATATTGTACAGGCTGTACGTCATATGCGTATGATGACAAACGAGATACGCCGTATCCAGTCTATGCGCCAAGACGAATTGTATCAGACCACAAAGGAATTGATGGTGTCATTTGACCTTATTAAGTTTGTTCATGAAAACGGCAAGCTTCCTGTAGTTAATTTTGCTGCAGGCGGTATTGCTACTCCTGCCGATGCCGCACTAATGATGCTATTAGGAGCCGAGGGCGTGTTTGTGGGTTCCGGTATTTTCAAATCGGGAAACCCTGCAAAACGCGCAGCTGCTATTGTAAAAGCTGTCACAAATTTCAATGATGCTGTGTTACTTGCAAAATTATCGGAGGATCTGGGTGAGGCAATGGTTGGAATAAATGAACAGGAAATCGAGCTGTTAATGGCTGAAAGAGGTAAATAATAACGATGAGAATAGGTATTCTTGCTGTTCAGGGTGCTTTTGCTGAACATGAACAAATGCTTGAGTCACTCGGTGCAGAGCACTTTCAAATTAGGCAGAAAAAAGATTTAAATGTACCCTTTGACGGTTTAATTCTTCCCGGCGGAGAAAGTACTGTAATGGGCAAATTACTACGAGAGTTAGATCTATTTGAACCACTTAATCTCTTGATAAAAAAAGGGTTCCCTGTGTTTGGCACCTGTGCAGGACTGTTATTATTGGCACAAAAAATATCCAATGATGACAGAACATATTTTGGGAGCATGGCATTAACGGCAAAGCGCAACGCTTATGGACGGCAATTAGGCAGCTTTGAGGCTAATGCAGAGTTTAAAGATGTTGGAAATGTTCCGATGATCTTTATTCGTGCACCATATATTGAAGAGGTCTTAGATAATACGCAGATATTATCTAAAGTTGATAGGAATATTGTGGCAGCTAAGCAGGGGAATCAGCTGGTAACTGCATTTCATCCGGAATTGACAAATAACACTTCAGTTCATGAGCATTTTTTAAAAATTGTTATGGAGCATAAATCATAGGAACGAGGAGGCTATGATTTATATAATTCTGCCTAAATTATAGTTTTCCGTATAATCAAGATTAAAAAGTATTACGAAAAAATGCCCATCTTTCTCCTTATATCTATAATCTTTTGTGTTATATTATCCGCTCCCACAATCTCGGTTACAAGTGCAATACATTTTGCACCGCATGCTGCAACTTCATCAATATTATGCTCTTTTATACCTCCTATTGCAACGAACGGAATATCTATATTCTTTATAACATATTCAAGATATTTAAGTCGTACTGGCTCACATACATCTTTTTTTGTAGATGTCCTAAATATCGGTCCAACGCCAATATGATCCGCACTACGTTTAGCGGCATCTATTGCCTGCTCGGGCGAATGGGTAGAAAGTCCAATGATAATTTCATCTCCAACTAACTTCCTCACTTTTTCAATGGGCAAATCGTCTTGGCCTATATGAACACCGTCTGCATTAACGATTATTGCTATATCAATATCGTCATTTATTATGAAATCCGCTCCATACTCCTTTGTAAGCCTTCGGATTATTTCACATTCCTTGTGCTTTTCAATTATCTTCTTATCTTTTTCACGGTATTGAATAATCTTCATTCCTGAGTCCAGTAGTTCTTTTACTACTTCAATATTGCTACTAAAGCAATTTGAAAAATGCCTATACTTTTTGGCTTTCTTCAAATTAATAAAATCACAATTCATCTGTTAGTTTAATATAGACTCCAACTATTAAATAGAGCCTTTCTAAAATGTGAAGGAGTTCTTTACATTTTAGAAATATCTTATTTCATTTTTCTCATATATTCAGAAAGCTTTTCTGAAGCATCATCCCCAAATTCTTCAATGATTTTTACAATAGCACTGCCAACAATAACACCGTCTGCATAAGTTAATATTTTTTTTGCCTGTTCCGGTGTTGATATGCCGAACCCGACGGCGATTTTTGTATCTGTGACCTGCCTGATATTTGCTATAATTGAATTCAAGTCTGTGTTTATCTCATTTCTGACTCCTGTGACTCCCAACGATGAAACAAGATAGATAAACCCTGATGAATTTTTGACTAAAGTTTGTATTCTGTCATTTGATGTGGGAGCAATCAGTGTAATGACATCAATTTCATATTTCTCCGCAATGCAAAGAACTTCCGATCTTTCCTCAAACGGCAAGTCAGGAATTATTATTCCGTCAATTCCGCATATTTTACAGTTGTTAAAAAAACGGTCATATCCATAGATAAACACCGGGTTGATGTAGGTTAAAAACACAAAGGGAATATCTGTTTTCTCCCTGACGCTTTTCACCATATCAAATATATTATCGGTTGTTGTTCCTACTTTTAACGCTCTAATATTAGCTCGTTCTATCACTTCTCCCTCTGCAATAGGGTCGGAAAACGGTATGCCGATTTCAATTAAATCCGCACCTGCTTTTGACATTGCCAAAATAAATTCCTCGGTTTTTTCAAGTGAAGGGTCACCAGCGGTTAAAAAACCAATAAATGCTTTTTTATTTTCAAATGCCTTTGCTATTTTATTCAACGATATTCTCCCCCTTATATCTTGCAATTGCGGTAACATCCTTATCTCCGCGTCCTGATAAATTCACAATTATAATTTCATCCCTGCTCATCTCTTTCGCAAGCTTCATTGTATATGCTACTGCATGCGCAGACTCGATTGCAGGTATTATTCCTTCTGTTTTTGACAAATATTCAAAAGCATGAATTGCTTCTTCATCAGTCACAGGCATATATTCCGCTCTTTTTGAATCATATAAATATGCGTGTTCCGGACCAATTCCGGGATAGTCCAGTCCTGCTGATATTGAATACACAGGGGTTATCTGTCCATATTCATTTTGGCAGAAATATGACTTCATGCCATGAAAAATACCCACTTCGCCTTTTGCAATTGTGGCAGCATGCAGTTTTGTTTCAATACCTTTTCCTGCTGCCTCACAGCCAATTAATCTGACATTTTCATCTTTCAAAAAATGATAAAAAGCACCCATGGCATTACTTCCGCCACCCACACAAGCAACAACAGCGTTGGGAAGTTTACCTTCTGCTTGAAGGATTTGTTCTCTTATTTCACGGCTGATAACGCTCTGAAAATCTCGCACAATTTCAGGGAAAGGATGCGGACCCATAACAGACCCAATCACATAATGCGTATCTGACACTCTTCTTGTCCATTCCCTCATAGTTTCATTAACCGCATCTTTCAGCGTCATTGTTCCGCTTGTCACAACATTCACATTTGCCCCCAAAAGACGCATTCGATAAACATTAAGCGCTTGCCTGTCGGTATCCTCTTTTCCCATAAAGATTTCACATTCAAGTCCCATTAACGTTGCTGCCGTAGCTGTTGCAACACCATGTTGACCTGCACCTGTTTCGGCAATGACACGTACTTTCCCCATTTTCTTTGCCAGTAATACTTGACCTAAAACATTATTTATTTTATGAGAGCCCGTATGATTTAAATCCTCCCGTTTTAAATAAATTTTTGCTCCGCCTAAATCTTTCGTCATATTTTTTGCATGATAAAGTCTTGAAGGTCGTCCGGCATATTCATTTAAAAGTTCCGTCAATTCATCATTGAAAGCTTTATCGTTTTTATAAAAATCATAAGCCTTTTCAAGCTCAATCACGGCATTCATCAGTATTTCCGGAATGTATTGACCGCCGTGAATACCATATCTTCCTTTACTCATTTAATTTATGCTCCTTACTAAATTAACAATATCAGTTATTTTTTGTCCGTCTTTGGCGCCATTTATTTCAACACCGCTGCTGACATCAACACAATAAGGATGTATCAAATTAATGGCATCCGCTATGTTTCCGATGTGTAAGCCTCCCGCTAAAAAAAACGGCTTTTTATATTCTCTGATTCTGATCATGTTCCAATCAAAGCTTTCTCCTGTTCCGCCATACTTTTCTTTATTATATGTGTCAAATAACGGATAGCTGATTTTGTTGTAAATCGTGTCTATTTTTTCTTTTACTCTAATAGCCTTTATAATGGGTTTGCTTATTACATTTTTAAGTGCATCGATATATGCATCATTCTCGTCACCATGTAACTGAACAACGTCTATTACATGAAGATCACATAACTTTTTGATAAAATCAATGTCCTCGTTCACAAAAACGCCGACCGCCTTGATATAAGGATTCAGCTCTGCTTTTAAAAGATATGCCATGTTAAAATCCACGTATCTTCTGCTTTTTGCAAACACAAAGCCAATATAATCCGGCTTTGTCTCGTTCACATATTCTATTTCCTTAAAGCTTTTAATGCCGCAAATCTTTATTCTAGCCATTATGCTCACCTCGCAAATTGCTTAGAACTCCTTTCTTATTTTTACTTTTCATTAATGTTTCGCCGATTAAAACAGCATCCGTGCCGTTCTCATGAAGACGTTTTACATCTTCTGCTGTTTTAATCCCGCTTTCAGAAACGAAAATTATATTTTGAGGAACAAATTTTCTTAGTCTGACACTGTTATTTAGATCAACATCAAAGGTTTTCAGATTCCGGTTATTAACTCCGATTATTCTTGCCCCTGCATTTATTGCTGTTATTATTTCCTGTTCATCATGAGTTTCAACAAGGCAGGATAGTCCCAAACCATCAGCTATTTCAATGAATTTAATTACTTTATTTTTGCTTAAAACAGAGCAAATAAGCAAAACGGCATCTGCACCTATTGAACTTGCTTCATATATTTGATATTCATCAATTATAAAATCCTTTTGAAGAACAGGAATGGTTACATTTTGTTTTATGCTTTTTAAGTAATCTGTTTTCCCCATGAAAAAATCCGGCTCGGTTAAAACCGATATTGCAGCGGCTCCTGCGCTTTCATATTCTTTTGCGATTTGTATATATGGGAAATCATCTGTAATAATTCCTTTTGAGGGGGAGGCTTTTTTCACTTCACAGATAAAGGAAACATCCTTTTGTCTTAACGCTTTTTCAAAAGCAAAAGGGGTATTGCTTTTCTTTGCAAGCGTCATCATCTGCTGTAAAGATATCTTCTCTTTTACTTTTTCAACTCTGATTTTGGTTGCAACAACAATTCTGTCAAGTATCATGACATCGCCTTATTCGACAATGCAATAAAGCGGTCAAGCAGATTTTTGGCTTTTTTGCTGTCAATGATATCCTCTGCAAGTTTTACGCACTCCTTAAGCGTAATGTTATTGTGGGTCATATATAAACAAATAGCAGAATTAAGCACCACAATATCACGTTTTGGACCTTTTTCCCCGTTTAAAATTTTAATAGCGATTTCCGCATTCTCTGCCGGAGCTCCTCCAATTAAATCTTTCAGCTCGCAGCGTTTAAAGCCCAGCTGTTCCGGTGTAATAAAAAAGCTGTTCAACTTTCCGTCTGTAACTTCGCAAATTGTTGTGGTATCACAGAGAGTTATCTCATCAAGCCCATCATGTCCATGCACCACCATTGCCCGTTTCACCCCTAAATTAGCAAGCACCCTTGCAAGAGGCTCCACTAAGTTTTCATCATAAACTCCCAGAAGCTGCATGTTGGCTCCTGCGGGATTTGCAAGAGGACCCAATATATTAAAAATCGTTCTGACACCAAGCTCCCGTCTTACAGGAGCGGCATATTTCATTGAAGCGTGATAGGTCGGTGCAAACATAAAGCATATACCGATTTCGTTCAGTATTTTTTCGCTTTGAGCAGCCGATATGTCAATTTTTACACCCAATGCTTCCAATAAATCTGCACTTCCGCATTTGCTGGAAACACTTCTGTTGCCATGCTTTGCAACAGGCACGCCGCCTGCGGCAATTACAAAGGCTGAAACAGTTGAAATATTAAATGTTGCCACTTCATCTCCGCCTGTTCCGACAATGTCAAGCACGTCTGTTTGAGGAGAAAGCTTTGTGCATTTATCTCTCATTACCATTGTACAAGCAGTAATTTCATCAATCGTTTCACCTTTTAACCTCATTGCAGTTAAAAAAGAACCGATTTGTGCATTAGTGGCGTTGCCCTCCATAATTTGATTCATAACCTGTCTTGTTGTATCAAGAGATAAATTTTTTCCGTTTAACATATCATAAATAGCTGTTTTAATCATTGCTTTCACCGCCGATTTTTAAAAAGTTTTCAATAATTTTAATTCCATTCTGTGTTAAGATTGATTCCGGATGAAACTGCACACCGAAAATATTATAATCCTTATGCTTCACACCCATTACTTCACCGTTATCGTCTTCCGCAATAACCAGCAGTTCATCCGGCAGCGTTTCTCTTTTAGCGCAAAGGGAATGATATCGTGCGCCCTCAATGATCGGCGGCAACCCCTCGAATATTGGACTTCCGTTTGCAATATGAATCGTACTTTTCTTGCCGTGCATCAGAACTTTTGCATAGGTTATTTCCCCGCCAAGCGCTTCACATATTGCCTGATGACCTAAACACACGCCCAAAATCGGTAATTTATCTTTAAAATGTAATATTACTTCTTCACAGATTCCTGCATTCTTTGGCCGTCCCGGTCCAGGAGAAATCAATATATGGGTTAAATCTAAGCTTTCAATTTTCTTTATCGTCAGCTCATTATTTTTTATAACACGTATATTCGGGTTGACCATACCTACAAATTGATAAAGATTATATGAAAAGCTGTCATAATTATCAATTAAAAGTATCATTATTCTACCTCCCTTGAAAATTTAATTGCCTTAATCATTGCTTCTGCTTTGTTAATACATTCGTTATATTCATTTTCCGGGATACTGTCTGCCACAATACCCGCACCTGCTTGAACATAAATTTTTTTATTTTTACTGACTGCCATTCTGATCGCAATACACATATCCATGTTGCCGGCAAAGTCAATATATCCTATTGCACCACCGTAAATTCCGCGCTTATGACCTTCGAGTTCATTTATAATTTCACATGCTCTGATTTTAGGTGCGCCGGAAAGTGTTCCGGCAGGCAACACAGCCGATATAGCATCAATCTGGTCAAGACCTTGTTTTATTGTTCCGGTTACCGTTGAAGCGATATGGGATACATGAGAAAATTTCAATATCTTTTGATAATCTTCTACTTTAACCGAACCAAATTCGCTTATTTTTCCTAAATCATTTCGCCCCAAATCAACCAGCATATTATGCTCCGATAATTCTTTTTCGTTTTTTAATAATTCAGACATTAAATTCTCGTCTTCTTCCTCGGACTTTCCTCGAGGGCATGTGCCTGCAATCGGGAATGTTGAAAGCTTGTTATTTTTCAACGATAATAGCGTTTCGGGAGAAGCGCCTGCAATCTGAGTGTCACCCAAACTCATATAGAACATATAAGGAGATGGATTTATTGTTCTGAGCGCACGATATGTTGAAAGCAGATCTCCTTCAAATTGTGCCTCCATCCGATTTGATATTACTGCCTGAAAAATGTTGCCTTCAAAGATATGATGCTTGACTTTCTCTACCATATGACAATATTCATCTTTCGAAAACAGCGGAGTAAATTCCGATAAAAGATTGGAGTTATATTTTGCAACGGTTTTTTCACTTTCAATCATGTTTTCAATTTCTTTTAAAGTTACAACAGCGTTAATATAATTGCTTTCAAAATCATCTGTTTGAATATTGACTATAATAATAATCTTCTGCCTTAAGTAATCAAATGCGATTATTTTATCAAACAACATTAAATTTAAGTCATCAAAATCATCGGAATCAATATTTTCGAGTTTTATAGACTTTTCGGAATATTTAATAAATTCATAAGAAATATATCCTACAAATCCTCCTGTGAATGGTGGAAGAAAATCAATTTTTGGGCTTTTGTATTCTGATAAAATTCTCCTCAGCAATTCTTTCGGATTGGTATAATAAGTTTTTAAAACCCCATTTAATATTTCAACTTTGCCGTTCGTGCATTTTAAAGCGAGTTTGGGATTGTAACCCAAAAAAGAATATCTTCCCCATTTTTCACCGCCTTCAACACTTTCCAGCAGATAGCATTTATCACTTTTCTCTTTTAAACATTTTAGAACCTCAATCGGTGTCTTCATGTCAGAAAAGAGTTCAATGCTGATTGGGATAATCGTGTTGTGTTCACATAATGCTCTTGCCTCTTCAATTGTTGGTCTAATCATAGCAGTTACCTCCTAAATTTTACAAAACAAAAAAACACTCGCCCACGACAAAAAAATTGTCAAGGACGAGTGCGTTAATTCACCCGTGGTACCACCCTGATTTGCAAGGCATTACACCTTACACACTTAGCAGAATACTATCCATATCCCTCGCAGCCTGACGTGCGCGTGACGTCGCAGAATACTCAGGAAACAATGTGACTTCCTTTTGACTGCGCCCTCAGTGGTCCATTTGATGTACTGCGTTGTGCGAGGCTCTCAGCGATCCCCACTCTCTGTAACTGCACGAAACACCGTTATCTCCACTTCAACGGTTTAAGCGGATATTTAATTGCTAATATTATATGTTATAATTTAAATTTTGTCAATACTTAATTTTATAATTTAATATGTTCTATAAAGTAAAAATTTTAACTTGTGTTATATGATTAAAAATCAGACATAACGATCACTATAAAATTTTTGCAGCAACGTTATATGCCTTATCTGCCATGTAGGAGCTGCGAACGAGTGGACCAGAAGCAACATATTTAAAGCCAAGTGCTTTACCCTTTTTTCTATATTCATCAAACGTTTCAGGATGAATATATTCAAATACTTGATGATGTAATTTTGAGGGGGCTAGGTACTGACCAATGGTCAATATATCACAATCGTTGTCACGTAAATCACGAAAAACCTCTAAACTTCTTCAATGATTCCCCCTAACCCTACCATTATTCCTGATATTGAAATAATATCAGGAGCAGTTTTCCGTACTCTTTTTATGAGCTTCAAAGATCTGCTATATATTGCCAAAGGACGAACAGAGGGATAGAGTCGCGGTATAGTTTCTATATTATGATTAATTATATTGAGTATGGTATTTATAAGCGTGTGCAGCTATTTTTTTATCATCAACCCAAACACCCGTATATTTATCTTGCTGTCTATATGCATCGATTTTATATTCTTCTTTCAACAGCTCAATTATGCTTTATGCTATCTTTTGAATAAACAATCTTTATATCCTTTCTTATATCTCTTAAATTAAATATGGGGTAACCTACAATCTGTCCCGATCCATGATAGGTGACATCACCGCCTCTGCTAACTTCGAAAACCTCTATTCCCTGCTTTTTTAAATTCGTCAGAAGGTAAATAAATATTTTTATATTCACCTCTTGTGCCTAAAGTTAATACAGGAGGGTGCTCAAGCAGTAGCAGCGTGTTATCAATTTCACCATTTTGCCGCTTTTCAAGTAATTTATATTGTATTTCCAATGCTATACTATAAGGTATAATACCAAAATTAACGATATTCAAATTTATGGTAGGCTCCTTTTTGATGTATCCCGCCTTTAATAAGTCACCGAGTGCGCGCTTTACCGTAGACTCCGACATCTTGAGTTCTCTGGCAATCATCGATATGACGGGATAGCATTGTCCATCCTTATTTGCTCTGTCGGACAGATACATATATAGCGGCAACGAAGACCGATAGCATAATTTCAATCCACGCTCTCCGTGTGGAGAGCGACATTCACTTTACATATAATTAACGGCATACGGTTGTATTTCAATCCACGCTCTCCGTGTGGAGAGCGACCTGATGTTGCTGTTACATCGCCTAAAATACCAACATTTCAATCCACGCTCTCCGTGTGGAGAGCGACCTGTATACATCTGATTTTTGTCAAAAACCGTCGGATATTTCAATCCACGCTCTCCGTGTGGAGAGCGACCTATAATCCATCTCAAATAAATCATAGTCATATAATTTCAATCCACGCTCTCCGTGTGGAGAGCGACATAAGTTGTAATTCCCCTCAGAATATCCTGTTTGTATTTCAATCCACGCTCTCCGTGTGGAGAGCGACTCAGCCTTTAGGCTTGTCTCATCCATACAGTACATTTCAATCCACGCTCTCCGTGTGGAGAGCGACATAGCCGCTGCTTCTGTATCGTGGAGCTTTTTATATTTCAATCCACGCTCTCCGTGTGGAGAGCGACTTGAAGGCATCTATGCTGACAGGGTGAACAAACAAATTTCAATCCACGCTCTCCGTGTGGAGAGCGACACCCTTCTGCACTATGGTGTGGAATGATTGACCTATTTCAATCCACGCTCTCCGTGTGGAGAGCGACGGTTATGGTGTCAATGACATGGTTTCGCTGTCCTATTTCAATCCACGCTCTCCGTGTGGAGAGCGACGGCTTTGACCAAAAAGCAGCAGCGGTTTGTTGATATTTCAATCCACGCTCTCCGTGTGGAGAGCGACAAATGGTGCATTTGACTATGAAAACATTGGTGCAATTTCAATCCACGCTCTCCGTGTGGAGAGCGACTTACACATACCGCTGACATGTATGCATCAAAGGTATTTCAATCCACGCTCTCCGTGTGGAGAGCGACTGTCACCACATCTGATGAAAAGGGTGATATTTTCATTTCAATCCACGCTCTCCGTGTGGAGAGCGACGTGTTTACCAATGGCTGATATATCTGACAGATTAATTTCAATCCACGCTCTCCGTGTGGAGAGCGACCAACAACCTGTTCAATGGTCAGGTCACCAATACCAATTTCAATCCACGCTCTCCGTGTGGAGAGCGACCCATTCATTGCACATGTAATTGGTTGTCAGGGCAAATTTCAATCCACGCTCTCCGTGTGGAGAGCGACGCATCTTCCAACTATGGTGTTGGTGTTGATGGTAATTTCAATCCACGCTCTCCGTGTGGAGAGCGACATATACGATAGGTCCGAAGCTTCAAGTTGACGGCATTTCAATCCACGCTCTCCGTGTGGAGAGCGACAGACAGCGTTGTGACAACCAAATATTACAGAGTCATTTCAATCCACGCTCTCCGTGTGGAGAGCGACCGCATACTCATATAATTCTTTTTGTTTATCTTTTTTATTTCAATCCACGCTCTCCGTGTGGAGAGCGACTAGATTTATGTGAAGTTTTGTGGGAATTATCATAATTTCAATCCACGCTCTCCGTGTGGAGAGCGACAGCAAATATGTCCTAAAAATTTATATAACAAAATTTTGCTTTATGTAATTGTTACAAAAACTTAAGGAAAATATTTGTTTTTCGCATATTTCTGAATTAAATATGTTGTTAATTAATCCATTTTCCGGTGCGAATACACCCAGTATTTTATGTCAGCTTCTGGTTCGCGCTAAAGCACAATCGGTGCTTCGGCATCATAACTGGGTTTAACACCAATGTGTTCGACTTTTTCTTTATAGTTATTACCAAGATAATAAAACCTCAGGCTGTCGTACTTAGCATCTATTATTTTTTCAAGAGAAGCCTTGACTAACCTGAATTTAGCTGGGTCAATTACGCACTCAAAAACAGAATTCTGTACTCTCTGACCGTAATTTACGCATTGCTTTGCAACATGTCTGAGTCGCTTTCGACCAGCCGCAGTTTCAGTGTTTACATCGTAAGTTATTAGAACAAACATACAGCATCCTCCTTATGCTTTCCAAAGGAATGGTGGGTATCCATCAATGTCGCCCCTGATGTACCGCGCAAGCAGAAGTGCCTGGACATATGGAACAACTCCCCATTCAAGCTTTTCGTCAAGGTAAGGGTGTCTGATTTCCTCCATCTTTTTATTTTGCCATGCTGTTATTATTGATTTTCTTGTGCTGTCTGTCATCTCTACAGCACCGTTTTCTTTTGTAAAAAAGCCGTCTTTATTGATTTCTTTCCTGTTTATCATCGACAGAACAAATCTATCCGCAAGAGCTGGCCTTAATTCCTCCATCAGATCAAGCGCAAGTGATACCCTGCCGGGGCGATCCCTATGCAGAAATCCCACATAAGGATCAAGCCCAACTGCTTCCAGTGCTGATGCACAAGCACTTGTGAGCAATGAATAAATAAATGAGAGCATTGCATTAACGTTGTCGAGAGGCGGTCGTCTGTTTCTATCCTTAAAGAAAAAATCATCTTTTTGTTGTAGAATCAAATCATCAAAAACTGAAAAATATGTTTTTGCTGCTTCACCTTCAATTCCACGCAGCTGTTCAAGGTTTTCAGCATACTGCACCTGAACCATACAATCGCTTATCAGTTTTGACTTGATCTTCAGCTTTTCAACATCAAGCCTTAATGGATAATCTCTTGTCACCCTCTCAAGCACCCACTTTGAGTTGTATAGCTTTCCGGTAAGAAAATTTTTAGCAATTTGATTGCTTGCGTTTTCATCGTCAGAATATCTGTACTGCATTTTTCGCAGTATAACATTGCCGCATACTTCACCGGTAACTCTCGCAAGAAACTTCCCATATTGCGTCATGAAGCATATCGATATGCCGCGCTTTGCACAAGCACCCATAAGAGCCGGACTTGCTCCGGTGTAACCGCAAGTGATGACAGCTTCAAGACCATGCATCGGATACCTTGCAAGCTCCTGTTCGTTTTGCAAAATGACAATGTTTTCACCCTCAAGAGAGAGGTATTTGTCGGGAGTGGTGATATATAGCGTGTTCAACAGTTTTCTCAATATATCATCCTCCTTCGTCTGCTATATATTGCGAAATATAAGCGCTGACACTTTTATTTCTGAGCAGCTTTGGTAGACACAAATTTTTCAGCGAACAGGCATTACAGCACTTTGAAGGCTTTACGCGGGGCGTGTAGTGCCTGTTCATCAGCTCGTTCATCTCGGCAAACATATCGCTGACCTGTTTGCGGAGCAAATCGGTGATTTCAACTCTTTGTCTCCGCCGAATTTTTTCGTAAAAGATCGCACCTTCATCGATTTTGCAACACAGCATTTCTTCAAGGCAGATCGCTTGTGCCACAAGCTGAAGTATATCAACCTGGTCTTCCTTCGGCTCACCATGCTTGTATTCGACCGGATAAACCTTAAATTTTCCTTTATGACCATTGAGAGTAATTCCGTCTTCGTCAGGAATGAATTCGACAACATCGCACTGACCGGAAACTCTGAGCGCTTTTGACGAAATAGCCATTGCTCTTACAGTGATAACACCTCTACGCTTATCATCTGCGAAAACATCATGCACCTTTTCATGCAATAGCTCACCCTCGACAGTGCGAAGATTCTCAGCCCACTGCTGCTCGATATGTATCAATGCCCACTGCCTGCGGCAAAACGCAAAATGCTGGATGCTTGATAATTGCTGATAATTATCATCAGAGTTCATCGTATACCTGAGGTTCTAGTTCTTCAAGCTTGTCCAATTCAATTTCATAGTCATCAATACTGTGTGGATTTTCTGCTTTTGGTTCAATCTTCAATGAACGGTGAACCTTTGCTGAGGAGTATTGACCATTTTTGTTATTATGCTTCCACCAGCAGACTTTGCAAACCTCCATAGAACCGTCAGGACGAGCTGATGAAGTATCATTCTCAAACAATGATCTCAGTGCCCAAAGGATTTTATCAGCATCTTCATCATTGAATCCTGTCAATTCCGCAAGTTGACAGTTAATGCTGCCATAAAAAACATAAAGCCCGAAAGGAACTCGATGTTTTGTTCCCATAGTATCAGAGGATTTTTTATCTCCCGTAACACTGTTAACACTCTTTGTAATTTGTATACTTTGTATTTCAATAGGTGATACGCTAAAAGCCGGATGAATTGAAACAGGCCCTCTAACACCGACTGATACTTCACTACCTTTAAATGCGAATACTTGTCCAAAACTTCTGACATCCATCCATTGCTCACATGCAGCTTTCGCAAAAGCTGTGTTATCTTTGTTCTTTTCAGCTTTTTTCAATGCTTCACATGCATCTGCTCTGTCGCGTAAACTTTTAAATCCATCAATATTTCTATCATCAGATTGCACGAAAACCTTTAAAGATTCGTCTTCTTTGCTTAGGTCAATAAATCTATTACGGATTTTCCTTTTAATACAGACATCCGACATCTCACCATATCCATCATAATCTTCTCTTGGACGATTACCGTTTAACGGATTACCGTTTGGGTTGGCATTCTTCACGGAAAAAATTACAGCGAAATCAATTTTGTTTTGTAAACTACTCATTATCATTATCTCCTTCATCATTTATATTTGTTTTGTTAACTATACTCTCTTTTTTATTATTCATTCTTTGCTCTCTGAAATAATTCATTTGAGATGAATAACCCAATAAGAATGTTTCATTGAGTGAGGTATTATTGAAACCATTATTTTCTAATTTTGATATCAACGACATCATTTCACTTTCGCGAAAATCTGCTTTCCTACCTAACCTGTTCAAATAAGGTCGAAGTTGTTTGTATAAAATATTGCAATACTTAGCCGGATATTGACTAAACGCATTTTGGAGCTTTTCAGCATTGGTGTATCTGGATTCATTAGCTTGATATAATGCTGACTCTTCAATATCACGCATATATGCCAAAATCCTTCCGAAAAGATAATTTCGGTCATTGTTTTCAAAGTCAAGTGCCAATTTCCATTCCTCCTTGTTAATTTTATCGTTATAGTATTTTCTCACTAAAGCGCATGCAATACTCAGCGTTTTGTTATATTCCCAATCATCCATACTTAATGGATTGCTTGCTCTTCGTGCTGCGTTCTTCATTATGTCAACAGGTATATGAACACCGTCAACAATGCAAGGTAAAAGCCTTTCGATAATGCTTTTTTTCAAGCTATCTTTTGCATTTATACCAAATGCTGCTTCGGCAATATCTTTTGGTGAAGGAGCTCCTATGAAAGTGACTCTATCATATTTATCTTTGCCTTTATCATCAACTCCGTTTTTCACTTTTCGATATTCTAATTTCCATGTACACTTCTTATGCCATTTTTCAATCCGTGAAATTAAATCTAATGCAAACATTTCACGATAATAAAAGATTGATAATCGACCCGTTGTTGCTGAATCGACACCCATAATGATTGCTTGGTTATAATCCTTAAGATTGGATTTATAACCATTTATAGCTCTATTGAACTGTTCTGCAAAGAATTCATTTGTGAAAGCTATGTCTTGATCAGGTTCAAGTGAGCTTGCAACAGTTAATGAATCTGCACATATAGAAGGCAGCTTTTCGTTATTCGTCCCCCATGCAACAATAGCCTGAGAATCATTGTGTGTGCCTTGTTTTGCTATTAGCCATCTTAAAGCATCATGTGCTTTTTCGGTTGTCTCTCTTCCAATATTAAAAGCTTCATTTGGTGTTGAAAATCTTCCTCTAAACGTGAAATTAGATGAATCATTTCCCGAAATTAGCTTAGCACCATCACCGGTATTCCTGATTTTTTTAGGACTTAATCGAGAAACCGGAACATAATCACCAGTAATATAACAATAATCATTATTACCTTTTATGCTATCCTGATATTTTATATGGCTTTCCCATATACTGTGGTCTCTCCATGGAATATTTAAACTATCTGCACCTTCAGATGATATTATTGAAAATCTAACAAATGCATCTGTTTGCTTTGGCGTAACTTTAAATATCAATGGAGTTTCAATATCTTTGCTTTTCCATTCATTTATAAGCAAATTGTTTTCGTCCACAAACAATAAACCATCATGGATTAAATTAGCTATCAAACTTTTTCTCTGTAAATACTTTAATATTATCTTAACTATCGGATGACCAAATTCTGAATTACTCCAATCCTCAAGATTCTTAATATATTTATCAAATTCGCTCTTTTCAATAGTATATTGCTCATAATCTCCAGCTATATATTTCAATTTATCAAAGAGGAGATGTGGATCTCGTCCATTTGCTACCCATGCGGAACTCTCTGTACAAGGTATTATAGTGGTTGCTTCATTTTTATCATTGATTACCGATGCACGTCTGTAATTACTATCGGTATCAATCACAACTTCAATATGTGCTTGTTGAGTAGAATGATATATTGGCAACAAAGGAGTTTTGTTTCCATAAAACACACCAACCTCTGATTGACAGTTGTCATAAGTCTGGGACAGTTTTTGTACCCAACTCATTCATATCCCTCCTCTCTTGCCAAAACATTACAATCTTCGAAGTTTGTCCCATATGAGAAACCCTTTGGAGCATTCTTCTTAATTATCCTGCTGAAATTACATTCAGTAGGTTTACAGAATTCAATAATTCCGTTCTTCATTTTTGGAAGCCAAAAACGAACCCTTAATTCATTTTCCTGATTTTCATCTGGATATGTCATTCCATGATACATTAATCCAAACGACATTTCAGATAGATTATCATAGAAACCATCGCCTTCACCAAATGAACAATATTCAACATAAGCCTGGCATTCTCTCGTTCCCAAGAAAATATCGCGTCTGCCACCTTTTTCAATCATTCTTTTAGCAATAAAATAATGTTTGTTTTCATTCCAATCATTTTCGAGATCCGGTCTATTTTCATTCCATTCAATATGGGCTTCAACTTGATATTCGACATCGGATAAATAAGTATAGATTGACAAATCATTACCGCCACCATACTTGATAGGCCGTATTCCTTTTGATTGCGTCTTAATTTGTTTCATCACTCTTACTCTGTCGATAACCCATATAAAACTCGGCTTCCAATAGCAGCTCTCAAATATTCCCTTCAATGCCTGATAAGTAGGTATTTGATATGAACACTTCTCACCTCCTACTCTGGTAACCGGATCGCTGAAAAGAGCCAGCCTTCCGAATACCTTTAAATTAAGCTTGTTTTCTTTTTGCATCGGACACCCACCTTTCTATTGAATTAAAACTTCCATAATAGTTTTCTTAAATTTTATTCCATATTCATTATCATAATAGTTTTTATCAACTATAAAAACACCAAGCTCTTCAATTAGAGTTAATGCATTTTCATCATCTAATAGCTTCTTTTCATATGGAAACAAATTTATACTAAAGCTTTGGAGTTTTCGCATAAGCATTACCTTGTCTTTTATATTTTTATTTTTTTCTGCTTCATGTAATAAAGACAGACAGTTTTCATATGGGACTATTACACCAATACCTTCGTTGTCAATAGAATTAAAATTTCTTCCAGCAGATTCGAATGCTTGATTTATAAAATAAAGCTTTTCGTTATTTTGTTTTGCTTGATTTCTGCCTATGCTATTAAAAGAGAGTAAATCATAGAGATTAGTGTCTTTATAAAATCCGGTTCTATTTTTGAATAGCAAATAAGACATCTCATTTTTCTGTTCTCTTGCAGTATAATAATAATAGTAGAAGCTTTCCATCGCTTGAACTGACAATAAATCATTATTAAACCGTAAAGGATTTAATTTAAAAGCTTCAAGAACATAGATTGTCGCTTTTTGTCCCTCTTTTATATCTGGTAGTCTTTCAAGATTTTCTTCAGAGCTTCTTACTACATATACATCCCCAGTATCTTTCTCTTTGTTTCTATTACATCTCCCGGCTGCTTGTGCGATACTATCAAGACCGGCTAATGATCTAATAACACATGAGAAAGAAATATCTACACCCGCCTCGATCATTTGAGTGCTTATACAGATAACATCATCTGCTTTTGAAATTATGTCAATTATCTTTTTTCTATGTGCCGGACATAATCCTGTACTTAGGTAGCAAATGAGTGTATCCGGATCTTTTTCTTTTAGCTTTTGATATAAGTTTAATGCTGTGGCTTTTGTGTTCATTATAACAAGTGTTCTTTTATTTTCTATATGCTTTTCTATGACAAAGTCAGACAATGTTTCTGATGAAAAGCTACTGTTAGTTATATCGTGTATCATTGTTCTCTTGAATGATTTAAACACATTAGTTAAATCTTCAATCATACAGGAAGGCTGTGAAAGCTTTATTTTATGATTTTTGGTCTTGTGCAGCTGTGGTTGTGTTGCAGTACATAAAACAATCGAACAATTGCAATATTCAGAAAGAAAATTCATTGTTGTATTGAACATATAAATACATTTCAACGGTAAAGATTGAACCTCATCAATTATAATCACAGAATTCGCTAATGAATGAAATCTTCTTGCAGAAGATGATTTCCCGGCAAACAAAGTATCAAGAAACTGTACCATCGTGGTTAAAATTATCTTTGATTGCCAACGCTCGGTTAGTAATTTGTATTTTTCATCGCTGCTGATAAAGTCACTATGATGTTCAAGAATATCATTACAGTCATCACCAAAAATTTCACGAATTTTATCTGCATTTTGCTCAAGAATTGTTTTATAAGGTGCAATATAAAATATCCTGTCCTTATTGAATTTTTTTGCACAGTTTATTGCATATCTCATACTACTGATTGTTTTACCGCCACCGGTAGGTACATGAAGTTGAAAAATTCCATTATTGTTTGATGAAAACAACAAGCATGAATCAGATATTTTTTGGCGTTCTTTATTGATAGCACTTGAATGATCAAGTTTTATGATATAACTTTCAAGCGATTTTGATAGAATGTCCCAAAAACCTTCAATATTCTTGTCATTATCGTCCGAATTTATCTCAAATAAATATGTACCATATCTGTCAGCATCAATCAAACAACTATATAAATACCTAACAATTAAACCTAATAAAAAAGTTAATTCTGCTTTATCATTACCAAAAGACAGTATAAGTCTTTCGTAAATATCTTTTATTTCTGTCACCGCACAATTAAATTCTTTTGATATGTTATCAAATTTAATCGGAAAATTTTGCAGTGCTTCATCGTAAAATATTTCTTTTTTAGGATTGATGCGTCGATTCAGTACATTTATACCATCAGGTGTATATATGTCAAGAAGCCCGTTGTTATGATGTGATATTATTGCTTCACATATTAACAGGGAAGTGATTTCAGAAAAAGGTTCTCCTTCTGTTTTAAGTGTTTCGACAAATTTTCCACCAGTTGAAGAGTGATTTACATCCCCTCTTTTTAAATCGTTGAGCTTCAATAAGTATTCTTGAAATATTTCAGTTGCTTTACCCATATCATGTAACAAACCACAAAGTGCAGAAGTTTTCTCTAAACCTATTTTAGAACCGAATTGTCTACATACAGCTTCTGTTTCAATACAATGCTCCTCTATTGATTGTTTTCTGCCATCTTCTGATATATGCGCAAGATAGGTTTCTTTACTTTCTGATTTATTCATTCCGACACCTCATTTATCATTATATTAACCTGACTTTTATACTGCATAACAATTGATTCGGGCGACAGAATTTTCATCTTGCCGGCAAACTGGAACAACCAACCCCAGAAGGTCGGGCTTATTTGCACCCCGACTGTTGCAACACAGGTATTTTCGTTGATCTTTACCATCTTTGTGTTTTCACCGAACTTGTCATAGACAACACCAATGAGCGAATAGTCGAATTGCAGCGTTACATCCACACGATGCCCACCGTACATTTTAAAGACCTGTTCGGTGTAATTTGCAATGCCTGCTTCTTGCATTATAGCGTCGCTGCTTATTGACATATCCTCTATGCTGACCGATTCCATCCGGTCAACACGATAATTACAAACACCATTATATTTTGAGCTGTAGCACATCAGATAATAATTGTCCTCATTGAACACAAGCGCCATCGGTTCAACAATGTACCGCTCCTTTTTCTTCCGATAAACCTTTTCACCCTGCTCGTTGAGATCGTAGTAATAAAATGACGCTGTCTTCTTTTCCTGAATAGCTACCTCAAGAAAGCCGACATTATAGTATATTGACTCATTGCTGTGTTTGCGTGTATTGAAGCACACCATGTTACCCTTGAGTATTTCAGCCCGATAACTACCGCCTAAATTTGCTATTTTATCAATCAGCTCTACAGTTTTCTTCTTTGTGATAAAGCTTGCTGCCTGTACTGCATCAATAAGTATCTTCAGCTCAGGCACACTGAAGCTGCGGTCTTCAATATAATATGCTTTTTCATGTCCTCTCATGACTGACATTACTTCAAAGCCTTGTTCGTTAAGAAAGGCGATATCCTTACCAAGAGTTCTTCGATCACAGGATATATTCTGCTTATTTAAGCACACGCAAACTTCGCTTGTTTTCAGTGGATGCTCCTCATCTGTTTCATGACGGAAAAGCTCCATCAACTTTAGTAGCTTGATTTTTTGATAATTTGCTTTTGGCATATTACACCTCCATCTGACTACATAATTATGCATCATTATACTAAAGAAATTATATCATATGAATTGTAGAATGTAAATAATTTGCTGTCACAGTTTTATGTATCTTGTAAAAATTATTTAGTTTTTTGGATTTAATTTATGAATTCTACTGAGATGTATTTATTTTGAAACATTAGAATAGAAATTAATAAGCACTAATTTAGTAACCGATATTTTTGATAGAATAATTTATTGACATAATCGGGAAATAGTGTATAGATGAATCCATTTCAACAACAGACTTCACCTACAACATATGATTACTACTTTGGCAAGAACATACAGGACGATGTCAAGTACATATACACTGACAGGCACATTGATTGCCGAATATTATTACGATACGCGGGGCAACTTGGTTAAGGCAACGTTCTTTTCAACGGAACAGATTACAATATAGCTATGTCAAACCCCTTCCGTTACCGCAGCTATTACTATGACACCGAAACTGGTTTTTTACTACCTGCAGTCACGCTATTATGACCCCACAACATACAGGTTCATCAACGCGGACGGGCAGTTGAACAGCGGGATTTTAGGATGCAACCTATTCGCATATTGTAATAATAATCCGGTTATATTTGTTGATCCATATAGAGAATTTGTAATAACAACTGCTTTAATTATTGCACTTGCATTTACTATTATATTTGCGGCTCTAAACGGTGGAATTTCAGCACAAATGTCCGGTCAAGATTTTTGGAAAGGAGCAGCTGGTGCAATTTCTGGAGCGTTTGTATTTGGTTTTGTATATTTATTACAGTTAACAGGTCCAAGGGGCATACTTGCTGCAAGAGCGATAAGTTCGGGCGGATATGATCTCTTAAAGGTCTTTCCGACCGTATGGTGCGCGCATGTCATGATTCCTGTCGTACGGTGCTTGAAAAGGCGGCTACAGAAGGACTGATCCGTGTCAACCCTTCGCTTGGCTGTAAGCTGCCACCAAAAAAGGCAAAGGAAATGGAGGTACTTAATTCTGATGAAATGCAGCGGTTTCTGATACAAGCCAAAGAGGAAGGCTATTACGAATTGTTCCTGCTGGAGCTTGGAACTGGGATGCGCCGCGGCGAGATATTGGCTTTACATTGGGGTGACCTGGACTTCAAAACCGGAGAATTGCACATAAGCAGGCAGGTGTATACAGTAAAAGGTGAGCTACTTATATCCACACCCAAAACCAAATCTTCGGTGCGTACGTGGTACTGCCACTGTCACTTGTCGAGGTGCTTAAGGAATACAGAACGACGGTGGGCCCTCGATGGATGTTTCCGTCGCCTGTCAAGGAGGATTCTCCGCGTTATCCCGGAACCGTCAGAAAACGGTTGCAGCTGATTCTTGAGCGAGCAGGCTGCAAGAAAGTGCGTTTTCATGACCTTTGCCACACCTTCGCAACTATGGCACTGGAACACGGCATGGATGTCAAGACACTCTCGTCCATCATCGGTCATGTGTCGGTAGCAACTACGCTTGATATTTACAGCCACATCACCGACACCATGCAACAGCAGGCGGCGACAAAGATTGACCGTCACATCGGCAAGAACGAGGCATCCTCACCGGAGCAGGATAACACCCCTCGACAAAAGAAAAACTCCGTTTAGGCGATTTCAAGCCACACACGGGCAAGATACGCAAGCCTGGCACCGGTTGCATCTCGATGATCAATGATCACCTGTACGAAGGTCGTTTACTCCACGCAACGCTGACAGCAAGCGCATCTCAAAGAATGTATACGCTCACAACTAAGAGGAATGTGAGAAAAAGTTTGCTGAGCTGATCGTGCAGATGAAAGCCGAGATTGCTGCAGAAAAGGAAGCAAGAAAAGCGGTAACAGCTTGATCACAGGTGCATAGAAGCCCCGATTTTGGTCGGGGCTTCTATGCAATTTGGACCAAAGTGTGGTTAAAATTTGATCCGCTGTAAGCAAAGAATACGCCGTTCACAGCAACCTTGGAACGGCAGAATAGAATTTGGGGGTATCCTTTGTATATGGTCAAAAATGTGGTCAATAAGTTTTTGAAATGCCGTGAAATAGAAAAATCGCCAGAAAAACGCCTAAATAAGCGGTTTTCGGACGATTCTTGGTCGGAGTGGCGGGAGTTGAACCCACGGCCTCTTGGTCCCGAACCAAGCGCTCTACCAAACTGAGCCACACCCCGATATAAACATGAACAGCAAGGGATATTATAATACAATGCCACATAAAAGTCAAGCATAAATTACAAATTAGAAAGATAAAGCCTCGAAATGTATATAATGTCTACTGAACAAACCCAATTTTCAAATATGGCACAGATTCAAGAAACAAATCAAAAATGTGCCACAAAAAAGCATGGAGAACCTTCCTTAGGTTCAGTACAACTATGGATAAAGCGATCACACTCTGTGAGGTTTCTTGCAAACGGGTATAAATCTGCCCTGATCCGCATTTGCGTTTAGCCAGACTGAATTCTCGTTCAACCTTAATACGATCACAATTGTCCTGTATTCCAACTTTCTATCCGTTTCTACATCCTTCTTTGGTCTGCCAAGTGCCGGACCGGAGAGTCGAATTCCCTTTTCTTTGACCGATACAAGATTATCGCGATTCCGATATATTTTATTCGCAAGCACCCGTTCCGGATAGCTGCCGGTTCTCGTTTTGTATCGTTCGATTACTTCTTTGAGAATGGTAACCTCGTTATATGCATCAAAGGACAGCTTTTCCAAACGTACAAATCCATACACAACACTTATATCCAGCTTGGCACCGAATTCTACTGGAGACTTTGCCTTTCCCCGAACAATTGGACGGATATATGGCTGTGATAGACTGACAATGCGACTTTCCACCGTATGGGTATGGCTGTCAAACATATACTTCTGTTGTCCATACGCAGCTTTAATTGTTTCCAGGCATTTTGTCTGCTTGGGGCTTAACTCTTTTCCGTTTGCCAGCATGGTATCAATAATGCCCAGATTACGCCGAAGATATCGCAGTTGTTTACCTACTGATTTACGAATCTCTGTTCCCGATTTCTTCTTTTTACGGGCAATTCGTAAGTAATCCTTATGTGCGCGTTCGGGATGAATGCGTGGTTTTTCCCATCGGCTGGGTTGTGCAGTTCAGTGATAATCTGTTCTGTATTCTCTCTTGCTTTGTTGAGTAGCTCGGTATCCTGCGGAGATACTTTATTTGAGATGGTGCACAGGTGGCGTCCACAATCAGTGTTCCTTTGTTGTGAGGTGGCTCATGCTTATCATTGTCATCATCTTTCTCCGATTTTTTCTGCAACTTTTGAATGATGAGTTCATTGAGTTCTCCAAGTATTTCGGGTGTCAGTCTCTTACGGAAATACACCATCAGAGATGGATCAAAAGGTGGTTCATACTTGTATTCAGAAAACCCACAGAAGAATTGCAGATATGGAGGCTCCTGTATCATTGCTGTGGTTTCTTCATCTGAAAATCCATATTATGCCTGAATAATGCAAGCACCAAGTGCAAGACGTAAAGGTTTTGGCACATTTCCTTTTTGATTAGTGAAAAGCTTTGCATATTGTTTTTCAATTTCTTCCCATGGGATAATTTCAGCTTTTTTCACCCATCGATTGTTTGGATTCATCTTCATACCGACAGGTTGTCCGAAGTCGCTGGATTTTATCTGATTATTCTTAAATTTATACATTTCCGCATCACCCTTGTGCACACTTTTCTGAGGTTTTTGGTGCTTTTCTATACATTTATTATACCATAAATCATCAAAAAAGTCAGCAATTATGCGGATTCGTAAATTGTTAAGATGACATTATATAACAAATCGAGGATAATTATGTTATGATTTTTTGGAGCAGGTAATGAAAATAAAACCCGATTACAATTTTATAAATAGTATTGGTATATGTTCATATCCGACTTGGAGTGTATTTATACATTGTGCTGATTTTGTCACACTTTTTAGTAAATTGTATTGACATCATAATTTAGAAAATTTATAATATATTATAAATTTTAATAATCGAAAGGAAAAATAAAATGCAAGAATTAAAACAAACATGGGAAGCTCCTAAATTGGAGGAATTACTTTTAATGAATACTGAGAGCGGTATTTTGCCTTCGATAATCGAAGATGGCTATTATTCGACGCATAATTAAGCATACATAATAGTAATGGCAGAGTTCACCTTCGGGTGAGCTTATTTTTTATAAACATTGACAATATCTATATAATGTATTGTATATACCTATATATTTAAAGATTATATTTATAATAGTATCATTAAAAAACTAAAATCATATTATATAAATATAACAAATAAGAGGAGACTATATATGTATAGAAAAAATAATCACACATCTTATGATCAACAATACTTAATAAACAAATTTCGTCAACTTTGGGAGCAACATGTTATGTGGACGAGATCATTCATTATTAGTACTGCATCGGACTTAGGTGATCTTCAGGTAGTTACAGAACGGCTTTTGAAAAATCCGGGAGATTTTGCAACAGTACTTCAACGGTTTTATGGACTTGAAAAAGCAAAAGGCTTTGAAACGTTGTTTACCGATCATCTTGTCATAGCAGCCGATCTGGTCAATCATGCAAAAACAGGAGATCAAGCAGCTGTAGATGCAGATAGGGTATTATGGTATAAAAATGCCGATGATATTTCTGAATATCTATCTAAAATTAATCCGAATTGGAGCAAGAAAGAATGGCAGAAAATGTTTTACAGTCACTTAAAAATGACTGAAAATGAAGCTGCAAAGAGACTTACAGGGAAATTTGCTGAAGATATTGCGGAATATGAAATGATAGAAAATGAAGCTCTTACTATGGCTGATTATATAGCTGAAGGAATAATAAAGCAGTTTGAATCTTGATTTATAAAATGCTTCTATTCTTTTATTCACCACCGAAGTGGTTCGTAGAAGGGAAGTAATATAAAAAAGTCCACAAACCTGTGGGCTTTTTGTGTTGCATATCGTGTTGTATGGCATTGTAAAAAGTGCAACACAGTTGTAATTTATTACTATGCATTGTAACTTTTTACAATACTAAAATCGCAGTATTGTTATTGACATACCTATATAATAAGTAATAGCAAGGCATTTTACAACCTTGCTATTTGGAGCAGGCAACGGGAATCGAACCCGCATCTACAGCTTGGGAAGCGGTCGTTTTACCACTAAACTATGCCTGCACATTTTATATACAATAAATCAACAGAAGAGCAGAGGCTTTTTAACTATTGTCTTTACATGTTGAAATTCTTATATTATAATATAACAAGAAAGCGAGTTTGTCAATTGTTTTTATAAAAATCTATTAAGATTTGGAGTTGTAATGAATACAATAATTCATAATATTCAGCCGGTGTATAATCAAGAATCAAAAATACTGATACTCGGTTCATTCCCATCGCCAAAATCACGTGATCAAGGTTTCTTTTACGGACACCCGCAAAATAGGTTCTGGAAGGTACTTGCAGCTGTGCTTGAAAAGAAAGTTCCGGAAAATATAGATGAAAAAAGAGAGATTCTATTGCTGAATTACATTGCAATGTGGGATGTTATATACAGCTGCGAGATAAAAGGTGCAGCTGATGCAAGTATAAAAAATCCTATTGTTAATGATTTTGATATAATTTTTGATGTTGCAAAAATTAAAACAGTATTTACAACGGGGATTACCGCAACAAATTTGTATAATAAGCTCACAGGAAAGGATAGCATAGCTTTACCATCCCCAAGCCCGGCAAATGCTGCAATGAATTTAGACATATTAATCAGACATTATAAGATTATACTTGACTATATAAAATAAACCGGGGTACCATCAGGCACCTCGGTTCGTCAGCTATTTTTATTGTGATGCTTCTACTGAAGAAGTTTCTGAGGTTTCAGAATCAGGATCTATCATGTAATCATAAGGGCTATCCTCAGTGGGATAAGAGGAGACTGAAGACTTAATCTGTGGTTCGAAGCTGGTTCTTAAAGCTATTTCGTATCCATCACCGGCTTCTTCAAGTTCTTTTAGTATATTAGCCCAGATTTCTTCAAAATTACCGGTTCCGTTTATCAGATCATCATAATATTTGTTTGTTATATTTGTATATAATGTTTTGTAATCCGGTTCCAAAATTACTTCAGCTTCGGATTCTTCAGTGGGAGCTTCAAAACCCGAGGTTTCACTTGTGTCTGTGGACTCAGCATCAGTAGATACAACATCAATTGATTCATCCGATGTTTCAGGAGCTTTAACTTCAACTTCAAGGCGCTTGTAAACAAGGGAGATAAACGGTGATATAGTTGCATCAAGGTTCTGTGTTTTTGCATTATCCCAGATTTTAGAATCCTCGCCAGCTAAAGTATAGCAAAGGAATTGGTTGCCTGTCTGCGCTTTGTTCATTTTGTAATCGTATTTTTCACTATCTAAAAGGACGACCTGACCGTTATCATCAAATTCATAATTTTGATTCAGAATACCATATTGGAATATGTTTCTTGCAGAGATATCAGTATTGATCAATCGGACAATCTTTAGAGCACCGCTGAGATCATCAGAAACACAGTCTTTACCGAAGCAGAATACGTTTTCAAGCATATTTTCTGCTGTTCCGACAGGGTTTTTATAAATTACATACTCATATTCTCTGCCGGTTTCTTCTGCAAGAGTTTCGATATCACCAAGATTGCCTTTTATAATAGTTACTGCAAAACGATCGTCTTTACTTAATTCTCCGTTAGGTAGATAACCTTTCTGGCGGAAGCGATTTATCATTTCAAAGTATGATTTCATATCTTCAGAAAGATAGGTTCCAAAGGTGTATCCATTTTCGTCAACTGCAACAGGGAAACCATCCTGGAATAGGAAGGATACATTATTAGGAGTTGTTGTACCGGTGATCGGTATAATATCAGGTTCGTTTTCTTTTATAACTTCAAGAAATAACTCAACATCGTATAATGTTTTCAGGGAAGGAGCATCAAATTTATATTTATTGAGAAGTTCTTTGTCAAATACAAAGTATTCATATTCACCGATAGGACCGTTGTTGGGAACACCGTAAATATATTTATCAACTCTTGCAGCACTTATTTCTGAAGCATTTCCAGCGATAAAATATGGATGTATATATTTGAGTAAAGCTTTTGCTTCACTGTTTAATTTGTCTGCAATGCCTTTATCCGTAAACATTTTATCCTCGGCAAATTGATAATAATCATCTTTACCGCAAACGAGAAATATATCAACTCTAGGTTCGGGAAGAACAATTTCTTGACCGGATTCTAAGGTGTCAATAATATTATCAGCAGTGTAACCACTTTCAATTTCAGATCCATCGGATATGGTTAAACCGGCTTTTTTATTAGAAGCTGCAGCGGCTTTGGAAGCAGAAATTTCAGCAGCTTTTTGCACTTTGTAATCCTCAACATCCTGGAATGCTTGTGCAAGAGCATCGTCATATTCATCTTCTGTGAAGAGCATTAATTTTACTGCTACATCAAAATTAGTTATTAAAATTCTGTTTAATGCAAGCTCTACCTGTAAAATAGCTTCAGGTGTTGTCGTATCACCTGTAATACCGTAAAGAGTGTAAACAGGTATTACTATATCTTCTGGTGGTGTTGTTTTATCACACGACGATAAGAGCGTGGTGCTTAGCATCATCAGAACCAACAAAACAGCGATTAAGCGTTTCTTCATTTGGGAACATCCTCCTAATAGTTTATAACAGTGTTATTCTACACCACAGACCCTCAAATGTCAATAGTGTTTTTGTGAAATAAGCATTATAGAAGGAATTTAAAACATCGGATTTTATATAAATTGTAAAAATATCTTGCGTCGGGCAATATAGCATGTTATAATAACTGATAATATAAATATGCTTAATTGAGCATAAATTTTAATGTGAAAAGGAGTGAGGTAATTGAACAATACGAATAACTGGGAAAAAATAAGAAATGACGCAAAGAAGTATAAGAAAGATTCAAAGAAAATTACCAGATATATTATACTGGGAATAATTATTTTCTTAGTGATTTTAATTGTCAGCTCAATGTGGTATACAGTCAATGATCAACAGAAAGCAGTTGTTACAACATTCGGTAAGGTAACATCGGTTGAAGGTGCAGGACTGCATTTGAAGATCCCTGGTGTTCAACATGCAACTTTAGTTGATGTGAACGTTATAAGATCAATTGACATCGGTTATAGAACTGATAAAAGTGGTAATACTACAGCAATTGAGATTGAAAGTAAAATGATTACCGGTGATTATAATATAGTCAATATCGATTTTTATGTAGAATACCAAATAAGCGATCCGGAAAAGTATTTATATGCTTCCGAAGATCCTGAAGAATTACTTAAGCTGCTTATACAAAGTCAAATCAGAAGTGTTGTTGGTTCTTTGAAGGTGGATAATGTAATTACTGATGGCAAGGCACAGCTTGAGACATCGGTATATGAATTATCGATAGCTGAACTTTCAACATATGACATTGGGTTAAAACTTAACGCTATCCGAATTCAAGATAGCGAACCACCAACAGATGATGTTAAAGAAGCGTTTGCTGCTGTAATAAATGCAGGGCAAAAACGTCAAACACTTTTGAACCAGGCAAGCCAATATGAAGCGGAAAAGCAGAAGTTGATTGACGCTGAAACAGATAAATTAATAAAACAAGCTGAATATGAAAAAGTCAGCCGAATTAATGAAGCAAACAAACAAGTTGCGATGTTTAATGCAATGTATGGACAATATATACTAAATCGTGATATAACAAAAACTCGAATGTATTATGAAGCACTTGAAGATGCTTTAGATGGAGTAACATTATATATTGATACAGGTGACGGGACATTGCAGAAATTGTTACCGATAGACACTTTTGTTGATGGGAGTAATAATTAATGAAAAAATTTATATTTCTTATTATAATTGGAGTTATATTGCTGTTTTCAATCATTGTTTTTTTTAGTTCAATATATATTGTACGGGAAGATCAATATGCCTGTGTTTTAAGATTTTCTAAAATAGAGAAGGTTGTTTCTGAAGCAGGACTTCAGTTTAAGACACCTTTTATTGATAATGTTAAGTATTATTCAAAAAAAGTTTTAATATATGACATAGAGCCATCAAGTGTATTTACAAAAGACAAAATGGCTATGACTGTTGATTTTTATATCGCATGGGAAATTGCAGATCCACTTACTTTTTATAGCACAATTGGAAGTATCGAAAACGCAAAATCGAGATTAGATAGCATTACTTATAATAATGTAAAGAACCTAATGGGTACATTAAATCAAAATGATATTATAAACGAAGATGATCCGTCTTTGAGAAATGAAATATATAAGCAGATAACAGATAATGTTGCAAAGGCATCTCAAGTTTATGGTATAACAATAAAGGATGTTAAAATAAAAAGGTTTGATTTACCAACAGAAAATGAAAATTCTGTTTATGAAAGAATGATATCCGAAAGAAATAAACTTGCAGCGACAATAATTGCTGAAGCTGAAAAGGATGCAACAAAGATAAAAACAGAGGCAGACAGAGCATATAATGTAATGATTTCTGATGCAGAATTGACAGCGAAGTTAACAATAGCTGAAGGCGAACAGGAATATATGAGCATTCTTGCCCAAACTTTCGATACTCAGGAAAAGCAGGATTTCTATCAGTTTATCCGCTCACTCGAGGTACTTAAAGCATCGCTTAACGGTAATGATAAAACAGTTATTCTAAGTAAAGATTCTGAACTTGCTAAATTACTTATAGGACTGGATTAAATGGATATTAAGCACTTGAATAAATTATTGAAGTCGCTGCCTATGCTTGAGACGGATCAGCTGACTCTTTCAAAAATAACCGTAAAAAATACAGATGATATGTATGAGTATGCTTCGCGTAGTGAGGTAACAAAATATTTGTTATGGGAGCCGCATATCAATCTGTATGAAACAAAAGGTTATATTGAATTTGTTCAGCGCAAATACCGTTGCGGCGAGTTTTTTGATTGGGGAGTCAACTATAAAGCCGATAACAAATTTATCGGAACTATCGGCTTCACAACAATTGATCCTGACCATGAAAAAGCAGAGCTTGGATATGTGCTGTCACCTGCATACTGGCATATGGGATTGATGAGCGAAGCAGTAAAAAGAGTTATTGAATTCGCCTTTTATGAATGTGGTTTCAATAGACTTGAACTGAAAATTATGCAGGGCAATGCAAATTCGATGAAGCTGGCAGAACATCTGGGCTTTAAATTTGAAGGTTGTTTGCGAGACTATATGATAGTCAAAGGTAAACCTGAAAACATCTGTATCTATTCACTTTTAAAAAGTGAATACAATTAATTCCGACAATATGTGACAAACGAAGCATCTCCGAATATAATGTATTAATGAAACGTACATTATAAAGGAGATGCTTATACTTTGGACACGGAAAAAATGCAAAAAGCATTTGATGATGAAGCAATATCAAATGTAAATATGATGTTATATAGCGAAAAAGCGAAGGAAGAAGGCTTTAATGCTATAGGAGATAAATTGAATGAGATAGCACATAATAACATGGCACATGCAAAAATTTGGTTGAACGAGCTGGGTAAGTCATCAACTACCGAAGAAAATCTACAGAACAGTATTGACTCACATAAAGAGGAAATCGAGTTCTACACTGACTGGCAGCAAGAGGATGATTCTCCCCAGCTAAAAGCTATAATTCAGGTAAAAGAAGCACAGCTTGAGGATCTTCAGGAATCTTTAAATCAGATGGATACCGAAACAATGTTTATCACTCCAAAATCATCAGAATGGTATTGTACAAATTGCGGGTTTATTGCAAAAGGGAAACGATGCCCGTTGTATTGTCCGCTTTGCGGGTGCCATCAGGGGTATTTTAAAATTTATAAAAGAAGATACATTGACAATAATTAAACAACACCCCTGATTTAATACAGCATTTAAGCTGAGTAAAATCAGGGGTGTTGTTATACTTATTAAATTACAGCAGGCGGAAAACCTGCGTATAATTAGACAGCTCTTGAAACCTTACCTGAACGAAGGCAACGGCTGCAAATACTGACGGTTTTGTGTGTACCACCGATATCAGCTTTAACTTTTCTTATGTTGGGCTTCCAGGTTCTGTTTGTCTTTCTGTGTGAGTGAGAAACATTGTTTCCAAAGACTAAACCTTTTCCGCAAAATTCGCACTTAGCCATATATAACACCTCCATTATAATTATCAAAATAAAATAATATACCATAGTTCCATAGTTATAGAAATTATGCAACATCTCATTCTACTATATTTTATTATGTTTGTCAATACCGATTTTAGAAAATACATAAAACATTTTATATTACTAGCATATTTGCAAGCTCAGTTACATCACCGGCACCAAGTGTCAGTATAATATCACCCTTTTTGGCAATTTGTCTTATATATTCATTTATTGCCTCAAAGCTATCAAAGGCAATTGAACCATTAATTTTCTCCGACAAATCATATTGTGTAATCCCATAAATATTCTGTTCGCGAGCTGAGTATATCGGAGCGATTATAACCTTGTCGGCTGCTGATAAGGCTTCTGCAAACTCATTAAGAAAATCGTGCAATCTTGTATAAGTATGAGGTTCAAAAATGGCAATAATAGATTTTGGATTCATATTTTTTGCAGCAGCAAGTGTTGGGGTAATTTCCTGCGGATGATGCGCATAATCATCATATACAGCAGCTTCATTGCAGAGCCCCTTATATTCGAAGCGGCGGCAAACTCCATAAAATTGTGATAAGCCTTCTATAATCGCATCATTGGGTAGTGAACATAGCTTTGCACAAGCTATAGCTGCAAGTGCATTTGATATATTATGTGAGCCGGGTACCGAGAGTTTTACTCTCATGAGGAACCCATGGTGCATCAATACATCAAACGAAGCAAATCCTTCTGTGAATTCAACATTATTACAAGTAAAATCAGCATCAGCATCGGGTTCTGATGAGAAGGATATAACACTGCCCTTATATCCTTTTACAGCTTTAAGAGCATTGGGAGATGATGCATTTATAACAGCGATTCCATCTTCACCGCAGTTTGTAATAAATTTTGAAAATGATTCGGTCATATTTTCTATTGACTTGAAATAATCGGTATGATCCAGTTCAACATTAAGTACAACACATATTTTTGGAAAAAAATTCAGAAACGAATCCTTATATTCGCAAGCTTCAAAAATAAAGCTTTCACTTCTGCCGGTCTTGAATGCCGAATGTATTGAGGGTAATTCAGCCCCGACAAGTATGGTTGGATCATATTCAGGATGAGTAAGAAAAATCTGAGAAAGCATACCGCTTGTAGTTGATTTTCCATGAGTGCCCGAAATGCCGATAGAATAGCGGTAATCCTTTGCTATTGTTCCGAGAAGCTCACCGCGGGTTATCAAGGGTATATTCTTATTTCTTGCTGAGACTATTTCTGGGTTATCAGCAGCGATTGCAGCTGTATATACACAAAGATCAGCTCCTGCGCAGTTGCTTTCATTGAAATCATAAAATATTGTTATACCGTCATTTTCAAGTTTTTCGGTTGCGGTAGTTTTTCTACGATCATAACCTGCAATATTATAACCACGATTTTTCAGAATCATTGCGAGAGAGGACATGCTTATGCCACCTATCCCGATAAAGTATATGGATTTATATTCATTAAGAGATTTCATCAAGCAGACCGTCCTTTACGAAAAATAAACTATACTAAAGTAAAATCGATGTAATAATTATTGATAAACAAATTTGCTGGTTGTAAATTTTCTTTATACTTCAAAAAAGCAAAGATTTCATGGCACAATTGTATTATAACAAAAGTTATTATATGCAGAAGCATTAAAAAAGTCAAGATAACAATCGTAATATTTGTTTTAACTGATTAAATATATTCACTCAGCGCAGGGTTTGAAGCATATGGAACATTGCATAATATCTTAATATATTCAACATACAATTTTGTGTCTTTCATTTGAAAGATGGTATTTTTGCAAGTTAAAACAACACGAACTACAGATTAAATCATGCATTTTTTTATAACAATCTGTGCAAAATATATTTATTATTTAATATAGACAGGAAAGGCTGAATATAGCAATGGATATTACCAATATAAAAATAAGGAAATTGTTTACCGAAGGTGATTTAAAAGCAATTATATCAATAACCTTTGATGATTCGTTAGTTGTACACGACATTAAATTGATAACCAGCGATGACAGAATCATCATCGCAATGCCGAATCGTAAAACACCGAGTGGTTTTATCGATATTGTTCATCCGATTAATTCTGAATTTAGAGAAAAAATTGACCGAACAGTGAAAGAATATTATAATTCACAGATTGAATTCGGTAAATTACCTATTGATTAAATATTTTTTATATTGTATAATGTAATTTAGAAATTAAGAATTCAAACTGCCCGAAAGGGCATTGTATAATATAGCTTTAATAAGAAGAGAAGTTTGAAAAATATATTTTTCAAACTATGGTTTTGTACCTTTTCGCCGTATATTATGGCGAAAGTTTTGTAAAACAAAACACGGCACAATTTCCAACCATTAAGAAAGGGATGTTCTTATTTATGAAGGTACTGCTTTTGTCAGTTACAGTCGGTGAAGGTCATAATAAAACAGCACAGGCTATAGGTGAGCAACTTGAAACAATGGGTATTGAATACACAATTTTAGATACCCTTGATTACATAAGTAAAACTCTTGCTACGACAAATGAAAATGTGTATATGTTAGGAATAAAAAAGGAGATTGGATCACCATACGCAAGTATTTATACAGCTGCCGAAAACCGGAAGAAAAGCAAGGATATTCTATCATTAACCCGTACACTCAATTATATGATGGGGCATAAGCTTTTAAAATATATTAAAATATATAAACCAGATGCAATTATCAGCACACATATATATCCGCCGATGATGCTTGATACTTTGAAACAAAGAGGGTTATTAAATGTACCTATCTTTGCGATTGCAACAGATTTTTTGGTTCATCCATTCCTTGAGGAAAGCTTGCGTAACGAATATCTTGTAACCGCCAGCCCGCTTCTTAATATGCAGGCATTCAGAAAGGGCTTTAAGAAGGAACAAGTGTTACCTTTCGGTATTCCGGTTAAATCCGTTTTCGCCCAGAAAGAACCGAAACAAACTGTTAGAAAACGACTGGGACTTGATTTGAATAAGTTCACTATACTTATTATGGGCGGCTCGATGGGGTTCGGAAAGATGGAAGATTCGGTTATCCTGCTTGACAGAATGAAGCTGGACATGCAAGTGATTGTTGTATGCGGTAATAATAAAATTATGTATGAAAAGTTAAAATCAATTCCGTTCAAAAAGAATGTAATGATTTTGAGCTTTGTTAATAATGTTCATAACCTGATGGATGCGTCCGATATAATTGTAACCAAACCAGGCGGATTGACAACATCAGAAGCTCTTGCAAAGCAACTGCCAATGATTCTGTGCGATCCGATACCGGGTCATGAAGAACGGAATATTGAATTTTTGCTGAATAACGGTGTTGCAATGGCAACATCTGAATCAGTACAGCTTGACGAGCTTATATTCCAATATTTCTATTATGAAAAACGAGCAGTAAATATGAAAAGTAATATTGATTTAATCAGAAAACCTAACTCATCAAAGGAATTATGTGATTTCATAAAAAAGACAATAATTGAATGGAAAAAGTAAGACAGACTGAAGAAATCCCGGTTTGATGAGGAGAAAATCCGAAATGATCTGTCTTTCAGCCAAAGCTTTATACCTTTGACTTTATAAGATAGTAAATCTTCCTTCGCAGGAACGGCACAATTCCCATATTCGGTGCTATTGCCGAGGAAAGGTATGGATATATATATGATACTGGCTATTGACATTGGAAATACCGGAACTGCTTTCGGATTTTACAAAAATGAAGCTATGTTTCATCATATGAGTATATTCACAAAACCCCACAGAAGCATCGACGAATATTCGATGTTGCTACAAAACATTTGTATCCGGAAGGGAATTGATACTTCCTATATCGACGGATGTATAATATCATCTGTTGTACCGCCTTTGACAGAACAGGTCAGACAATCTGTTGAGAATGTATTCACGGTAAAGCCTTTGATTATCGCACACGGTGTAAAAACAGGACTTAATATCCGTATTGACAATCACACAGAGCTTGGTTCGGACATTGTAGCAAACACTGTTGCTGCTGCTTCAATGTTGAATAAACCCTTTGCGGTAGTTGATTTAGGAACTGCGACAACAATTGCAGCGGTAAACAACACAGGCGAACTTATCGGAGTTATAATTGTTCCCGGTGTCAGACTTTCACTGGATGCTCTTTCGGAAACAGCCGCAGAATTACCATACATATCACTTGTGACTCCAAAATCATTGCTTGGGAAGAACACAGAGGATTCTATGCTCAGCGGTTGCGTTTATGGAACTGCAGCTATGATTGATGGCATTATTGAGCGTTTAAAATCGGAAATGAAAACAGATGAGCTGAGTGTTGTAGCCTGCGGAGGATTGGCTGATAAAGTTATTCCGTTTTGTAACAACAATATAATTGTAAATCAATTTTTAACTCTTGATGGCTTACATCAAATTTACAATCTGAATCAGAAGCATAAAAAATTGCTATAATAAATTACAACAATGTTGTAATTTTTTATAAATAAATTTTACGTTGCACCTGCAAAGCAGGGCGACAGTAAGGAAACTCATGAAAACAAACAAGAATAATTTTTTCATTGCATCACAGGCATTATTTGCAGCGTTAATCCTGCTTTTAACACTTGTGTTCGGATCTATCAAAATTGGGCTGGTTGAAATAACCTTCATTATTGTGCCGGTTGCAATAGGCGGGATGTTATTTGGACCAAAAAGCGGAGCATTACTCGGCGGAGTTTTCGGGATTTCAAGCTTTCTTCAATGCATAATGGGAACAAGTTTTTTTGGTGTATGGTTATTAGGTATTAATCCTTTTTACACTTTCATATTATGTGTAATACCGAGAATTTTAATGGGTTGGCTTTCAGCAGTAATTTTCAAGTCATTAACGAAGAATGGACGTGAGAAGATAATACCTTATATTATTGCAAGTATTTGTACTCCTCTATTCAACACTATTTTTTTTGTAGGTACATTTGCATTATTATTTAACAATCAATTAATGGGATTAGCTAATGAATCCGGATTTAATGTATGGTATTATACAATAGTAGTTTTTGTCGGTATAAATGGCTTAATCGAGATTATTGTATCATTACTTATTAGTCCATCAGTAGCAAAGCCTCTTATAAAATTAGTTGATAAAAAATTTTAAAACATGATGAATATTATAGATAATTTTTCTTTAGAATTGTTTATAATGATGAAAATTTAAATTTTTAATATTTATCATTGACAAAATATTATTTGTATAATATAATATAAGCAAGATACAGCAATGGTGCTGTGGGAGAAGTTCTCTCACAGCACTTTTCTTTGTATAGAATAAATACACACAAAGGCGTGTGTTCTGAATTTTCAGAGCATACGCCTTCTTCAATTGAAAGGGGATTAGTAATGATCGAAACTATTGAAACACTCTCAAAATCATTGGACATGACCTGGATATTAATTGCAGCAGCATTAGTTTTTTTTATGCAGGCAGGTTTTGCAATGGTTGAGTCAGGCTTGACAAGAGCGAAAAATGCAGGAAATATAATAATGAAAAACCTGATGGATTTCGCATTAGGTACAGTTGCTTATTGGTTTATTGGTTTTGGAATTATGTTCGGAACGACAAGTTTATTTTTTGGAGGCTTTGATATCTTCTCAATGTCGACTGACGATTATACAACATTGATATTTCAAACAGTATTCTGTGCAACCTCAGCAACAATAGTATCAGGTGCTATGGCTGAACGTACAAAATTTTCATCATATTGTATTTACAGTATTATAATAAGCCTCGTTGTTTATCCTGTCTCGGGGCATTGGATTTGGGGCGGAGGGTTCCTTTCTGAAATGGGATTTCATGATTTTGCAGGTTCCACTGCAGTTCATATGGTTGGCGGTGTAGCAGCACTTGTCGGTGCAATTATACTTGGTCCGCGTATTGGAAAATATGCGAAGGATGGCAAACCACGGGCAATCCAGGGGCATAGTATGACACTCGCTGCACTTGGTGTATTTATATTATGGTTTGGTTGGTTCGGATTCAATGGTGGTTCAACAATAGCAATGACAGGTGGTGCTGCATATGATGTCGCAAGAATATTTTTTACCACTAATCTTTCTGCAGCAGTATCTACATGCGTAGCTTGCGGATTAACATGGATTAGATACAAAAAGCCTGATGTATCTATGAGCTTAAACGGTGCACTTGCAGGTTTAGTTGCAATCACAGCAGGATGTGATACTGTTACTCCGTTCGGCGCTGCAGTAATTGGGTTAATTGCCGGGGTTGTTATAGTATTCGGTATAGAGTTTATTGATAAGGTTTTAAAAATCGATGATCCGGTCGGTGCAATCGGTGTGCATGGCTTGAGCGGATTACTCGGTACACTTCTCGTCGGTATATTTGCTTATAATCCATTTGGTGATACTGCAGAAAAAGCCGGTCTCATTTATGGCGGTGGATTCAAGCTTCTGGGTGTACAGGCAATAGGTGCTATAACTGTAATGGCTTGGGTTGCTGTAACAATGACGATAATATTTTTAACCATAAAAATTATAATCGGACTACGCGTGAAACCGAATGAAGAGCTTGAAGGTCTTGATATTCATGAGCATGGTCTTGTATCAGCATATGATGGGTTTTTGATGGCTCCCGAATCGATTGGTATTACATCGGAAATAACAGGTGATACACCTATTGATGAAGCTATTCCCGTAGAATTGAAGAACGATAGAAATGTTATTTCAAGTGATGTTAAAATGACAATGCTGTCTATTATAACAAAACAGAGTAAATTTGAAGTATTAAAAGAAGCAATGATTGCTATTGGTGTCAGGGGTATGACAGTAACAAATGTACTCGGGTGTACGTTTAAGCATGATAAAGATAAGTATTATCGCGGTGTAAAAGTTGACGAGGACCTTATGCCAAAGGTTCAGATTGATATAGTGGTCAGTAAGATATCACCTCGTACAGTTATCGAAACAGCTAAGAAAGCTTTATATACCGGTCAACTTGGAGACGGGAAAATATTTATTTATGATGTTGAAAACGTTGTAAAAATCAGATCCGGTGAGGAAGGCTACGATGCATTGCAAGATGAAGAATAATAAGAAATAGAAGAAAAATCCCGACGGAATCAACCGTCGGGATTTATTTAGCTTAATAAATAATTTACTTTAATTCAGCAAAGTACTTAATTGTTCTTACCATCTGGCTTGTGTATGAGTTTTCGTTATCATACCATGAAACAACTTTAACAAGTGTTTTATCATCGCCAAGAGAAGTTACCTTTGTTTGTGTGGAATCAAACAACGAACCATATTTGATACCAATAACATCGGAAGAAACGATCTCATCTACGTTGTATCCGAAGGATGCAGAAGCAGCAGCTTTCATCGCGGCGTTTACATCAGCAACTGTAACAGCACCTGTGCAAACAGCGACAAGTTCTGTAACTGAGCCTGTAATTACAGGAACACGCTGAGCAGCACCGTCAAGTTTTCCTGCAAGCTCGGGAATAACAAGACCGATAGCTTTTGCAGCGCCTGTTGAGTTAGGAACGATGTTTGCGGCAGCAGCTCTTGCTCTTCTAAGATCGCCTTTTCTGTGAGGGCCGTCAAGAACCATCTGATCGCCTGTATAAGCATGGATAGTTGTCATAAAGCCCTTTTGAATAGGAGCTAATTTGTTAAGGGTATCTGCCATAGGAGCGAGGCAGTTTGTTGTGCAGGAAGCAGCTGAAATGATTGTATCAGCAGCAGTAAGTGTATTTTCGTTTACGCTGAAGACGATTGTGGGAAGATCATTTCCTGCAGGAGCGGAAACAACAACCTTTTTAGCGCCTGCATCTATGTGTGCCTGAGCTTTTGCTTTAGAAGTAAAGAAACCCGTACATTCGAGAACAACATCAACACCGAGTTCTTTCCAGGGGAGCTCAGCAGGATTTGCTTTTGCATAAATCTGAATTTCTTTTCCGTCAACTACGATCGAAGACTCTTTTGCAACTACTGTGTCGCCAAGAACATATCTACCTTGAGCGGAATCATACTTAAGAAGATGAGCGAGCATCTTCGCGTCTGTAAGATCGTTTATAGCTACAATTTCGTAACTCTGTGTGCCGAACATCTGTCTGAACGCAAGACGACCTATACGGCCAAAACCATTAATAGCAACTTTTACTGTCATATATAAGACCTCCATATTGTTTTTTCAACATCTAATTTTACATCAAAAGCTCATTAAAAACAAGCATATTTGCCAAAGTTTTCAGTTTGTTCACACTTTTAAAGGAAGCTATTTATGAGATGTATTCACGGATTCTGAGCTTTGCACCTGCATTTTCTGCGATAATTCTGCACTTCTCAAGATTCTCATCTGGGATCGTACCGTGGACCACAGACATAACGACATTTTCTACATGTTTTGAACAAAGAGCAGTAAATTCTATCATCTTTTCATATGCATTTTTATATGCTGGGTGGCAGATACTGTTGTAATCCTCTTTATTGGCATTGTTAAGACTGATAGATACAGTATCAATTATTCCTTCGAAAAGGGGAGTTACATCTGTGCGGTGAACAAGATTGGCATGTCCGTTCGTATTAATCCGTATATGAATATTCGATGCCGCCTTAACTTTTTTTGCGACTTCAACGAGGTCGTAAACACGCATTGTCGGTTCACCGTATCCGCAGAATATCAGTTCATCGTATTTATCGAGTTGATATTTCATGATATCATTGTAAATTTCATCAACTGTCGGTTCACGTTCGAGCCATAAGCTGTTGCTGCCATATGCTCCATCCCCATTATTTCGGATACAGAAATCGCAGTTGTTTGTACAGCGGTTTGTTATGTTGACATAAAGCGAGTTGTCGACAATGTAAGTTATAGTCAGCATTATAATCTCCATGCCCTGTTTCGGGCAAAAATAGTCATGAATAATACATGGAGATACGCGCCACTGTATCTTTGCATTGTATATTTTTCACGCTAAATTCCTTGTTTCTTATTCTATTCCGAAAAGTCTTTTTGCATTTTCGGTTGTTATTTTTTCAATATATTCAAAGCTTTGTCCACGTAGCTGAGCAAGCTCAATGATTGTATGCTTCATATGTCTGCTGTTATTTCTTTCGCCACGATGGGGAACAGGTGCAAGATACGGGCAGTCTGTTTCGACAAGTAGCCTATCATCAGGTATATTTGGTACAACAGAACGCAAATTTGTTGCATTCTTGAAGGTTATAATCCCGTTGAAGGATATATACCATCCTTTGTTCAACAGTATTTTCGCTGTCTCTGTGCTTCCCGAAAAGCTGTGAAAAACTCCGATAACATTGGGAAATTTCTCAGTCATAGCAACACATTCACCATGAGCTTCACGATCATGAATTATTACAGGCAGTTTTAATTCTTCAGCAAGAATCATCTGATCCTCAAATAAACGTCGTTGAATGTCTCTCGGTGAAAAGTCATAATGAAAATCCAATCCGATTTCACCGATTGCAACAACCTTTTCATTCTTTGCAAAAGCTTTCAGCTTGCCAATATAGCTTTCTTTGACTTCACTTGTTTCATGCGGGTGAACTCCGATCGCAGAATAAAGCTTGCTGTACTGCTCGGAAAGTGCTATTATTTGTTCGCAGCTTTTAATATCAGTAGCAGCATTTATAATTCCTTCTATTTTGATATTTGATTGAAGCACCGACAGCAGCTCGTGTCTGTCGGTGTCAAATTTTTTATCGTCGTAGTGTGCATGAGAGTCAAACATTATCGTACAGTAGCTCCGTTTGGTACGCTGTCATCAATGAAAACGACCTTGACATCATCCTCGCCTGAAGTGAGTATCATGCCATTGCTCTCAACTCCTCTGAGTTTCGCAGGTTTCAGGTTTGCAACAAGAATTATTTTCTTCCCGATAAGCTGTTCGGGTTTATAATACTTCGCAATACCCGAAACAACCTGTCTTTTTTCTGTTCCAATATCAACAATCAGCTTCAACAATTTATCTGACTTCGGTACTGGCTCACATTCTAAAACCTGAGCAACCTTTAAACTTACTTTAGCAAAGTCATTGATATCAATAGGTTCAGCAACTTTTTCCTCTTTAACCTCAGCTTTAGGCTCTTCCTTCTTCGGATATTTTGAAGAAAGGAATTTATTAATTTCCTCGAGTTTCTTCTTTTCATCGATTCTGGCAAACAAAATTTCAGTATTATTTATTGTATTTCCGATACAACTGAAGTTAAGCTGTGCTTTTTCGAGACTGTCGATTTCAAAGCCAAATATCTTACTGATTTTTTCGCTTGTATCAGGAATAAACGGTGTTAGAAGTATTGTTCCGATCTTGATATTCTCTACAAGGCAGGAGAGGACAGTTCCGAGCTTTTGTCTGTCATCCTCGTTCTTTGCAAGTACCCAGGGCGTTGTATCATCGATATATTTATTGCAATGTCTGAATATCTGCATGATGCTCTCAAGTGAATCAGCGAGCTTGTAATCATCAAGCAAGGCAGTCGCACGCCGAGCTGCATATGCAACATTCGCATTTAATTCTTCGTCTATTGCTGAAAGCTCATCTATTTTAGGTATCACACCGTTGAAATTCTGTTTAATCATCGCAGCAGTTCTGCTGACCAGGTTACCAAGTGTGTTTGCAAGGTCTGTATTTGTTCTGCCGATTACGCTTTCGAAGGTTATGTTGCCATCGTTTCCATATGATAACTCGCTGAGAAGATAATAACGAATCGGATCAAGACCGAAAATATCGACTAAATCATCGCCGTACATTACATTACCCTTGGATTTGCTCATCTTAACGTTACCCGAGAGCAGCCATGGATGACCTAAAACTGTTTTGGGAAGAGGTTCACCGAGAGCAAGAAGTATTATTGGCCAATAAATTGTATGGAATCTGATTATATCCTTACCGATAACATGAAGATCACAAGACCAGTATTTTTTGTAGCTGTCTGAAGGATTGTCTATATCATACCCGATACCTGTAATATAGTTCGAAAGAGCGTCAATCCAGACATAGATAACATGTTTATCATCAAATTCAACCGGAATACCCCAGTTGAAGGATGTTCTTGAAACACAAAGGTCATTAAGTCCGGGTTTGAGAAAGTTGTTTATCATCTCATTTTTTCTCGAAACCGGCAATATGAAATCAATGTTTTCCTCAATATGTCTCATCAGCTTATCCTGATATTTGGACAGCTTCAAGAAATATGCTTCTTCGCTTGCTTTTACAACAGGTGCTCCACAATCGGGACAGCATCCGTCTACAAGTTGGGATTCAGTCCAAAAGGATTCGCAAGGAGTACAATACATACCTTCATAACTGCTTTTATAAATATCACCTTGCTCGTATAAACGTTTGAAAATACTCTGAACACACTTTATATGGTCTTCATCGGTCGTCCGTATGAATTTATCATAACTGATCTTGAATTTATCCCAGATACCCTTGATTTCACCTGCTATATTATCAACATACTGTTGCGGAGTAATACCTGCTTTTTCAGCTTCTGCTTGTATTTTTTGACCGTGTTCATCAGTGCCGGTGAGGTAAAAAACATCATAACCGGCAAGTCTTTTGTATCTTGCAATGCAGTCAGCCATAATTGGATCATATATATTACCGATGTGCGGTTTTTTTGATGAGTAAACAATTGCTGTCGTTATATAAAATTTTTCTTTCATTTTGAGCTGTCTTCCTTTATATCACTTTTATTATTTTTCTTTTTTATGAATGGCAGTTTAAACATTCGCTTTTTTTTAATTTCATCGGGAACTCTGAAATGGTTATCGACTACCTCGTATTTTTCATAATAATCGGTTTCGTTTGCAGGTAACCCTTTTTCGGCTAATTTATCATTTATCGTAATTCTTATGAGGCTGTATATAACTGTGAAAAGCGGGACACCAAATACCAGACCGGCGAAGCCGAATAACGCGCCGCTGATGATGATCGAAAACATAACCCAGAACGGAGCTAATCCGATACTGCCGCCGATTATACGAGGGCTTATGATGTTGCTGTCTATCTGTTGAAGGATTATAATAAATATACCGAACCACAAAGCTTGTACCGGATTAACGAGAAGTACGATAAAAATACACAGTACACTGCCTATTATCGGCCCGAAGAATGGTATAATATTCGTTATTGCAATAATGAATGCCATAATAAGCGGATATGGAACGCCCATAAATGATGCTACAATAAAGGTTATTGTACCTGTAATTAATGATACATAAATTTGTCCGGAGATGAATTTATTGAAGCAATCATTTGTGAATGAGCTTATTCCAAGAAGTCTTTCGGCAGTGGATTTATGTGCGAATGCAAAAAGCATTTTTCTCGATTGAGACAGCATTTTTTCCTTTGCTGCCAGAAGATATATCGAAGCAACAATCGCAATCAATATGTTTGATACACTTGTTGTTATTGATAAAACTGTAGGAATAATGTTTTTTATTATATCACCGGAATTTTTTATCAATTCTTCAAGATAATCGGCTGCAGAATTAAACGGTTCCTTTAGCCAGGGATTTTCTTTAGCAAGATCGAGAAAATAATTGTTAATGTTATCAATATAATTCGTAGAATTTGATATTAGAGTTGTTATACTGCTTTGAAGCTGAGGAATAATATTTATTATCAACATAGTTATAAAAATTATTGATATACTGTATGTCAGTAACAGAGAAATTCCTCTGCGTAGTTTTTTTAAAGAGAGATGTTTTAGGAGTTTTGTTTCAAACATCATTATTATGGGGTTTAGCATATAAGCTATAGCAAAACCGCCAATGAAAGGTGACAGTATTCCGATAAACCATCCCACAGTAGAGCTAACAGCATTGAAATTGCTTATTATTAAAATAGAAGAACTGGATGCAAGTATTACCAAAAAGCAGTATATTGCTATTGTTGTATACCTTTTATCCCATTGGATTTTCATACTGCACCTCTTTATGTTTAATTATCCTGTTTCGAAGCTGCTTGAAAAAGTCTGACAGCAAAGCAGCACATTCATCCTTCATAACTCCGCCCACAACCTCAAGTTTATGATTATAACCTAATTCGTTGAGATTGATGACAGAGCCAAGTGAACCTGCCTTATTATCATAAGCACCGAATATAACCCGTCTGAACCGTGTATTGATTGCAGCCCCGGTGCACATGGGGCAGGGTTCAAGGGTTACATACAGATCACAATCTGACAACCGCCATCTACCGAGCTTTTTGCAGGCTCTGTTTATTGCAACTATCTCTGCATGAAGCAAAGAGTTTTTATCCAGCTCACGCATATTTCTGCCGCCGGAGATGATCTCAGTGCCTTTGACAATAACAGCACCGACAGGAACCTCGCCGACTCTTGATGCTCGTTTTGCCGCTGTGATAGCTTTTTTCATAAAATATAAATCATCTTTATTTTGCATATCAACTTATATTGTTATAATATGTGATACTTACCATCGTCATCACTTGATTTAAAATCATAAAAGCTATCGCAATATAAAATGTTGGGGTTGTAAGTATTTTCTTAATAACATGCTTTGTTTCATAAGGTTCAATTTCATCGGACTCCTTCAATGTAAAGAAAGCTTTTTTACCAGAGAAAACATAATACATCAAACAACCGAATGTAATTGCAATACAAATATAAATAGGAATTTCAGACCACCAGTATTGAACACTTCCCATAGGAAATTTATCATATATATATGCAGTAAATAAAGAGTATGCATTATTTATAAAATGAATCAGCATTGTCAGCCAAATATTACAACCTGAATTTACATAAACTACACCGAGAAGCATACCGAATATTGCAGCAAATACAGCTTGAGTGGGGTTTTGATGCATCATTCCGAACATTATACCTGATATTATTATTGCAGCAGATCTGTTCATAGGTAGCAGGTGTTTTAGTAGCATTCCCCTGAATAACCATTCTTCGAAAATAGCTGGTATAAGAGCTATTTGAATTACTGTAAGAATAATTGCTAAAGGAGATCTGAAATATTCATTTGTAGATTCCATAGTTGGAAGAATACTTGTTATCGGAGCTAATATTATACTGGAAAGAAAGCCTACGCCAAGTACGAAAAAGGCAGTCATAAAAGGTCTTTTCGGTACTTTGGGTTTTGACATAAAAGGAGAAAAAATATTTTTTTGAAAAAGAACAGCAGCAATTATTATTGGAAAAGAAATTATTATAAAAGTTAATATATCTGAAATAATAAGTCTTTCTTCAAAGGTGAATTGTTGTAAATTTAGAAAATTTGTGAGATTGGTTTGCAAAAAAAAGCTTATTACAAAAAAAACAATCATCGGAACGAAGAAAAGAGTAGAAACATACTTGAACTTTTCGTCTCTTTTCCATTCTTCAAAGATTTTCTTAAAATTAAAACTGTATTCAGGAGTTTTGGGTTGAAAGCTGTCCTGTGTCTTTTCTGCAGTTAAGATAGTTTCATCTGATATTGTTGCCTGTTCAATACTGATTGATTCATTTGGTACAGAGTTAAGCATAGAGTTTTGCTCAGGCTCAGGGTCAGGTGATACAGTTTCATTTGATAAATCGTTGTTCATTGACTTACTCCTTTTATGAAATATCAACCCAAAACTGAGTTGATACTTTTCAATATTAAAAATAGTATATCACCGGAAGGTATAAAAATCAATAGTAAACGATTGTTTTTAACAAAAAAAGGCTGTAAAGATAAAATCTTCACAGCGCATAATTATATTAAGATCAGTCAATATATAACCTTCGAAAAATTCGAAGTATTTCTAACCTTTAATCATCTTATCGATTTCGGCAGCAAAGTCTTCGCACTTCTTCTCGATGCCCTCACCTTTTTCGTATTTAACGAAAGAGTTGGTTGATATTGATGTGTTGAGTGCTTTTGCTGTTGCTTCAACATACTTTGCAATGTTCATTGCTTCGTCTTTTACATATATCTGCTCAAGCAAGCAGTTTGTATCGTAGTATTTGTTGATTTTGCCGATAACCATTTTTTCGACGATTGCATCCGGTTTATTGGCATTCTTCTCATCGTTTTTAATTTGGGATATTAGAATCTGTTTCTCATTCTCAATAATTTCTGCGGGAACGTTTGATTTATCAAGATAAAGAGGATTCATAGCAGTTACCTGTAAACAGATATTTTTTGCGAATTCTGCAAATTCATCGCTCTGTGCTGCTTTATTGTCGACATCAAACTTAACGATAACACCAACATTGCCTTTACCGTGGATGTACGTGCCTGTAACACCATTAACTAAAGCAAAACGTCTGATTGACATGTTTTCACCGATTGTAAAAATCTTATTCTTCAACTCTGCTTCAACCGTGTTTTCAGTATCGTTGTAAGGAAGTGAAAGAAGTGCATCAACATCAGCCGGTTTGTTTATTGAAATTGTATTTAGAATTCCTTTTACAAACTCCTGAAAAGTTGCATTCTTTGCAACGAAGTCAGTTTCAGCATTTACTTCAACCATTACGGTTGTCATACCGTCATCACTTTTTAATATATCAACTATGCCTTCAGCAGCAATTCTGTCCACTTTCTTTGCAGCAACAGCAAGTCCTTTTTCTCTGAGATATTTAACAGCTTCTTCAAAATCACCGTTGCATTCTGTAAGCGCTTTTTTACACTCCATCATGCCGCAGCCTGTTTTAACTCTTAAGTTTTGTACATCTTTTGCGGAAATAGCCATCAATTTCTTGATTTGTTTATCTTCAAATACAGATAAACAAATATCCTTTCTCCCCAAAGAGTTATTTATATATTCCGGAGATTTCTGGGGCAATATCCGGAAAAGTTATATTATATATTATTTATCAGAGCTTTCGCTTTCTTCTTCTGAATCAGCTTCTTCTTTTTCAGCGACTGCGGCAGCTTCAGCAGCTGCATCTGTCATTTGAACACCCTGCTTAGCTTCAAGAACTGCATCAGCCAAAACAGAGCAGATAAGCTTAATTGCACGGATAGCGTCATCATTGCCGGGGATAATGTAATCAATTTCATCAGGATCGCAGTTTGTATCAACAATAGCTATGATCGGAATACCAAGCTTTTTTGCTTCTTCAACTGCATTTCTTTCCTTCTTAGGATCAATTATGAAAACAGCAGAGGGAAGACCGTTCATATCCTTGATACCGCCAAGGTTCTTTTCAAGGTCACTGATTTCTTTTTTGAGCATTGCAACTTCTTTTTTTGGAAGAAGGTTGAAAGTATCATCCTGTTCCATTAGGCGAAGATTCTTTAATTTTGAAATGCTCTTTTTAATTGTCTTGTAGTTTGTCATCATGCCGCCAAGCCAGCGAACATTAACATAAAACATTTCACAACGCAGTGCTTCATCCTTAACAGCGTCCTGAGCCTGTTTTTTTGTGCCGACAAATAGGATCTTGCCACCGTCCTGAACGGTATTGCGGACGAACATATAAGATTCTTCAACCTTTTTAAGAGTTTTCTGAAGATCAATAATGTAAATACCGCTTCTTTCTGTGAAAATGTACTCTGCCATTTTTGGGTTCCATTTTCTGGTCGGGTGACCAAAATGAACACCTGCTTCAAGCAATTGCTTCATTGAAATAACTGACATATTTTCCTCCTTGGGTTAAAACCCCATCGCTTCTTTTTTATAACAACTCACAACAAATACATTATTTGTTGCACCCTTATGTTACAAAGCGATGTTTGTATTATTTTTGCCTTGTTGTCATACCAAAGCAAGATATTATATCACATCTTTTTTTATGATGCAATAGTAATTTTCATATTTTTTAGGTTTAGATTGTTATTTTCTTATATTTTTCTATCTTATTTTTAACATCGAGTGCCGATTTTCCTTTAGCAAGAATATATATTTTTACTTTTGGTTCAGTACCGCTTGGCCTGATTGCAATTTCTGTTGAATCCTCAAGCTCGTATACAAGCATATTGGAAACAGGCAGCGATTCTTTTGTAATGTTACCTGTGATAAGGTCAAGTAGTTCTCCTGTGTTGTAATCACGAATACGTAAAACGCTTGTTTCAAAAATTTCTGAACGAGGTTTTGAACGCAAATTTTCCATACGTCCGTTCATCTCAGCCATAGGATTTAACCCTGCTATCATATTATTTAAAGTGTATTCATCATAATAGCCATACTTATTATAAATGTCCTGCAGAGCTTCATAAACTGACTTACCTTTACTGCGATAATATGCTGCAAGTTCAACAAACAGCAAGGATGCACCAATACCGTCTTTATCGCGGATATATGGACCGGGCAGATATCCGCAGCTTTCCTCATAACCGAATATGAATGTATTAGATCCACTTTCGAGAACCTCATTGATTTTTTCACCGATATATTTAAATCCTGTGAGAACAATAAATGATGTAACACCGTTTTCTATGCATATAGCATCGAAAAGTCTGCTTGAAACTACTGAGCGGACAGCACAGGCATTTTCAGGTAGAATACCCTTTTCTTTTCTTGCTGTAATAATATATTCTGCAAGCAATATCCCAACCTGGTTACCACTTAGTGCAGAATAAAGGCCATCACTATCTTTTATAATTATCCCAATTCGATCGGCATCCGGGTCAGTCGCTATCATAAGATCGCAGTCACACTCACTATTGAGTGCCATATTTATGGCGAGAGCAAAACCTTCCTTGTTTTCGGGATTAGGACTTTTTACAGTAGGAAAATTTCCATCAGGTTCTTTTTGCTCAGGTACAATCCGCAAATTATTCAACCCTGCTCTTTTCAATGTTTCGGGAACAAGATATCCTCCGGCACCGTGAAAAGGGGTGTAGATTATATTAAGACTATCTGCATACTTTTCGATAAGCTCGGGGTTGATCCTGCAATCAAGCACAGCCTGCATGAAAGGCTCATCAATTTCTTTTCCTATTATATTAATAATACCTGCATTGACAGCTTCATTAAAATCGATATAAAAAACATCATAAAAGATATCAGACTTTTCAACAGCAGCAGATACTGTTTCTGCGTGTTCGACTGACAGTTGTGCACCATCAGACCAGAAAACTTTGTAACCGTTATATTCTTTTGGATTGTGTGATGCTGTTATATTGATACCTGCTATCGCTTTGAGGTATAAAACAGCAAAAGACAGCTCAGGGGTTGGTCTGAGAGATTCAAAAAGATAGACTTTAATTTTGTTGGCAGCAAGCACACAGGCAGCAGTTTTTGCAAACAACTCAGAGTTGTTTCTGCTGTCATATGCGATAACTACACCTTTATCAGCTGCTTCTTCGCTGAGTATGAGTGAAGCAAGTCCCTGAGTTGTGTGTGCAACGGTATACTTGTTCATTCTGCTGATTCCGGCACCCATAAAGCTACGCAGCCCGGCAGTACCGAATTGCATCGGACTATTGAATCCGAGCGCAATTTCATGTGGCTTGTCTTTCATAGCCAACAACTCAGCACGGGTGGCATCATCAATTTTATCGGAATTAAGCCATTTTTCGAATACTGTATTCATATATAATTCCATCCTTTTGAATAAATAGATCCATAAGTTCTTTTCATTATTTAATTATTATTACAATCAATTGCTTTTTGTAGTGCTTTAGAAAACTGATCCGGACAGGAAGTATTTTTGAAACTACAACGGATGCCTTGCAGTAGTGGAATAATTTCATCGGGTGTTCTTCCTTCAGCTAATGCTGCGATCCCTTTTGAGTTTCCATTGCACCCACCGAGAAAAAAAGTTTTTCTGATCTTATTATTTTCATCTATCTCGAAAGAAACCTGCTTTGTGCAAGTACCTTCCATATTAAATTTATATTGCATATAACCCTCGAAAATTATGAATTCATATTTTTAACAACATTATAACACATACTGAGATAAAAATAAAGTAGAGAAGTAAAAAGAAATTTCATGGTAATAACTATTATTTTTATCATATTTAACTATATTAAACTAATAAATGAATTACCTAAGCAATTTGAAAAGTGTCTATACTCTTTGGTCTTTTCAAATTAATAAAATCACAATTCATTTGTTAGTTTAATATAAATCCGTTGAAATAATATAGTATGTATGATAAGATGAGACATCAATATTATTAACAATGTTTTGGCGGGGATTCTTTGGAATTCGATGAAATTTAGCGTAAACTACGAAAACTCAAGCAGCTGGAGATAAAACTTAGGTTCGGTGAACAAATACCCCCTTACACTCGCCTAATATGGGACAGTTTTTTTGAACTCCGTGAAACGAACAAAAGTATAGCAAGGTATACACTATCTGAGCTGTCTGAATTAAATCATGAAGAATACAAGAAGATTGTTGATGAATATCTATTTTTTGTCTATAACCAAATATATAATGAAACATTTTCACAAAATATAATAAATTATAATCCATGCGTCTTGATTTAAATGAATTTGCCATATGACGCTACAGAGAGGGATATCAAACGAAGATTCCATGAGCTTGAAAAACAATATCACCCTGATCTGGGCGGTAATGCCAACAAATTTATTGAATTGTTGAATACATATAAAAAGCTGATAAAAAAATAATATATAATACAGTGTATAATACGTCGTACTTGAAGTTCACAAATTGTTTACAATATTAATTGAGTAATTTGCAGAAAGCTATTGCAATTTGGGCGAAAAAGCTGTATACTTACCAAGCTTGATATGCAATGAAGTAAGAGATTGCTGCACGCAATTGCCATTGTGGAAGCTGTCGTAACTGATGGCGGCAGGTAACTTTTACAGAGTATGTCCGAAAATCGGGCGAAGCGGTCAGCGTTTTTTAAATGTTGAATAAGAAACGCCCGGACGCGTGTTAAGACCGCAGCCGTCAAAATTTATAAGGAGGCTAACAAGATGGCAACAAAAGAAAGAATCCGTATCAGACTTAAATCTTATGATCACACTCTGATTGATCAGGCGTCGGAAAAGATTGTTGAAACAGCAAAACGCTGTGGTGCTTCGGTCTCGGGACCTATCCCGCTACCGACCAGAAAAGAGATAATCACAATCCTTCGCGCAGTTCATAAGTATAAGGATTCACGTGAGCAGTTTGAGCTTCGTACCCATAAACGTTTGATTGACATAATCAAACCCACGAAGAAAGCTGTTGATGCACTTACCGGACTTGAGTTACCGGCAGGCGTTGATATTGAGATTAAACTCTAATACTATTTCTTGCTTGCGAGAATTAGTTTTCACCCTTTCGTTGAGAGAGGTCAAGTTGGCAAGATCAACCAATAACCAAACAAAGGAGTAAAAAATGAAAAAAGGAATCATCGGTCGTAAAGTCGGAATGACTCAGATTTTCGACCAAAACGGAAACGTTATACCGGTTACAGTAATTAGTGCCGGTCCATGTGTAATAACACAAAAGAAAACTGTCGAAAAAGACGGATACAACTCAGTACAGCTCGGATTTTCTGATATTCAGGAAAGAAAGCTAACAAAGCCTGCTAAAGGTAAGTTTCTTAAGGTAGGAGTTTCGTTCAAGAAATATCTTGCAGAATTCAAACTTGATGATGCTGACAAAATGAATGTTGGCGATGTTATAACAGCTGATGTGTTCACTGCAGGTGAAAAGGTTGATATCAGCGGAACAACCAAAGGTCGTGGGTTTTCCGGCGTTATAAAAAGATGGGGACAGCACAGACTCAGAATGACTCACGGTACAGGTCCTGTTCACCGTCAGGTCGGTTCTATGGGTGCGAACAGCTCTCCATCAAGAGTTTTTAAAAATAAAAAAATGGCGGGACAATATGGTAACGAAAAAGTTACTATGCAAAATCTGACAGTTGTAAAAATTGATTCTGACAAGAATCTTATCGCTGTCAAGGGAGCGGTTCCGGGTTCACGTGGCGGCATAGTATTTATCCGCAACACAGTGAAATAATCGGAAGGGAGGATACTAAAGTGCCAAAGTTAAATATACATGATATGCAAGGCAAGGTATGCGGCGAAATAGAGCTTTCCGATAATATATTCGGAGCAAAAGTAAATAAGGAAGTGCTTCACTCCGTTGTCAGAGCATATTTATTAAATCAAAGACAGGGTACACAATCTACCCTTACAAGAGCTGAGGTTTCCGGCGGTGGTAAAAAACCATGGCGTCAGAAAGGAACCGGCAGAGCAAGACAAGGTTCAATACGTTCGCCGCAATGGACACACGGTGGTATAACATTTGGACCCAAACCCCGCACATATAGAGTTAGTATCAATAAAAAAGTTAAGAGAATTGCGATGAAGAGTGCGCTTTCTTCGAAGGTTCTTGCCAATGAGTTGATTATCTTAGATAATATCACAATGGACGAATACAAGACCAAGAATGTAATCGCAATGCTTAAAGCTCTCGGAGCTGAAAAAAAATCACTTATTGTATCTGCTGAGCCTAACAACTTCATTTACAGATCGGCCAGCAATATACCGGGTGTTGAAACAGCAACAGTAAACACAATCAATGTCTACAATATATTAAAGTACGACAATATGATAGTTACAAAAGCGGCTGTTGAAAAAATAGAGGAGGTATATGCATAATGCGTAATGCTTACGATATTATTATAAAGCCGGTTATCAGTGAAAAGGCAATGGATGGAATGCAACAGAAGAAATATACATTCAGAGTTGCATCCAATTCAAATAAAATTGAAATAAAAAAAGCGGTAGAAGAAATTTTCGGTGTCACAGTCGAAAAGGTAACAACCGTTAGCATGAAAAGCAAACCTAAAAGGGTTGGATATCATGAAGGAACAACAAGCGAATGGAAGAAAGCAATAGTTAAGCTTACCCCCGGTTCTAAAACAATTGAATTCTTCGATAGCTTGATGTAATCGAAAGGAGCGACACTAATGGCAACGAAAAGCTTTAGACCGACTACGCCCTCAAGGCGTCATATGACTGTTGCTTCTTTTGAAGAGATAACGAAGAAGATCCCTGAAAAAAGTCTTGTTCATATTCTTAAAAAGAATGCAGGTCGTAACAATACCGGTAAAATAACCGTTCGTCATCAAGGCGGCGGCAATAAACAGAAGTATAGAATCATTGATTTTAGACGTAACAGTGATATACCGAACACAGTAATAGCTATAGAATACGATCCCAATAGAACTGCTTATATCGCACTTCTTCAAAATGAAGCAGGTGTAAAGAACTATATAATTGCTCCTGTTGGTTTAAAGGTCGGCGATGTTATTTATTCCGGTGCATCTGCAGATATCAAACCTGGCAATACACTTCCGATATCAGCAATTCCGGTCGGTACAATCATAAACAACATCGAGCTTTATCCTGGCAGAGGTTCTCAGCTTGTCCGTTCGGCAGGCGCAGCAGCTCAGCTTATGGCTAAAGAAAATGGCATGGCTCAGGTAAGACTTCCCTCGGGCGAAGTAAGATTTATCCGTCTTGACTGCGTTGCAACAATAGGTCAAGTCGGTAATCTTGAGCATGAAAACATAAAACTCGGTAAAGCAGGTAAATCTCGTCATCTCGGTATAAGACCTTCAGTGAGAGGTTCTGCAATGAACCCTGTAGACCATCCACACGGTGGTGGCGAAGGTAAATCTCCAATTGGCAGACCTACACCGGTTACACCTTGGGGTAAACCGACAATGGGTTATAAGACTCGTAATAAGAAAGCGCGTACAAATAAATTTATTGTTAAGCGCAAGAATGATAAGTAGGGGATTGAAAGGAGGACAATAACTAATGAGCAGAAGCGTAAAAAAAGGACCATTCGTTGAGCCTAAGCTCTATAAACGCATTACTGATATGAATAAAAAAGGTGAAAAGCGTGTTATAAAGACATGGTCGAGATCTTCCACGATATTCCCGGAATTCGTAGGTCATACGATAGCGGTTCATGATGGTAGAAAACATGTACCGGTGTATGTGGTTGAGGATATGGTTGGACATAAGTTTGGTGAATTCGCTCCAACGCGAACATTCAGAGGTCATTCCGGTTCAAAAACTACAAACACGAAATAGCGCGTAGACTGAAAGGAGGAAAATTTAAATGGAATCAAGAGCTTATTTAAAACAAGTCAGAATTTCACCTCGTAAGGTCAAAATCGTGCTTGATTTGATAAGAGGCAAAGATGCAGCATTAGCTGCGGGAATATTAAAGAATACAAATAAAATAGCTTGTGAGAGTTTAAGTAAACTACTCAAATCTGCTGTAGCGAATGCAGAACATAATTTCCAGATGAATACCGACAAACTTTATGTATCTGAGTGCTTTGTAACACCTGGCATGTTAAAGAATCAGAAACGTATGATGCCGAGAGCAAAGGGTAGTGCAGATACAATAATAAAACGCACCTCTCATGTCACCATTGCGTTAAAGGAAAGAGAATAAAGGAGGCTAACGAATAGTATGGGTCAAAAAGTAAACCCCCACGGACTGAGAGTGGGCGTAATCAAAGATTGGGATTCCCGTTGGTTCGTTAAGGACGAAGTTTTCGGTGATACTCTCGTTGCCGACTATAAGCTCAGAACTTATCTTAGAGAAAAGTTAAAGCAGGCAGGAGTTCCAAAGATAGAAATTGAACGCGACAATTCGCGTATCAAGGTTATCATTCATTGTGCTAAACCCGGTATAATAATCGGCAGAGGCGGCGCAAATATTGATAAACTTAAAGAAGAAATCGAAGCATTTACAGGCACATCAGCAAGTGTAAGTGTTATAGAAATTAAACAGCCGGATTTATCATCGCAGCTTGTTGCAGAAAATATCGCTGCTCAGCTTGTAAAGCGTATATCCTTTAGACGTGCTATGAAGCAATCAATTGGAAGAACGATGAAACTTGGCGCAAAGGGTATTAAAATAATGGTTGCAGGCCGTCTCGGCGGTGCTGAAATCGCAAGAAGCGAGCATTATCACGAAGGAACTATTCCGCTTCAGACTTTGAGAGCAGATATTGACTATGGTTTTGCAGAAGCAAATACAACATATGGCAAGATCGGTATCAAAGTTTGGATTTACAAAGGTGAAGTTCTTAATGATACAAAGCGTGCCTTCGTAGAAGGAGGTAAAAAATAATGTTAATGCCAAAAAGAGAAAAGTACAGACGTGTACACAGAGGTCGTTTAAAAGGCAAAGCATCACGCGGGATCAAAATTGCATATGGATCATTCGGTCTCATTGCTTTAGAGCCTTCGTGGATCACAAGCAATCAGATTGAAGCGGCACGTGTTGCTATGACACGTTATATAAAAAGAGGCGGTCAGGTTTGGATTGATATTTTCCCGGATAAACCTATCACTGAAAAACCTGCGGAAACACGAATGGGTTCCGGTAAAGGAAGCCCTGAGTATTGGGTAGCGGTTGTAAAACCGGGTAGAGTTTTATTTGAGATGGATGGTATTCCCGAAGAATCTGCAAGAGAAGCTATGCGTCTGGCTGCACATAAGTTACCTATAAAATGTAGGTTTGCTACAAAAGCAGAGCTTGAACAGGAGGGTTAATATGGCTAACTTGAAAGAAAAAAATAAAGAACTTAGACAAAAGACTCCTGCTGAGCTTACAAATGACCTTGAAAGCTTAAAGAAGGAACTTTTCAGACTTCGTTTCCAACACTCCATCAAACAGCTCGACAATCCTATTACTATCGTCGAGACCAAGAAGAACATCGCAAGAGTTCTGACTGTCCTTCGTGAGAAGGAAATTCAGAACAAAGCTCAGTGATGTGAAAGGAAAATACTATGAACAGCGAAAATAGAACTCTGAGAAAAACAAGAACAGGTCTTGTTGTCAGCAACAAAATGGACAAAACCATAGTCGTAGCTATCCAAGACAGCATTACACATCCTTTATATAAGAAAATTATAAAGCGCACAGTTAAATTTAAGGCGCATGACGAGAATAATGAATGTGAAATTGGCGATAAAGTAGTAATAATGGAAACTCGTCCATTGTCAAAAGATAAAAACTGGAGACTTGTAGAAATTATCAAAAAGGCTAAATAAGCCGCTGAAAAGGAGGATTCACAATGATACAGCAACAATCATTTATGAAGGTCGCCGATAATACCGGCGCAAAAGAGCTGATGTGCATTCGCGTTTTAGGCGGTACGGGCAGAAGATATGCTAATATCGGTGATGTAGTTGTAGCATCGGTTAAGAAAGCAACACCCGGTGGTGTTGTTAAGAAAGGCGAAGTCGTTAAAGCAGTAATTGTCAGAACAGTTAGCGGAATTCGCAGAACCGATGGTTCATACATTAAATTCGACGAGAATGCTGCAGTTTTAATTAAAGATGATAAAAACCCGAGAGGCACCCGTATATTTGGGCCTGTCGCAAGAGAGCTCCGCGAAAAGGATTATATGAAGATATTATCCCTTGCTCCCGAAGTTCTTTGATGGAGGATAGATAATGAATAAAAAACTGCATATAAAAACCGGTGATACTGTTATAGTAGTATCAGGTGGTGCAAAATTCATAGAGAAAAAAGAAAAAGTCGAAAAAGAAATTAAAAATGAAGTTAAAGATAATAAAAAGAGCAGAGCTATAGGTAAAGTTATCGCAACTTCTCCTGAAGAAGGTAAGGTAATCATTGAAGGTATAAACATAGTTCACAAGCATGTTAAACCCAGAAAACAGGGCGATCCCGGTGGAATAATAGATACCGAAGGTGCTATGTATGCATGCAAGGTTATGCTTTATTGCCCAAAGTGTGATACCGGACGAAGAACAAAAACTGTTGTCAATGAATCCGGTCAAAAAGTCCGCAAATGTGTTAAATGCGGCGAGATTTTGTAAAGGTGAGGGTGAATAATAATGTCAAGACTTGCAGAAATGTATAAAAAAGATATTGCTCCCGCACTGATGAGCAAATTCAACTACAAGAGCCCGATGCAGATACCAAAGCTTGAAAAAGTTGTTATCAATATTGGTTCCGGCGCAGCAAAAGACGACTCAAAAATCATTGATTCGATAATCGCTGATATCTCTGCAATAACCGGTCAGAAGCCAGTTGCAACCATAGCAAAGAAATCAGTTTCAAACTTCAAGCTTCGTGAAGGCTCAAAGATCGGTGTAAAGGTTACATTACGCGGCGAAAGAATGTATGAATTCGTTGATAGGCTCTTCAATGTTTCTTTAGCAAGAGTCAGAGACTTTAAAGGTATAAATCCTAACTCTTTTGATGGTCGCGGTAATTATAACATGGGACTTAAAGAGCAACTTATTTTTTCTGAAATCGAATACGAAAAAGTTGACAAAATAAGAGGCATGGATATTTCGTTTACTACGACCGCCGTCAATGATGAAGAAGCAAGAGAGCTTTTAAAATTGATGGGTGCGCCGTTCGCCAAAGAATAAGGAGGATTGAAAAATGGCAAAAAAAGCTATGGTGCTGAAACAGCAATGCAAGCAGAAATTCTCTACTCGCGAGTACAACAGATGCAAAATTTGCGGTCGCCCTCATGCGTACCTTCGCAAATTCGGAGTTTGCCGTATTTGCTTCAGAAATTTGGCTTATAGCGGACAAATACCGGGTGTTAAGAAAGCAAGCTGGTAATTGCTTGATAGAAGGAGGACAGAATTATGCAAATAACCGATGTTGTAGCAGATATGCTTACGCGTATCAGAAATGCTAATTCGGCAAAACATGAAACGGTAGATATACCGGCTTCCAATTTGAAAAAATCAATAGCTGATATTCTTTTGAATGAAGGCTATGTAAAATCATATACGATTGTTGAAGACGGCAAACAAAATATAATCAGAGTTACCCTTAAATACGGTGTTGGTAAAACCCGTGTCATAAGCGGTCTCCGCAGAGTTTCAAAACCCGGTCTCAGAATATACGCAGGTTGTTCTGAAATTCCCAAAGTAAGAAACGGTCTCGGTATCGCTATTGTTTCAACCCCCAAGGGTATTATGACAGACAGAAAAGCAAGAACAGAAAACATAGGCGGCGAAGTACTCGCATTCGTATGGTAAGGAGGATTGTAAAATGTCAAGAATAGGCAGAGCGCCAATACAGATTCCGACAGGAATAACTGTTACTATAGGCGAAAACAATCATCTTACTGTTAAAGGACCGAATGGTTCGTTAAGTCAGCAGCTTCATAGTAATATGCTGCTCAAACTTGAAAACAATGTTTTGACTGTTTCTCGTCCTAATGATGAAAAAGTAAATAAATCTTTACATGGTTTGACTCGCTCTCTGGCAGCAAACATGGTAAAAGGCGTTACAGAAGGTTTTAAGAAAGAACTCGAAATTAATGGTGTTGGTTATAAAGCGCAGAAGCAGAGCAAACAGCTCATTCTGAACCTTGGTTATTCACACAACATTATATTTGATGAGCCAACAGGCATCACTATTGATGTTCCGGCTCCCAACAAGATTATTGTCAGCGGCGCTGATAAACAGAAGGTTGGACAGCTTTCAGCTGAGATAAGAGGGAAAAGACCTCCTGAACCCTACCTTGGAAAAGGTATTAAGTATGTAGATGAGCATATCAGACGCAAATCCGGCAAGACCGGCAAATAAAGAAGGAAGTGATTATCAATGTTTACTCGTAAGAATAGCAATCAGAAGCGTTTACAAAGGCATAAGAGAGTCAGAGGAAAGATTACAGGCACAGCTTCAAAGCCGCGTCTTTGCGTATATCGTTCTCTGGACAATATCCAAGCGCAGATTATAAATGATACAACGGGATCTACTTTGGTGTCAGCTTCCAGCTATGAAAATGCTCTCAAAGCGATCGGCGGCAACATTGAAGGCGCAACAAAAGTCGGCGAGCTTGTTGCAAAACGCGCTATTGAAAAAGGAATCGTTGATGTTGTTTTTGACAGAGGCGGTTATTTATATCACGGTCGCGTTAAGGGCTTAGCAGATGGTGCACGCGCTGGCGGCCTTAAATTTTAACGGAGGGATATCATGACAAAAATAGATTTCACAACTCTCGATCTAAAAGAAAATGTCGTCAATACGAAGCGTGTATCCAAAACAGTTAAAGGTGGTCGTATATCTCGTCAATCAGTTCTCGTAGTTGTTGGCGATGGAAATGGTCATGTTGGATACGGAATCGGTAAATCTTCTGAAACACCCGAAGCAATCAGAAAAGCAATCGAGGAAGCAAAAAAGAATTTAATAGAAGTACCTATAGTCAATACAACAATACCCCATGAAATTATCGGTGAGTTTGGCGCAGGGAAAGTTCTTCTAAAACCTGCAGCACCCGGTACCGGTATTATAGCAGGCGGTACAGTTCGTTCGGTTATTGAGATGGCAGGCATAAAAGACATAAGATCTAAATGCTTACGTTCAACCAACAAAATTAATGTAGTAAAAGCTACTTTTGAAGCACTCAAGTCTCTTCGAACAGCAGAGCAGGTTGCGCGTATGCGTGATAAAACTGTCGAAGAAATTTTATAGGAGGTCATATAAGATGGAAATGATAAAGGTAACACTTGAAAAAAGTCTTATCGGCCGAAATGGGAAACATATCAAAACAGCTAATTCCTTGGGATTAAGAAAAATCGGTGACAGCAGAGTAGTCAGCAAGACTAACGAAGTCGAAGGCAAACTTACCAAAATTTCTTATCTGGTCAAGGTAGACGCGGCTGAATAACAAAAAACAGGAGGTAATTATATGAAGCTCCATGAACTTTCTCCGGCTGCAGGCTCAACGAAAGAAAACTATCGTAAAGGTCGTGGAATCGGCAGTGGCAATGGTAAGACTGCCGGTCGCGGACATAAAGGTCAAAATGCCCGTTCAGGCGGTGGAGTAAGACCAGGCTTTGAAGGCGGTCAGCTCCCTATTTACAGAAGACTTCCGAAAAGAGGATTCACAAATCACTTTTCAAAAATTTATTCAATTGTTAATCTTGAAAAACTCAATTGTTTTAATGATGGCGCGGTCGTTGATGCTCAAGTTTTACTTGAAAATCGCATAATCGGTAAATTGAATGACGGATTAAAAGTTCTCGGCAAAGGAGATATCACTAAAAAGCTTACCGTCAAAGCTATGATCTTTTCAGCAACAGCTAAAGAGAAAATCGAAGCAGCTGGCGGAAGGGTTGAGGTGATATAAATGTTTCAAACATTCAAGAATGCATGGAAGGTCCCAGACCTAAAAGCAAAATTGATGTTTACATTAATCATCATTTTGCTATACAGACTCGGCGCAGTAATCCCTGTACCTTTTGTAGACAGTGAAGCGTTAGCAGCATTATTTGGTTCAAGCTCCGGTGGAAGCGATCTCTTTTCATATTTTAATATTTTAAGCGGTAATGCTTTCTCCCAAGCAACTCTTTTTGCACTTTCGGTATCTCCGTATATCACGGCTTCAATCGTAATGCAGCTCTTAACAATTGCAATTGAACCGCTTGAGAGACTACAAAAATCAGGTCCTGAAGGTCAAAAGAAAATCGCACAAATAACAAGATTTGTCACTATTGCTATAGGTGCTTTCATGGCTATCGGTTATTATGTAACTCTCAGCAGAGGAACTGAAGACGGTCCTATACTTTTAAATGTTAGTTGGTTTACAGCTCTTGTTATTATTTTATGCTTCATTGCTGGCAGTGCTATTATCATGTGGCTTGCTGAAAAAATCAATGATAATGGTATCGGTAACGGTATATCAATATTACTATTTGCGAATATCGTATCCCGCGGACCAAATATGGCTCTTTCTGCTTTCACTATGATTAAGAATGATATGTTAAGTATAATAACAGTTGTGATCATCATAGCGGTTATGGCACTGTCTATATACTTTATAGTATTCATGACAAACAGTGAAAGAAGACTTCCCGTACAGTATGCAAAGAAGCAAGTCGGCAGAAAGATATATGGCGGCATGAACACTCATCTGCCTATCAAGCTCAATATGTCAGGCGTTATGCCTATCATATTTGCTCAGTCGATAGTCGCTTTACCGGCAACTTTAGGATTAATTTTTCCGACTAACAGTGATGGCTTCTGGAAAAATTTCTTAAATTTATTTTCTTCAAGTTCAGCATTATACCCGATATTAACATTCGTTCTTATTATAGCATTTGCTTACTTCTACCTTACTATTTCGTTTAATCCAATTGAAGTTGCAAATAACCTTCAAAAGAACGGCGGTACAATACTCGGTTATCGTCCGGGTAAACCTACTTCGGATTATATAACTAAAGTATTGAACAGAGTTACACTTATCGGTGCATTATTCCTTGGAATTGTTGCCGTGTTCCCATTCTTAATAAGAATATTTGATAGAAACATGGCAGGATTTGTATTCGGCGGAACATCAATACTTATCGTAGTCGGTGTTGTTCTTGAAACAACTCGTGAAATTGAAAGCCAGATGACAATGCGTCATTATAAAGGCTTCCTTGAATAAAGTAGCAATTCATTTGCTATAATTGATAAGGATATAACATTATGAATATAATATTTTTCGGCCCTCCCGGTGCCGGCAAAGGTACACAGGCGGAATTGGTCAGTAAAGAATTGAATATACCGACAATTTCAACCGGCGCTATAATAAGAGAGGCATTAAAAAACCAAACAAAAATGGGTAAGGAAGCACAAAGCTATATCGAAAGCGGTGCTCTTGTTCCCGATAGTGTGGTTATCGGAATTATTGAGGAAAGACTTGCAAAGGATGACTGTAAAAACGGTTTCATTCTTGATGGATTTCCAAGAACAATTCCCCAAGCTGAAGCTCTTGACAAAATGAGAGCAAAAATTGATATTGTTGTATCGATAGAACTTTCAGATGAAACAATTGTTGAGCGAATGAGTGGGCGCCGTGTATGCCCAGCCTGCGGTGCATCATATCATACTAAATATATCCCTTCGCGTGACAATATGTCATGTGACAAATGTGGTACTGTGCTTACAATCAGAAAAGACGACGATCCCGCTGTTGTAAAGAGCAGACTTGATGTTTATCACAAAGAGACCGAACCGCTTGAAGTTTATTATAAAAATAAAGGACTTTTAAAGTCGGTTACAGGCAAGGAAAAATTAGAAGATACCACAGCAGCAACCTTTGCAGTCTTAGGTATCAAATAGTCGTAGATGAATTTAACAGAGCTTTGAAAAGAGGCAGAAATGGTATATTTAAAGAACAATTCCGAAATCGCTTTAATGCGTGAAGCAGGGAAAATCGCCGGAAATGCACTTGCATATGGTGGAAGCCTTGTCAAAGAGGGTGTTAGTACATTAACCATAGATGCAAAAATCAGAAGCTTTATAACAGGACACGGTGCAAAGCCTTCGTTCCTGAATTACAACGGGTTTCCGAATTCAGCATGTATCAGTATAAATGAACAGGTTATTCATGGCATACCTTCTGATAGAATTTTAAAAGAAGGTGACATCGTTAAGATTGATGTCGGCGCTTTTTATAAAGGATTTCATGGAGATACTGCCGCAACTTTTGCAGTCGGCTCGATTTCCGATGAAGCAAAACATTTGATTGAAACTACCCGTCGTAGCTTCTTCGAAGCTGTAAAAATGGCGAGAGCAGATAACAGATTGAATGATGTTTCAAAAACAGTCGAGTCGGTTGCAACTTCTGAAGGATACAGTGTTGTTACAGAATTCATAGGGCATGGTGTCGGGCATAATCTCCATGAGAATCCTGATGTTCCCAACTATGATATGGGAAGAAGAGGAATCAAACTGATACCCGGTATGACCTTTGCTATTGAACCGATGGTAAATACGGGAACAATGGATATCAGATGTTTAGATAACAAGTGGACAATAATTACATTAGACGGGAAATTGTCTGCTCATTATGAACATACGATTGCTATTACAGAAGGTGAACCAATAATACTTACCGAACCTGATGAGGGTTGTTTATAATACTAATCTCTCATAAAACATTACGAAAAAATTCTGCGAAAAAACTCATAAAGCAAAAGTTTTTCCTTGAATTTTATCTATGTTTTTAATCGAGATAAGTATAGGTGTTAATTTATGGAGGTCTAAACAAAACAATGGATGATATTCTGGGCTGTTTGATTACAGCAACCGCCGGGCGAGACAATGGCAGAATCTTCGTTGTAGTATCAAGAGTCGACAATAATTATTATTTAATTGCCGATGGCAAATACAGGCGGATAGAAAAGCCTAAAAAGAAAAAGCTACGGCATATCAAAGTAATTGTTGATGCAGACATTGACATTTTGCAACCACTTGATGTTAAAGAAAACATAACAAACAAGCAGTTGCGTGAAAAAATTAATTCATATGAAATTCATATGAAGGATAGATTGTGAGACAAGCGAAGGAGTGAGCGATAATTGCCAAAAGACGATGTAATCGAATTTGAGGGCGTAGTTACAGAAGTACTCCCGAACACAATATTCAAAGTAAAGTTGTCGAACGGTCATATTGTAACAGCGCATATATCAGGGAAAATGCGTATGAAATCAATTAAAATTCTCCCTGGTGACAGAGTTACCATTGAGGTTTCGATGTATGATCTTAATCAAGGAAGAATTACATGGCGTTGGACTTAATTAAACAGCGTTTGAAATAATAATGCAGGATTAATGGAGGTACGATTATGAAAGTTAAGCCTTCGGTGAAAAAGATTTGCGAAAAGTGCAAAATCATCAAAAGAAAAGGCAAAATAATGGTCATTTGCGAAAATCCAAAGCACAAGCAAAAACAGGGATAGAAATGAGGTGTAACAATGGCGCGTATATCAGGTGTTGACATTCCAAACGAAAAACGTGTTGAGATTGGCCTTACTTATATTTTCGGTATCGGTAGAAGCCGTGCTAACGAAATATTATTTAAAACAGGCATAAATCCCGATACAAGAGTTAAGAACCTCACAGAGGATGACGTTGCGAAATTGCGTGAAGTTATCGAGAATGATTATCAAGTTGAAGGCGACTTACGTAGAAATATAAGTCTCGATATCAAGAGAATGGTCGAAATTGAATGCTATCGCGGAATAAGACATAGAAAAGGTCTTCCGGTCAGAGGGCAGAGAACAAAAACCAACGCTAGAACCAGAAAAGGTCCTGCGAAGACTATCGCAAACAAGAAAAAGTAAAGGAGGTAGTTGAATTTAATGGCAAGTACAACAACAAACAAGAAAGTTGTTACAAGAAAGCGTCGTGAACGTAAAAATGTTGAACGCGGTTCAGCACATATCCGTTCCACATATAATAATACGATCGTAACCTTAACCGATGTTAAAGGCAATGCACTTTCATGGGCATCAGCCGGTGAGCTTGGATACAGAGGTTCCCGTAAATCTACACCATATGCAGCTCAGATGGCAGCTGAAGCAGCAGCTAAAGCAGCTATGGAGCATGGATTAAAGTATATTGAAGTTTTCGTAAAAGGTCCCGGTCAGGGAAGAGAAGCTGCAATCAGAGCACTTCAGGTAGCAGGTCTTGAGATAACAATGATCAAAGATGTTACTCCAATACCACATAATGGCTGCAGACCGCCCAAGAGAAGACGCGTATAATAATTATTTAAAAAGGAGGAAAAAAATTAAATGGCAAGATATACAGGACCTTCATGCAGATTATGTCGCAGAGAAGGCACAAAGCTGTTTTTAAAGGGCGAAAGATGCTTTGGTGATAAATGTCCGTATACAAGACGTGGAAGCGTTCCCGGTCAACACGGCTCCGGCTCCGGCAGAAAGCGTGTTAAAGAGTACGGAATGCAGCTACGTGAGAAACAAAAAGCTAAAAGATATTATGGTATCTTAGAAAAGCAGTTTAAAAATTATTTTGTAGCAGCAGATAAAAAAGAAGGACAAACAGGTGAAAATCTGCTTACATTGATCGAGCGTAGACTTGACAATGTTATATACCGCATGGGTATTGCTGACAGTCGCAAGGAAGCACGTCAGTTTGTACTCCACGGTCATTTCAGACTTAACGGGAAGAATGTTAACATTCCTTCACTTATCGTTAAGGTCGGTGATGTTATTTCTTTGAAAGAAAACAGCCGTAAATCTGAAAAGTTTAAAATGCTTATCGAAGATATCGCGGGCAGAACAATACCGAAATGGCTTGAAGTTGATAAAGAAGCTATTATAGTCAAGGTTATTGCTCTTCCGTTAAGAGAAGATGTAGAATTCCCGTTCGAGGAACATCTGATTGTCGAGTTGTATTCAAAATAATCAGATTCTTGATGAATTGGCACTGTTGTGCCAGAAAGGAATGCAGGTTATGATCGAGATAGAAAGACCGAACATTGCAACCGTCGATATGAGTGAAGACGGCCGATACGGCAAGTTTATTATAGAGCCGTTAGAGCGTGGATACGGAATAACCTTGGGAAATTCATTAAGACGCATACTGCTCAGCTCATTACCGGGAGTTGCTGCAACAAGCATAAAAATAGATGGTGTATTACACGAAATATCAACAGTTAAAGGTGTTAAAGAAGACGTTACTCAGATAGTTATGAATATCAAGGGAATTGTTGCAAAGCTTCATACTACTGGTCCTAAAACTGTTATAATCGATGTTCGTGGTGGCTGTGAAGTTACAGCAAATGATATTCAATGTGACAGTGATATTGAAATTCTGAATTCGGATCATCCTATCGCAACTGTTGAAGAAGGCTACACTTTCTATATGGAGATAACTTTCGACAGAGGTCGTGGTTATGTTTCATCCGAAAAGAATAAACAAGCAGCTATGTCAGCAATTGGAACAATCTATACAGACTCTATTTTCACACCGGTATATGCAGCAAACTATGTAGTCGAGAATACCCGTGTTGGGAATATAACCGATTTCGATAAATTAACACTTGATGTTACCACTAATGGTACAATAAATGCAAAAGAAGCTGTTTCTTTTGCTGCCAAAATTTTAAGCGAGCACCTTAATTTGTTTGTTGAGCTTTCAGACGAAGCAAAGAACACTGAAATAATGGTAGATAGAGAAGAAACCATTAAGGAAAAAGTTCTTGAAATGACAATTGAAGAACTCGATATGTCAGTGCGTTCGTTCAACTGCTTGAAAAGAGCTGGAATCGATACAGTCGAAGACTTAATAAACAAAAACGAAGAAGATATGATTAAGGTTCGTAACCTTGGCAAGAAATCGCTTGAGGAAGTAATCCAAAAGCTGAATTCCTTAGGGCTTTCACTTAAACCGAGTGAGGAGTAACAGCAAATAATCTATAAGGAGGAAAAATCATGCCCGGAACAAGAAAATTGGGCAGAACAACTGATCACAGAATCGCCATGCTTAAAGGCCTTGTGACATTGCTGCTCGAAAAGGGACAAATTGAAACAACAGTAACCCGTGCGAAAGAAGTTAGCGCACTTGCAGATAAATTAGTTACTTTCGGAAAAACAAACAATCTTGCAGCAAGACGTCAGGCATTGGCGTTCATCACAAAAGAAGATGTTGTGAGGAAATTGTTCTCCCAGATAGCTCCGATTTATGATTCAAGAAACGGCGGATATACAAGAGTTCTTAAAATCGGTCCCCGCAGAGGTGATGGCGCCGAAATGGCAATAATCCAGATGGTTGATGCTGAAAAAGTTTATGCAACCAGAGATGAGATTAAAGCTAAGAACGATCAGAAAGAAATCAAAACTGATAAAAAAGCTAGCAAGAAAACCAAAAAGGTTGAAGCCGACGCTTTAGAAGCATAATACATTAACCTCAATAAAGCAGCTGTGAATTTTCACAGCTGCTTTCAATATATCTATTTTTTAATCCTTAACCGTTATAATTATGATATACCAATACTACCAGTAACAATACAAATTCGTCTATTCAAATCAAATATAACCGCTTTAACAATTCAACTTATTATAAGAATCTTCACTTATCATTGTTAAGTCAGAATGACACTTTATTTTTTACACATAATAATCCTGGGGAGAGTGAAAACATGAACGAAAATGCGGAACTATTAAATTTTATATATCAGAATTCGCAAATGGGTGTTGATACTTTAAATCAATTAATAGGAATATCGTCAGATATAACATTTAAGAAACAGCTTCAAAATCAATATAACGAATATGAAAAAATTCATATTGAAGCAAAAGGATTGTTAAATAAAGCTGGATATGATGAAAAAGGTTTATCAGCTCTTGAGAAAATCAAGACTTATCTGATGATAAACCTGCAGACAATGACAGACAAGTCATCTTCACATATCACTGAAATGCTTATCATTGGCAGCAATATGGGCGTTATCGATGCAATAAAAAATCTGAAGAAATATAAAGACACCGAAGTCGATATAAGAAAATTAATGGATAAGCTGTTGAAATTTGAAGAAAATAATATTCAAAAACTGAAGGAGTATTTGTAAATGGCGAAAGCGGGTATGAGAAGACCGGATCCAAAGCAACCACATGGAACAGAGAACTGGGAAAGAATGAACATCGAAAAGAATGATGTAACCCCGGTCCCGGAGATTAAGGGCAAGGCGAAAAAGGGACATAAAAAAGCGAAACCGATGTAAATCTTGGCAGCTCATCCGAATTTCGGATGAGTTTTATAATGCATTTATTGAATAAACATGAAAACTATGTTATTATGTTTATATATAAAAAAAGGAATGGTCATAGATATGTATGATGATATATTAAATCAAATAGTTACAGTAGACAGACCGCTTGGAAGCACACATCCTGAATATAAAAATATCATTTATCCAGTGAATTACGGCTACATAGAAGGTGTTATTGCACCCGATGGCGAGGAACAGGATGCGTACCTTCTCGGTGTTGACCATCCTGTCAAGCAGTTCACAGGAAGAATTATTGCTGTAATTAAAAGAGAAGATGATGTTGAAGATAAATGGGTTGTCGCTCCCGAAAATGTGAAGCTAAATCAAGCAGAGGTTGCCGAAGCGGTTAATTTTCAAGAGTTATATTTCAAAACAACAATACATGCTCTTTATAAGAAATCCTGTGGGGTAATTATTTATCGAAAAAAGCAAAACAAATTTCAATATCGAATATTTATTATTGTTTCAACAAAAATCAAGAACCTGGAGCTTTCCTAAAGGACATTCGGAAGTTTTTGAAATTGAATCTGATACAGCAATTCGCGAAGTTCGAGAAGAAATAGGAATAAATGTAAAATTAGTACTTGATTTTCGTGAAGAAATAGTTTACAATATTAATCCGCTTCGCCAAAAACAGGTAATTTTATTTTTGTCTGAGGTGTCAAACACAGTTATAACACCAAATTCGGAAATCAAAGAATATATCTGGACAGATAGAGAAACAACTTGCAACCTGCTTATACATGAAAAATATAAGGATATTCTGTCGAAAGCGGAGACATTTATAAAAGGAGACAGATAGCGTGAAAATTAACTTAACAAATGATGGAAGGTAATTTATTTCACCTTATATTTTATACAGCCGCTACGCGGCAGAATGGAAATTAATATGTATAATCCAAACCGCACAATTATTGTCGAACCCTATAACCCCGAATGGAAAAACGAATTTGAGAAGATAAAAGATATGTTAATGCCTCACATCTCAGATATCATCATTGGGATTGAGCATGTTGGCAGCACATCGGTTGAGGGATTATCAGCAAAGCCAATTATCGATTTCAATATCATAATTGAATCATATGACATATTCCCCGAACTCGTCAATCGACTTGAAGCACTCGGATATAGTCATGAAGGTGATCTCGGAATTAAGGCACGCGAAGCATTTAAGAGAAACTTCAAGAATGAATTTATGGATTATCATATGTATGTATGCCCGAAAAATAGCCGTGAGCTTGCAAGACATATTGTATTCAGGGATTATCTGCGTAAATATAAAACAGCAGCAGATGAATACGGCAAATTAAAAATACAGCTTGCCGAAAAGTATCGACATGATATTGACTTGTACATTGAAGGAAAACACGATTTTCTTGAAGATATATTGAGAAAAGCTGAAAAAGAAAAGAGCAAACTTAAAATGACTTATCCAAAGATGATTATATTTGATTATGGTCATACTCTGATGTGCGAACTCGGATTTAATGGTGTTAAGGGAACCGAAGCTGTAATGAAGTATGCGGTGTATAATAAAAACAATCTGACACCCATTCAAGACAGTGAGTTTTCCGCAAATTTCTTTTCAAAGCTCAGGCCAATTGCAAGAACAAATGCTTTGGAATTCCACAATCACAAATTTCAACGCATGCTTTACGAGTATCTTGAAATTGACATTCCACTTGAGCCTGATGAGATAGAGCAGATATTCTGGGATAACGCTGCGCCCGGTGAAAAAATGTCTGATATAGATAAAGTTATCAGTTACATAAATGAAAATAAAATCAGAAGCGGTGTTATAAGCAATATTTCATTCTCAGGTGATTCTCTCGCAGAACGTATAAACAAAAATTTTCCTAATAATAAATTCGAATTTATAATAGCATCAAGTGAATATATTGTGCGAAAACCCGATCCTATGATATTTGAGCTTGCAATAAAAAAAGCAAATCTGAAACCCGAAGAAATTTGGTTTTGCGGTGATAATGTCTATTATGATATCGCAGGAGCAAACTCAGCCGGTATGTTTCCTGTGTGGTATGACAGCAATATTGAATGCTATTATCGTGACAAATACACCGATACTATTGATTATAACCATCAGCATATAAAGAATTGGACAGAAATTATTGATGTACTGGAAGGATTGAAATGATGGAGCTTTGGGATTTATACGACGGTAACAGACAGCTGCTTGGTAGATTGCAAAAAAGAGGCGAACATATTAAACGAGGTGATTATCATATCGTCGTCGATATATGGACGGTCAACAGCAAACAAGAAATTCTGCTGACACTTCGCGATCCAAATAAGGAATGCTTTCCAAACCTTTGGGAAAACTCAGCAGGCTCAATACTTGCCGGTGAAACAAGCGTACAGGGAGCAGTTAGAGAATTGTTCGAAGAAACAGGAATAAAAGCAGAAGAAAACGAACTGAATTTTCTTGGAGAATTGAAAGAAGAAACAGCGTTTATTGATACATATATAATCAGAAAAGATGTCGAAATAAGCGAGCTTGTTATGCAAGAGAGCGAAACGGTCGACGCACAATGGGTAACACTTGGTAAGTTGGATGAGATGATAAACAGCGGTATGATTGCTGAGCCGGTTGGCACAAGACTGATACCATTAAGAAAAGCATTTGAGAAGTTTTTGTTCAGTAAATAGAACAGTATATGAGAGGTAGTTATGGATTTATCAGAATCTAAACGCATTATGATTATAGGTAGTGCCGGTAGCGGAAAAACTACATTTGCGAAAAAGTTACATAATAAATTAAGCTTGCCTCTTATTCATCTTGACAAGCTGTTCTGGAAAGATAATTGGATTCAAACACCACGAGATGAGTGGATAGAAGTGCAAACAAAAATAATAGAAGCCGAAGAATGGATAATCGATGGAAATTACGGCGGCACAATGGATTTGAGAGCTGAAAAAGCTGATACAATAATTTTTCTTGATATTAAGAGGTGGATTTGCCTTTACAGTGTGATAAAACGATGCTTGACACATATCGGTAAAGTTCGACCGGATATGGGTAGCGGTTGTAAAGAGAAGATAGATTTTGAGTTTTTAAAATGGATATACAATTTTCCTAAGAGAAGTCGACCGGATATCATTAAAATGATTGAGTACCAAAAAGGAAAAAATATTATTATTCTGAAAACAAGAAAAGAAATAAAGAAATTTTTGGAGGTAGCGTGAAAATTAAGTTAACTATATAAAACTAATAAATGAATTACCTTAGCGATTTTGAAAAAGCCTTTTCTGTACGGCTTTTTCAAAATCAATAATATCCTAATTCATTTGTTAGTTTTATATAATATAGTGAGGTAACACATTTCACGCTATATTTTTATAACCGCTGTGCGGTAGAATGGAGATTAATTTGATTTCTGACATACCTCAATACAATTCATTCTCAAAAGTCATACTGGTTGAAAAAGGTTGGTCTGAGGATAAGAAATACTATATTGAAACCAATGATAACCGACGTTTGCTGCTGCGATTGTCTGATGCATTAAACTATGACCGCAAAAAATCAGAATTCAAAGTATTGAAAACAATATCCGAAACAGAGATACCTATGTCGCAGCCGATTGACTTTGGTTATTGTAACAAAGGGTTAAATTGTTATATGCTTCTAACATGGATTGAGGGCGAGGATGCTGAAACAATATTACACGAGCTGTCTTCGAAAGAGCAATATGAGATTGGTGTTGAAGCAGGGAAAATACTTCAGAGAATTCATTCAATTCCGGCTCCTGCAACTCAGGAAAACTGGGAAACACGATTCAATAGAAAAACAGATAATAAAATTAAAAAATACCTTGAATGCGGTATAAAAATAGACGGTGATAACTATTTCTTTGATTATATCGAAAAAAACAGACATTTGCTTGCAAATCGTCCTCAGTCGTTGAATCATGGAGATTACCATGTCGGTAATATGATAATTTCATCAGATAACAATTTATCTATAATTGATTTCAACAGATTTGATTACGGAGACCCTTGGGAAGAATTCAATCGTATTGTTTGGTGCGCTCATTGCAGTAAATATTTCGCTTCCGGCAGAATAAACGGTTATTTTAATAATGAAGTACCAGAAGATTTTTTTAAATTGCTTGCATTTTATATTATATCAAACACTCTTTCATCAGTATATTGGGCAATACCTTTCGGCCGGAAAGAAATAGAAACAATGCTAAATCAATCAAAGGAAGTATTAGAATTCTACGATTATATGCAAAATCCTATTCCAAAATGGTACACAGGAGTGATAAATTAGTGAAACTTGCTTTACTCGCAGATATACACGGCAATTTCACAGCGCTTGAGGAGTGCTTGAATTATATTGATACAAATAATTATGATGGATTAGTATTTTTAGGTGATTATATAAGCGATTGCCTATATCCGCAAAAAACTCTTGAACTTCTGAAAACAAGAACACAAGGTTATAAAACATGGTTCATCAGAGGTAATCGAGAAGACTATATAATAAATTATCATAACAGCAATAACAAAAAATGGCGATATGCTTCGAGTACAGGAGCAGTACTTTATACATACGAAAATTTAACTGAAGCAGATATAAAAACTTTTGAAAGTATGCCTATATGTATGAATATTTCGATTGATTACTATCCACCAATTACAATCTGTCATGGCTCTCCGGTAAAATCAAATGAGTGGATATGCGGAAAAGATGAGTTGATGAAGAAATATCTCGATTCAATCGATGCAGACTATTTATTCTGCGGTCATACTCATAGATACCATAAGTATGTTTTTGAAAATAAAGAAATCGTGTTTGTGGGCAGTGTTGGGTTACCCACTAACAGGCAGACAAATGCTCAATTTGTTTCTCTGGAGTATATAAATAATAAATGGCAGGACGAATTAATTTCGATACCTTATGATAGAGAAAAATTGATTCATGAATTCAAAAAGAGTGAAATCCTAAAAAAGTCACTAGTCTGGGGCAACAGTATTATTGCGCTTATCAAGACAGGTACTGATATGCCAATGCAATGCGTGAGACGTGCATACCAAATTGCTTCAGAAGACAGATGCTTTATGGAAGACGGTATAATACCAGAAATCTATTGGAAAAAGGCTGCGGAAGAATTGAATTTATATGATATTATCGAAGAAATAGTATGACTGATTGCCATATTCATATTGAAAGAGGTCCATATACTCTTGATTGGATTAACAAGTTTATAAATAAAGCTGTCGAACAAGGACTAAGTGAAATTTGGCTTCTTGAGCACAGCTATCGATTTATAGAATTCTTACCGATGTACAATGATATTTGTGCAAATAATAGCTATATTAAAACATGGCTTGCGAAAAAAGGCGGAGTTTGCAACTTAAGTGATTATCTTCATTTAATTGATGAGGTCAGAAATTCTGAACTACCTATAAAAATTAAATTCGGACTTGAAATCTGCTATTTCAAAAATTCAGAAGAATTTATTGGTCAGTTAATCAAAAATAAAGGATTTGATTTTACTATTGGCAGCATTCATTTTATCGATCATTTTGCATATGACCATAAACCGGAATTTTGGGATGGCGTCGATGTTGATGAAGCATATAAACGTTATTTTGAAACAAGCATAGATTTGGCTAAAAGTAGAGTCTTCGATGGCATCGCACATCCGGATTGTATAAAGCTGTACGGTCATAAACCGACTTTTGAATTAACAGAGTACTATAATTCTCTTGCAGCAGAATTAGCAAAAAGCGATATGTATGCTGAACAAAACAGCGGAAGTAGCAGAAGAACCAATGCAGAGCTTGGTATGTCGGTTGAACTAATAAAAGCTATAAAAGCGAATAAGATCAGGATTATAACAGCTTCTGATGCTCATTGCCCTGAAGATGTAGGATACAAGATTAGACAAATGGAAGAAATATCAAATGCTACAAAGGAGTAGATTTTGAAAAAAAGATATTTATTATTCGATCTTGATGGAACATTAACTGATCCGGCTGAAGGTATTACAAACTCGTTTGCCTATTCATTGAATAAGCTTGACATTATAGTACCAGAAAAATCAGAGCTGAAAAAGCTGATTGGGCCGCTATTAACCGATTCGTTTGAATTCTACTTCGGTATGCAAAAAGAAACGGCAAAGGTTGCTATTGAATATTTCCGAGAGTATTTCAGGGATAAAGGTATATTTGAAAATAAAGTTTATGATGGCGTTGAAAAAATGCTTTCAGAACAAAAACAAAGAGGGAAGTCCATAATCCTTGCGACATCAAAAGCAACAATATTTGCAGAACGAATACTTGAACATTTTGATATAGCAAATTATTTTGATTTCGTATCAGGCAGCTATCTTGACGGAACCAGAGTCGCAAAGAATGATGTTATAGAATATGCGTTAAGATCTTGTGGAATCACCGACCGTTCTGCAGTTATAATGATTGGTGACAGGGAACATGATATTATAGGTGCTAAGAAAACAGGTATTGACTCGATCGGTGTTTTATACGGTTATGGCAGCTTAGATGAATTGAAAAATGCAAGATCTGAATATATTGCGGAAAGTATAGTTGAACTCAATGAGTTATTGAGTGATATATAAATGGATTAAAAATGAAAACACTTTATATCTCAGACCTTGACGGTACTCTTTTGAATAAAGATGCTGAACTAAGCGAATACGCAAAGACAGTATTATGTCAACTGCTTGAGAAAAACATACATTTGAGTATCGCAACAGCAAGAACAGCAACAACTGTAATAAAAATGTTCAACGGTGTAAATCTGAATGTTCCGATTGTACTGATGAACGGAGTATGTATCTATGATCTTCAAGAAAATAAGTATATGAAAATCGAAAGATTTCCCGAAGAGTCTAAAATGAAGGTTATCGAAACGGTCAAAAAACATAATGGTAGAGGATTTTTCTATTCTATTGATGATGACAAGTTATCAAAATATTATGAAAACGTAGATGATTTAATATCAAAAAAATACATCGAGGAACGCGAGATGAAGTATGGCAAAGTATTCACTAAAGTTGACAGCTTCTTCGATTGCAAAGATAAATCAATCGTTTATTATTCAGTATCAGATATTGCAGAGAACCTTCAACCTTTGTATGCAGAGTTAAAAGCAATTGTAGGCATTCGAACAGAATTCTACAGGGATATATACAACGAAAACAATTGGTATCTTGAAATATGCTCGGATAAAGCATCAAAATACAATGCTGTTCAATATCTGAAAAGGGAATATGGTTTTGATAAAATAATTGCCTTCGGTGACAATCTTAACGACATACCTATGTTCTTGGCAAGCGATGAAAGTTATGCAGTAGAGAATGCAAAACCTGAAGTCAAAGAAAAAGCAACTGCCATAATCGACCCAAATACAGATGATGGAGTTGTAAGGTGGTTAAATATTAACTCGAAATAATAAAAAGTGCTTCACTATTTTAAGTTGAAGCACTTTTTATTATTACCATAAATATTTAATTAAACTGTTAAATCACACTCTATACTTCCGACAACCTTATTACGTCCTGAATTTTTGCCGAAATACAATGCACTGTCCAGAATCGATATATTAGATTCGAAAGTTTCCTTTTGATTAAATTCTATAACACCAAAAGTCATTGTCGCTTTCAGCTCTATTGAATTTTCCCATGGTATAATCATATTTTCAATTTCCAACCGTATATGTTCCGCGACCTGAAGTGCTGTATTATAATCACGCTTAATCAGCATTATTATAAATTCTTCACCACCCCAGCGGCAGACAACCTCATCATTTTTAATACAACTCTGCATTATTTTAGTTATCTCAACAAGAACCTTGTCTCCTGCATAATGACCATATGTGTCATTGAAGCGTTTAAAATGATCAATATCACCCATTATGAAACATATTGGAGAGGTATTCTTTATATTTTTAAGAACTTCATCATTAAAAATATCCATTAAACCACGGCGATTTACTGTTGAAGTTAGGAAGTCATATTTTGCAGCTTTTTCAAGCAACTTTTGATACGAAGTTAATTCTTCAAGTGAATTTTTCAAATCGATTTCAACACGTTTTCTTCTTTCGATCTGGAAGAAAGTGAGTAGCAGAAGTATACAGATAAACATCAGCGGTAAAGTATAAATAAATGATTTTAATGTGATTGATAACATTGAAATTCGAATAAAAAGTCTCCATGGTGCATCATTGAAGACAATGGAATATGTATAATATCCATCAATTATTTCAATTTCATTATTTTTTATACTTTTTATATCTTCTGCTTTGTTAACACTAGTCTTAAGTACCTCATTAAATTTTGGAACATTATCAGCATTAATTAAATTTCTGCTGTTCGCAATAACAGAATCGGTATCATCAATGATATAAATTTCATATTCGGATTTTATCATTTCGCTGAGCTTATCATTTGTAAGGTCAATTGATATTACACCGACAAATACATCATTATTATAGATTGGCTTTGAGAGTGTAACCATTAATCCTTTTCCTGCATGATCCATATATACTGGAGTCCACAATGCTTCACGTAGTTGATTGTTTTCAGGGGTTGCTATAGTATAAAATACTTCCTTCAGTAAACTTTCATCAAAAGCAAAATCAGAAGATGAAACCCATGGATACAATAATATGAAATTATTTGAGCTGGTATAATATATCCATGCAACATCCGGCAACTTTTTATATATACTTGAAAATTGTTCGGAAATATTCAATGCAAGATTTATCTCATCTTTTTCTATCCCGTTTTCGGGTATTTTACCTATTCCGGTGATATTACCATAATTACTTTGATATTTTGTACCGAAAACAGCATCAAGATTATATGTATTGGCTCTACTACTGTACTCTAAATATTGATAAAGCTCACTATCAATAGCAGGAGATTGTTTTAGTGTTTCTTCACTATGAATTACAAGGAGATTAATAAAACCCTGGCTTAAATCAATATAACGATTTATCTGAGTTTGTTCTGTTTTTACTGTAGATTCGATCTCCTTCAGATATAAATTATAATTTCCAAAGAATGTAATTACCGTAACAAAAAAAACGATAACTATTAGAATACAAATTTTAAGTTTGTTCATATATAACCTCCAGATTCGATGAAGAGTTTATTAATCTTAACAATATAGTACATCATCTTCGTCAGAAAGTCAATAAATAATTAACCAATGTACATATAATTATAAAAAATAAGCCGCAAAAGGCAGTTTATTAGTAGGCACAAATTCAATTTAATTTCGGAAGCTCGGTTATATGAAGATTAGAACAGCCATATGGCTTCAGTGTTATTCTATGAACATCACTGATCGGTGTCCTACATTTTGGAATTCTTGCACATACATTATCATATCCGGGCTCATAACCCCAATCAATTTCAACCATATCAGCAATAATTGTTATTGGTGAATTATCTGGTGAAAACGGTATATCGTAAATATCATTGTATTTTATGCTCAAATTATTATTCCAGAAAGCATAATTCCATTTCGATTTCGGATACACTTCATAATCGCAATAGGGAAATACTCTGTCAACATCATCTCTTGTGTATTCGATCTTTTTCCATTCTTCTTTAATATCAACAGAATAGCATAATGCTCCGTGCCTTAAGCATACCATATTTTCCGGTCGTTCATCAAATTTCGTTTCGAATTCAAATTCGACGTTTACTTCGGTTGAAGCATCCCAGATTCTGTTCAAGCAAATATAATCCGTATTTGTTGTCTCTATTTCATTAACAACAGTTCGCTTTGCCCATCGCGGTATTCTGATTTTCAACTCAAATTGAATCGGCTTTTCAGCAGTAATAATATATTTCAACTTATTTTTGAAAGGATATATAGTCTGAAGCTCAACAGAAACTTTAGCATCTCTTATCTGTGTTGTAACCTTTGAAGGTGCAATAGCAGCTGAGATAATACTGCTGTTATCTTTATAGAATGTACTCAACGCGAACTTTGGCCACCCCTGGTTGAAATTCGCTGTACAGCAGCCGTAATTCGGCTCAAGTCCGTAAATATGTGCATCGGGTGAGTTTGTTAAAAAAACCGACGGGTCATTTTGCTTGGAACACTCTATCTGGTTGACCATCTGATCATATTGATGAGTCCACATATCCGGACTGATTGCAGCAGGCAATGCATTATATGCCAGCATTTCAAGTCTGTCAAGCCAGACAGGGTTTCCTGTAACCGTAAATATCTGCTCATAGGAATACATCGCTTCAACAACACTGCAAAGCTCTGCTCCCTGTATCGGGCTGTTGCCTGCAAGGCATTCATCGCCTGTGAAATGACCGATTGCGGTTCCGTGATATTTCATTAAGGTTGAATACATCTTTTCAGCAAACTCATTGCCATTGTTACCTTTTCTGAGTGACATCAACGCATCGGATTTGATTGCCTGAGCCATATTTACAACATGCGTGTCAAAGGTCCATTCACGCTTTGCTTCTTGGAAGCGTGAACCGTCTATTATTTCATTATAATCAGTACCTTGTTCATGTAACATATCAGCAAGCTCTAGCAGCCATTCTTCCTTTACCCTGTCATAAAGCCAGTATATAGCGATAAGTCCTTCAAACCACCTGTATTTACCCCAGCTGAATAGCGGATGTTCTGCAAGATGCTCTTTTAAGTTTTTGAACGCCTTATACAATGCCGGTTCAATTCGCTCATCTCCCGAGCAGTCATGATGCACTATAAGCACTTTTGATAGCAACAACATTGCCCACACATCGTAGTCGGCTCTTTCTTCAGCTTTGCATGGGCATATCCAGCCGTCCTCGCATTGCCTTGCAAGAATGGCATCAATATATCTTTTCCCGCGAGAAATTAAATCGTCATCCTTCAGTAGATAAGCGAGTGGGATAAAACCATCCAGCCAGTAGGGAACTCGTTCCCACCCTTCACGGTCACCACCTACATATTTGCTGTCTCTGATGTCCGGCCATACCTTGTCAAGGTTACCCGAAAGTGAAACAGCCTGTATTTCAAGTTGTTGCAGCAGCCAGCCTTTGGGTTCGATTTCATTTGTGGCAAAAGGTTTGTACTTTTGCGATTGCATACCAAAGCACCTTCTTACTGTTTTTCTTCAATTTTATCAGTTTTTCGTTATTTTGTAATAGAATAATACGAACAAACACTTGCAAAAATCGACCTGATGAAGTATATTACTTATAACAATGGAAAAGGAAATAGCGTGAAAAATGAATTTTCACGCAGTAAAAAGCCACTTGCTGCTCGTAAAGCATGAGCAGCATCCGCTTTGTGGAATGTGCTTTTTCATAGCTATTTATGCGGCGAGATGGAGAATAATATGAACAAATACTTAAGCTTTGATACACTACCTGAATACATCAATTCATCGTTTCGTTATTTTTACCCGGATGAAAAGCATATAACAAGAACAATCAACGAGGATGTTCTATTGATGGTATTTTCGGGCATCCTCAGATTCTCTGAAAACAATGTACCGGTAGAAGTTTCGGCAGGACAGTATTACATCCAGAAAGCTAATCTGTTTCAGGAGGGTGTAGCTCCGAGCAGCTCACCAAAGTATTATTATATTCATTTTAATGGCGACTTCACCGACCCGACACCCGGAATTGCAATCAAAGGCACATTTTCATTCAACGATACGAAGGAATTGCTTTTCAAGCTTGATAGCCTGATCAAATCTAAAACGAAAACCCGACTTGAAATAACAAGCGTATTTTATGAGATACTTCAAAAACTGAAAGAAACAAATACAATCGAAGAGAAGGAAGCATCACTTGCTAAAACCATTGAGAACATACTCGCAGAAAAATACAGCGAACCGCTTTCGCTGTCGCTGCTTGAAGAAAAGCTGAATTATTCAAAGGACTATATTATCCGTTCATTCAAAAAATCATACGGAATCACACCGCATCAGTATATCTCAGAGCTTCGGATGAATCATGCGCGCCAGCTTCTGCTGTCAACCAACCGTACAGTCCAGCTGATTGCTGAGGAATGCGGTTATAACGACCTGTCAGCCTTCTATCGCCTGTTCAACAAACTCCATGACTGCAGCCCAAAAGAGTGGAAGGCGAAATCGGTATTATAGGCACTGAGTCTGTTTTAATTTTCTGATTTTAACTTTTTGCTCTGTATCAGGAATCTGGGATTCAAGTATCTTTTGAAGTGATTTTTTCAGTGTAAACTCATCTGTTTTGTATTCTCTTAAAAAATTTATTGTTTCCTCGGGAAATTTACAGAAACACTCACATATTGCCCATGATGTTCCCATCTTTACATAATAACCGGAATGTTTAATATTGCTTAATATATCGAATATTTGAACGAGTCTATCTTTTTTGATAAAATATCGTTGTATCATTATTACAGCAAATCTTATTTTGAATTCGGAATCACTTTCAAGTTGTTTTAATATGTACTGCCATACCTTAGGTCTATATGCTTCGGCTATAGTCAGTGTAGTGCAAAAGCTGTCGCAGACAGACCAGTTGTCGATATGCGGTAGGAATTTGTCGGTGTATTCAAATATTGTATCAATGTCAGCTCTTACATATCCGATAACCATTCCCGCAAGTAGCTTCTCTTCAAAATATTGATATTCGCTTGTATCAATGTATTCCTTCCAAGCGCCTTTTGCAATCTCTTTGGCTATTTTACGTAGCTCGGGGAGTCTGACGCCAAGCATATCCGTACAGTTGGGGATCAATTCTGCTGAGAATACTTTATATTTTTCGTCTGTGAGCAGCTTCAACTTTTCTCTGATTTGAGCTTGTGTCATTTTGTCACTCCGGGTTGGATGTTTTCGAAAATAATTAAGTCGAATTCATCCTTATTATTTATGTAATCGTCGTCAGAACGTACTGCCCATGCAACAGTGCAGGGTTTGTATAGAAATTTTATTATACGATAAGGAATTGAGTTCTTATTCTTTATATTGAAAGCGATAAAATGCGGTTTTGCTATTATGTTGAACATCATATTTTGCAATATCAAATACAGCAGTTTTCCTCTGTATTCTGGAAAATTCCAGAATTTATCGCAGAGTTGCCCTCTGATTATATCGGGACGATTTTTACAGAACCATGCAACTGACAGTGGATTAAAACTCTCAATGCAGTAAATACCTTTGTAAGTATCTAATATTTTTACTGTATATATCGATATTTCATCTGCTTTTGATGGAGCTTTAATTTCGACGATTAATGGAACCTTGCCGTTAATAAGCTGTAAAACATCATTAAATAAAGGAATTATACAATTGCTGCTTAATAGTCTGAACTGTCGGAGTTCATCGTATGTGAAGTCGCTGATCGCTTTATCAATTCCGCATATTCTAGAAAGGTTGTCGTCATGAAAAACGACAACCTTTTTGTCCTTGGTCAACTGTACATCAAGCTCAATGCCATATCCACTATTGATTGCCCGTTTGAAAGCCTCAAGTGAATTTTCAGGCGAATTAAATGGAGAGGCGTTTTCATGTAATCCTCTGTGAGCATAAAACCAACCCATAAGGGGAGTACATTTTTGCTTACCATGACTTGATGGCTTAATGCATATTAAGTACAACAAAATTAAAATAAATAGCGGTATAAGTACATAAAGATAATTCAAAGAAACATCACCTTTTTGATTTAGTCTGGAGTATTGAAGTTTTCTATCACACTGTTTACCTTAACAGGTTTTGTATCACCATGCATTACGTTGAGCATTGTAAACAACGCAAGCAGTGAAAAAATTGCTGAATAAGGGAATAATGTACGGTAGCTGACATGCTCAAGTAGATAACCTGATGCAATAGGAGTGAATATTTGAGCAGCCATGGAGAAGGTATAATATATTCCTGTATACTTGCCTATATTACTACCCTTGCTCATTTCAACAACCATCGGGTATGAGTTGACATTTATGGATGCCCAACCGATACCTGTTAAAGCGAAGATTATATTAAGCGACCAGTGATAAACAGGGTACAATGCTCCCGCTGCAAATGCAGTAATCATCATTATGATACCGGCAAGAATAACTTTTTTCCTACCGATTTTAGAAGATATAATACCGATCGGAATAAAACTGACTAATGCGGCAAGTGTTGCAACTATTAAAAACATTGAAAATCCGCCACCGGCTATTTTCCAAACTACAGTTGCATAACGCGAGAATGCTGTTGTTACAGCATTGTATGCAGTAAACCAAAGAAACACTGATAACAAAAGGAATATAAGGCTTTTCTTTACATCAGCAGGCATTTGTTCAGGTTTTTCTCTTGTTTTTAATTTAGGTTTTATTTCTTCCGGTTCATCCAAGCCGGGAATAACAGAATGAAGCTTCTTCTCTTTGGTTGTAATGAATAATAGGAAAACTGAGACTATCATAACCCCGACAACGCAAGAAAATACAGTAAAATAATTCGGGTTTTCTTTTGGAACAAGAACAAGGATTATTAAAAGAGTTATAATAGCACCAACAGAACCCATGAGATTTATAATAGCATTTGCTTTGCTTCTCAAAGGTTTTGGCGTAAGGTCAGGCATAAGAGCAACAGCAGGGGAACGGTAGGTGCCCATGAAGACAAGAACAAATCCAAGTACTGTTATGAACATAGACAGGTTTTTGATATTATCAGCAATCGGTAATAATATAATAGCAACTGAGGCGAATGCGGTACCAAACACTATGTAAGGCATACGTTTACCGATAGATGTATCGGTTCTGTCCGATAATGATCCGAATAACGGCAACAGGAACAGAGCAAGTATATTATCCATTGCCATAATTACTCCGTTTATTGTGTCACCTAATTTAAAAGTGTCTCTCAAAATCAGAGGGATAATAGTGTCATATAGTTGCCAGAATGCTGAAATCGAGAAAAATGCAAGCCCAATAAAAAATGTACGCTTAATGCTTAATTTCATATACTTTCTCCTTAATTTACTTAAAAATGCCGCAGAAATCCTGCGGCATTTTTTTATTTGATTGATACATCTATAGTCATTGTCGAAGTATCGTTATAATAGCGGACAGTAACACCCTCTTCTTTTTCGGAATCGGGTTTTACTGCTGAGTATAAATCCTCGTTTTCAAAAGCAACATCAGTAAATGAATATCCCTTTAAAGCAGTTACATACATTTCAAAAGCTGCACGTTCAACATTTACTATTGTTATTAAAACAGAATTGGTTTTTTGATTGATTTCAACTATTTTCCCTCCATTGAAAGGCGGAAGAATAGAAACAAATTCATTGTCAGTTGGCCATTGAAGCGCTGGCTGAGTGTTTTCAGAAATTTCAGATACTATTTCCGAAATGGTGGATGTATCACTGTTTGGGGATGAAGATTCGTTCCGGCTGAATTCACATCCCAAAAAATTAAATAATAGGGTTGCCAATAATACAACGGTAATTATTTTTTTCATCGTAAAATTTATTTTACCCTTTCTGAATTTTAGAATTTTGGTCCTTTTATTTTGATTATACCCATTTTATACAGCACTACAAATGCAACTGCACACAATAATATAACTACAAGGAATATAATCAGAACAACCATACCTGCGTTTGTCTTTTGTGTTGGTTCAGGTATTGAGGTTGATTCTTGTTCGAAGGAAACCTCGATGGTATGATTGGCATTCAATGCTTCAAATGTATAGGTATTTTCGGTTACAGAAATTTCGGTTCCGTCAACCATAACTTTCTCAATAACATAACCGTTATTCGGTGTAAATGTGTATTCAGGGGTGGAATTTTCAGCATATTCAGTTTCACCGACCGGCGCAATAGAACCGTTCATACCGGCAGAAGCGGTTATTGTGTACTTCTGTTCGACAAGTTCAGTAATAATCGCGAATTCAGAGGGAGACGAGGTTGTAATTGTTGCATAACCACCGACATCAATAGTATTGACAGACATTTGCACGAATTGCATCGATGATATATCGAATTTATAGATATTGAAATCTCTTCCTATATATTGATTCCCGATATAAATTTTTATAGAAGCTTGTGCCGGTAAATAAGTAACGGAGTTTGAAAAGGATAATGTTTTTACATATTTACCTGCTCCTATTTCTGCGAGTTTATCCTGATTCTCAGAATTATCTATAATGAGACCGAAATCAACATAATTCTCCGAAATTTTAGACATTGTATGCGGAGCAAAAACTATTTCATATTGAAGGGTTGCAAATGCTATTTCTTTTGTTGAATACTGGTCGACGATTCTGCTTATAACATCGGCAGATACTCTTGTGAAATCAGTCAGATCAATTTTTATATTTTGTGCTGACCAATCAATATCCTCAGGTTTTATCATTGCATCTTCCGAATCCTCAGAAATAAAAGTAACCTCAATGGTATGATTTGCAGTTATATTTGTTATAGTATATTTGTTATTATTTGACATAACAATATTTCCGTCGAGATAGAGTTTATTGATTATGAAACCAAGTTCTGGGGTTATATTGAATGTAACGCTGTCGCCGTAAATGATTGTTTGTTCGACTGCGGGAGAAATGCTTCCTCCGGAACCTGCGGTAGCGGTAACAGTGAATTTGGCATCTGTTTTTTTGAATGTTGCTTTTACGGTGGTATCTGTTGTAATGTTAGAAAGAGTAAACTGATTATTACTTACTGTTACTGCTGTACCGTTTACAGTGAATTTATCGACAGTATATCCGACCTCAGGGGTTAGTGTAAAGGTGAGGTTACTGCCAACATTAACTGAAATAACACCGTTTGGTAATATTACGCCGCCGGAACCGCTTGTAACAGTTACATTGACTTTTGCTGTAGCGATTTTCTTGAATGTAACACTGATTGTAATATTGGACTTTATATTGGGTATTGTAAAACTTGTAGATCCATTTGTTGCCTGTTCTTTGTCATTAACAATTAGCTTATCAATCTGGTAACCGGAACTCGGGGTTATTGTGAAAGAGAAAGTATCTCCGGCATTAACAACAGTTTCGCCACTCGGCGTGATAGTTCCGTTGTTGCTCGCTGATGTAGTAACTTTATATGTAACAATCACTTTTTCATGAATGATTGCGAAATAACTTCCATCAACAACATTCTCAAGTGTTACAGCTGAAGAAAGAGTACCGCTCCAGACTTCACTTACTGATCCGTTGGTATAAGCAAGAATTCTGATTTCTTTATTTAATAAAGTTGAATTTGTGTATGTAACTGAAACAGCAGAGTCTGCTATATCAAATTTATATTCTTCAAAAACAGCTTCATCTGCTTCAAGTCCCCAGTTAATTCCGGTTGTATCGGGAGATTGTTGGAGCTTAAACGTACCAACTCCGGTTTCTTTGCCGAATTGACCTTTAATTGTGAAGTCATATGCAGCAAAAACTAAATTTCTCAATGAACTGTCTGTCTTTTTACCGCTTATAAGATGCATTTCGGAACCGCTGTATGTGGGAATATTAATATTTGTATTATTAGCATAATCGCCAAATACATCACCGTTTGTTTTATCAAAGAAATTAGCACCTTTTCTGGTAATACCGTTGCCACCTGAAACAGTTGATGCTGTCAAAACCTGGCTACCGTAATATAGTTCAATACCATTACCGCCAATCTTTTCGCCGCTACCGCCGGTAACACTACCGCTGACGCTCAGACTGAAACGATGAGTAACACAGGATATTCCTGCGCCGCCGTTATTGATTGAACTGCTGCCGCCTGTAAGGTTGCCAATTATTGTTGCATTGACTTCGCTGACGTTAGTACCTTTATATAATAATCCGGTGCCACCGTTTGCTGTATCGCTTGTGTTATCATTTAAAATGATTGAACCACCGGTTATATTTCCAGTAACCGAAAGGATACCCTTTGTAAGCTCTATACCATTTCCACCACCGGTTACACCGCTGCCGCCCGTAACTGCACCTGTAATCGTGAGTTTCCCGGAGATCAGAACAGCACCGCTCCCACCCTTGACAGCATCAGAATTACCACCTGCAACATTACCGTTTATTGTTACATTAGCACTGTCGGAGATCTCAACACCGTTGCCACCGTTAAAGCCCTGTACATTTGAATTAACAGTCAGCTTTGCGCTCCCGCTTGCTTTAACACCATAACCTGACGATTCGGCGATAATACTTTTGTTTGCAGTTATAACCGCATTGCCCGAAACGGTCAGTGTTGCGCAGGGAATATCTAATATAACAATTCCGTTTCCGTTAAAGGAAGGAGTTATTAATTTAAAATCACCTGATATTGTTATAGCAGCAGCATCCGATATTGTCATAACCGAAGTACAGGTAATATCTGAGGTAAGAATAATATTTTTGTCACCTGCAGTAATTGCAGCCGCAAGCTGAGTAAAATCAGAAACTGAAGTCGATTCCGCTTGTGATACAGCATCTGAATTATCCGAAGTTTCAGCAAAAACCATTATAGGGGCGATTTGTAATATTAATAGTAGCATACATAGAATATACGCAAAAATTTTTTTTGTGAATCTTACTTTCATTTTCAGAACATTCCTTTCATTTTTCAGGAGAAAATTATTTTATTTTAACAAAACATATTATACACTATAAATCTGAATTTTGCAATCATAAAATTCCTATTATTAAATATTGCTTGACAATAGCAAGGTTCTGGTGATATTATATATTGAGTTATTATGATTTTGAAGGAGTATTTTTATGGCTGATAATAAGAAGCTTGTCGAAGCGATAACATCGATGGACGAAGATTTCGCAAAATGGTATACTGATATAGTTAAGAACGCCGATCTTATTGATTATTCAGGTGTAAAAGGTTGCATGATAATCCGTCCCTACGGTTACGCTTTATGGGAAAATATACAGAATGTTCTTGACGGAATGTTCAAGGCAACCGGACATTGCAATGTCTATATGCCGATGTTCATACCCGAAAGTCTGTTAAATAAAGAAAAGGAGCATGTCGCAGGTTTTGCACCGGAGGTTGCCTGGGTAACGCACGGCGGCAGCGAGGAGCTTGCAGAAAGGCTTTGCGTCAGACCGACAAGTGAAACCTTGTTCTGCGATCATTACGCAAATATCATTAAGTCTTACCGCGACCTTCCCAAGCTTTACAACCAATGGTGTTCGGTTGTTCGCTGGGAAAAGACCACCCGTCCCTTCCTCAGAAGCCGAGAATTCCTATGGCAGGAAGGTCATACAATGCATGCAACCGCAGAGGAAGCGCATGAAGAAACAATCAAGATGCTTGGTGTTTATGCAGACTTCAGCAAGAGATATCTTGCTATGCCTGTTATAATGGGCAGAAAAACAGATATAGAAAAATTTGCCGGTGCATTGGCAACCTATTCGATAGAAGCATTAATGCACGACGGCAAATCACTGCAGGCGGGTACAAGCCACAACTTCGGTACCGGCTTTGCAAAAGCATTTGATATACAATATCTTGATAAGGAAAACAAGCTTCAATATTGCCACCAAACCTCATGGGGTGTTTCGACCCGTATAATCGGTGCAGTTATTATGGTCCATGGCGATAACAGCGGACTTGTTTTACCGCCATATATCGCACCGACACAGCTTGTCATCGTTCCTATCGCACAGCATAAAGAGGGTGTTGTCGAAAAAGCAACAGAGTTGTATAATAGCCTTAAGGAAAAATTCAGAGTCGAGCTTGATGTATCGGAAAACAGCGCAGGTTGGAAGTTCTCTCAGCACGAGATGCGCGGTATTCCAGTTCGTCTGGAAATAGGACCGAAGGATATAGAAAACGGTCAATGTGTGCTTGTACGACGCGATACAAGAGAAAAGCTGTTTGTCAAGCTTGAAAACCTTGAACAGACTATATCTGAACTTCTTGAATCCATACACAACTCATTATATGAAAAAGCACTCGCAAGAAGAGCTGATATGACCTACGAAGCAAAGACGCTTGAGGAGCTTAGTACTATAGGTGCTGAGAAGAACGGTTTCTTTAAAGCAATGTGGTGCGGAAATAGGGAATGCGAAGAAAAAATTAAAGAGGTTGCAGACATGACATCTCGAAATATACCATTTGATGAAGAGCCGATAACTGACAAATGCATTTGTTGCGGTAAACCAGCTGATAAACTGGTATATTGGGGCAAGGCATATTGATGTATATAAATAATATTATTCCGCTTAGATTAAAAAAAGGTGATATAATAGGTATTGTTTTGCCCTGCGATGTTAAAACAGCCGATAAGCTTGAACCTGCTGTTGATATAATAAAAGAACAGGGTTTCAGGGTTAAGCTTGGTAATTTCGTCTACAAACCGACAATCGGTTATGCAGCAACAGCAGAAGAACGCGCTGCGGATTTTAATGCAATGATATATGATAACGAAGTCAGGATGGTTTTCTTTGGCGGTGGGGAAGTGGGCAACGAAATTCTTCCTCTCATAGATTATAAAACTGCAAGAAAAAATCCGAAAATATACTGTTCATACAGCGATGGGACCTCAATATTGAACGCAATTACCGCTAATTGCAAAATTGTTACCTATCACGGACAGACTCCGAGAACATTTACACCGATTACCGAATTCAATCTCTGGCATTTCAATAAAAGACTTATGACCTCCGACAACGATTATTTGAAATCCGATAGTTGGACAGTTATTAACAACGGTGTTGCCGAAGGTATTATGGTCGGTGGATATACACAGAATGTTGCTCTGCTGACAGGCAGCAGATATATGAAGCTTGATTTGAACCAAAAATACATTCTGTTCCTTGAGGATCATCGCTGGTTCAGCATTCCTGCGGCAGTCAGCAGATATATTTCACATATCGAACAGAGTGATCTGTTTACAAATGTAACCGGATTGATTTTCGGTCAGTATTCTAATGATGAGCAAAGTGAAATTATCGAAATACTGAAAAGATTTGGAGCAAAACATAAAATACCGATAGTAAAATGCAACGATTTCGGACATGAAAGCAATAATGCGATTTTTCCAATAGGAATGAAAGCCCGACTTGATGCAAATAATGAGGAGTTAAGGTTTTTACCTTAATTTAAGTAATGCGTATAATAAAAACAGATTTAGATTTTATAAGAGAAAAATTATTGGCTCCCTTTGGTTTTAAAGGAAGATATCTGAACGAGCTTTGGCAACCTGTGGTTAAGCTATCAACAGAAAAGTATACAGCAGTATGTCCTTCTGTACAGAGTGTCCTGTGGTCTGATGCTGATGTCTTTGCTTCAACCTCACCTGCAGCTTCTAATGCGTTGATGCTTGCAGTAACCGCTTATGCCTTGAAATTGATTGACGGTATTGATTTCAACACACCAAAGGATTTACAAAACAAAATTTTGCCGGCTCTTGCCGAATATGCCAAGAAGCTCTGTGACTTCGACGTAAAGCCGACATTTATTCTCAATTCGCTTGTAAGTATCGATTTCGCTATATGGTCTCTGTATGCAAAAGAAAAAAACGCCAGTGGGTTTGATGATATAATACCTGCACATGCGAAAAAAGCGATGTCAGCTCATAATGATAAGCTGGTACAGATTCCGCTTATCAGTTATAATGTCAGAGATGAAAGCATCAAGGAAGTATTATATAACGGAGCATCGTTGTTGAAAATAAAAATAGGGAATTGCGTTCAACCCGAAAATCATGATCAGGATATGCAAAGCATGGTCGATTGGGATAAGAAAAGGCTTTTGCAAATTCATACTCTTGCCGATAATTATACAACACCCTACAGCGAATCAGGAAATGTGTTGTATTATCTTGATGCAAACGGCAGATATGATAAGAAATCAAGACTTATGGAGCTTCTGAATTTTGCTGACAGAATCGGAGCATTGAAGCGAATCGTACTTCTTGAAGAACCTTTTTCACTCGATGATACAACAAATGTATCAGACCTTCCGGTAACAGTAACTTCTGATGAAAGTGCTCATAGTCTTGAGGATGTCAATACTCGTCTCGCACTCGGATATAAAGCGATAGCATTGAAACCGATTGCGAAAACATTGACAGCAAGCTTTGATATGGCTGCAGCTGCATATGCTTCGGGCGCGATGTGCTTTTGTGCAGATTTAACTGTAAATCCAATGCTTGCTGAATGGAATAAGCAATTTGCGGCAAGATTGAAGCCGTTGAAAGGCATGAACTGCGGTTGTGTTGAAGTAAACGGTGATATGAATTATGTCAACTGGAATGAAATGAAGAAAATGTTACCGCAGGGGTATGGTTATACAGAAGCAAAAAACGGAGCTTTTACGACTGACAATAAATTTTTCGTTGACAGTGTTAAGTTATTCAACGAAAACAGGTATAAATCATTATTTATGTGAAAAAAATATTTATTAAACGTATAATCTATTGCTCTTTAAATAATAATGTAGTATTATGTATACAAATATAAATAAAAAAAATTACATGAAGGAAAATTGATAATGAAAAAGAAAATAGCACTAATTATGTCTGAGGGTATGCGTCCCCAGGTGTTTTCAAATAAAACTATTGACAGACTAAGAGAATATGGGGATGTTGTTTTCAATTATGGCAGCTGTTCGGTTGATGATATCGCAGCAGCTATCAGAGGTGCAGATATTGCTGTAACCTCATGGGGTAACATCAGTATAGATAAACCGCTGCTCGACCTTGCTCCTGACCTTAAACTGGTTGCTCATGCAGCAGGCAGCGTTAAGCCAATTGTATCTGACGAGCTTTTTGCAAGAGGTATCAGGGTTGTTTCTTCGGCTGCACCTCTCGGTATCGGTGTTGCTGAAACAGCACTTGGATTTACAATATCAGCCTCAAAAAACTTTTTCAACCTGTCGAAGCATACAGCAGCAGGCGGTTGGAACGATAACGGCTACGACCAGATAAGAGAGCTTTATGATCTTACTATCGGTGTTGTTGGTGCAGGCTGGGCAGGAAGCCATTATATAAAGCTTATACAAAATTTTGGTGTTGATGTTTTGCTTTATGACCCCTATATCAGCGAGGAAAAGGCTGCTGCACTCGGTGCTAAGAAGGCTGACCTTGAAACACTTTTAAAAACCAGCGATATAGTTTCAGTCCATGCACCTTCAATCCCTGCAACAAATCATATGTTCAACAAAGATACCCTTGCTCTCATGAAGAAGGATGCAATTCTGATAAATACCGCAAGAGGTACACTTATAGACGAAGCAGCACTCTACCAGTTTATGAAGGACGGTAATCTGAAATATGCCTGCCTTGATGTAACCGATCCCGAACCACCGGTAAAGGATAATCCGCTTCGCACACTCTCAAACGTTATTTTGACACCTCATCTTGCCGGCCTTGCAAATAACGGTAAGCTTAGAATTGGTGCTCATATAACAGATGAAATAGAGAGGTTCTTGAAAGGTCAACTGCTGACCACAGAAGTTACACAAAAGATGCTTGCAACAATGGCATAATTGCTGCAAGTATATAAATGCGATTACGTTTTAAAGTCTGAAACGGAGGTTGTTATGAAAAAACGTGTTTTTGTTGTTGCAATTTGTCTTATAATGATAATAATTCCGTCTTTTTCGGTATTTGCATTAAACACAAATTACGAAGATATAAGCGTCTGCCGTGATTCAATTGATTTATATGTCAACGGCAAGAAACTTGATGTGGATGTTTTTGAACATTTTGGAACTACATATGTTCCTATGCGAGCAGTAGCTGAAGCAGTTGGTTGGAAGGTAACCTATGACGGAGTTTTACAGCGTGGTTACATAACATGGAGCAATACCGGATCAACTTCTACCACTACTAAAGCTGATCTGATGTTAGCCAGCCTTTATAAAGATGCACAGCTGCTTCTTGTTTCAATGTATGCTCCAACTTCCGGTGCCTCGAATACTGCGATGATTCAAGCATATATGGGTGATTATGAAGCTGCATATGCTTATTTTAAAGATGTGTCAGACACTTCTCTTAATGCTTGTATTAAAACAATTGAATCTATTATTTCTAAATTTAATGATGTTCTTAAGAAATATAACCTTCAGAATACAACTGTTTATAAAACGAAATATACAGACCTGCAAACAATGCTTACTGAAGTAAAAACAAAAACAAAAGACTTCTCTCAGGCAACCTTATATTTTCTTGAGCAGTGTGCTGCTTCGAGCAATACCAATGATACCACCTCATATCGTGATTATAATACTAAACTGTCCGCGCTTATTGATTTGATCAATAATTACTCTACTACCTTCCAGACAAGATTTGAAGAAATAATGTCGAATGTCGTTGGCAGTGATTATTCTATAATTACAGACGATAATTAATTGTGTTTTCATACCATTAACAATTCATTAACCTAATATGATTATCAAAGTGATATAATTATATCAGTCAGGGTGAATATACGATTTATAATCCATATGTTCACTAATGAAAGGATGTTAATTAGTATGAATATATTGCTGTTCCTTACGCCAAAAGATAATATTGCGTACATATACAGCGATTTTACCCTCAGACAGACACTCGAAAAAATGGAACATAACAAATATTCAGCTGTGCCGATTATTGATCGTGACGGCAGATATGCGGGTACCATAACCGAAGGTGATATTCTATGGACTATCAAGAATGAACTTAGCCTTAGTATAAAAAAGGCAGAAAAAGTCCCGATAATGAGTATAGAACGTAAGATGGATAACCTGCCTGTCAGGATTGATACTGGTATGGAGGAACTTATTACAATGGCAACTAATCAGAACTTTGTTCCTGTTGTCGATGACAGAGGAGTTTTCATCGGTATCGTAACTCGGAAGGATATAATAAAATATATCTATTCAAAAACAAAGGCAGTAGTATACAGTGAATTAAAAGCAGACAATAAATAAACATTATTGCCTGCTTTTTTATTTTATAATTTGAACGAAGATTTAATTTATTTCTTCTTTTTTTTTTCTTCCTCGATCATATGGAGGTGTGTCACCGGTACATACCGAATATCCTTATATGACCTGGCCTCGTATTCATCCTGAGGAATTGTCGGTACAAACCCGGTTGTATCTTGATTTGATGCAATCGGATTTGTTAAAAAAGCATCTTCACTCGGATGCTTTTTAATTGACTTATCATCCATCGTAAATTCCATCCCTTTCGCAAAGGCAGGATATGTTATTTGTTCCGTATACAATCTGACGTATTATATCCGCTGAATTGTATACGGTTGAGTAATTTACTTTTTGTACTCAAGCACAAAATTCCCTATCTCCTTTGTTCTACCTCAATCATATTATTTGCAGATAAACAATAATTAATCATAATAGAACAAGATTGGTTATAATAATCCCGCTGTCAGATAAAATCTATTGGCAGTGGGATTGAATTGTGAAAAATATTAATTTGTACTTGAAAGAGAATTGGTTATATGATATAATAATTTATCGTTAACCTTCCGAAAATGCGAAGCGCTTTCCTAAAAGCTAACTTATCAAATATGTAAATTCTATAGAATATTTATATGACTTATATCAAATAGCTGATGTAAATCATTTATTAGTTTTATACAGAAATAATTGCAGCAGGGAGAAATAGGTGAAAAGCATTAAAATTTCAGCTTTAATTCTGTGTTTATGCATCATCTTCGTTTTATCCGGATGTAACAAAGCTGATAATATTGATACCTCAAGTCCAAATTACTCGAATGTTGAATCATACAACCTGACAGAATCGATAACAGCTTCCGAAACGGAGGAAAGCTTATACAAATCTGAGCTGAAAGATGAGTTTGTTAAGCTATATGAAAAGGAATTAGTTATAATAGACTTTATTCTTTCCAGAACTGAAATAAACAGTAAAGAAGCAGAATTCTATTGCGATGACAGTCCCTTTAAGTTATACAAGCTGAATAGCGAACACAAATTCTCAACAAAGCAAAAGCTACTGGATGCCTGTAATCAGATTTACTCAGACGGGCAGGCAGCTTTTAATATGCTACTCGAATATCCTAAATACGGACCCAAAGTAATCACTTTCATTGAAGAAACGACATATATCAGTGATAATTATATGCTTTCGAATATTTTTTCAATTGATATCGATTCGATTAAGATATTGAGTTTAGATCAAAACAGTGCGGAAATTCGATTTACCGGACTTGAAATTTCAATAACCGCGTCTATCAGGATGAAAAAAATCAATGATATGTGGCTGCTTGACAACAGCATATACTTTGCACTCGAAAAAGCGGAGGAAGATCAATTGCTGGCAACAAACTGGGAGGATAACCTCACAGACGGCGCGCAAAACAGTGGAACTGCAACTCGATTATACGGAGATATTCTTGTAATAAATATTTTTATCAGTGACGGGAACAGCGAGTGGAATAAGACTGCTATTTCTGATATGCTTGAATATGTTGATAAGGCAACCAATTACCTTGAAAAAATGGCTCTTGCATATAATGTTGAATCCGAAATCACTGCAACATCAGAAGCCGAATCATTATATTTCGTTTATAACGGAACGATCCCCGACGATTATACTTATACTATCTGGATAGAAGAAATGATGGCATATACGACCTACGGTTCTTTGAAAGGCTATGTAGAGGCATATTTTACAGAAGATGAATTAAGTAAATACGATAATTACTGTGTACTGCTTAATGTAAATAAATCAGGTAGAAGCTATGCAATACAGTGTAACACAGACAATTATGACAGCGAACTGAATTATCTCGAACGAGCTGTTATGTTCTATTCAACCGATCGCAATTATAATTATTTTATGTGCCCGTCAACATATGCACATGAAATTCTGCATCTTTTCGGTGCAAGCGATTTGTACTTTCCCCAGGACAGCGATGACGAACGCGCAAAGATTGCCGAAAACTATGTCTGGTCGGACATAATGAGATATATTCCGGCAGATGATATCGAATCTGCAACAATCAGTAACTTTACTGCTTTCAAAGTCGGATTATTCCCATACCTTGATAGTCAACTATTTTTATTCAACAACTATGAAAAATAAATAAAATTCATTTATATCTTAATGGGAAGAGTGAAAAGAATGGAAAAAGATCAAATCAAATCAAAGTACAAAAGAGTTCTGCTGAAACTGTCAGGAGAGGCAATGTCGGCAAATACCGATGAAATCCTTAACTTTGATTTCATGGGTGAAATTTGCAAACAGATTAAGGCCTGTGCTGATATGGGTGTCCAGTTCGGGATTGTTGTCGGTGGCGGCAATATATGGCGCGGCAGACAGGGTAAAAGTCATAATCGCACCAGAAGCGATGCGATGGGTATGCTGGCAACAGTTATCAACTCACTTGCATTGCAGGATGAGCTTGAAGCAGTTGGACAGAAAACAATAGTAATGTGTTCAAAGCAAATACCGACAGTAACCGATACATATTCGAGAGATGTCGCAATTGAGTATCTTGAGAGAGGATACGCAGTTATAATTGCTGGCGGAACAGGAAACCCGTTCTTTTCAACCGATACAGCAGGTATGTTAAGAGCTGCAGAGATTGACGCAGATATCGCACTGCTTGCAAAAAATGTCGACGGTGTGTATACTGCCGATCCAAAAAAAGATAAAAACGCAAAACGCTTGACAGAAGTAACTTATGATTATATACTTAAGAATGATATCACGGTCATTGACCTTGCAGCCGCAGGCTTCGGCAAAGAAAATAAACTAAAAGTACTTTTATTCGCACTTGAAAACCCTGAAAACATAACAAGAGCCATTATGGGCAATGATATCGGAACCATTATCGAATAAAAACATACAAAGCAGTTATACCGGCGATATACTGTTAATATTTTAAAAATCCAAAGCCGGAGAAATGGAGCTTATTATGAAATTAGAACTGAAATCCTTTGAAGAACGCATGAAGAAAACCATTATAGTTTTTGAAGGTGAACTTGAAACAATAAGAGTTGGAAGAGCTAATGCAAAGGTTCTTGATAAAATCTCAGTCCTTTATTACGGAACTCCAACTCCTGTAAACCAGATGGCGGAAATCAAGGTTCCAGAACCTCGTATTCTTACTATCACACCTTGGGATGCAACATCGCTGAAAGCAATCGAAAAGGCTATTCAAATCTCTGATCTGGGAATAACTCCTAGCAATGACGGCAAGCAAATTCGTTTGAATTTCCCTCAGTTGACCGAAGACAGAAGACATGAGCTTACAAAGCAGGTCGCAAAGCTTGGAGAAGATGCAAAGGTTGCACTCAGAAATATCAGACGCGAAGCAAATGATAAGTGCAAAGAAATGAAAAAGAAATCTGAGATGACTGAAGATGAGATTAAGCATTCAGAAAAAGAAACCCAAGATCTCACCGATAAATACATCAAGGAAATTGATACCTTAATCGTTAAAAAAGACAAAGAAATCATGGAGATTTAGTTATATTTAGACTAACAAATGAAATGCTGTACATTCTATAATAAAATACTGATGTTAGTTTAATATATATTCCGATACAGCCTCACACTGTATCGGTTTATGTTATTACATACAATTTAATTGCTTTGGGAATGAGGTTTAACATGTTTAAAAGAAAGAAAATAACTGCAATATCAGAATTGAATAATAATCTCATTGTTCCCAAGCATATTGCAATAATTATGGATGGCAATGGCAGATGGGCAAAGCAGAGAGGGCTACCGAGAACCGCAGGTCATGCTGCCGGTGGTGAGAGCTTCATCAATACAGTTGATGCTTGTAACTCATTGAGGGTTAAATACCTGACTGTATTTGCTTTTTCAACTGAAAATTGGAAACGAAGCGAAGATGAAATAAAAACACTTGTTGAGTTAATGCATAAATATATTGCGAACTATGTCCCGAAGCTGATGGAGTTGAATATTTCACTTCGTTTACTCGGAGATTACAAAGCTTTTGATGCTGTAACTGTCACATCACTTGAAAAAAGCATAGATACACTCAGAAATAATACCGGAATGACCTTGTGCATAGCATTGAACTACGGAGGAAAAGCTGATATTTGTTATGCTGTGAACAACCTGATACAGTCAGGTAAGCGTGTTATTACAGAAAAGGATATCACAGAAAACCTGTATACAGTTGGTATACCTGATCCCGAGCTTGTAATCAGAACCAGCGGTGAAGAACGGCTGTCAAACTTCTTACTATGGCAGACAGCATATTCAGAGCTATATTTTTCAACTGTCTATTGGCCTGACTTTGATAAAAAGGAATTGCTTACAGCAATAGAAAGCTATTCGAAACGCAACAGGAGGTTCGGCGGCGCATAAACTGCCTGAAGACAAATGAAAACAAGAGTTATTACGGCGGTTATTGCCTTACTGTTATTCATTCCTGTATTGATATTTCATAATACATATATTTTCACTGTTGTAATAGCGCTTCTATCAGCGGTAGCTGTTTACGAAATGTGCTCTTGCATCGGTGCAAAGCTCCCGCTTCGGATCGTCGGCGTTATAATCGGCACAGCAATTCCGGTGGCATCCGATATAAAAATAATCGGTGAATTGGCGAGCAGTATAATAATACATACGGTTTTACCGCTGACAATTCTTACTGTTGCAATAATAGTTATGTGCTATATGCTAAGACCGGTAAATAAATTTATCCCAATGTATATTACAGCTCTTCTGTATCCGTCAACAGGCTTCGGGCTTATAGTATATTACAATAGATTTCATCCTTATACATTGATTTTCCTGATGTTTTTCATCGTTTCATGGGTTACGGATTCTTTTGCCATGATAACCGGAAAATATTTCGGTAAACATAAGCTTTGTCCAACTCTAAGTCCGAAAAAGACAATTGAAGGCTCAATCGGCGGAACAATGGCAACAGTCATAGCTTTTCTTATCTATGGATTTATTACGGATATACCTGTGCTTGAATCTGTATTCTTAGGCTTTCTTTTGTCACTAGCATCTCAGGCAGGCGATTTGCTTGCATCTGCGATAAAACGAATATACGTAATCAAGGATTATGGCAAGATTTTTCCGGGACATGGCGGTGTTATGGACAGATTCGACAGCGTTATCGGTGTGTCTTTGGTATTCAATGCATTTTATATAATTTCAATATTGATTTAGTGAGGTCGCGATGATAAAAAGCATGGTTCTGCTCGGCTCGACAGGCTCAATAGGAACTCAGGCACTTGAGGTTGCAAGGCTTCTCGGCATTAAAATAACTGCATTATCTGCAGGTAACAATCATATATTATTAGAAAAGCAGTGCAGAGAGTTTAGACCAGCGAGATGCTGGATTTCCGAAGCAAAATATGATATATTGAAGCTTGCGCTTGCAGATACCAATACAGAGGTTCTGGCAGGGAGCGATGCTCTTTGTGAGCTTGCGCAGGATAAGAATGCAGACATCATATTTAATTCATTACTGGGTATAAGCGGACTCGCCCCAACTATGGCAGCAATCAGTGCAAAAAAACGCATTGCTCTTGCTAATAAAGAAACACTTGTAGCTGGCGGTGAATTAATCATGAAGTCAGCAAAGCAAAATAAAGTTGACATAATACCTGTAGACAGCGAGCATTCAGCTATATTTCAGTGCCTTCAGGGTCAATGTAAACCTAAGAAAATCATCATTACTGCTTCGGGCGGCAGCTTTTTTGGTTATACTAAGGATATGTTGAAGAATGTTTCGCTTGATGATGCACTCAAACATCCCAACTGGAGCATGGGTGCAAAAATAACCGTTGATTCTGCCACATTGATGAATAAAGGACTCGAGTTTATCGAAGCGGCTCATCTTTTTAATCTGACAAGCAAGCAGATAGATATAGTTATACATCGCGAAAGCATTATTCATTCAATGGTCGAGTTTGAAGACAATTCTGTTATCGCACAGCTTGGTTCGCATGATATGCGACTTCCGATACAATATGCACTGACATATCCGGATCGCAAAGCATCATTATCAGAACCTCTTGACTTTACGAAAATCAGTTATCTGCATTTTGCAAAACCCGATTACGAAACCTTCCCGCTTCTACAGCTCGCAATGAAGGCGTTTGACATCGGTGAAACAGCACCCACAGTTATGAACGGAGCAAATGAAGCAGCTGTTGCCTTGTTTTTAAATAAGAAAATAAGCTTTTTGGAGATTGCTGAAATAGTCATACGAACAACCGAAGCAATTAGTCCGAAGGACGTAAATACAATAAAGGATATTCTCGATGCAGATAAATCTGCGAGAGAATATGTACAGGGTGTAATTTTCAAAGATTAAGGAGTTTTTTGTATGTTAGATTTTCTCTTAACAGCGTTATTGACAATATTTTTATTCGGTATATTGATACTGGTACATGAGCTTGGTCACTATCTTGCGGCAAGAAAGTTCAAAGTCGGGATAAACGAATTCGCAATAGGCTTTGGGCCAAAGATATTCAAAAAGCAGGGTAAATACAACCTGTTCAGTATCCGTGCGTTCCCGATCGGTGGCTTTGTCAGTATGGTCGGAGAATCCGAAGAAGTCGAGGACGAAGCGCTTAAAAGCACTGCTTTCAGGAGTAAACCTATCTGGCAAAGATTCATTGTTGCTATTGCCGGTTCATTTATGAATGTACTGCTCGGATTGATTGTTATGGCAGTACTGGTTTCAACACAAAGTGTCTATGCCTCAACAACTATTGCTGAGTTTATAAATACTGATGAAACAAAATCAGTCAGTGATTTACAAGGTCTTCAAGTCGGTGATCAAATAATCGAAGTCAATGGGAAGAAAATAAATGTTGCAAACGATCTTGTGTATGCGATAATGGTTGACGGAATCAAACCGATTAATATTGTCGTAATTAGAGAAGGGAAAAAAGAAATATTAACTATAGAGTTCAATCAAATTACTAATCAGGGAACTGTTTTCGGAGATCTGGATTTTAAAGTTGCACGTATAGAAAAGACTTTCGGAACAGTGATCCATCAGACAATTTATCAATCAATCTCAAATGTTGATATTGTTATTTCATCACTTGTTGACACTCTTCAAGGCAGATTCGGAATTGAAGGTGTATCAGGACCTATCGGAGTCGGTAATGCTATCGGCGGTGCAGCAAAACAACCTGAAGCGGTCAGAAATGTTGCATCATTGTTTGTTACTATAGCTCTCAGCTTGGGTATTTTCAACCTGCTTCCCATTCCGATGCTTGATGGCGGTATGATTATGTTCCTAATTTATGAAGCAATATTCAAACGCCGTGTACCGCAGAAGGTTGAAGCAGCATTGACAATGTTCTTTATGATGCTGCTGATTCTGCTTGGGATCCTGGTTGCATTCAAGGATGTTTTCACTATTATAAAATAATATTTGCACCATGAAATAGGGTTTAGAATGATTATGAGACGAAAGTCAAGAGTTATATCAATCGGTAATATAAAAATCGGTGGCAGCGAAAAGATCGCTGTCCAGTCAATGACGAATACTGACACCGCTGACAGAGACGCAACACTTGCTCAGATAAAAGCACTCGAAGCAGCCGGCTGTGACATTGTACGCTTCACGGTCAACAGTATGGATGCTGCAAGAAACATAGAATATTTTAAGTTAAACACTAAAATTCCACTTGTCGCTGACATCCATTTCGACTACAGGCTTGCGTTTGCCGCAGTTGACTTTGGTATCGATAAAGTCAGAATTAATCCCGGTAACATCGGAAGCGAAGACAAGGTCAAGGCTGTTGTGGACAAGCTACTGAATAAAAACATACCCATCCGTGTCGGAGTAAACAGCGGTTCGGTCGAAAAGTATATTCTTGAGAAGTATGGTAGATCCAACGCGGAAGCACTCACCGAGAGCGCAATACATAACGGAAGACTGCTTGAAAGACTGGGACTTTCGGATATTGTGTTGTCAATTAAATCATCAGATCCTCAGATAATGATTGAAGCTAACCGCATTGTCGCAGCCGAAACTGATTTTCCGCTACACCTCGGTGTAACCGAAGCAGGAACACCAAAAATGGGAATCGTAAAATCTGCGATAGGTATAGGCTCACTCCTTGCCGATGGTATAGGCGACACAATCAGAGTATCACTGACAGCTGATCCTGTTGAAGAGGTACCTGCTGCAAAGCAAATACTTTCAGCTCTCAGACTTATCGAAAGACCGAATATAATATCCTGCCCTACCTGCGGAAGGACAAGAATTAATCTAATCGATATAGTAAACCGTCTTGAAGTTGAACTGGATTCACTCAACATTCAAAAGCATATTGATATTGCTGTTATGGGTTGCATCGTTAACGGACCCGGAGAAGCAAAGCAGGCAGATATCGGAGTTGCAGGCGGTGACGGCGAAGCTGTTATATTCAAAAAAGGCGTGATTTTGAGAAAAATTCCCGAAGCAGATATTGTCGAAGAAATTATAAAGGAAATAAAATTAATTTTATTAAGTTTATAAAAACATAAATTTAGATTGGAAAAGTTAAAAAATGACTGCAAGTGAAAAGTTTTTAAAGACCTTTTCAAAATTCAATCCGACACCTAAACAGCAAGAACTGATTTGCTGTATAGATGATATAAAAGTGCGTGTTAATAAAGCTGCGAAAGCAATTGAGTGTGATATCGATTTTTCAAAAAAGATATCACTCGATTTGTTATCAGAGCTTGAAAATGATATAAGAGAGCAATACGAAATAATCAGCGTTATCTTTTTGCCCTCATACAAAACAATGACATGGGAGCAATTTTCGTTTAATGAGTTGATAATGCTGGTAAAAAAATATTTTGGCAGTGTTGTCAACGGTTTCTTTACCGGTGCAAAGGATGAATACAGTAAAAAACGCAATATCTATTCGATAATACTTGCGGATGGCCATTCAGCTGACCTTTTATATAGTGCACAGCTTGACCGTATGATTGAAACAACCTTCACTAAAGTTTTTGATACAGCAATCAGCGTTAAATTTGTTGGTGATGCTGATGAGGATTACCGCCCGTCAGGACTCGAAGAGCTTGAGCAGGATGCTGCCAGAGTTTATGAGCAGTATCAAACAACGAAAAATACAATTCCTGATACAGTCGATAAAAGTTCCTCACTTGATCCGATTGAAAACGGTGACGAGGTTATAATTAGTGATGATGAAACTATTCTGCAGAGCGGCAGAATGATATTTGATATTTCTGAGCCTAAAACTATTATGGGTAAGAAGATCAGAAAGAAAATCTCACCTATCCGTACAATAACCGCTGCAAAGGATAATGTTGCTGTCTGCGGTGAGGTTGTCAGTGTCGAATCAAAAGAAACCCGTGACCAGACAAAGGTCAGATTTACTATATACATAACTGATAACGACAGCTCGATAGGGTTGAAATTTATAGAGAAAAAAGAAGACATTGCAGAACTAAAAGGAATAAAGGAAGGCTACTCGCTCCTTGTTTCGGGTACGGCAAAAATCGATAAGTTCGACGGTGAATTGATACTTGATCCCAATTCAATCAGCCAGGTTAAGCGTATCAGGCGAAAAGATACAGCGGAAAAGCCGCGTGTTGAATTGCATCTGCACACAAATATGTCTACTATGGATGGATTATGTAAACCCGATGAGGTTATCAGTCTCGCAAAAGACTGGAATATGCCTGCTATAGCTGTAACAGATCACGGTAATGTACAGGGGTACCCCGAAATGATGCTTGCTGCAGAAAAACAGGGTGTCAAGGTCATATACGGTATGGAAGGTTATCTGGTTGACGATACGGCACGTATCATTTATGGCGGTGAAAAGATCAAAGAAAAACGATTTAATGAGGATTGCTTCATAATATTCGATATCGAAACCACCGGACTCTCACCTGTAAATTGCGGCATAACCGAGATCGGTGCTGTCAGATACAAGGGAGGGGAAATCATCGAGGTTTTTGAAACCTATGTTAATCCCCAAATGCCAATCCCTCAGAATATAACTGAGCTTACAGGAATCACTGATGGAATGGTTGCCGATGCACCCCATCCCAAAGATGCAGTTAAGGCATTCCTTAATTTTGCCGGTAATGAAATTTTAATTGCTCACAACGCACAGTTCGACATAGGATTTATCAGAAAGGCCACTGAAGATTATAGTATTCCTTTTAATAATCCGTATCTCGACACATTAACACTATCAAGATTTCTGAATCCCGAACTCTCCAGACACAAATTGGATTCTTTGCGTGATTATTTCAAGCTTGGCGAATTTAATCACCACCGTGCTTCAGATGATACAAAAATGCTTGCTGCGATTTTTGAAAAGATGGTACAAAAGTTGAAAGCTGACGGCATCTCATCAATTGCTGAGATGGAAACAGCAACCGAAAACAAAGCAAATCCCAAAAAACTGCGGCCTTATCATATATCAATACTTGTTCAGAATAAAACAGGACTTTATAATTTATATAAATTAATTTCTCAGAGCTATCTCGAATACTTTCACAGATCTCCCCGTATACCCAAAACCTTACTGTTAACAAACCGTAACGGCTTGCTTATAGGCACAGCCTGCCAGGCCGGAGAACTTTACAACGCAGTCCTTGAAGGAAAAAACACCGGTGAACTCAAAAAGATAGCAAGTTTCTACGATTACTTCGAAATAATGCCGATTGAAAATAATATATTCCTTGTCAATGAAAACAAGGTCGGCACCGACCGTGAAAGCGGTCTCAATGAATTGCGCCGGATGAATAAAGTCATTTACAATCTCGGTAAATCAATGAATAAACCTGTTGTTGCAACAGGTGATGTTCATTATGTTGATCCCGAGGATGAAATATATCGCCAGATACTGCAGTTTGGAATGAAGTTTTCTGATGCGGATAAAGAAAGTAAATTATATCTTAAAACAACCGAAGAAATGCTTGTCGAATTCGAGTATCTCGGCAAGGATGCAGCATATGAGGTTGTTGTCGAAAATACAAGAAAAATCGCTGACATCATAAGTGCTGATGTACGCCCGATACCAAAGGGCTCCTTCAACCCATCAATTGAAAACTCCGATAATAATCTTCGTGAGATGTGTTATAAAAGAGCAATGGAGCTTTATGGTTATAATGGCGAAATACCAAAGCTTGTTACAGACCGCCTTGACAAGGAGCTTAACTCGGTTATAACAAACGGGTTCTCAGCGTTGTATATCTCTGCACGTGAGATTGTCAAATTCAGCGAACGCAACGGTTACCAGGTTGGCTCGCGTGGTTCTGTCGGCAGCAGTATTATAGCTGCTCTTGCCGAAATATCAGAGGTAAATCCTCTGCCACCTCACAGACGCTGCCCAAAATGCAAATATACAGACTTCATCACTGACAGCAGTATCGGTAGCGGATTCGATATGGATAACGACACCTGCCCCAAATGTGGCGAAACAAGAGTCTGTGACGGACATGATATACCCTTCGAAACCTTCCTTGGTTTTAAGGGCGAAAAAGCGCCTGATATTGACCTGAACTTCTCAGGAGAAGTGCAAGCGGGTGCGCATAAATTCACCGAGGTGCTGTTTGGCGAAAATAATGTATTCCGTGCAGGAACAATTGGCACGCTTGCATCAAAGACTGCATATGGATTTGTAAAGAAATATCTCGAGGATAAGGGTAAAAACCTAACCAAAGCAGAGGAAAACAGACTCATTGCCGGCTGTATGGGTGTAAAACGCACAACAGGTCAACACCCGGGTGGTATTGTTGTTGTTCCAAAACCTTATTCTATTTATGACTTTACACCGGTTCAGCATCCGGCTGATAAATCAGAATCTGATATCATCACGACCCATTTCGATTTCAACTTTATGCATGATACTCTGCAGAAGCTTGATATACTCGGTCATGATGTCCCGACAAAATATAAGGTACTTGAAGAGTTAACGGGTATCGATGTAAAGACTATCCCTCTGAATGACCGCAAGGTTATGTCACTCTTTCTCTCAACCGAAGCGCTTGGTATCACGCCAAAAGAAGCGGGTGTTGAAATCGGTACGCTTGGAATTCCCGAATGCGGCACAAAATATGTCCGTCAGATGATGGTTGACGCACAGCCGAAGTGCTTCTCTGACCTTCTCCAGATATCAGGTCTTTCACATGGTGAGGGAATCTGGATCGGCAACGGTAAGGATTTGATAGACCAGAAAATCTGTACTATTTCAGAAATTATCGGTACACGTGACAGTATCATGTTGTATCTTATAAAATACGGTCTTGATGCACCGATTGCATTCAAGATAACTGAGGATGTAAGAAAGGGAAGAGGTCTGCGCAGTGAATACATTGATGTTATGCGTGAGAATAATGTCCCTGAGTGGTATATTGAATCCTGTAAGAAAATCAAATATATGTTTCCAAAAGCGCACGCTGCCGCATATATGATAGCAGCGCTGAGACTTGCCTGGTATAAGGTGTATCAACCGCTTGCGTTCTATTCTTGTTATTTTACCGTTCAACCTGAGGGAATTGATGCCGAAACAGTAATGCAAAGCAGACAGCATATCCTGAAATGTATCAGTGAGTTAGCTGAAAAAGGTGTTGATGTTACACAAAAAGAAGAAGATACATTAACTGCTCTCGGACTTGTAAACGAAATGTTCGCACGCAAAATCAAATTTCTGCCTGTTAATATTTTCAAGTCGCATAAAACCAACTATATGCCTGAGGACGGTAATATTCGTCTTCCCCTCAGCTCGATAAACGGACTCGGAACAAACGCTGCCGAAAAGATATATTCCTGTATCCATGAGGAAAAGGTGTCAACGCTTGCTGAGTTGAAAATAAAGGCATCATTGTCACAGAGTGTTGTCGATACACTGACAAAAAACGACTGCCTTGGAGACATGCCCGAAACAGAACAGATAACTTTATGGTAATTCAACATAATAATTAACATTATATTCACACAATAGCATATATTTTAATATTCTAATATGATAATATGATAACAAGCTAAAGCATAAGGAGAAACGCCATGTCGTTTTCAAATATAACACCTGAGGGAACAAGAGATCTCATATTCGAAGAGTATGACAGAATAAAATCACTTGAGGATTTGCTTTGTAACAACTTCGAGATGCTTGGATTTCTGCCTATACAGACTCCAAATATTGAGTTTTACGATTTGTTCGACTCTGAAAGAAAATACATCACACAGGAAAATATGTTGAAAACAAGCGATCTGGACGGTCGTATACTTGTGCTCCGCCCTGATTCAACCGCACCTATCGCAAGAGCTGTCTCTGCAAAGCTGAAGAATGAAGACAAACTCAAAATCTACTACAATCAGATGGTTTACAAGCAACACCCAAATTATCGTGCGATGAACACAGAAGAGCATCAGAGTGGTATTGAAATCATTGGCGGTGACGGCGAAAAAGCAGACCTTTGCGCACTTCTGACAGCGTTTCAATCATTGAAAGCAATCGGTAAATCTTTTAAAATTGAAATTGGACATTCGGGGTTACTCAGACTACTGCTCGAAGACCTCGGACTTTCGGACAACGAATATATGAGAATTAAGAACTCAATTGCATCACTTAACACCGCAGCACTAGATTTTGGCTCAACAATCAACCCTAAAGCACTTGAAATTGCACGCATCCTGCCTATCCTCTGCGGAGGACCGGAAGCACTTGAGAAAGCAAGACTACTTGCTCAAGGTAAAGAAAAAGCGCAGAAGCTGCTCGATTACATTGAAAAGCTGTATAATGCGTTCTCTGATGCAGGATATTCGGACTATATAATGTACGATATGGGTATAGTTCAAAAAATCGATTATTATACCGGTATTGTTTTCAGAGGTTATATTGATGGTGTCGGAAATGCTGTTTTGTCAGGCGGCAGGTACGACTCGCTGTATGACTGCTTCGGTCAACACCGCATAGCATGTGGATTCGCAATCAACGTTTCGGCAGTCGCAGATACCTTCAGCATTATCGAAAGAACACCCGGTAAATCTGCTTCTATCAGCTGTGATGGCAACTCGATCGCAAATATAACAAAAGAAATCGAAGATGCAGCAACGCAAGGTTTTAAAATAAATATTGAAATATAGGGATTAATATGTTAAGAATAGCATTGACAAAGGGCAGAATTGAAAAAAGTGCTGTCGAAATAATAAAAAAATGCGGTTATGATATGAGCGACTACGACAACAAAAGCCGTAGACTTATCGTTACAACCGGTAACCTTGAGCTTGTGCTTGCAAAAGCAGCCGATGTAATTACCTACATTGAACGCGGTGTCTGCGATATCGGTGTTGTGGGCAGAGATACAATCCTTGAAAGCGGTCGTGAGTTCTATGAGCTTCTTGATTTGGGTTTCGGTAAATGCAGGTTTGCACTTGCAGGAATCAAGGGCAGAAACTTCTATAACGGCTACACACATAAGGTTGTCGCAACAAAATATCCGAATGTGGCAAAGCAATATTTTATGACGAAAGGTATAGATGCCGAGATAGTCAAAATTGAAGGCTCTGTTGAACTTGCACCCTTGCTCGGATTGGCAGATGCTATTGTCGATATCGTTGAGACAGGTACAACGCTCGTCGAGAACGGGCTTGAGGTTTATGAGGACATTGCAAATATATCTGCACGTTGTATTGTTAATATAGCAGCCATGAAGCTGAAGAACCAAGAGATATCGGATCTCATTTTAAAGGTGAAAGAACAAATTTAAGGAAAAGTAGTTTGAAAGATAAATCTTTCAAACTACGGTTTTGTGCCTTTTCTATCCGTATAGCCTGCTATACGGTTATACAGAGTGGCAAAAGTTTTGCTTTTGCAAAACACGGCACAATTCCCACTCAACAAAGAAGGAATGATCATAATTATGAAGATATTATATACAAACAATAACGGTGAGCAAGAACTGTTTTCGATACTCGGACAGCGCAATAACAGACTGTCCGGCGAAATTCAGGATACTGTAAAAATTATTGTCGATGAAGTCAGACAAAATGGTGACTCAGCACTTCGTAAATATACAAAACAATTTGACAAGGTCGATGTTAAAAGCTTTGAGTATACAGTTGAACAATTAAATGAATATGCTTCAAAAGCACCCGAAAAGCTTGTGACAGTGATGGAAAAAGCAACGGCAAATATAACAGAGTATCATTCAAAGCAAACACAGAACGGTTATGAATTTAGTCGCGGTGGCAGAAGCTTCGGCAGGGTAGTCAGACCGCTTGAAAAGGTCGGCTTATATGTTCCCGGTGGAACTGCAGCATATCCTTCAACAATACTTATGAACTGTATACCCGCAAAAATCGCCGGCGTCAAGGATATAATTATGGTTACCCCACCCAAAGCGGAAGGGTTGTCGCCAAGCATTGCTGCAGCAGCAAAAATCGCCGGTGTAACAAGAGTTTTCACTGTCGGTGGGGCACAGGCTATTGCTGCGCTTGCATACGGAACCGAAACAATTCCACAGGTTGACAAGATTGTCGGACCTGGTAACTCATATGTTGCAGCTGCGAAACGAATCGTATTCGGTGATGTTGATATAGACATGATTGCAGGTCCCAGTGAAGTGCTTATAATTGCCGACAAAACTGCAAACTGCGGCTATATAGCAGCAGATATGCTTTCGCAGCTTGAGCATGATCCGGCGGCGGCAGCTATTTTAATAACTGATGATGTAAATATTGCTGAGAAAACAAAAGATTGTCTTGATGACCAGCTTGCAAAGCTGTCAAGGCGTGAGATATCAGAAACATCGGCAGAAAGCTATGCGATTGCAATCGTTTGTGATAATATATATGAAGCGATGAGGATTGCGAACAGTGTTGCACCCGAGCATCTTGAGCTGCAATGTGAAAATGCAAAAGAGCTTCTTGCAGAGGTCAGAAATGCCGGCAGTGTTTTTCTCGGCGAGTACACAACCGAACCATTGGGTGACTATTATGCAGGCACCAATCATGTCCTGCCCACCAACGGCAGCGCACGCTTCAGCTCACCGCTTTCGGTTGATGATTTTGTTAAAAAATTCAGCTATCTTGAATATAGCAGGGAAGCATTTATTGAGGATTCCGAAGATACAATAGAATTCGCAGAAGCTGAAGGACTTACAGCTCATGCTAATGCGGTAAAAATCCGTTTAAATAAGAAGGCTTAATTTTTATGATAAAACTTGAAAAAATAGATAAAATAGAAGAATATAAACCGTTACTGGGTAACTATATGCGACTTGACGCAAATGAAAGTCCGTTTGATAGCTGTATGACCTCGACTGAAATCGAGATGGCGGTTTCAGATGTGCTGCTCAACAGATACCCCGATCCGACCGCTGAGGAGCTTTGCGATACGTATGCCGACATGATGAAGCTTTCGGTTCAGAATGTTGTTGCAGGCAACGGTTCTGATGAACTTATTTCGATAATAACGAACTCGTTCTTCAAAAAAAACAGTAAAATAACAATCTGCCTGCCCGACTTTTCGATGTATAAGTTTTATGCTGAACTTGCTGAGTTGAATGTTGATGTATTTGTAAAGCAGGATTTGATACTTGACATGACAAAGCTTGAACAACATATGAGAGCATCTGGTAGTGAAGCGGTCATTTTCTCCAACCCCTGCAATCCGACCGGTCAAGGCGTAAGCTCAAAAGAAATTCTCGACTTTGCCGACAGAACTGGCTGGCTTGTTATTGTTGATGAAGCATATATGGATTTCTGGGATGACAGTCTTGTTTATGAAGCTGTTAAACGTGAGAATGTGCTTGTGTTGAAAACTCTCTCAAAGCTATACGGCATGGCAGCGCTCAGAATCGGTTTCGCAATCGGAAACGAATATTTTGTTTCTTCAATTAAAAAAGCAAAGAGTCCCTTTAATGTAAACTCGCTTTCAATGAGTCTTGCCGCATACCTGATAAGCAATTGCCAGGATATTGTACGAGAACGCAGAATGTATGTTTTAAAATATCGTGAAGAGCAATACAAAAAACTAAAGGCAACTTTTGAACCTAAGGGTGCGACAGTTTATAAAACGGTAACTAACTTCAATCTGATAAAATATGAAAAAGCAGCAGAAGTTTTTGATGCATTACTCAAAAAAGGAATTGCAATCAGAAAGCTCGGAAATTTGCTGCGAATAACAGTCGGTACTGTCGAAGAAAACGAAACATTAATTTCTGAACTGACAAAAATCTGAAAGAAAACTTTTAGATATGGAAAGGATTTCATATAACCATGTACGAGAAGATACTGTACAGCTGCCTTGAACAGGTAAGAAAAAAGACCGATTTTCGCCCTAAGATTGCATTGGTATTGGGCAGCGGGTTAGGCGATTTTGCAGAAAAATGCGATATTATAACCGAAATTTCATATCGTGAGCTTAGCGGATTCCCGACTTCAACCATAAAAGGGCATATAGGTCGCTTTATCTTCACAAAAATAAAGGGTACCCCGACTGTTATTATGCAGGGCAGGGTTCATTATTACGAGGGCTACAGCACTAAAGAGGCAGTCATGCCAATTCGCCTGATGGGACTTATGGGAGTCGAAGCAATGATGCTGACTAACGCAGCCGGTGCAGTGAATACCTCATACGAGGTTTCAGATATGATGATGATAACAGACCATATATCAAGCTTTGTACCATCACCGCTTATCGGTGCCAATTTTGACAATCTCGGTGTTCGGTTTCCTGACATGAGCGTCGTTTATGATAAGCATATCAGGAATATAATCAAAAATAAAGCAGTTGAAAATTTGATACCGCTCAGAGAGGGAGTATATCTTCAGCTGACAGGCCCAAATTATGAAACTCCGGCAGAGATCAGGATGTACCGCACCCTGGGAGCTGATGTCGTCGGTATGAGTACTGCAATAGAAGCGATGGCTGCGCGACACATGGGAATCAAAGTCTGCGGTATCAGCTGTATCACTAATATGGCAGCAGATGTAACCAGCCAACTGCTCTCACATGAGGAGGTTGCTGAAAAAGCAAAAGCAGCTTATCCGAAATTCGAAAAGCTGCTGAATGCCACTATACCTGCATTAAATTAGCAAAATAATTAAACATTTTATTAGGGAGCCTACAAAGAGGCTCCCCAGTATTTATCTTGTAAATACCCAAATTGGTTTTGATGTTTGAATTTCGTTCATGAGGGTATTCAATTCCCAGAGCTGACTGCTGAAGGTCGGACGCTGTGAGTCTGCAATCAGAATCTTACCGTCTTCGGTTATCCCTCTCAGGATGATGAAATGGCCTCCTTTGGTAAATATACCGGGACCCATGTCAACCAGAACTAATTTACCTTGTCTGAGTGCTTTTATAATTATTGCAGCATCATAAATATATTCTTCCTCGCAACTTATGCCCCAATTTTTTGCTGCTTCAGTCATCAATGCAAAGCTTGTTCCGACTGAGCCAACCATGTATCCTCTTTCGTATGACCAGTCAGCCATCTCGGCCGGATTGACATTGTAATCGGTCAAATTAGTGACAATCATAGCCATACAGCTTGGACCGCAGCCGTGGCTTCCAACAGTATAATCGCCGTATGGATGGCTTGAATACTTTGAATTGCTTTGATACATTAGTATAAAATCATCATTGGATATAACAATCGGCTCTTCGCTTTCATCCTGACTTACGTCATCAACATTTTCCGATCCTTTCGGATCTTCGGACACATCCGATACTTCGGATACATCAGGCGGTTCTGATACATCGGGTTCACTGCCAATATTAAAATCAAAAGCATCATCGCTGATATCGGTAACACTATCCGGCAGTGTTACCTCAGTGATTAAATAGCAGCCTGTAAATGCTTCCGATTCAATCGCAGTAATCGTATCGTTGAATATGACTTCTTCAAGTGCTGAACAGCCTGCGAATGCTCTTGTGCTGATACTGACAAGCCCTGCAGGAAGAGTGATTTTTGTTAGATATGTATCACTCTCAAACAGTGAGTCGGCAAAAGCAATAACAGGCTTCCCATCAATACTGTCAGGGATAATAAGCTCGGATTCAGCAGCAATGACTTCGGTTAACATAATACCGCTGACAGTGTCAGAATATAAATAAGTTGTTTCAATGCTGTCAGCAGCCGATGCAGTGCTTTCGTTACTTTCATGCTGTACGATTTCGGATACAGCCGAAGTGCCGTCTGTTGATACGGTATCTTTATTTGATGCGCAGGAGGTCAAAGCAATACAGCAAAATAGCAATATTGCGATTAATTTTGTTTTACGTTTTTTTATCATTGTCTTCTCTCTTATACTATTTCTATAATAAACAGTAGATAAAATTCTTCGAAAAAGTCCATACAGTAAAGACTTTTCTTCAAATTTTATCGCTGTTTCTAAATAGAATTAGTATTAGGTAAATAATATATTAATATTCGACGTGATAGCCTCTTTTGTACAGAGCTTCAACTTCAGCAATGAATTCTTTCCAGAGCTTGCCGTCGTCACGGGTGTAGCCGCCTGTCTCAGGTGTATATCTCATCTTCTGCGGGCAGTTCTTTTTATCGGGTGCAAAGTCGTAATGTTGTTTTATTGAAGACATATCAAGTCCGTATTTGCACATCAGCGAGGCAGTCAGCTTTGCGGCATTACTCATTGCTTCACGGAATTGCTTTTCCCAAGCTTCATAAGCAGGCCCGCTGTATGTTTCAGGAAATCCGTTGACACAAATCTCAATACCTATACCGTAGTAATTACCGTCACCATAGCTTCCGTCGCTTGCATGCCAAGCGTTTTCATTGTCAGGTATGTGGTAATATACAAGCTTATCATCAACTGTATAATGCCATGATGCTTCTCTGGGTGTGTCAGACAATGCCTGTGCTTGTAGATATTCGGCATGTGATTTTGCATCAGCATCAAATTCATAATTACCTGTGTTGTGAATTACAATATACTTTTTATCATTATTAATTTTGCCTGGGCGAATTATTGCTGTAGCGGGTATAAAATTTGTTATGACTGTCAGCGAGCTTTCCGAATCACCGCAAATAATTGCTTTTACTTGTCCCATAAATACTCCCTCAAATTCATCATTAGTCAAATACTGCTCTTTCCCGTTTACAATACAGTATATTCCTTCAGTATCAAAACCGTAGATAACATATATAAAATCTGCGGTTTTCGCTAACAACGGCACGCCCTGCAATATTTTTTTTTTGACCTGGCTTATAGTATAGAAATCAATGTATGTATTAACTTTATTTTCGGATAAAGTAAAGACAGTCGAAAAATCGTTTGATTCGTCAATCGCAACAAATTTGTCCTTCATGTAATAATTCAGAACCGTATCATAAGCGTTTTCTTTTGCATTTATTTCGAGCTTATGCTCATCCTTTGTCAATGCTGCGATATTATTCGAAGCATCGGTAGCAATGTAAACACAGCTTACATATGCATCACCAGAAATATCGATAGCATATTTCATCTTACCGTTCAATTTAGTGCTGTCTGTTATTGATATAATCCCATCTGAAACCGAATAGCTGTCTTTTTCAATATTGTATGAAGTATTGCTTCCGGTAGAATCAGAAACAGGGAACCATTCGGTAAAGCCATCTTCTGTTCCAAGTGAAGCATTCAACGTTATTTTGCCGTTTTCACCTGAGCTGCCATTAATCAGCGGAATAATTTTATTCGCTTTGCTTGATACAGTTATGACCTGTGAGGTGTAAAATCCTCTGTTGGAGTTAATATCGCATTCTAAGCCTTTGGCGGTAAGTCCTGTGCCGATAAAGCTGCCGTTGAATTTATCGGCGATATATTGCTTTGTAGTATTGTTCAGAAGAGTATCGGATAGATAGTAAAAATCCTCGGCTTCTTCATCAAGATCATCGGGTATCATATTATAAAGATCGTTTCTGAAAGCATATACAATGAAATTTGATAAAGCTGATTCATATCCATCTGATTCGATTGTTGCAAACAGGTTTTTGTCAAGAACAAACTCGGAAACCTTGATTGGAGTGGTGACAAACGAACGGTGATTGATAATTTCAAGGATTGTCGCTGAACTGCCGTCACGGTGTGTTGTTATCCGTTCATCTTCGGTTTTTATGTAAACATATTCGTCTGTTATATATGAAGTTCTTGTGCAAACCATCTGCGGCAGAAAAATTCTGTCTATATCTGAATCAGCCAGCAGATTATCACCGACAATATACAGCTCGTCATCCTTTGCTGACCAGAGATCGAGAATGGTTGGCATTATGTCAACTGTCGAACCGAGAGTCGATACAGTCTTTGCTTTTAACCTTGGTGAATGAATAAAAAGCGGCACCCTGAAGGCGTCAACATATGAAAGCTCGCTCCCGAACTGCTCGGTATATTCATCAGTAAGCTTGTCGCTGAACCTTGATACACCGCTTGGTGTACCGAAAGCAACAATTGCTGTGTCATCATACAAACCGTTTTTCTTGAGCGAATCGATGAATTCGCCAAGTGCTTTATCGGCTTCAGCTGCAGCAGTAATATAACTTTGAAGATTGCTGTATTCGTCAGAATTACCACAGGTTGTAGGTATGAGATACAGAACAGAATCTTTGCCTCCAGTTTCCAACTTCTCAATCGCCCTATTATATAGTTCAGAATCGGAAACAGGAGTAATCGAGCTATTATCAAAGTCAATAATATCAATCGTTCCATATGCGTTTAATATGCTGTCATAACCAAAAAAGTTGCTGTCAAACGGCAGAATCGCAGTTGTGTTCATTTTCTCAGACTTGTTTAAAATTTGAGCCATACCGTTAAAGCTGTTGGTTGCCGTCTCAAGAACCCTACTTTCAGAAAGCGGTGAATAGAGCGAATTCATTACAGTAAACAGTGTCTGAATGCTGCCTTCACGCTGTGCAAAGAAGTTGTCGAGGTAAAGGCTATCCTTGGTTAGAGCATTTATTGTCGGCAACAGCTCCTTACCATCGATTTGTTTGCCTATCAGCTCGGAGGATATACCGGAAAGCTGAATAATTACAAGATTTTTGCCATCAAGTGTTCCGTAATAATCGGATGCTGTATATCCTGTTCGCCCGATCCCATCATACCGTTCGTCAAGCTCGAATGTCTGGAACGCCGGCAATGCAACGTTTACTGCCGGTAATGTAAACTCAATCAACAGAACTGTACAGAGCGATATAGCTATTGCTGTAAATACATTAAAGCTGCTTTTGAAAAATCCTTTTACAACAACTTTGTCCGATAAAATTCTTATGTATATGAAATAAAAAGCTATAAGAAAAGGAAAATCGACAAAGAATAAAAGAAGAATCGGCTTAAATTCGGGATTTATCAATGTATTAGAAAACTCACGAATGCAGAGTACGGTAAATAATACTGTCGTCAGAGATACATATGTAATCAGTAGAACAACAATACTGCTTTCGGGCTTCAGCTTCAAATATGTAAAATACAATCCGACAAATACAGCAGTTGCAACAATCGCAAAGCCGATAGCGAACCCCTTATCGAATAGATATGCAGAAGAAATTCCGCATTTGATGCCGAACAGCAAAGTAAGTATAAACGCGGTTAAACGGATATCGATTTTCTTCATAATTTAATGGAAGTTCCAAATAAAATTTCATCTTATAACAATCGCGATAAAAAACATAGATAAAATTCAAGAAAAAACCTTTGCTTTATGGGTTTTTTCACAGAATTTTAACGTAGTGTTTTATGAGAGATTGTTATTATTATATTACAAATAATTTATACTGTCAATAAGTAAAGATAATAGGAATTTAAAATAACTGTCCGATATATGTCCCCAAGAATCGTCCTAAACACTTTGTTAATAAAATGTTTAAATAACAATGTATATTTTATGCTGAGTATACAGTATAATCCAATTAGAACAAATGTTCGTAACCGATCAAATTGATGTTTGGCAAAGGAGGTTTTCTTGTGGAAAGGGTAATACTGCACAGCGATCTGAACAACTTTTACGCATCTGTTGAGTTTGTATCATCCCGAGCTGCGTAACAAGCCGGTTGCTGTTACAGGAGATCCTGAGCTAAGACACGGAATCATACTTGCCAAGAACACCATTGCCAAAGGATACGGAGTTAAGACAGGTGAGCCGCTCTGGAAGGCAAGGCAGAAATGCAGGGATATAATCTTTTTGAATCCCGATTACGAAAAATACCTCAAATTTTCGAAAATAGCAGACCGATCGAAAAGACAACTTCACCGAAAAAAATAAAAAAGTATGGCTCAAAAGAGCAAACTTTGATATAATGTTGGTTACCACACTAACACAAACAAAGGATGAACAAATGAGCCAGTTAGAGTATAACAACAACACAAGGAAAAATCAACACATAAATTTTGAAGAACGAAAAATAATCGAAAGAATGCTGCAAGCCGGAGCAAAAATAGCCGAAATTGCCAAGCTATTACTTCGGGATGCCAGTACAATAAAACGCGAAATCAAAAGAGGCTCGGTCGAACAACAGGAAACGGTTAAAACAACAAGCAAAAACCCGAACATACCTCTCACAAAAACAGTTGTGAAATATTTCGCCGATGTAGGTCAGCGAGTATATGAAGAGTATAGGCAAAACTGCGGTGCGAAAAACAAAATCATAAAATGCAAAGCATTAGATTCTGTTGACACTAATATAGCATCGATCACCATGGCAAAAAAATGAAGCCACTGAAGATAATGTCAAGCTTATCGTAGCGAGTAAATATCTTACGAAAACGCTTTAATCGTAAAAAATAGCGCTCTATTTCATTCCTTTGTTTATAACGGATTTTATCATATTCCCAAGGCTTTTTGCGGTTTGATTTAGGTGGAGCGACCGGAATGAAGCCCTTTTTTACAGATGCAGCGCGCATTTTATCGCCCTCATATGCTTTATCCATAAGTATATATGTCTGTTCATCAAGCCGATTGAGTACAAGAGATAAAAAGAAAGAAAAAGTGACCACATAAAAGGGACGGCGTACACCGTCCCCTCCTTTACATCGGTAAAATTCTTATGAAAATCTACCGTCATACTTTGTATCGCCATAATATCGATTGGTTATCTTACTGTTTTTATTAAATTTGCGGAAGTAATAATAACACGAGCCGGTTTCGTTTTGCTTAATGATGAAGTGATTGCCAACTGCATCAAAATCTTCATCATTACACTTTCTGTAATGATAATCATACGGTATTCGTTTTTCAAAAAGTTTGAATCCACTTTTTTGAGCAGTTCTAAATGACGCAGGATTATCAACATCCATTACTATGCTAATGTAATCCAATGACAAAGTTTCAAGCAAATAATCAGATGTCGCCGCACCGGCTTCCGATGCATATCCATTCCCCGTATATTTACCACTCATCATCCATCCTATTTGCATTTCATACAGGTATTCTAAAGCATTAACTGTAATGGCGCCTATAACATCACCGGTTACTTTCAAGCAGATGGCGTAATGAATTCCTTTTTCGTAAATATCTTTGTCCTTTACATTTTGCCAAACCGCTATCTCTTTTTCTATATCGTCTATTGTAGCATCGCGCTTGATAAACGTCGGATCGTATTTCACGACTTGCTTGTCATATTTTATTTCAAGCAATGCTAATGCATCTTGGTTTTAAAAATTTCTGATAATGAGTCTTTCAGTTTCTATTAACATATTTTATCCTCTTAATATCTTTCATGTAAATTTAATTAGTGTTTCTGCCTGTAACACATTAACTATCATGCAGTCATCAAGCCAGTTGAAGAAGAAAAGGTCTTCTCCCATCCAAATTACTGTTTCTACATATAAACATTTCAAAAGCACCTCTGCCGGAATGCCAATCGCTTTACCCAATTTTCTGGTAAAGCTTTTGATTTCAGCGTGTTTGCACGGCATAAGATTATCGTCAAATTCCTCCATAATAAACCTTGAACAATCAAAAACAGGATCTCCGATAACCCCTTTCGGATCAATGATTCGATATCCATCACCGTCAGAAAGAATATTATTATGATGCAGATCCCCATGTAACAGCATGGTTTTACTGTATGTATGCACTAATTCATCATATAAAACCAGTGCCTTGCTACCATGCTCCTTGATGTCATCACGGCTATCCGCCAGCTTTATAAAGCGCTCAATCCATTCTCGATATGTCGGATAATTCGCGGTGCCGCGCGACGGTAAATGAAGTTTGTTATACAACCTGGTAAACGCTATAATCCTCTGTTCAGCGTCCGTTTCGTAATATAAATTTTTGCCGGGCGATAACTTTTCAAGCAGCAGCGCGCCGTTTTTAGTGTCTGCGGCGTACAGACGGCAAAATTTTTGCCCGTTATACTCTTTTAACATTCCAGCTTCGGTCGCTGCCTCGTCATACTTTCGTCCAATTTTTAATATTGTTTCTCCGTACTGTTCCGAATGACAGGCAAATATACAATTGACTGAAAAGTACGGTATCAGACTGTCCACGCTTAAGCACCACTTTTTTGTGCATGACTCCAAGGTTTTTTGCATTGTATTGAAAAATTCTCCACCGAACTGTTTGACTATCGCAGCTTGCTCATCTGTTGAAAACTCATAAACATTCATAAAAACACCTGCATTTCACATTTGCTTAAAGATTTTTGTAAAATTGACTTCATATTTTCATATTGAGGTTTTCCCACAAAAAAGTTCAAACAATCATACCCATACCAGACATGAAGCACATCTTCCAAAGCCTCAAACGAACTCATATCATATTCTGTTTTATAGTTTTCAAGAAATGCTTTTCTGTATGCCGATGATGAATAAACATCATAATTTAATTTCATCCACAATGTCAGCCGTGCGACATCTGCCACACAGCAAAGTGAATGTGCATCATCCCAATCGATCAGCGTTATGTCATCTTGATTGACAAGAACGTTTTTAAGTGAAAGATCGCCATGACATAATACCGCAGGGAATTGATCACAAATAGACAACTTATAATGAAGCTCATGCCTGACCTTTTCATATTCTTTTTTGCTTATCAGCTTATGCGAGAGTAAGTTAGCTGTGCAGTCCTCAAAACTATCATATACATATTCTGAAAAGGTTGTCCATTCTGCTATTCCGTCACCGATGTATCCGTAATTGGTCAATTTAATTTTATGTACCTTCGAAACAAGCTTTGCAATTTTCTTGAATAATTCCATCGTTTCAGAAGTTGATAATGCCAATCTATCAGCAGTTGTTCCCGGCAAACATTCCTCAATCAAATAACCGTTTGGGAAATAAGAATTTTCACGGTTAAAAATAAAAATTTTTGCATGGGGTATTTGCTGTTCATCAAGTTTCATGCTAACAAATGGTAGCTTACCGGTTTCAGGCCAACCGCTATTGTAAATCTTAAAAATGTAGGATTTTTCATGTGCTGTGAGTTTAAAAACTCGATTATTAGTTATGTTTTCAAATGGGCATATCGAAAGTATTTCTGTGTTTATAACATCCTCTGATACCATTTTTATTTTATCGTATAAATCAGATTGTTTAAAAGACATGGTTAATACCTCTCTCTTATGGAAGTATTACCTCCATAAATAATTTATTTATCATAAAACAGTCCTCCTTTCTTGTCTAGTTATATTCTCAGTATATCACAAATAAATATAAATGTCAATTTATGAGCTTCTCTCTTTTGCAAAAGTCGATGGATATAACATGATAGTAATTTATACCAATAGATTTTCAGCAACGCCTGAATACACTATTATCTCTTTTCCACAGTGCAGTTAATTTTTCAATTGAAGAACTAAATAAAAGTTAATAAAATATCATAATATGAGCAAATAATAAAACAAAGCAATAAAAAACAACAGCATTCATTCGATAGCATAAACTATATATAAGAATACTGTTAGAATATCATTATGAACCCTGAAAGTGAGGTTTTAATATGACACTCGATCATAAATCAGAACGATGGTTTACTATAATTCTTGTGACATTATTTGCGATAAGCATATTGATTTGTGTGTATAAGATTAATGTTCTATCTGAGATTGTTAATCAAAACGAATCACTCATTTCAGAACTGAAAAATCAAAATGAAACCATTGAGAATGAAACTGAGATATCGATAGATAAGGCAAATAAAACAACAAGTTTTTATGTGTTAAAGAATAAAGATCTAAACAACAAATTACAGCAAACATATAAAACTATTGCAGAACAAAACCAGCGTGAAGAAAGTATTTACGAAGAAATTAAGACCCTGAAAAATAAAATAACAAAACTTCAAGATAGAATATCTGAACTTGAAACAGAGTTACAAACTCAGAATGTAATGAATTCATATTCAACAATACGATATACGATGTCAGAACTTGAAATGCTGTATTGTTTAGTTCAGAACGAATGCGGGAGTTCTAATATTGCACATAAGAGAATAATTGTTGATATTGTCATTAATAGAGTTCAAAATCATAAATTTCCAAATACGATATACGATGTGCTTATGCAGGATGGTCAATTTGCTTCAGTTTATACTTGGGCAACAACAGACTTAAAAATTGATGATGATACGATCCAAGCAGTGAATGAGGTATTGAGTAATTCGGTAGTTAATGAAAGTCAAGGAGCTTTATATTATTACTCGCCACAGTATGTAAACGATAAAAGTACAATATCATGGTTTGAATCGAAAGTATTTCTTTTTGAGATGTATGGGCACAGATTTTTTAGGTAGTTATTCAATCGACAATAAAAAAAGCGGCAATTAAATAATAATTTATATGATGTCAAAAGGCCCATATGTCAAAGACATTTTGACATCATATGTTAAATATTTAATTTCTTTATTAATTAGTATAATATCACTTTTGTAAAGTCGTTTGTAGGATGTAGGCAGGCGTGGTTTTTACAGATATAGAAGGTTGTCTCTTCGTTTAATAATTTATACTCATCAGTAGGTTGAGTAAGTATAACCATATTTGACCCGAGCCTTGTTTTACCTTTAATTTTTTCAATATCGGAAATGTCTTTCAGAACACAAACAATATCTTCTTTGGGGTTCTGGTAATCTGTCAGAGCCAATAGAAAAAAGCTGTAACCGGCGGGATAACCTTTTAATTGAGTCGACATGAATTCTAATTGATCTCTCGCTTTCTCAATCAAATTATTATCGCCTGTCATTTTAGATAAACGAACTAAATTATATGCCATAACAGAGTTCCCGCTTGGTATTGCACCGTCATATGTTTCTTTAGGTTTAATTATCAACTGTTCGTTTTGATTTCCATATAGATAAAACCCACCATTATTATAATCATAGAATTCAATAATTGCTTTTTCACAAAACGCTCTTGCTTTTTCAAGATAATTATTATCAAGTGTTGCTTCATATAAATTGATCAAAGCAAAGATATAAAATGCATAGTCATCAAGAAAACCGGCACCTGTTATAACTCCGTTTCTGCAACTGACATATAAATTATTGTCAAGACATAAAGTCTTATCTATGAACATAATTGCATTCTGAGCAACCTTAAGATATTGGTTATCTTGTGTTATTCGATATAAAATTGTGAATGCTGTTATCATCAGAGAATTCCACGAGGTCAGCTGCTTGTCATCGAGATGAAGCGACGTCCGCGTTTTACGATATTCATATAGTATCTCTAAGCAGTCGTTATACTTATCATCAATACTTGAGCATCCAAGAAGATTGGGAATATTCTTTCCTTCGAAGTTACCTTCTTTTGTTATACTGTAATACTTGTTAAATTCTTCACCTTTATCACCTAACAATTTCACTATTTCATTATAATTAAATACATAATATTTACCTTCTACACCATCACTGTCTGCATCCTGAGCAGAATAGAAACCGCCATTAGGTGCTGTCATTTCGCGAAGAATATAGGTTGCGATTTTTTCAGCGACAAGCTTATACAAATTTTTATTTGTATAATAATAGGCCTTTGAATATGCAATCATAAGCAGGGCATTATCATATAACATTTTTTCAAAATGAGGAACAAGAAAGTATCTGTCGGTAGAATATCTTGAAAATCCGAAACCAATATGGTCGAAAATCCCACCCTTGTACATTTGTAAAAGGGTTTTTTCAACCATATCCAGAGCAAACTTTTCATTATCCGTTTCATAATAGTCCATAAGAAACAACAAATTATGAGGTGTAGGGAATTTCGGTGCATTACCGAATCCACCATACTCTTTATCAAAGGATTTCTTATAGTAAATATATGCATAATTTGTAATATCATCTGAAACCTCACTTGATTGTGAAGGCTTTTGTTTTAAATGTTCTATCACTTTTTCCGCTGAATAGATAAGTTCAGCTTTATTAGATTTCCATTTATCGCTTATTGATAATAATAAATCGTTAAAACTACTCATACCATATCGAGCAGTTTTCGGGAAGTAAGTGCCAGCGAAAAAAGGCTTCTGCTCCGGAGTCATAAAAATTGATGTTGGCCAACCGCCACTTTCCGTGAATGCGATGCAGACTGACATGTATATACTGTCTATGTCAGGCCGTTCTTCTTTATCAACTTTAATAGAAATGAAATTATTATTTAGTATATTCGCTGTTTCCTCATCTTCAAAGCTTTCATGCGCCATAACATGACACCAGTGACAAGTACTGTATCCGATACTTACGAATACAGGCTTGTCTTCTTTTCTTGCTTGTTCAAACGCTTCTGGTCCCCATTGAAACCAATCAACAGGATTTTCTGCGTGCTGAAGTAAATAAGGTGAGGATGAATTAGACAAATGGTTTAACTTTTTCATTACAATTCCTTTTCTTGTGCGTCTTGGTTTTTCATTCTGAATTTATTGTTCAATGAAGCTTGTGCAGGATTATCTATTATATTACCTCTAATATCAAATCTTGATCCATGACATGGGCAGTCCCAGCTCTTCTCATCGGGGTTCCATTCTAATTGACAACCGAGATGTGTACATTTCAAATCAATAAAATATGCTTTCCCTTTATCATCTTTATAAACCCCGACTTTTTGATTATTGTATTCTATAACACCGCCATGACTGTTATCTATATTTTGAAGGTGTTCTTTTGGAATATAAAATATTCTTTTTGATAATCCCTTGACAGCTTGTTTACCTTCTTCAAAAAGAATATTTAATGATGCTGCCGGATTAAATCTGCTTGGAGCGAATACATCCTCAAATTCACTTTTACCGCAAGAAATCAAATCAGAGATAATTATTGCAGATGCCATCGAGGAGGTCATTCCCCACTTTTGAAAACCAGTTGCGACAAACCAATTTGGCGTACCGGATGAATACTGACCGATATATGGAACATTGTCAATAGTCATACAGTCCTGCGCAGACCAATATGCGATTTCTTTACTGTTGGGATAATAATTTTTTACTTTTTGTCGTAAGAATTCATATTTACCACCTGCGTTGTTTTCGCCAACTCTATGATTGCCGCCGCCTAATAAAAGATAATTCCCGCTGTTGCGAAATGATAAACCATTATCATCGATACCAAGATACATACCATCAATGTTAACAGCATTCTTTAAAGCTAAAACATATGATCGCTCCTGATGCATACGAAGAAAATAATATCCGGGAATATTTATAAACGGATAATGTGTAGCAAAAACAATATAATCTGCGGTCACAATACCGTTATCTGTTTTTATATTATTTTTGTCAATTGTTTTTACTGCTGTATTTTCAAAAATATTTACCTTTTGTGATATAGCATCGAGAAACTTTAAAGGATGAAACTGAGCCTGATCTCGAAATATCATAGCTCCTGCAACTGGGAAAGGCAGTGATGTTTGAACAGTAAATCCCGCCGGAATACCAAGCTTGCTTGCAGCTTCCGCTTCTTTTTTTAGTGACTCTGTTTCTGTTGTTGAATATAAATATGCAGACTTATTTTCAAACTGACAATTGATATTAAATTCATTTATTATTTTACCGTATTCAATAATCGCTTTTTGATTTGCATCAGCATATTGTTTTGCTTTTTCGATACCGATTTTTGATATTAGTTTATCATATATTAAATTGTGTTGTGATGTTATTTTAGCGGTAGTATTTTTTGTCTGACCGCTGCCTATATGAGAAGCTTCCAATACAACGGGATTATAACCTTTTTTCTGAAGGAAATATGCGATCAACACTCCGGCAAGCCCTGCTCCAACTATTGCAACATCAACTTTGATATCACCATGTAATTGCTCCCGAGAAGATATAGTAGTATCATTGCTCCATATAGATATCATATATATACCTTTCTGCTTATTTATAATAAATATAGCTTTATTATACTAAACTAACAAATGAATTGTGATTTTTTTAATTTGAAAAAATCCAAAAAGCATAGGCATTTTTCAAATTGCTAAGGTAATTCATTTATTAGTTTTATATAGATTAATATTTACGTTAATAAAAATATTATAAGCTATATCTCGGATTTATATATGAGATATCTATTTTTATCAATCAATTTTAAATTTTGAGGTCAATTCATTAATTGATGACAGAAGGATTTCTTTTATTTCTTAACATATAACAATTTAATATAAAATAAGACTTTTATTATCGTTGACATTAAGATATTATACTGGTATAATATGTATATAAACTTAAAAGAATATTTGTTTAAAACAGATCATATTATATTATGGAAAGACAAATACAATATGACAGAGGTATGGTAATGGAAGAGAAAAGAATTATTGGAATTGCGAATCAAATACTAAAAGAAACGAATTTGTATTCGATACCAATCGAAGTTGTAGCTATTGCTAATTATTATGGATTTAAAGTATATGAAATATCGATGGATGATAAAGAATCCGGTTTATTAGTAGTAGATAAAAAGACCATACCAGGTTTTCGAAGCAATAGAATTATAATAGTTAATTCAAATCATTCAGCTGAAAGGAAAAGGTTTACTATTGCTCATGAATTAGGCCATTACTTTTTATCTGAAAATAAAGAAGTATGTATTGCCCATAAGGACTCAGGTGATTACAGCCCGGAAGAGAGAGATGCAAATTATTTTGCTTCTGTTTTACTTATGCCGGTAGAAATGATTGAAGGTGATATAAAAAAAATACATAAAGTATTCGGTAAAATGGATGATACTATTATTGTTTATAAGATAGCGAGAAATTTCTATGTATCGCGCTCCGCCGTTCAAGTGAGGTTGAAAAAGATAGGAGTAGTGTAGACCTATGGAGAATCAAGACTGCGATATTTCTAACATTATATTCTTTTTATCTCAAAAAGTCAAATCATCAGAATTATCAGAAATAGAGGATGATGACTATTTTAAGAACCAAGATTATAATGCCATTAAAACACGTAATGAAACTTATAATACTTACCTCGAAAATTATGTTTTAAATTATATAATTAAGAGTTCAAGTCAGAGAAGACTTCGGAATGCATTTTTTATTATTATAACAACTTTGTTAATTATATTGGTTATGACATGCTGTTTAGCAATTTTCATTGTTGCATCAAAGCTTGAAACAAATTTATCAGATTCAATAACAGTCATATCAGCAATTAGCGGAGTTATTTCAGCTTTCTTTATATTACCGAAAGTAATTGCAATGAATTTATTTCCTCAATATGAAGAGGATAAAACTGCTGAATTATTTAGTATGTTATTATCAAATGATATGAGCTTAAGGGGATTCTATGAAAAACAAAAGCAATATGATATTAATAGGGAAGAGATAGAAATGCAAAAAGATATTGCCAAAAGCAAAGAAGGCATTTTAATGTAACCATGTTGGAAAATATATGCTCACCTTCGGGTGGGCTTATTTTTTTATGCCTTTATTTTTGTATTATATTAATAATATAAGCCCGGTATTCGACCTTCAACTATAAATGACCGGGGTGTTTTTGTTTGATCAAACTTCATATTGAATTATATATTTAAAATTCTTAAAACTATAATTATGAGAATAATAACACAAGATATAAATTTCAATTTATTGTTGTTATGAATGCTTTTCTTATTTATGCGAAGTCCAAAGAAGTTTCCTGCACTTAAAAAAACGAGTTGTACAAACCCGACGAACAACACTTGCAGTATATTCACATGATATGAAAGTGAATACCCAACACCAACACCAATAGAATCTATTGATAGTGCAGTTCCTAACAGAATAGCTTCTTTAATGCTTATAAATTTTGAATTATCTATGTCGCATATAATAGGATCTCTGATAATTTTAAAAGTTAGCCCCATTGAGTGTATTGTGAAATCTAATATTGTCTTAGTTCCCTTTAACTGCTTATTTGTCTTATCAAACTTCTTGGGCAGGTATATTTGTATTATCATAAATATAAAAACAATCAACATAAATAATATGCTAAGTATGTTTGCTATGTTAGTAGGTATAAGCTTTGATATTTGATTGCCGAATAATACTGATAATCCAAAGTATAGAATTGAGGTTATACAAATTACAATTTTCGACACTAAAGGTATTTTGATTGAATTGATGCCTTGCGATAATGAAACCAAAAAAGCATCAATGCTTAACGAGATCGCAAGTAATACTAAAAACATAAATTTTCACCATAATCTATTATAATTAATACATTATATGTGTGAAAATCAATTATGTTTTCTCGATTTACTGATAGATTTTAATGTGCAAAATACGTAAATTTAGATAAGAAAATGAGTCGTCATGTCGTCAAGAAGGTCGTCGAAAAGGCGAAAAAGCATTGATATAACTAAATATACTGGAATATCCATAACGTCACCTAAGTGGTAGGTCGTGAGTTCAATTCTTGCCAAGTGCACAAATAAAAAAGCCTTGAAAAATCAAGGTTTTTATATTTGTATTGGGTTATATATAAGGTTGCTCAGGGACAGATGGTGTAGAAATATCTTTTAAAGCAGCTCCGGCTTTATTTGTCAGATTAGGTTCAACTGCAATGTCACCCAATGAAATCATTCCAACCAGGTTGTTATTTTCAACAACAGGAAGTCTTCTAATTTGCCTTGAACTCATAAGATTAGCTGCTTCGTGAATATTCTTTTCAGATTCAATAGTTATTGGCTCAGATGTCATAACATCCTTTACGGACACATTATTTTTACCTTCAGCAACACATCTTAAAGCGATATCTCTATCAGTTATTATTCCGACTACATTCTGACCTTCGCAAACAGGTAACGATCCGATATTATATTCTCGCATAAGCTGAGCTGCTTTGCCAATAGTTTCTTGCGGTTCTATACTGACAACATTCTTTGTCATTTTATCTTGTATTTGCATTATTTCTAACTCCGTTTTTATTTATTATTCTATCCAAAGATGCTGATAAAATACTTTATTTCAGATTTCATTATAAATTAATACTCTAAATAATGGAATTACATTGACATAAATTTATTTTAGTGTTAATATAATATTGGATATAAATTATTTGTCAACACATGGGATTTGGAAATAAGGAAGGTTATCAATGCGAAAACAATTTTTGTTTATACTTATAGAGGTTATTTTCACCATCTCAGCATGCAACTCGAATACCAGTACCAGCCAGACCGAAAGCTCTGATCTGTCCGAAGCTGTAAGCACAGAAGCTTCGACTGAAAGTGAAGCGTCTCAGGCAGAATCCATTAATGAATCAATAGAAGAATCGGTTGTTGAATCTGAACCTGATGAATCAATTATAGACACATCATCCGTATATAATTGGTCACAAATAAAATATAAATATCAAGAATATCTACCCATGCAGTATTATGCGTATGTTGATGCGGACGAATTTTATGATATATTTTTAAATAATAATATTGATAAAGCAATGTCAGACGATAATTTTGATACAGATTATGATATAAAAGAAACTATAAAAAAATATATAGCAATTTGGAGAGATGAATTGTATTTCTCAGTTGAAATTTTATGTGAAATGTTAAATGAAGAAGATGCAGATGAATTTAGACAAATTGTAACTGACTGGGAAGTCAATATGACACGATCATTGCAATTCGAAATGAAAATCTTGAATAACTACGGGATATTTCAAGGTAGTATATTTTATACATGGTCTGGATTGAATATATTAGATCAATATAAAAATAAAACATTTGATGTAAAATATTTGACGCTATTTTTAGAGACAAGCCAACCTGCTCTCCCAGATAATTACCAACCGATAGCATATAAATTTTCATATGATGAAAAACAGGAGGATTAAGATTTGATACCTTTCCTTCAAAACAGATGGAAAATCGAATATAATTATATCGAATATTATGGGCTTCGTGCGAAGCCCTATACTTTTATACGAAAAATTCGAATTAGCGCAGTCACGAAGAAAGTTATTTTAAGTTTTGATGGTAAATTAACTATTGATAACTATAAGATAAATAGTGAGTTGAAAAAACTTATAAAGCAAGGAATAATTGTTGATATTTCCGAATATAGAAAGACTCCGCAAAACATTGAACAAGCAGAATTCTGTAAGCTTTGCTCTGCAAATACTTACACTACAGCGAGGAAATCTGTCCGATATGCAGATATTGCAGATATAAAGAAAAGTTCAATAACTTGAAATGTATTTATCCGACTGCAGACAAAATAAAACCTAACACAAAGTTTGATTATGACGCAGCAATATTCTATACAGGCGGTAAAGATTCATCGTTTTTGCTGTACTATCTCAGTGAAGTATTACATCTGCGTATACTTGCTCTGACCTGGTTGATCCCGTACATGGCTGAGAATGCGTTGCAGAACATCGAAGCGGCAAAAAAACTACTTTCGAATGTAACGTTTATAACAAGAAAAGCTCCCGATTCGGAGCTTAGAAAAATATATAAAAAAGTTTATGAACTGCAGCAGAATACCTGCATCTGTCCTTCTGTTGTATATGTATTGTTTTACAAGGAGTTGGTCGATAAAAAAGTTCCTTATCTTATACTCGGTGAGGAGCCTGCACAATGTAGGGGTATAATTTTCAACAAGATGGCACCAAGAATTATGTTCTATCCGTTTATTCAGCGGATATCCTTGATGCTGATGAATATAGTCAGGCTGATAACCTTTAGATATCCGTATAAAAACGGACAGCAATGGATGTATCTTGTTGTAAAAAATCTTGCATTCGGTAAAAGCAGACTTTTAAAAGTGTTCGGTTATCGCAATGAGATCATTGAAAATACTTTTACAGCTTTGCAGGAATCACCGGAGCTTTTAAAGCCTTTTGCAGAAGCAGTCAAAAAGTCAAGGAATAATAAATTTATTCCCGCTCTGGTCCATATTGACTTCAACGATATCAGCAGAGATGGTATATATAAATGGGATGATGTCAAAGTTCTGTTACATGAAAAGCTTGGTTGGAATTCTAACAGCGAAAAAGGACTTCACACAAGCTGCAATATTGAAAACTGCAAGGAATATTCACAACACCGACGGTTTTTAAAAATGGAGTCAGCTATAATACCGATGTTGGCTATTGAGCTTGCAATCGCTACCGGTGACGGCAATATTGACAGACAGAAAGCAATTATTGAATTAAAACATAATTCGGGATTTACGGCAACTCCCCCGCAGGAGACCGAATACATAAACTCATATCTCAATAATATGCCTTGTTTTCCTTTGGGATCGGGATTTTATGTTCAAGATACCAACGCATAATCGGGAGTCTTATTTTCAGCTTTCGTGCGTTTTTATTGCAATATTTAACGCAAGCACCGCAGCGTATACACTTGTGTTTGTCAACATCAAGGTTGCCGTCAATTGCTGCAACAGGGCAGACAGATATACAGCTTTTGCAATTGTTGCAAAGCTGCCTGCCAAGTGACGGAGCAGTTACATTAACACGAGATAAAAAATCCTGATTTACAAAGCAGGCAACAGTTAACCTTTTTACCTTAGGGTTAAAGGTTTTTTGTTTTTCCTGGACAACTGATTTTTCAATAAAATTCGAGAGAAAATCATCGGTTTCGGGTGCAATGAATTCAGCATCGAGTAAATCCTGATATGAGTGTCTGACAGGCATTACAGCTGCTGAGACAACGGGTACCCGTTTCTTTCCAAGTAGCTTTATAATTTGTTGGAGCGCATATCCTTCGTTAGCATTTCCGTATGTAATTATGACGGATGCTTTTACAAATTTCAAACTGCATATTTCAATGAAGCTTTTAATTTGCGCAGGTATTTTGTGTGCATAAACAGGTGCTGCAATGAATAAATGTTTACCGCATATTACTTCATTTTCATAAAACTTTCTTTTCTGCGGTTTTGTTATGTCGATAATATCGGTTTCACCTTTTACTTTTAAAAAAGAGTAGATTTTCATCGAAATAGTTTTTGTCGCTCCGGTTGGTGAAAAATATATAATACAGTAATTCTGCATATTTATAACCATCCCTTTTATAGTTAGTGGAAATTGTGATATTCTGACGAAGTCAGCTTTGCACCATGTCGAATAGTACAAAAGCACAAAACCGTAGTTTTAAAGAAATATCTTTCAAACGTTACCACCTCTGATTAATTCTCATTGAAATTGTAACATAAAACTGTTTAACTGTAAACAATATTCAGCTATAATTAGATATACGTTATATTATCTTAAATTTTAAGCTCCATTATCAACAAATTTATGTTGAAAAAGTATAATTAATATGCTATAATATAATCTGTGTTGTTATGTAGGTGCTTAGAAACCGATGCTTTGATGCCCTTCAAAGCAGCAAGGCAGGGGTATTAAAATGTTTGGATACATCAAACCAAATATGGGTGAGCTTAAGGTCCGCGAAATGGAGTTGTATAAGTCTGTTTACTGCGGTATTTGCGTTACAGGCGGCAAAACTGTTTCAAGACTTACACGCTTCCTTTTAAGCTATGATTTCGTTTTCATGGCGTTGCTTAGGTTATCGCTCACAGGAGAGGAATATTTTCTGAGGACAGGAAGATGCACATATAATCCTCTGCGCAAGAAGAGGATTATGAACAGCAACGAAGCTCTTAGTTACACATCAGCTGCATTTGCTGTACTTACCTATTATAAAGCACTTGATGACATTAACGACAGCAAAGGTATAGCAAAGCTGATGAAATATCTTGCTTTACCATTCTTCAAACGAATGAAGAGAAAAGCTGAAAAGCTGTATATTGATCTACCCGGTATTATCAGCGAACCATTGATGAAGCTCTCCGAACTTGAAAAACAAAACGAAGAATCGATAGATGCTGTTGCCGACTGCTTTGGCAGATTGATGGCGGGTATCCTTGAAAAAGATATCAGCGGAGCAAAAAATAGAATAGCAAAAAGCTGCGGATATCATATGGGCAGATACATATACATATTGGATGCCTGTGATGACCTTGACGATGATATCGAAAGTAATAATTATAATCCTTTAAAGAAGCTATATAAAGATAAAAATAAGCTATCGGAAGATTTCATTCTAATGGACACAACACTAACAGATAGCATGAACGCTTTTATGCTTTCATATTCTCTTTGTGAAGAAGAGAATATTGATATTTATAATATAATTGAAAACATAGCATTCCAGGGTACAAAAATAGTACAATATAAAGTTTTAAACAAGAAAGAAGACTGCCAATGACAGATCCCTATAAAGTATTGGGTGTATCACCGAATGTAACAGATGAAGAACTCAAAAAAGCATACCGTGATCTTGCAAAAAAGTATCATCCGGATGCATATACAAACAATCCGCTTGCCGATCTTGCTCAGGATAAAATGAAGCAGATTAACGAAGCTTATGATACAGTTCAGAAAATGCGTGCAAACGGTAGCTCTTCATACAGCAATAATAATAGTTCAAACGGATATTCATCAAACACTACTCCTCAATACGCACGAATAAGAGAGCTTATAAACAGTAGCAGATTTACTGAGGCCGATATTTTACTTGAAAACGTACCGCTTACAGAACGCGGAGCTGAATGGTGCTTCCTCAAGGGTGCTGTACAGCTACAAAAAGGTTGGATGTTTGAGGCAAGGAAAAACTTCGAACAAGCATCAAGAATGGATCCAAACAATGGTGAATACAAAGCTGCGTTAAACAATCTTAATAACACAACTAACCCAAACTATAACTCAATAAATACACAACAGTGCAATGCATGCGATTTATGCGCAGGATTGGCTTGCGCGGATTGCTTGTGTAACTGCTGTTAAGGATGGTTTGAAATTGAAAAAAACCAAAAAAACGGTTTTAGCCGCTCTTCTTTCAGCAATCGCTTTAGTAATGCAGATAATCGGGAATGTTATAACCTCACTTGACTTGTCAGCAGCAGCATTATCCGGTATGATCGGGATGATGATCAGAGCTGAAATGGGAATAATGTATTCTATATTATCTTATATAACAGTTTCTGTATTGAGTATTTTACTATTTCCAAATAAGCTTATAGCCATTTTTTATATCTGCTTTTTTGGATTATATCCCATCTTTAAGCAAGACATTGATAGGTTGGGTAAGTATTTATCTTGGATTATAAAAATACTTGCATTCAATATAATATTCTCAGGTATAATTTTTCTCGGGACCTCGGTATTGACAATAGACGATCCGATATTTTCATTTTCGGTTATTTCGTATTTGCTCGGAAATACATCCTTTGTGCTTTACGATATCGCTATATCAATGATATATAGACTATATATGACGAGATACCGCAATATATTTTTCAAGAACAATTCAAAAAGGAAATAAGTTATGGCGATAAAACATAATAAGATAAAAAGAATCATAATTTCATTGCTTGTTGTTTCGATAATCATTTTATTAAATAGCTGCGGAGCAATAATTATACCGGTAGATAATAACGAATCCGTTGTTTCAGAAACTGTCAGTGAAGTATCTACCTGTGTTTTGGAACCGGAGATATCGATACCTGATATTTCGGAAACAAGCGAGCCTTCAGGATTTGAAGCAGAAATATCATCAGAATTCGCAATTGTATATGACGAAACCAATAATAAAATATTATTTGAAAAAGATTCGGATATTCGATGTTATCCGGCAAGTTTGACGAAGCTTATAACTGCGATTGTAGCGGTTGAGAATTTCGGACTTGATGAAGTGTTTACGGTCGGGAATGAATTATCGCTTGTTCAGACGGGCTCGAGTATTGCTTTTCTTCAGTCAGGACAAAAGCTTTCATTAAAAATGTTGCTTGAGGCACTGCTTATTCCTTCCGGTAATGATGCAGCATATGTTATAGCATCAGGCGTGATCAGAAAATTAGAAAATGAAAATGATATGTATCACAGAGATGCAGTCGCAAAGTTCTGTGAAATGATGAACAAAAAAGCAGTCGAAATCGGAGCAGTTAATACTCATTTTGTAAATCCCGACGGTTGGCATGACGACAATCATTACACGACCGCGAGAGATATATTATTGATTTCTAAATACGCCCACAGCATACCAGTAATCGTCGAAATTACATCAACTGTTCGCATCGATGAAACCTTTTTAACAGGTGAAGTTGTAACTTGGGTCAACAGTAATAAGTTGCTCAAAGAAACTGCTGATACCAGCAAAAATTATTATAATGAATATGTCAAGGGACTTAAGACAGGATTTACTGATGAGGCAGGGAATTGTCTCTCTGCATATGGCGAATATGAAGACAAGAAAATATATGTAGTTATTTTAAATGCTCCTACCGATGAAGCAAGGTATATGGATGTAAATCTGCTTTTTGAAAAAGCATTTACAATATTAAACTAATAAATGAACTATAATTTTATCATTTATAGTTTTAGAAATTCATTTATTAGTTTAATGTATATAAAATCAACGATAATAGATTCGCAATTAAAAATCGTTGGAGAATTGAGGCAGTTATGATTAAAAGCATGACAGGTTACGGCAGAGTTAAAAAATTAATTAATGGCAGAGATATAATTGTTGAGATCCGTTCCGTAAACAGCAGATTTCTTGACACAACAGTCCGTCTGAACAGGATGTATTCGCCGTTTGAGGATAAATTGAAGCAGCTTGTATCAGAGTATATATCGAGGGGCAAAATCGAAATATACACATCGGTTGACAATATAAGCGGAGATAAGGTAGAGCTGACTTTGAACAAGGAATATATCGAAGGCTATATCAAAGCATTGAAAACAATAGTAGATGATTATAATGTACCAGGTGAAATAACATTATCAATGCTTGCTTCGAAGCCTGATGCATTTAATTTAAAAAAGCTCGATGAAGATATGAATGAAATCTGGGAAGCAGTGAAGGAAGTTGCAGCTGCTTCATTTAACGAGTTTGACAGAATGCGTGAAATTGAAGGTCAAAATTTAAAAGTTGATTTAATTGAAAGAATAAAAATTGTTGAACAAATCTCACTGAAGATTTTTGAATTATCACCGAAATCAGTTGAAGCACATAATCAAAAGCTTCGCGAAAGGGTTCGCACACTGCTTGAGGGTGCTGAGGTTGATGAAGCACGGCTCCTCGCCGAATGTGCAATACTTGCCGACAAACTTGATATAACCGAAGAACTGGTCAGATTAAAAAGCCATATAGATCAATTAAAAACGATTTTAGAAGAAGATAATCCTACAGGCAGAAAGCTTGATTTTCTGTTGCAGGAAATTAATCGTGAGGTCAATACCTGCGGTTCAAAAGCAAACGATATCGAAATAGCAAAACTAGTCGTTGATGCAAAAAGTGAGCTTGAGAGAATCCGTGAGCAAATACAAAACATTGAATGATATAACTCATTAATTTGTATACCGATGATTGGAGAATTCCATATATATGAAACTGATTGATGTCGGCTTTGGGAATTCTGTTTCAGCAGACAGAATTGTTGCTATTGTTACAACTGATTCGCTTCCGATAAGAAGAATGATTCAAGATGCTAAGGACACCGGCAGAGCAATTGATGTTACCTGCGGGAAGAAGACGCTTGCCGTATTAATTACAGATAGCGATCATCTGATATTGTCTGCGGATGATGTTGAGAGCATAAAATCTAAGTTAACTGATAATTGAAAGGCAATAGGTTGAACAGAAAGAAGCATAGCTTCTAATTTTATTTTGTTCAACCTGCGAGTTTGTGCTTTCTGTCTTAAAGACAGAATTTCAGCAAGCTGAAACCATACAAACTCCGAAGGGAAGCATGTGTCTTTATGGAAGAAAATAAAAAAGGTCGACTGGTTGTATTATCCGGACCGGCAGGTGCAGGCAAAGGCAAGGTGCTTGAAGTTCTTTTTTCTAAAAGAAGGGATTATAAATATTCAGTTTCAGCAACAACCCGAAACCCAAGGTTCGGTGAAAAAGACGGTGTAAATTATTTCTTTATAACAATGGAGCAGTTTGAAAAAGATATACAAGCCGGGAATATGCTCGAATATGCCGAATACTGTAATAATTATTACGGAACACCGAAAAAATATGTTGATCAACAGATAGAGGCAGGAATAAATGTTGTTCTTGAAATTGAAGTAATCGGTGCGATGCAGATAAAAAAGAAATATCCATCGGCTGTACTGATATTTTTGACACCGCCTGATTTTAAAACACTTGAAGAGCGGTTACGCGGAAGAGCAACCGAATCTGAAGAAGTAATCAGAAACAGATTAATGCGTGCAAGAGATGAAATAATACTTGCATCAAAATACGATTATATCATAACCAATTATGATAATAAAGAGAATAAAGCTGCTGATGATATAATATCGGTTGTCAGAGCTCATCGTCTTCGTGCAATAGAACAAGAGGATCTAAGCGAGAAAATTTTAAAATCTATTTAAATTTTGGAGGGTTAATTAATGTTATATCCATCAATACAACAACTTACAGAAGGTAAAATCAATCGTTATGCTTTGGTTATGGGAACCGCAAAATGTGCTCGTCACGTTACAGATGAAATTATCAGAGAAAAAGAATTTGCAGCGACCTCAATGGTAAAGGAATCAAAATCAGATATTACTTCCGATACAATGAACGAAAAAGCTGTAACAATTGCAATCAGACGAATAAGCCAGGGCAAGTATAAAATTAAAATGTCCGAATAATCATGGAACGGATTGCATCGGTTCATATCATCGAGACTCTGTATCATATAGACCGCGAGTATGATTACCTGATACCAGAAAACCTGCTCGAACAGATTAAAGTCGGCAGCATTGTTATTGTTCCTTTCGGCAAGGGTAATAAATATCAGAGTGCCGTTGTTGTTAAGTTGAAATCTGAATCAAAATTTGAAAGCCTGAAACCCATATCAGATATTCTTGAATATCCGGTTCTTCTCAATGAAGAGCTTATGGGCTTATGTCTTTTTATTAAGGAAAGATGCTTTTGCACTGTTGGTGCAGCATTGAAAACGTTGATTCCTCCGGGTATAAATATTAAGACGGATGAAATGTATTTTGCGGCACCGACAGAAGAAATCGAAAATTTGAAACCGATCAATATGAAAGCATCGATTGTATATCGCTTTATACTTGAGCGTGACGGTGCAGCTTTACCGCTTCTTATATCCGAATTCGGTGATGAAGTAACTCAATTATTGACGGTTTTGATTAAGCTCGGATACTTAACAAAGAGATACGGTGTTACAAAAAAAATAAATGAGAAAAAAGAACGCTATATACGGCTTATAATATCTGATGATGAAGCTTTTCTGTATATCGAGGGCGATAAAAACCAATCCAGTGAAAAGCAACAGCGAATAATAAATATGCTTCTTGAATATCCGGTAATAAGCGAATCTGAGTTGCTTGACTACACCTGCTGCGGACGTTCTGTTATAAATACCCTTGTACGAAGAGGTATAGTTGAGGTTTATTATATAAATATTGACAGAAGCTTTTCGTTCGATGAAATAACAACAACTGAGTTCGAATTATCGGAAACACAACAAAAAGCATATAATGAAATATGCGAGCTTGCAGATTCGGACGAACCAAAAGCTGCTCTGCTTTATGGTATTACTGGCAGTGGGAAAACTAATGTTATAATAAAAGCTGTCAGACACGCATTGTCTCAAGAAAAACAGGCAATAATACTAGTCCCTGAAATCGGACTTACGGCTCAGGCAGTCGCATTGTTCGCTGCATACTTCGGTGAAAGGGTTGCGTTAATACATTCAGCTTTATCAGTCGGAGAACGCATTGATTCATACAGAAAAATCGCTGATGGCAAAGCAGATGTAGTAATAGGAACTCGTTCGGCAATATTCGCTCCGCTTAATAACATCGGAATTATCGTTATAGATGAAGAGCAGGAGCATACATACAAGTCCGAGAGGACACCAAAGTATCATACACTTGATATAGCAAGATACAGATGCACTAAACATAAAGCACTAATGCTTCTGTCCTCGGCAACACCGTCTGTTGAATCTTTTTATAAAGCGCAGAACGGTGTATATAAATTAATAGAAATGACAGATCGCTTCGGAGGAGCAGTTCTTCCGGAGGTATATATAGATGACTTACGTGAAGATGAAAGCAAAAGCAGTGAAAACATGCTGGGTGATCATCTCAAGAGTGAAATACAAAAAAATCTCGAGCTTGGGCAACAGACAATCCTGTTGCTGAATCGAAGAGGTTATAATTCTCATGTAACCTGCAGAAAATGCGGTGAAGTGAATACCTGCCCGAACTGTTCGATTTCGTTGACATATCATGTATATGTGATGGATAAAAATCGCGGAGGCAGACTTCTGTGTCATTATTGCGGATATACAGAACCGACGCCGACTGTATGTTCAAAATGCGGAAGTAAGCATCTTGGGTTCTTTGGTTATGGCACACAAAGACTTGAGGATGAGCTGGAAAGAGAATTCCCAAATGCTAGAACCCTGAGAATGGATGCAGACACAACAGCAGTAAAGAATTCACATACCAATATCTATGAAGCTTTCAAAAACGGCAAAGCAGACATATTATACGGTACACAGATGGTTGCAAAAGGGCTCGACTTCCCGAATGTAACACTGGTCGGTATCATTCTTGCAGATTCATCGCTATATATGAGCGATTTCAGAGCAAATGAACGTACTTTTTCATTACTGACTCAGGTTGTCGGCAGAGCCGGAAGAGCAAAGTTAAAAGGCAGAGCGGTAATACAAACTTATTCACCTGAACATGAGGTCCTGACTCTTGCATCGATCCAGAATTATAGCAGCTTTTATGACGGAGATATAGCGATAAGAAAAGCAGTTGTTTTCCCGCCATTTTGCGATATAGCTGTATTCAGCTTTGTAGGTGAGGTTGAGAATGATGTAGAACTGCTTTCAACTCGGTTTTCTGAGGAGTTTGTTAAGCTGCATACGTTGAACTATCCGAATTCACCCTTGATAAAGTTTGGACCTTTTAAAGACAGTATATATAAGATCAATAACAAATACCGCAGAAGACTAATTATCAAATTCAAAAATACTCGTGAGATACGCAGTCTGTTCTCAGCGTTGCTTATTATGTTCTCAAAAGCTTCGGGAAGAAATGCTGCAGTTGATATAGACATAAATCCGTCAATAATATAAATGGAATGCGAGGATGTAACCGGTATGGCTCTATTGAATATAGTGCTTGATGATGATCAAATAATGAGAAAAAAAAGTAAACCTGTAGATAAGATAACACCGAGAATTTTACAGCTGCTTGATGATATGAAAGAAACTCTTGATGACGCAAATGGAGCTGGACTTGCAGCAGTACAGGTTGGTGTGCTGCGACGTGTTGCTCTTGTATATGATGAAGATAAATATATTGAATTAATCAACCCTGAAATTATTGAAACAGAAGGGAAACAGGAAGATATCGAAGGATGCTTATCCTGCCCGGGCAAATGGGGATATACCAATCGTCCTATGAAGGTTAAAATCAGAGCAATGAATCGCAACGGCGAGATTGAAACTCATGAAGGCAAAGGATTGACAGCGAGAGCGTTCTGCCACGAAATTGATCATCTTGATGGGATTTTATTTTATGACAATGCAGTTCGTATGATAGATGAAAGCGAGCTTGAGGAAATCTTGAAAAAGGACAAAGAGGCTGAATAGATAAATGAAATTAAACATTGTTTTTATGGGTACACCCGATTTTGCTGTTCCGACATTAAAAAGCTTATACGAAACAGAAAATGTAACTCTGGTTATTACACAGCCCAATAAACCGAAGGGAAGAGGATACGAACTTAAACCGACAGCTGTTAAGGAGTATGCTCTCTGTGTAAATATACCCGTAATACAACCCAATACCTTAAAAAACGATGAACCGGTAAATATAATCAAAGAACAGAATCCTGATGTTATAGTAGTTGCTGCATATGGAAAAATTCTGCCCGAAAGTGTTCTCTGTATACCTAAGTTCGGATGTATAAACATACATGCTTCACTCCTGCCTGCATACAGAGGAGCAGCACCGATTAATCGTGTTATAATGAATGGTGACAAGTTCGGCGGTATAACAATTATGTATATGGAAAAAGGACTCGATACAGGTGATATTATATTACAAAAGCCGATTAATATCCCTGAAACCATGACAGCAGGCGAATATCATGATATAATGAGCGAAATCGGCGCAAATGCAATAACTGAGGTCATGACCCAGATAAAGAATGGCACTGTAAAAAGAACCAAGCAGGATGATTCAAAGGCAACCTATGCCGCAAAGATAGAAAAAAGTGAGTCTATGATTGATTTTAACAAACCTGCAGAACAGGTCGCAAATCATATTAGAGGGCTTTCCCCGTTTCCCGGTGCATTTACCTGCATTAACGGAAAGAGGTATAAGCTTTTTAATGCAACTGTCACAGAGGGCAAAGGTGAACCGGGTTGTATATTAAGTGCAAGCTGCGGATGTATTGAGATTGCTTGTGCGGAAGGCAGTATAAAAATTACCGAGATACAACCTGAATGTTGTAAACGCATGTCGGTCCAGGCATATTTAATCGGACATAAATTATGATAAACGAAGCAACTAAAAAAAAGGGAAATGCACGTTTCTGTGCTGCGCGATCAGTTTTAAGATGCACAAAGGACAAAGCATTTTCAAACCTTGAAATTGGTAATACCTTAAGCAATAACAAATTTACTGCTTCCGATGCAGCTTTGTATACATTTCTTGTTCACGGGACACTGGAACGGCTGTTGACGCTTGACTATTTTATCGATAAACTCTCTGATATGGGAATAGAATCGATCGACGAAAAGACAAAAGCCGTACTTCGTGTCGGCTTATACCAGCTGTTATTTACAGATAGGATACCTCCGAGTGCTGCTTGTAATGAAGCAGTAAACACAGCAAACAACATGAAGCTGAAGTCGAGCGGATTTATAAATGCAGTATTGAGAAATGCATCAAGACAAAGCTCAAAGCTTAAAGAACAAATAACTACACTGCACGAAAATATAAAATATTCGGTATCGGAATCGATTTATAAGCTAATAAAGAAACAGTATCCTGTAAATTATACAGAAATTTTTGAAGCTCTGCTCAGTATAGAAAAATTACCAATTCGTGTAAATACATTAAAAACAACAATTGATGATCTGCAAAAGCGTTTACCCGGAACAGAGAAAAATAATTTATCACCCTTCGGTCTTGTATCGACAAAATCGAATTCATCTGATATAATTGCTGATATAGGTAGCAGCTTTTTCATACAAAGTATCGGTTCACAATACTCAACTGTGCTTCTTGCGCCTGAAAGCGGACAAACAGTGATTGATGTCTGTGCGTGTCCGGGTGGGAAAAGCCTTTCTGCAGCTATTGAGATGAAAAATAATGGTAGAGTCGTTTCGTTGGATCTGCATATGAACAAACTCAGTCTGATTAAGAAAAGTGCGGAAAGACTGGGTATAAGTATTATTGAAACCGTATGTAATGATGCTCGGAATCCGATTCAAAAATATATCGGAACAGCAGATAAAGTAATTTGTGATGTACCCTGTTCAGGACTGGGTGAAATGTCATCTAAACCTGAAATTCGCTGTAAAAATATTGAAAGTTTCGGAAAACTTCCTGAACTGCAGTATAATATATTAAAATCGTCTGTAAATTATCTGAAAGAGAACGGAATATTAGTATATTCAACCTGTACGATAAATAAAAATGAAAATGAAGGTATAGTAAACCGTTTTATTTCTGAGAATCCTGGTTATTATATCGACGAAATGAAAGTATTTACACCCGATGTTAACGGCGAAGGCTTCTTCGTTTGTAAAATAGTCAGAAGTAACAAGGAATAGAAATGTTTGATATAAAAAGTGCAACAATAAATGAAATCAAAGAATTTATGACATCTATCGGTGAAAGCGCATACAGAGCGGAGCAAATTTTTGTCTGGCTCAGCAGAGGAGCTGACTTTGATGAGATGACAAATATTCCGGTTGCACTGAGAAATAAACTCAAAGAAAAATGTTATTTACCAAAAGTTGAGATAGAAAGAAAATTAATATCTAAGATAGATGAAACAATAAAATACCTTTTCAAATTTTCTGACGGCGAAATGGTTGAGACTGTACTTCTTAGTTATAAGCACGGCAACAGCATTTGCCTGTCAACTCAGGTCGGTTGCAGGATGGGTTGCAGCTTCTGTGCTTCAACAATGAACGGGTTGAGCAGAAACCTGACAGCAAGTGAAATTCTTGAACAGATTACCGCTACAGAAAGAGACAGCGGATGCGATGTACAAAGCATTGTACTGATGGGTATAGGCGAACCGCTTGACAATTATGACAATGTATTGAAGTTCCTTCACCTTGTCAATGATAAAAACGGTTTGAATATCGGAATGCGGCATATTTCGTTATCAACCTGCGGTCTGGTTGATAAAATTAAAATGCTCGCGAAGGAAAATCTTCAAATAACTCTTTCAATCTCACTTCATGCTCCCAACGATAAAATAAGGAGTTTGATAATGCCGATTGCAAAAAAGTATTCAATAGATGAACTTTTTACAGCATGTAGAGAATACACCGAGACCACCGGCAGGAGAATATCGTATGAATATGCTATGATTGCAGGAGTAAACGACAGTCCTGAATGTGCTCGTGAACTTGGCAGACGGCTTTTTGGGACACTAACGCATGTAAATTTGATACCTTTGAACCCCGTTGAAGAAAAAAGTTACAATAAAAGCGATAAAAATGTAATTTCGGACTTTACAAAAGTGCTTGAAGAATATAAAATAAGAGTAACAGTCAGAAGGCGTCTTGGCAGTGATATCAATGCTTCATGTGGTCAATTGAGAAACAAGCAGCTTGTAAAATAAAATTTAGATAATATATAATTTATTAGCTTAGTATTTCGGAAAGGATGAATCGTAATGTCCTATTATGGCGTAACCGAGACCGGGCTTAAAAGAAAAAGCAATCAAGATTATTTTAAAACTGCGATTATCGGAAATTCGGATGTTGCGGTATTATGCGATGGTATGGGTGGTGCGGCCGGCGGTGCTGTCGCAAGCAAGCTTGCCGCCGACAGTTTCATGGAATACATTGAAAATAACAGTAACAAAATAACTGATAATAAAGAAGACATAAAAAAGCTGATGCTTGATGCAGGAGATACAGCTCACCATAGTGTTTATAAATGTGCTTGTGAGTATTCTGAACTTGATGGCATGGGTACAACTCTTGTTGCATGCATTATCAAAAATAAAATTTTGCATATTATTAATGCGGGAGACAGCAGATTATATATAATTAATAAAAACGAGATTAAGAAGATAACAAGAGACCATTCACTGGTACAGGAGCTTCTTGAAAGAGGAAAAATTACAGCTGAAGAAGCTCGCACGCATCCTTACCGTAATTACATAATGAGAGCTTTGGGTACTGAAGAGAATCTATCGTACGATTATTATGAGTATTCGGATGATTTTAAGACCGTGGTTCTTTGCAGTGACGGACTATATAACTTTATTTCCGAAGATGATATAGTAAATATAATAAATACCGACAAGGATGTCAAAGATAAATTAAATGAACTGGTCGACGGCGCTAATAATAGCGGCGGCGGTGATAATATAACAGTTATTCTATTTGAGAATAACATACTTTAATCAGAAAGGAGATTTCACGGTATAACCGTGAGATTTTACAAGATGGATAAGTCAAAATACGATGTTTATATAGGAAAAGTTCTTGACGGAAGATATAAAATTCTTGAGCTAGTCGGTATAGGAGGAATGGCTTTTGTACTGAGGGCAACTGACCTTGTAATGAACAGAACAGTTGCCATCAAGATACTTAGTGAAGAATTTAATGGTGATGACCAAGCAGAACAACGCTTTATAAACGAATCCAAAGCAGTTGCAATGCTTTCTCATAAAAACATTGTTAATATCTATGATGTCGCAATATATGCAGATATGAAGTATATAGTCATGGAGTATCTTGACGGCATAACTTTAAAAGAATATCTCACACGTAAAGGTAAGCTCCCATGGAAGGAAGCAGCATTTTATATCTGCCAGATACTTCGCGCATTGGATCATGCGCATACAAAGGGAATAATCCATCGTGACATTAAACCTCAAAATATAATGCTACTCAGAACCGGAGAAATCAAGGTTACAGATTTCGGTATTGCCAAGATCCCGAATACTGAACCATTGACGATGACAGATAAAGCAATAGGAACTGTATATTATATTTCACCTGAGCAGGCAAGCGGCAAGACGACAGGCTGTTATTCTGACTTATATTCTGTCGGGGTTATGTTTTATGAAGCAGTAACAGGTATACTGCCATTTGTTGCGACCAGTCCTGTTACAGTTGCCATGATGCAAGTCAACGATATTCCCAAAAGCCCGTCTGATCATGTACCTGAGCTTCCTGCCGGAGTTGTTCAGATAATTCTCAAAGCAATGGAAAAAATACCTGAGAATCGTTTTAAGTCAGCACATGCTATGGCAAGAGTAATAGAAGAAATAGTTCAGAATCCGGATTATGTATTTAAACCTGAAGAAGAACCTGAAGAATATAATGGTACAAGCACTCTTCTTATAGATAAAATCAAACCAGATGTTGATGAATGGGAATCGCAGGAAGATAAAGATTACGCAAACGCTCAGCGTGCAGTTGAGCAGAAGCTTGCAAGCACACCCAGACCTGTAACCAAAAATAATAAGAAAAAAGTTAAGGCAAAAAAGAGAAGCGGTATGCTTCCAATTGTTGCCGCTGTAACTTTTGCTTTTATATTAGTTTTAGTAGGACTTGGTATTGCTGTAGGTTATCAGGTTGTCCAGATTATTTCACGCACACCGGAATCTGAGACAATTGAAATACCGGTTCTTGTTGGTAAGGAGTGGAATGAACAACTCAATCAAGAGCTGCTATCTAAAAAGATAAAGATCAAGGATACTAAAAAAGTCGCAAATGAAAATGAAACACCCAATATTATCATTACACAAAGTATAAGCGGTGGTTCAACCAGAAGCCTTACCAGCGATATGAAATATATTGAGATAACAATAGATATAACAATGGGTAAAGAAGAAATTATCGTTCCAAATATGAGTATAACCGAATGGAGAGAAGCAAAAGCATCGCTTGAAAAGCTTGGTTTAGTGGTAATAAAATACGATTATTTCAGCCCGACAGTTTTGAATGGATATATTATAAGCACCGAACCTGCTGCCGGTGCAAGTATGATGTCGGGAGATACTATAAAAATATATGTTTCGAAAGGACAGGAAGTTACGAAGGTTGCTGTCCCCAGCCTTATGAATAAAAATGAAGCAGAAGCAAAAAGACTTCTTACCGAATATAATCTGACACTCGGTAAAGTTGAATATAAAACAACAAATGATGTATCAAAAGACGGTTTAGTTGAATCTCAAAGTATTAAAGAAGGAATGCTGGTATCTGAATATTCAACAATAGTAGATATTGTTGTATATAAATATGAACCCATTGAAGCTTCACAACCGAATACAGAAGAATCTGAACCGCAGGTAATTGATGTCGGATAATATGCAAAATGGTAGAGTTTTAAAGCAGCAAAACGGTCTCTATACAATAGAAGACGAGAATGGAATATCGAGAGTCGGTAATGCCGGAAGTAAGATTCGTAAAGAAGGATATAAAATACTTGCAGGTGACTTTGTTGAATATATATTGAATACAGATAACAGCATTTTTATTAATTCACTTCTTGAACGGAAAAATTCATTTATAAGACCGCCGGTCGCAAATCTTGATACACTTTTTATCGTTGTTGCAACCGATGAACCAGCCCCGGATTTTTATAATATTGACAGTATGCTATCAATTACAGAAGCAAATAATGTGAACCCGATAATTGTTGTTAACAAAATAGATATAAAAAGCCAAAATGAAATATGTAGTATTTATGAAAAGTGCGGTTATAAAGTCTATAGTATATGCGGGAACAAAGAAGATGGAATTGATGAATTGAAGAACAGCATCGAAGGTGTTTGCGCTTTTGCCGGACAATCAGGTGTTGGAAAATCAACTATCATGAATCAGTTATTCCCCGAACTTTTACTTGAAGTAGGGGAGATATCACAAAGAATACAACGCGGAAAAAATACAACACGAATAACAGAATTATTTAAAATTAATAAAGATACCTATGTTGCCGATACACCGGGATTCGGAATGATAGATTTTATCAACTTTGATTTATTGACATTGGAACAGCTTAACGAGAAAGCTTTTCCCGAATTTACACCATATAAAAACAATTGCAAATTTCGTAACTGTACACATCTGAAAGAAGAGAGCTGTGCTGTTATATCAGCGGTCAGAGAAAATATAATACCGGCTTCAAGACATGAAAATTTTATACGATTACATGATGAATTGTCAAGTAAAAATCAATATAAGTAAATATATAATCCAATAAAGAAATATTTATAAGAAAAATAAAACTTGGAGGGATTCATATGAAGAAAACATTGTCATTTATTATGGTTTTGCTTATTCTAACGACTGTTTTTTCCGCTTGTAGTCAAAATGGAAACAATTCAAGCAGTGTTGCTGAAAACACAATATCAGAAGATGCATCTGATGATACCAGCAGCGAAACAAGCGAAAAAACCTATGTTGCCGATATCCCCGAAAAAGATTATGAAGGATTGGAAATCAAGATTCTTACCAGGCTAACGAATTTCGGTCTTAAGGGTTACACGGAATTCGGTTTCGGTGAGGAGCTCGAAGCAAATGCAATCAATACTGCTGTAGCAAACCGTAATGCTGCTGTAGAAGAACTACTTAATATCAAAATCACCGAAGTCGGCATTATTGACGACTCAGGTATGGCGACCGGTCAAATGATGAATGAGGTGCGGCAAGCAGCTGCTTCCGGTCAGGATGATTATTACATCATAGCACCTCAGCTATATCAGGTAGCAATCCTTGCTTCAGAAGGATTGTTTTATAACTTGTATGATTTTGAATATCTTCATGACCTTTCTGCAGAATGGTGGGACCAGAATTTCATTAAGGAGACCTCCATAGCCGACAAAGCATTTTTTGCAATTGGTGACATTGGTTTTTTTGCAAAAAATTCTCTTACTGTATGTTATTTCAACAAAAATATGTTTGAGGAATACGATCTTCCGGATCCATATGAACTTGTAAAACAAAACAAATGGACACTTGATCAAGTAATCAGTTGGTCAAAATTAGTTAAGAGTGATCTTGATAATGATCAGGTTATCAATTATAAAGATAAATTTGGAGTCGGTGGTCAGAATGACATGATGTGGGCAATGTTCTATGGTTGCGGAGAAACACTTGCCGAAAAAGACGTAAATGGAATGCCTATAGTTGATGTATACAATACACGCAGTGTTAAGGTAATGTCAAAAATTCTTGAGCTTATGAATGATAAAAATTATTTTGTTTGTGCCAACGATTATTGGAACGAACCAGGTTACACAGTATCACCTTCTGAGCTTATCACCAACGCATTTATGACAAATCGCTGCCTTTTATATTTTGAATCTTTAAATATAGTTGAAGACCTTAGAAATATGGAAGCTTCTATTGATTTCGGAATACTTCCTGTACCAATGTATGACGAGAACCAGGGCGGTTATTATCATCTTGTAAATCCATGGGGCGGTAATGCCTTTGCAATTCCTCAATACATCGGAGCAGAAAAAGCAGAAATAGCTTCGATTGTAATGGAAGCTTTAGGAGCAGCAGGCAAGAATATAGTTACTCCTGCATATTATGATGTTGCACTGAAGAAGCAAAAGACGAGAGATAATGACAGTCAGGAAATGCTTGACCTCATATTCTCAACAATAAGCGTCGATGTCGGTCATATATATAACTGGGGCAATATGGGCTTCTCACTTCTTCATGCAATGATTGGTTCGGATGAAGGTAAATTTACAACGTTGTGGCAGAGCATGGAAACTTCAGTACAAGCAGCTGTTGAGCAAACAGTTGATGCATTTGAACAGATTCCATAATTGTATATAACTAAATGAATAATTATTTATTTAGTTTTATAAAACTCATAGCTTTACGGCGGAAGTTATGTGATATAAAAGTCGGAGAAAAGGAGAAAATGAAAGTATGAAAAAAATCATTTCAATGTTGCTTGTAATAATGTTACTCGGAACAATACTTGTGGCCTGTAAGAATGATAATGAAACAAGTAATAATTCAACAGACCAAAGTGCAGTTTCCGGTACAGAAAGCGAAGATAGTGGATATACTGCAGAAATCCCGGATGTAGATTATGACGGTATACAGTTTAAAATCCTGACAACTGCTTTTAGCCTTTCAAAAATGGAGTATTCAGAGTTCGGTTATGGTGATGAACTCGAAGAAAATGTTATCAATGTTGCTGTTGCTGAGAGAAATGCAGCGGTAGAAGAGCTTCTTAACATCGAAATTGTTGAAGAATGTATTGAAGCAACCGAAAGATTCAGCGGTGGTGCATTGAACGACCGTGTCCTTCAATCGATGCAAATGGGTTCGGATGATTATTATCTTGTAGTTCCCTCACTGTACAACTGCGCAGTGCTTGCAAAACAAAATACATTATATGACTTAATGGACTTTGAATATTTACATGGTCTTGAAGCTGAGTGGTGGGACCAATACTTTGTTGACGATATCGAGATTGATGGAAGATTGTTCTTTGCAACAGGAGATATCGGCTTCCAGACAAGAAATTCGTTAACAGTTTGCTTCTTTAACAAGAATATGTTCCAAGAATTTGGTCTCGAAGATCCATACGAGCTTGTAAATAATAAAACCTGGACATTTGATAAGTTGATACAATGGTCAACAAAAACAAGAGTAGACCTTGACAATAATAACATTATCGATTATACTGACAAATTTGGTGTTGCCGGACAGAACGATCTTATGTGGGCAATGTTCTATGGCTCAGGTGAAAGACTTGCATCAAAAGATGCAGAAGGTATGCCTCAAATAACAATGTATAATGCACACAGTGTTAATGTTGTTGAAAAAATTCTTGAGCTTATGACTAATTCTGATTATTTTGTAAATGCAAACAATTATTTTACTGTTTCCAACACTCCGGTTGATTTAACACGTCAAGCATTTATAGATGAGCGTTGTTTGATATTCTGCGAAGGACTTGGATCTGTTGAAAAGCTTAGAAATATGGCTGCAGATACAGACTTTGGCATTCTTCCGATTCCGTTATATGATGAAAACCAGGAAAATTATCAGCATATGATAAATCCATGGAGCGGAAATGCTGTTGCTATTCCGAAATTTCTTTCAACTGATGATGCTGAAATGGCTTCTGTAGTTATGGAAGCACTCGGCGCAGCAAGTAAAAACATACTTACTCCCGCATATTATGAGCTTGCTCTCAAAAAGCAGAAGACTCGTGACGAAGAAAGCCAAGCAATGCTTGATGTTATCTTCGATACTATTGGATGCGATATGGGACATATCTACAATTGGGGCGGTATGGGTGCTATGCTTCATAAACTCGTTGACAATAAGCTTCTCGGCCAATTCACTTCCGAATATCAGTCTATAGAAGCAACGATCAAGGCAGCTATGGATTCGACAGTTGAAATATTCAACGAAATTCCGTAAAACTTAAAAAATAAAGCGGAGCGAGTGCTTTTGGCACTCACTCCGCTTTAAAATCAAAACTTTTATTATGTAATGTTATATTTCTATCTCCATACAATCATATGATGTCAGAAATCCGGACTTTGCAGCCTCTGCTTCAAGCTCTTCGTGAAGTGTACCACCATTATGTGAGAAGTGATTGATGACATGTACGGTTTTTTTGCTGACAATACCGTCAACAAAAAGCTGCTCTCTGAGTTCGATACAGTCAGGCAAACCTAAGTGACCATTTCCGTCTCTGCCGAGAACAAAAGTGCAGTCGTAGCTTATCAAATCAATAATTATTCCGCTATTCTTCAAGTATTCATGATTTTCAGGAGCTAAAAATCCGGTATCATGAAGATATAGCATTGTTTTATTGTCTTTTTGAATTACATATACATATGCAATTTCATCAGTCTTATGGTTCGCATGGAGAGCCGTTATTGTGTAATCTCCAAACTGTGTCGGTTTGAATAAGGGAAGATATACACTTTCAATTTTATCAGCGACTTCCTTATACATACTTTTTAAATATTGTTCTTTTAAAAGGCTGTTCATTGCTTCATTACCGATAAAGGTGATTTTTTCGCTGATTAAATTATGTGCAAAACAAATACCTCTGAATGCAAGATCAACAGGGATGAAATGATCCGAATGTGTATGTGTAATCAATGTATGTTTTATCTTAGATAAATTCAGGTTGTTAACAAGTGCATGATGATATGTATCAGCAGGGAAGTCGATAAGCATATCATCATTAACCATCGCCTGGGAGCGGGTTCTTATACTCTTACCACCTCTTTCTCTTGCTTTATTGCAGTAATCACAGTTGCAAAACACCGCAGGCCATCCCTCGGCAGCAGCTGTTCCAAGATATTTTAGTTTCATATTTTTTTTACCTTTCATTTTTGAATATTACAGTAATATAAAACATTATATGGAGGAATTTTATGAAATTTTCAGAAATTAAGTACCTAAGACCGAACTTAGAAGAGTTTATTGAGAAGTTAAAAGCATTGACCGGCAGATTGATTGCAGCTGAATCTTTTTATGATGCAGATGCAATATTCGACGAATCCGAAGCTCTGTCTGTAAATATTGAAACGATGTTTACAATTGCAATGATAAGACATAATATTGATACTACTGATAAGTTCTATGATGATGAAGCACAGTATATCGATGAGAAAACACCTATTATTGAAGAAGTTAACCAGTCATTTATTTATGCATTATACAATTCAAAATTCAAACCTGAATTCGAAAAAAAATACGGCAGTTTGATATTTAAAAGAATCGAAATTGCGTTAAAAACATTTTCACCGGAAATAATAGAAGAGCTTCAAGAAGAGAACAAGCTAATAACCGAATATGGTAAACTACTTGCTTCGGCACAAATTATGTTTAATGGCGAGTTGAGAACTCTGTCACAAATGACTCCGTATAAACAGAGTCCCGATGACACTGTCAGAAGAGCCGCATGGGAAGCGGAGGGTAGCTTCTATATCGAAAACGGTGAAAAATTAGATAAAATATACGATGAACTGGTACATCTCCGTGATAAAATTGCGAAGAAGTTAGGATACAAAAATTACATCGAGCTTGGTTATTATAGGCTTTCAAGAGATTGTTATAATAAAGACGATGTAGAATTATTCAGAAAGTCGGTACGTGAGCATCTGGTTCCTGTTGCTGCAAAGCTGTATCAGTCACAGGCAAAGAGACTTGGTGTTGAATATCCTATGAATTTTGCTGATGCAGCGCTGAACTTCCGTTTAGGAAATCCGAAACCGCAGGGTTCACCTGATGATATACTGAATCATTCAAAAAAGTTCTACCATGAATTATCCGGTGAGACAACCGAATTTATTAATCATATGTTCGATGATGAACTCTTTGATGTACTCAGCAAAAAAGGCAAAGCAGGCGGTGACTTCTGTACTTTTCTGCCTGCATTCAAGTCTCCTTTTATTTTTGCAAACTTCAACGGCACAGCGCATGATGTCGAGGTTATGACACACGAAGCAGGTCATGCATTTGCTTTTTACACAGCAAAGGATATATATCCGTCTGCATATCGTCAACCGACACTTGAGAGCTGCGAAGTACATTCAATGACTATGGAATTTTTTGCATGGTCGTGGGCCGAAGGTTATTTCGGTAAAGATACAAACAAATTCAAATATAATCATATCGGTGGAGCGCTTACATTTATTCCATACGGAACGATGGTTGACCACTTCCAGCATATTGTATTTGAAAACCCCGATTTAACTCCCGCACAAAGACATGAGGAATGGACTAAACTATTAGGTATATATATGCCTTGGATGAAGCTTGGTGAAATAGCTTTTTACGGTGACGGCAAGGGCTGGCAGCGTCAAATGCACATTTATCAACGTCCGTTCTATTATATCGATTATTGTCTTGCTCAAACAGTTGCACTGCAATATTGGGCAATGATGCAGACAGCAAGAAACGAAGCATGGGAAAGATATATGCGTTTTGTAACAAAAGGCGGTACGAAGACCTTTACGGAGTTGGTTGATACCGCAGGACTTGTTGTTCCATTTGGTGATGTTTTTGGTGGCAAGATGATTAAAACAGTAACTGACTGGATAGAAAACTTCGAAAATACAGTTATGCTTGAATAAGCTATTATAACATGAGTCAAAAATATAATATGTTAGTGAAAGGAAGGAAATATTATGCTGAATGAAAGAATAATTACAGATGTTTATGCACGTGAAATACTTGATTCTCGTGGAAATCCCACAGTTGAAGCTGAGGTTACGCTTGCTTGCGGAATAACTGCAAGAGCAGCTGTTCCCTCCGGAGCATCAACCGGTGCATTTGAAGCTGTTGAGTTGCGTGATAATGACAAACACAGATTTATGGGGAAAGGCGTTTTAAAAGCAATTGAAAATGTCAACACAATTATTGCTGAAGAGCTGGCAGGTATGGATGTTACCGAGCAAGTGCAAATCGACAGAGCAATGCTTGAGCTTGACGGTACAGATAACAAGTCAAAACTTGGCGCAAACGCTATACTTGCAGTATCGCTTGCCTGTGCAAAGGCTGCGGCAGATTATTACGGCATGCCATTGTATAAATACATCGGTGGTTGTGATGCAAAGGTTCTGCCTGTTCCGATGATGAATATACTGAATGGCGGAGCTCATGCTTCAAACAACGTTGATATCCAGGAATTCATGATAATGCCGACCGGTGCAGAAAGCTTTGCTGAAGGCTTCAGGCATTGTGTTGAGGTGTTCCATAGCCTGAAGAAGGTTCTTAGCGCAAAAGGCTTTTCAACAGCGATCGGTGACGAGGGTGGCTTTGCTCCCAATCTCAGCAGTGATGAGGAAGCACTGACATCTATAATTGAGGCAATAAAAACAGCCGGTTATCAATCCGGTAAAGATTTTATGATTGCTATTGATGCAGCATCAAGTGAATGGTATATGGAAGACGGATCATATCATTTGCCAAAAAATAATATTTCGTATACAAAAACTGAGTTGATTGATTATTGGGAGATGCTTGTAGATAAGTATCCGATAATATCACTTGAGGACGGTTTAGCAGAAGAGGACTGGGAAGGCTGGAAGCTGCTTACAGAGAGATTAAGCAACCGCATTCAATTGGTCGGTGATGATCTGTTTGTAACAAATACCAATAGATTAAAGAAGGGAATTGATATGGGTGTTGCTAATTCAATTCTTATTAAGCTTAATCAAATCGGTTCACTTACAGAAACTATTGAAGCGGTTTGTATGGCGCAGTTCGCAGGCTATACGGCGGTTATATCACACCGTTCCGGTGAAACTGAGGATACAACCATTGCAGACCTTGCGGTCGCATTGAATGCAGGACAGATAAAGACAGGTGCACCTTCAAGAAGCGAGAGAGTTGCAAAATACAACAGACTGCTCAGAATTGCTGATGCTCTTGACGAAACGCAAGTCTACAAAGGAATAAACGCATTTAATATTAAATAAATATGCATATAATAAATAACTACCGCAGAAATGCGGCAGTCATTTATGCAAATTTTAAAAAAGTATATTTTAAAAAAGTATTATGAAAATATAATAAATATATTGACATAATATGTTTTAATTGATATACTTATAAAAATTTATTAGAATAAGAAGGAGAATAATATGATTTGTCCAAAATGCGGAAAAGAAATCCCAGACGGAACGGTTTGTGATTGTAAGGCTACAATACAATCAAGTTTTGACCAGCAGCAAACACAACAACCAAATATGGTTTTAGGAACAGCTAAATCAACTTTTTCCTCGCAGACATTTTTTGTCGGAATAATACTCTTGGCAGTCAGTATATTTTTCAGCTTACTAACAATAGGAAACGGATACAATTTCGTATCTATAATTCTTGATGTCGTTACAATAATAGCATTTTTTATGTTTTATTCTGAGTGCAAGAAGTCGGACATCGAAAGATTTGATATTAAAAGTATTAAAATATATAATATTATTCTTAAAATCAATATCGTACTTGCTGCAATTTTTTCAGTTTTGGCTTTATTAAGTATATTTTTATTTAACCTTATAAAAGATTACATAATAGATTTTATAAATGAGAATTTAACTGATGTGTTCAATTCTGAAGCATTTGCATCAAGAATGCAACAGATGAAAGAAATGTATCCGGATTTTGATTTCATGAGTTTTATAACAAGTGACCAGTTTATTTCAATCTTTATAGCAATCCTCGCAGTTGTATTGATAATAGTTTTGGCAATAACAATTTTATATTACTCGAAAATATTAAAAACAGTAAATGCTATAAAAGGAGTTATAGAAACCGGTGTTGAGAATCCGTTTGTATCGACATTCGTAATAGTTATGTTATATATATTCGGTGTGTTATCAATTATCAGTGGTGTAACATCGTTATTATCATTCGCAGGTATTTCGTCTTTGTCTGCTGGAATCGCCATGATAATAATTGCAAATACCCTGAGAAAATATGGAGATAATATGAAAATGCTTTCATTTAGTAATTCTAACAATAATAATTACAATTATTAACGACAGAGAAAAAGAATGATTTATAAAAGCGACACAGAAATTAGCCCAGCTTTGAAAGTATTAAAAACATCTTTTTCATCTATGGCATTTCTAACAGGAATTATTCTGCTTTTAGGCAGTGTAATTATGAATTTAATTTTGTCTTTCATATTTGGACTTACATTAATAAAAGCAATTATTGATTCAATTACAGTTGTTCTGTTCTTTATTTTTTATATAGAATGTAAGAAAAATAATACAGAAAAATTTAATAAATACAGCTTAATTAATTACCAAATAATAACAATAATTAATATAGGGATTGTTTTAGTTGCTTCTATAATCATTTTTATTTACTTTATCATTTTTAGCATAAATTTATACGATTTTTTATTCGATCATGTTAACTCAGGGGATAAATAAGAACTTTGGTATATGATACATGTGAGAGAATATGATATTTTATTACCTAAATTAATCTTAGGGTTTATAATTATATGTGTAATTATTATATTAACATTAATAGTTTTATTCTATTTTAAGCTGACTAAGACAATAAACTCTTTAAAAACAATAGTAGAAACTAATCTTGAAAACACATTTATATCATCATATGTTATTAGGATGTTGTATATTTCAGGTGTTATTTCTTCTCTCGCAGGAATAATGATAATAGTTACAATAGAAGGAATCAATGCTTTAGTTTCCAGGGTTGCATTTATTCTATTCGCAATTACTCTAAAGCGTTATCTTAAAAACATAAAAAAAGTATCTTATGAAAGACACAAGACTACTAAAACATCTAATAAAAATATTCCGCTTATGAGTTATAAAATCATAAGCGGGGTTTTTATGTCATATCAACAAGCTCGTAGTTGCTTGGCAATTCGAAAACATTTTCATCATATGTACTTTGGATAGTAACATCAAACTCTTCATAACTATCCATCGATGGTACATAACAACGCATTCTCTTCAGGATTGTTCCTTTATACATAAAAGTTACTGTATTTCCATCCGTATCTCTGAATTCTTCGAGATCATATAAAATGCCGTTTACCGTGTCAACACCATCGCTTATATGTACAAGATTTTTTAGCTTTGGTATATTCGGTGCAACAAGATCAGATATGCTTGATTTTATTGTGGTTTCCAACTCGGGCATAAAGGTATAAAAAACATCACCCATAACAACGGTTCGTGTTGTATTACCGTATTCTTTACGGACTATTACGTAATTCCCGCTCTTGTAATAATAAATCGTTTCATCGTATGAGATACTGTCGCCAATCTTGAGAGGCATATTAACTTTTAACATAAATTTACTGCTGTCTATTATCTTTATGTATGGAGCAGATAATGCTCCACTGGTCTGGTCTCCCGAAGTAACATCACTGACATCGGATAATGTATCGCTTATAGTGTTTGACACATTATCGGAAATATCAGAACTGACATTTGATATATCAGATACATCAGAGATTGTATTGTCGTGTGATTCGTCAGATATATCAATTTCCGATGAAGTTACATGTGATAAATCTGTACCAGATGATGTATTATTACGATCACCATCACAAGCAGTAATAATTAATGTCAGTAATGTCAAAGATAAAATAAACAGAAGAACCCTTTTCAAATTCATAATTAATATAATTCCTTTCTTATTGGAGTTGAATATTTTAAGCGGTTCAGCTATGCTGAATATTGGTCGTTATTTGGACTGAAAAGCATAAAACATCCTGTTTGAAAAAATTGTTTTTCAAACTAATCCTTTCAATAGTTTTAAAGTTTTGTATCAGTTATTACTCAAAGCTTTAAATATCACTTTAATTATACCCCAATTTTCTATCATTAATTCAAGTCAAATATAAGAGTTTTAAAGTAAGCCATATATTCTCTGACAACATTACCAAAAAAATGAAGTTGACCTTCAGTAAATGAAGGAATAACTGTTATATTGATATTGTAGTGTGTACAATACATTTCTATTCTCGGTACATGAAATTCAGTGGAAACACCAATAAGCTTATAATCTTCAAGGTGATTTTGGTTTATTAAATCAAGTGAAAACCTAATATTTTCAATTGTTGAAGTTGCGTTATCTTCTATTATAATCCTGTTTGGAGTAATACCTTTTTCTTCAAGGTAAACTTGCATTGCTTCAGCTTCGGCGATAGTTTCGTCTGCACCTTGTGCACCTGAAACAATACAGACTGAATCAGGATATAGTTCAAGCAATTCATAAGCCTTCAGTAATCTTTTTTCTAAAGTTTGACTTGGAGTATATCCAAGTGTCCTGCATCCAAAAACAAGAATAACGATTTTTTTATCTGTGCCGTTCTGATGATAAAAAACTTCCGCTGTATTTTTCGAGTAATTCAAAACAAATGAATAAAATATTAAAAACGAAACCATGTATAAAACCATAGCAAGAATAAAAAGCATTTTTAAAGGCATATAAAACTTTCTGAACAGCTTTTTCAAGACTCGATGTAAAATTATCGGAAGAGTTGTGAAGACTATTATTGATAGAGGTAATAAAATTTTCGATATTGAATTGTTTGTTGCGATTAAATTACCAGTAAAAATTGTAAAGCTAATAAGAAAAAACAGTGTAGATATAAGTAATATGATATTAAAGAAATTATTAAATGTTAAAATTTTTCTCATTTGATATCCTTTAATTTATTTATTGTATAATTATAGTTTATACAAGTATTTATATATTATAACAGCACTATTCGTCATCGTCGTCATCACTTACAAATAATATACCGTAATCCTCATATGTTTTCGGTTTTTCTTTAGATTCAGATTGTTCTGTATTATCATTTCTATCATCTTCAAAAAGAGAAGCATCAATAACATCTGGATCTTTATTCAAAGGTAATATTATGGGAGTATCTTTATTTATATCTGAGGTTTTTACTATTTCAGGTTTAACTTTGTTTTCATATTTGATATTTAGTGCCTTTAATATATCATCAATTGATTTATTGGTTTCTTGAATCTCATCTTTATTTTTTGTATTTAATTTTACTTCAGTTTTTATTGGTTGTTGTATAAAAAGCTCATCAGCTTTGATAATTTCTTCGGGTTTCGCATATGATGAAGCATCCTCAAGTGTTGCTTTCCCTTCACGTCTGATTGTAAATTCATCGCTGTTAGCATCAGAAAGTATCGATTTTTCACCCGAATTAAACGCTTTCCTTCTCTCTGTAATCATCTCAGCAAGTTCTTCTGGGGTAATACCGATTTCATTGCATTTGATAACAAGTGCAGGCATACCCGATTCAATGTTTGTCATTATATCTTCATAAGCTTTTTTACTGATTTCTTTTAATACCTTTTTCGGCGTTTTTATATTGACACCAAGATATTTACTTTTCTTTCTTCCGTAAAGTTTTGTATCAGCGATGTTATTCCAAGGAATAAAACCGGCACCGCCACCGGTTGTTGTAAAATCAAAAAGACCTTCAGAAGTCAGAACAATAGCCATCTTCGGAGAAATTGTTTCAAAAAGCAGATAAGCCGAAAGAAATCCAAAATATAGAGTACCGACAATACCGATAGCAAAATAAATAACGGCTATGTTCTTGTCATAGGAATTCAATATAGGTAAGAATATGCAGAATATCGATGCAGCGAGAATAAGAACAGATAAAACAAGCATATAGGGAGCCAATCTTCTGCTTTTTTTGATTATCAGGTCTTCCATATAGTGAATTCCTTTCTATAATTTAGTTGTAAAATATCTTATTGATATATTGTATGAGTTTTCAAATAATTCATGTATGCGGTCTGCGCAGCATAGTTCCAATGAATACCATCGCCGCTACTACAATATGAATCAGGTAAAGCGCCCTTGCCATTCATAAGCGCTTCGGCAGCATTTACAAAATACATTCCGCTTGATTTCGCTGTTTCAAGCAGATACATATTAAAGTGATTTATTTTTGTGTTTATTTCGCTGTGTATTTCACTCCAGGGGGATATTGCAACAAGAATAATAGTTGCAGACGGACAAGCTGTTTTAATTCTGTCAAGCATTTTATTGTAGTATACCATATGCTGCTCATTTGTTAAGTCTGAAACACCGTTTGTACCCATATTTACATAAATCTTTTTGGGTTGTACATCAGTAAGTAAGTCAATAACTTTCTTTTTTTCCGAACTTGCAGTCAGTGTTGTTTCAGAATCAAGAATATTGTAGACACCTTTACCAACTATAGCAAGAACTTTATCAGAAGGTATCAATCCGTTTAATTGAAGCCCGAAAGTTAATGAATCACCTAATAATATTGTATCATCGAAATAAGAACTACCGACAGCTTCAGTTTTTTGTAAATAGGTACCTTTGAATTTCTGGAACTCAGCAATTGTATATGTAAGATTATAAGGCGGTATGAAATTGTCATCAATGCCATCAGTCGGGAATAAATAATCAAGCAGCTTGTCCTCGTTCCTAAGGGTGTCGGTCAAAAACTGCTCAGTCTGTGAGTTAACAGGCATTTTTTGATCTGAAAAAAAATAATTCGAAACCGTTGTTGAATTCCATGCTGCTATCGCTATAAAAACAGCTATTATTTTTTCAAATATAGTATAACCCAATTTCTCTGCCTCCTTTTAAAAGGGATTGTTAATTGACTTTATATTCAAGCTCTTCTATATAAGTGTAATTGTCATAAATTTCAAAGGAATCGATCAACTCATCATTATAATAAACCGAAAAAGTGTACCTTACATTGTTAGGATCATTGTCCACATCATCTTTGGATGTTGTATCATAAAATTTCGACATTTCATCGCTATTATTAAGATTATTTATAATGTTCAACGAAAGGTCAAGATTTATTCCTTTGAAGCTGACACGTTCATATCCATAATTAAATCTGTTGTCGCTTCGTCTTGAAACAAGCTCATATTGATTATCGTTGCTGTCGGCAAGCGTGTATTTGAATACAGCATCGGTATTGCCGTCTGTTATTGTATCTTTAAATTTAATTCCGATTTCGAATTCATTTATGCTCGGCGAGTAGGCGATCTTTTTTAATTGAATTGTTCCATCGGAGTTCAAATAATTTACGGTTCTTATATAATAAACCTCAAAATTATCAGGGTTTTCGGTGTATACAGCTTTTGCTTCATCAGAAAAATATACTTTTTCCAAAATGCTCGAATCGCAGCTGGTAATAAATCTGAACATAATAACACCGTATATTGCTATGGCAATAAAATATAGCAGAAACTTGAAGAATAGCTTAACAGCTTTAGCTGTCGTCATTTTATAGCTTTCTATATTATCCTCTTCTTCGGGAAAATAATCGCCTTTGTAATCCATGTATAAGCTCCATTCTGTAAAATTAATGAAACAGTATTAATAAATTTATTTAGAGAAAAATTCCACAGAGTTGAATTTTTCCCAAGATAATGAAATTTTTTAAATTTCATTATCTTTATTCCCAGTACTTACGGTCCAGACTTCTCATCTGTATTGCGATTAGTATGTGTTCTTTTTTTATGGTTTCGGATTTATCAAAATCCGCCAGTGTCCTTGAAAGTCGCAAAATCCTGTCGTATCCTCTTGCGGACAGACCAAGCTTCGAGAACGCAGTTTTCATAATCTGCTTACCGCTGTCATCCAGACTACAGAATTTGCGAATATGTACACTCTGCATCATACCGTTGCAGAGTAGCGGCGAACCATTGACTGTTTCATCTTTAAAACGCTCCAATGCAAAGCTCCGAGCCGCAACAACCCTTTTCCGTATCTCAGCAGAGCTCTCGGCAGGTCTTATTGAAGATAGTTTATCGTAATCCAGTGCGGGTACTTCAATTTGTATGTCGATTCTGTCGAGCAGAGGCCCTGAGATTTTAGCTAGGTATGTATGCCTTGCCATCGGCGAGCAGGTGCATTGCTTTTGAGTGCTGCCGTAATAACCGCATCTGCAGGGGTTCATCGCACAAACCATCATAAAAGAAGCAGGGAAGGTGAATTTACCGTTGACACGAGTTATTGTTACCTTGCGTTCCTCAAGCGGCTGCCTGAGTACCTCAATAATATTCTTATCAAATTCGGGTAACTCATCCAAAAATAATACACCGTTGTGCGCAATTGATATCTCACCCGGTATCGGTATCCTTCCGCCGCCTGAAAGTCCTGCGGCAGACAGTGTGTGATGCGGTGCTCTGAACGGCCGCGTCAAAATCAGCGAGGTGTTGTGTGGTAGTGTTCCGGCAATCGAATGTATCTGTGTTGTTTCGATTGCTTCGTCGAGCGTCAGCTCAGGTAGTATCGACGGTAATCTTGATGCCAGCATACTCTTTCCGGAACCGGGCGGACCTATCATCAGCATATTGTGTGAGCCGGCGGCCGCAACCTCAAGCGCTTTCTTTGCGTTCTCCTGCCCTTTGACGTCAGCATAATCAAGCCCCAACATAGAGGTCTCAAATTTCAACTTATCAAAGGAAAAAACCTTCGGCTGTATCAGCTTAATACCCATCAGATGTTCGTAAAGCTCGACAAGGTTGCCGGCAGGGAAAACATCGATTCCTTCTGCGGCAGACGCTTCATCTGCGTTTTCAGCAGGCAGATACAGCTCTTTGATGCCGGTATTACGTGCTGCGATTGCCATTGATAACGCACCCTTGACTGGGCGGATAGCACCGGTCAGCGAAAGCTCACCGAGAAAGCACTTATCTGATAAATCAATTTTTTCAAGTATATCGTTCTTAATTAGAGATAGGAAAATCGGAAGATCAAACGCGCTGCCTTCTTTCTTGCGATCAGCAGGGGCGAGGTTGATCGTGGAGTTGCCGCCCGGCAGACGGTAGCCGGCGCTTGCTGCCGCTGACCTGACACGGCCGATGGATTCACGTACGGCGGCATCCGGAAGACCGATGATGTATATTTCGTTGTTGTTGCCGTCGGTGTTCCTTGATATATGAGAAGCTTCAACACTGACGATAAATGCATCGATTCCGTTGAGGGCAGCTGAATATACAGTCGAAACCATCAGACCAGACATCCTATTCTTTAGTATTTAATATTTTCGTTGAAAATCAACTGTGCATCAGCTGATTCCGTATGCTTATCAGTATACATAATAATTATATCACTGTTTCTCTATTTACGCAAGTAAAAAATATAATAAAATTGCCTGAACAAGCCAAAACTCCCCGAAGTAAAGCAAACGGGGAATCATATATTACGATACCCAAGTAATATAACAGGAATAATTAATAAAATACCAACAAACTATTGACATTGTCGAAATATGGGATATAATATTCTTAGAATATATTGTTTATATTATGCAATTGTCTCATTATAATATTGAAAGTGCAATATTACTGAAAATAACAAATAAATTATTTGATAATAATGTTGAAATATAAAAGTTTGAAGAATAAAACAACTCCCCGAAGCATATGCCTCGGGGAGTTTGTGTTTTGTATTTTGTTTGTATTGTAGTCTATTAACGTTTGCTGAATTGTGATGCACGACGAGCTGCTTTGAGACCGTATTTCTTTCTTTCCTTCATTCTTGGGTCACGTGTCAGAAGTCCTGCTTTTTTGAGAGGAGCTCTGTATTCAACCGCAGCCTGAAGAAGCGCTCTTGCGATACCATGTCTGATAGCGCCTGCCTGACCGGAAACACCGCCGCCTTTTACTGTACAGATAACATCGAATTTGTTTTCTGTGCTTGTTACGCCGAATGGCTGGCGAACGATGAGCTTCAATGTGTCAAGTCCGAAGTAATCGTCCATATCACGTTTGTTGATTGTTATTGTACCGGTGCCTTGAACAAGGCGAACACGGGAGATAGACATCTTTCTTCTGCCGGTTCCGTAGAAATATGGTTTTGCTGATGTATACATTCTTCGTTTCCTCCTATTTCACTTCAACGGCTGTAGGCTGTTGAGCTTGTTGCTTATGCTCTGAACCCTTGTAAACCAAAAGACGTGTGATGCTTGCATCACCGATTGAGTTGTGGGGCAGCATACCTTTAACCGCAAGCTGAACTGCGAATTCAGGTCTTGTTTTCATAAGATCACGGTACTTAACCTGCTTAAGACCGCCGATGTAGCCTGTATGACGGGTGTACATCTTCTGGTCAAGCTTTTTACCTGTGAGAACAATCTTATCAGCGTTGATAACTATAACAAATTCACCGCAATCAACGTGAGGTGTATATTCAGGTCTGTGTTTTCCGTTAAGAATGGTAGCGGCTGTAACTGCGACCTTGCCGAGTGTTTTTCCGCTTGCATCTATAACATACCACTTGCGTTCAAGTGATTCTTTTTTTGCCATGTATGTGGACATATTCGTTCCTCCTAAGTTTTTTCCGCAAAAAATATGCAAACCTGCACAACTGCGGCACGTTGGTATTATACACAACCTGATATACTTTGTCAATAGATTTTTGAAAAATAATTTCGTTTTCCTCGCTTTATTTTACGATATCTTCGATTTTAAGCATTTTACACCGATTCAGAAACAAATTTTAATCATAACCGATGCAACATCAATGTAATTGACATTAATAAGCGTATATGTTAAAATGAATACCAACTAAACTGATAAGAATTGATATTTAATTAAAAGGATTAATAGAAATATGCGTGAATTCAAAGAGCTTCAACATATATTAAGCTACACTCGCAAAGCTGTTGATGATTACTCAATGATAGTCGATGGTGACAGCATCGCAATCGGTGTATCAGGCGGCAAGGACAGCATGACCTTGCTTTGTGCAATGAAAGGTCTACAACGGTTTTACCCGAAAAAGTTCGAAATCAAGGCAATCACCCTTGACATGAACATGCCCGGTTCTGATATAACACCAATTTCAAAGCTATGCAATGAAATCGAGATTGAACATATCATTGTACCCACTGACATATATAAAATAGTGTTCGATATCCGCAAGGAAACAAACCCCTGTTCGTTATGCGCAAAAATGAGACGCGGAGCATTGCATGATGCTGCAATTGCAGCAGGTTGTCGTAAGGTTGCGCTCGGTCATCATTTTGATGATGCGGTCGAAACACTGATGATGAATTTATTCAACGAAGGCAGAATTGGCTGCTTCTCACCTGTTTCCTATCTTGATCGCAAGAATATAACTCTGATTCGTCCGCTGTTATACCTGCCTGAGAAGCTGGCGGCTCGCTTCATCAGACGAGAAAATATCGAAATACCGTCCAAAACCTGTCCGGCTGACGGCAACACGGACCGTGAGCGCATAAAACAGCTTATTGCAACACTTGAAAAGGATGACAGGGGCTTGAAAGCCCGGATTTTCGGGGCAATGGAAAGAGCTGAGCTGTCAGGCTTCCATCCGAATCCCGGCAAACCGAGAAGAGATTTAATTTGATATTCAGCTAAATCGTTGACAACAATTTGAGATTGTGATATATTGAAATCGGAAAGAGGAAGTTTTTAGTGATAACAACATTGAAAGGAATAATATAATATGAAATTTCTCACAGCTATCAAAGATAAACTCGGTAATATTTCAAAAGCAGGTATCCGTTTTCCCATCTCAATAGCTTTTTTACTTGTTATCTCAATTCTCAATGCAATCCGAATTGAAGATTTTGATTATAGTTTCACAAGATGGATTTTTTCTGCTCTTATCGGAGTTTTCCTGTTTGCAGTCGCTCGTGTTCTGTATGAAAGAACAGGCAGTAAGCTGCAAAATGCAATTATATTCTATGCTTCCGGTGCAGTGCTGACAGTGCTGTATTTCTTCTTTATCGCAGCCCAAAGAATAGATATGGTTGCAGGTGTCAGGACATCGGTTATACTGTTTATTCTGACGATAGCATTCATATGGATCCCTTCAATTAAAAGCAGCAATGAATTCAATGTTACCTTCCTTGTTGTATTTAAAGGCATTATCACAACAGCATTCTTCTCTGCAATCATATGGGGTGGTATAACACTGATAATCACTGCTATCGACAGATTGCTTTTTAGAGTTGATACTAATATTTACTCACATATTGCCAATATAATCTGGGTAGTTTTCGCTCCGGTTCTTTTCCTGTCAACTCAACCTGTATATAACGGTCAAAGCCGTGAGGATGAGAAGGTTGAAAAAGCAGGTGTATATCCAAAGTTTTTTGAGATTCTTATTTCATTTGTCCTGATACCGCTTGCTGCAGCTTACAGCCTTGTTCTGCTCGGTTATATAGGTAAAACAATAGCATTGGCAGCGTGGGATGACAACCTGCTCGAACCGTTGATATTGTCTTACTGTATTGCAGTTATTGTGTTGTATCTGCTCGCGAGCAGATTAAATAATGTTTTTGCAAAAGTTGCAAGATTGATATTTCCCAAAGTTATGGCACCGATTGCAGCCTTCCAGATTTTCTCGTCGCTGATGAACTCCGCAACTGAAGGCATCTATAACGCAAAATATTTTGTGCTGTTGTTCTGCCTGTTCGCAGTTGTCATCGGTGTACTGCTCAGCATTGTGCCGGTACGCAAGAGCGGGCTTATCGCTATTCTTGCAATCGTTTTTGCAACTGTATCAATTACACCTTTTATCGATGTATTTTCTGTTACGCGTATCAGCCAGACCGCAGTCCTGAGATCGGTACTTGAGAAAAACGGAATGATTGAAGGGAATACGATAGTTGCGAAGTCAAATATATCAAGCACAGATCAGAAAACAATCAATAACGCACTCAATTATATAAATAATAATAAACAGCTTGACAAGGTAAATTTCCTGCCACAAAACTTTAACCTCTCAACCGATTTCATGAATGTATTCGGTTATGAGCAGTATTTTTATGACCCTAATAGATATGTTAATAAGAATTTTATCTTAAATAATGAAGACATTCTCGATATAAGTGGATATGATTATATTGTTTTTACTAACATCAGTCAGAATAAGTCGAACGACTTCAGCTATAATTATGAATCGATTGATTTTAAAATTAAAATATTCGAGGATAATGAGCATGTAATAATTAAGCTTACAGATAAGCACGATAAAAGCTTATTACAGGGCGATATAGATACATTAATTGAAGAATATTCCTATATTGATGTAAACTCGTATGAAAAGACTATGTCACAAGCCGAGATGACTCACATATTAACTGAAGGAAATTATAGTATAAGGATCATTTTCAAAAGTATTAACATCAGTATTGTTGATGATGTAACCAACTGGTCAGCTGAAGTATATATCTTAGTTGACACGAATTAATTAAACATAAAACAGCAACACAGGCGGTTGCAAGACCGCCTGTGTTTATTGTAAAAAAGCACGCAGCTTTCTTGAAAGAAAGCTTGGCAAAGAACTTTAAACTTTAAAATTAATTTAACTATATTATATTCACTACTTTTCTCTATCTATATCAAAATATGTCACAATATACACAAAAAGGTATTGACGAGTCGTGAAAAGGGAGTAGAATGTGAATAAATACATTAATAAAGAGGTAGAAAATTGAAAAATAAAAAAGTTACAAAATTACAAGTAGTTATAAAAATAGTTCTTTCGATATTAGTAATTATATTCGAATTTTCTTTATCAGGTATAGCATTCATTTATATTTCTCAATATTTTTTTTCAATTAAAGTCACCACTCTTCTTTAACGAGTCAACATATGTCTGAGCAGTAGCTCGAACTGCTTGCATGACCGATTCTGATGCCGAACAAATATTATCAGCAGTTGTTCTGTTTTCAATATGTGATGTAATCTCAATAGTTTTCTTTTTGAGATACGCAATCTCAAAAGAAACAAGTGCTACGAGCAACGGCAACACAACTGTTGTCATGAGTAGGTTTGTAGTTTCTTGATTCATTATAATTAGATCCTCAACTTTCTTTTATTTATATTTTCTTAACCAGGGTAAGATCAGATGCTTTGACAGCAGCTGTAACAATACCCAGCAAGCCTATGACAACACGATCAACGGCCGGCGGCTGCAGAACGTAAGTGTGGCTCATCACATATTTACTGTTCTGTACTCAGATGTAAGAACAATACATCTATTTTCTAATGAGATGCTATAATCAAATTTGCATGATATTCCGTGCTTGTATAATACGATAATATTCTAAACAAGTATGTCAAGTAACGTTGGAGAAAGTTTTTGACAATATGAAAAATAATGAAAACAGAGGCTGTAGTTAAAGAAATTTTAACTACAACCTCTTAATATTAGTTCAACAATCTATAACTTTTCTTAAGCACTGCCCTGTGAAGGAATTTTTAACTTGCGCAACTTCCTCAGGCGTTCCCTCTGCAACAATATAACCACCACCTTTACCGCCCTCCGGCCCCATGTCAATGATGTAATCCGCACTTTTAATAACATCCAAGTTATGTTCTACTACGATAACAGAGTGCCCTTGATTAACCAGTTTTTGTATGGAAATCAACAGTTTTTCGACGTCTGAGCAGTGCAATCCGGTCGTTGGTTCATCCAGTATATAAAGATTATGGGTGCCGTGCTTGATTTTACCCAGTTCATACGACAGCTTGACTCGTTGCGCTTCGCCACCGGATAATGTCGTCGCACTTTGTCCTAAGGTGATATATCCTGACCCAAGCTCGTTCATAATCTCCAGCTTGTGCTGGATAAGTTTCTCGGTATGGAAGAAATCAAGTGCTTCTTCAACCGTCATCTCAAGGACTTCAGAAATGTTTTTACCATTATATTTGATCTCCAGACCCTCCTGCGAGAAACGACTACCTTTACATACAGGACAAAAACTTTTTATGTCTGCCATGAATTGCAGATTAGTTACAATTACACCATCACCTAAGCAGTGCTCACAGCGCGCGCCGTTTGAGTGTGTTAAACTGAAATCCAACGCAATATATCCTTTGGTAACCGCGTCCGACGTGGCGGCGAATAGCGCGCGGATACGGTCATATATGCCGATGTAGGTAGCTGGATTAGATTTGCAGTTACGCCCGATGGGTGATTGATCAATGACAATGACATTACCTATGTTCTCAAAACCTGATATACAAGCTAGTTTACCAGGGACAATTCGTGCACCACGCTTGATTACTTCTAAATTCTTCGCCAGCGTCTCGAATATAAGCGTCGATTTCCCCGAACCCGATACGCCAGTGACACACACAAACAGCCCCAGCGGAATGTCAAGCGTGATGTTTTGAAGATTATTCTCCCGCGCGCCTTGCAGCGTAATACATTTGTCACTTGGCTTACGTCTGCTATCCGGCAAGGGTATGACCCGTTTACCGGTCATGTACGCACCTGACAGGCACCGCTCGTCTGCCATAAACTGAGCCGGTGTGCCGGATATAATAATGTTGCCGCCATGTGTACCCGCACCGGGGCCGATCTCAATGAGATAATCAGCATTACACATGGTGTCGAGGTCATGCTCAACCACAATAACTGTATTACCAATGTTGCGCAGCTTTTTCATTATTTCGATAACTCTGTCGGTATCTCGGGGATGAAGCCCTATGCTCGGTCCGTCCATGACATAAAGCATCCCCATCAACTCGCTTGAAATCTGTGTGGACATCTTGATTCGCTGCATCTCACCACCCGAGATGGAGTCACTGCGTCTCCCGAGGCACAAGTAGTGCAGCCCTATATCCACAAGAAGTTGCAAGCGGGATGTAATCTCCCGGATAATGGAATCAGCAACCTCCCTATACTTGAGCGGCATCTCCAACCCGTTTAAGAATTCAATCAACTCCGGAAACTGCATCATGCTCAACGCGTGAATATCCATTCCACCGATAGTAATGGCAAGACGCGACGCTTTCAACCGTGCACCGTGGCAGTCAGGGCAGATTGTATCAATCATGGCTTCTTTGATAAAGCTCGGCTCATAGGCATCAGCATTACCTGCATTGTGAATATACCGCGGATACCAGCTTTCCAGTTCTTGTACAAAGCCCTTGAAAGGAAAACTACGACTCACAATCCAGTTATGTTTTTCCATAAACGGTGGATGTACCATCGTTATAGATTCGCCGTTCGTTCCGTCAAACAATATATCGCGGACGTGATTCGGATACTCGTCAAATGGTGTCTCCAGAGAAAAACCGTATTTCACCGCAAGACTATAGATAACTACTGTGCGGTAACTGTTTTTCGCCGATGGATTGAACAGAGCACTGTGCAACGCACCTTTCATGATACTCTTGTGTGGATTTACCACTAAGAAACGTGGCTCGGCGATATGGGAAGAACCTACACCCATACAAGTGTTACATGCATTAGTTGGCAAGTTAAACGAGAAATGATATGGTTGCAGTTCGCATAAGAAATAATTATGCTCTGAGCAACCTAAGTTAAGATGATGGCCATCTGGAATGTTGACACGGATCATAACTTCATCTTTCAAAACGCTTACAGCTGTTTCAATAGACTTAACAATTTGCAGGTAGATTTCATCCTTAATAATCAGTTTGTCGAGTAAAACCTCTATTTGATAATACCGATTTTCTTCCGGTTCGAAAGGTTTTTCGGCAAGATCATATGGAGCTCCGTCTATAAGCAAATGTCTGTAGCTCTTTTTGCGTATCCTTTCAAACAAGAACTCATAGTCCTCACCATAAACTTTTTTTACCGCTGTGTACAATTCCACAACTGTTCCTTGTGGCAATGACGCGATATGTTCAGCTATACGTGACGCGGTGACAGGCTCTAGCACATATCCGCATTTGGGACATTTCCCTGTACCGATAGTGGAAAACAGCAGGCGCAGATAGTCGTTAATATCGGTGACAGTGCCAACAGTAGAACGAGGGTTATTGTTACCTTTCTTCTGTTCAATAGCGATAACAGGTGACAAGCCACGCACATAATCCACCTTGGGCTTCTTCACCTGGCCGATACGACTCTTGGCAAAATTGGACACCGATTTAAGAAACCGTCGTTGTGCCTCACCATAGATAACATCAAACGCAAGTGAAGATTTACCTGATCCGGATACGCCGGTAATGACCGTGAGCTTGTCGCGAGGTATCTCCACATTGATATTTTTAAGGTTGTTCTGTTTAGCCCCAATGACCTCGATTGATGTTCTGATTTTAGACATTTTCATTTTCCTCCTTAATGTAAAAGTAAGCAATCTCTTCGACTGTTAGCTTGCTGTGCTTGAATATGCGAGAAGGCTGTGTCACACGTTGTATGATACCCTTTGAAGCAAGGCAGGCAAGTGGTACTGTTAAGTTCTCTGAATCGAAATGCTTATTACATTCAGATACTTTTTTGACATCATCGTCCGACAAATACTTTATGATAGGTTTGCTCCATGTCTGGATATGCTTCATCAAAAAATCATCAAGAACTTGCAGAGTATGCCGTATATCCACCTCCGTCATGGTGGTTGTGCTCGGAATGATATAAATCGCTCTCATTAATACGGGATCAAGTTCCATTGCTCGCAATACAGATTCACGTGTCGGTTCTTCAGCGTGAAGCAGCAATACCATATCGGCGACAATTGTACAACATCGCTGCAGAAACCGCTGAGCGTATAACATATCACCAAACACTGTAATCCACTTTTCTGCTCGATTCATTTCGACAAGCAAGTTTTCGATCATACAGATAAACGACATTACAGCGTCGTCCGTCCCAACCCTGCTTGCATCTTCAAAAAATTCGTTAAGCGATTCGTCTTTGGAGAACACCATCGTTCCTTTCCCGAAATAGCTGTGCGGATATTCACCGCCACGTAGCTTTTGCATCTTATTTTTAAATTTAGACACCTCCATGAGGTATACGTGTATTTCGATTCCGATCTCATCAACGCAATATTCCATACTCTGCGAAATCGATCCATCCCTGACTATCATAGTCAGGTCGATGTCACTTTTTTCCCACACCGTGCCATAGGATAAACTGCCTGATAGCAACAATGCTATTACGTTGGAATCGTCTTTTACCTGTTCAATAAAGTTATGCAGTGCCAGTAAGTGCTTTTCTCGTTGTATCATGCTTCTTCTCCTTTAATTTTTCAATGTATATTTTTGTCTTAATTATTAACATCGCATTCGGCAGAGAACCAAATAAAGAACCCTGTTTTTATTTGGTCTAAACCAATTTAAAACAGAGTTCTTTTTATTATTTTTATTTAATTTGTTTTTTGCTTTGCAAGTGCAGCTATATGATTGTCTACATAATCGCTTGCGTTTAGGGTGCATATAGTGTCCTCCGCATAGATATATGTACATAATAATGTATTTGTCTGTGTTTGTCAATATGTCAGAAAGAAAATTTACAATTCTATTTAATCGTCCCATTTAAGGATATTGATGTGTAAGCATCACTGTTAAATGAAAAATGTTGATAGTATAACACTGTCCCCTTTCGGAAGCATTTCTCTTATGTGATCGTCATTTAACGGTTACTTCAAAACAAAGGAATCCGAAGCAGTTTGAGCGCTGCTCCGGATTAAAAAAACTATCTCAGGGGTTCTTCACCACAACTATTGATGCAGAGCCATTATTTCTTATAATTTGGCACTTACAAAAGTGGAGACAGCATCACTCCAGATCATCATATAACCATGTTCCTGTTTCTATATCATATAAATTATTCATAGAACAGCACATTTTGTATAAAGAAATTGCTCTTGATCGATATGTTAAGTAATCGAAATACTCATATATATCATAATTTATCAAATTTTGTGCCAGTATCTCACTGTTTAATTTTAATTCCGACTCAAAAGCTGACTGCCAGTTTTCTTGAGAAGTTTTTAATGCGGTTTTCCTATCATCACTTAAAGCTGTATATAGAATTTCATAATAATACTGCATTTTATCTTTCCACTTTTGAGTGTATTCATATGTTATATTTCCTTTCGCGGCAGTGGACAACCAGCCGCTATTATTTACTTCATTAATGTATTCAACATCAATACTGTAAACCTCATCAACACTACCAAAAATTTGGTCCATGTCGATTGCAAATGATATATTGTTTGATTCACTTGATGTATCATTGGATTCATTTGATGTATCGTTGGATTCGTCTGATATATCGGTTGATTCATCTTGTATGTCATTTGACTCATTTCCCTCTGATGATAAAATCGAAACATTTGACGAATCTACATCTGAATTCCTCGAATTCGAATTATCAGTTACACAGGATGTAAATAGCAGTAAAATTGAAATCGTAATAACCAATAATATTTTTTTCACTTCAATGACTCCTTTGTATTATAATATTTTGTTTTTATGAAATAATAATTTTTATATTAAACTAACATAAGAATAATTAATCTACTATCCAGTAATATATGATATATCATAATCTTGAAAATATTTCAATCTGGCTATGATGCCAGTCAAATATTCGGTGCTAGTGCCAGATAATGTATCTTTTAAATTACCGATTCCAAATCCACAAGCAGCCAATAAACCGGCCGCTGTTACTTCTACTCCATAAAATGATGTACCTATTCTTTCATCAAGTTTATTAGATTTAGATATAATGTATCCCCAATTTGTTTTATGATAAATTCGGATAAACCTTTCTTGCATTTCCGGGTCATTTAAAAACTGTTCTGCTGTAACATTTTCATACCCCTTAAAAGAATGTAAAGAGCTTGGCATAACCTGATATCTGCCTAATGTTCCAGACCGTTTATTAACTGCTTGATAATTACCTGCATTTGAAGATTCAAAACTGGAAATACCATCTAAAAATTTTTTATAATTATCTTCTGGATTAGATTTTACAAGTCTAATAATTGGATGCACACATATATGTCTTTTTTTAAAATATGCTCTTCCCAGATCATCATATAATATTTTCTGACCACTTGGGTCGCTTGCATTAACCGGATTATTGCTACAGTAAGCAAAAAGATTGTATCCTAATAAATCTTTATTAGCCCCAATAATACCATCCGAATTTATAAACCTTCCAACCTGTGGATCGTAGTATCTGCTGTTGAGGTAATAGAATCCGGTCTCGATATCATAGTAATATCCACGGTAGCGGAATGGGTTAAAATAACCTACTGTCGAAGCAAGCGAACCTGTTGTTGATATAACATTTCCCCATGCATCATAACAATATTCTACAACAATTGTTCCACTGGTGTTGTAGATATACTTGACATCGCCTTGAATGTTACGACCGTAATAATAGCTTGTGCCATCATACTTGAAGGAAACAACCTCGCCATTCTCATTGTAGTAATAGTACATTGTTGGGCAAGGACCGCCCATCCCCCAAGGATCTGTTATTTCTTCTTTTATAATCCTGTCGCCATCTAAAGTATAATTATTTTTTCTACTGTTGATTGCACCAGTATCATACCATTCCTTTGATGTTCTGATTCCATCAGCATTATATTTGTATACATATTCATAATACCCGGAATTTGTGGTACCGCTCTCGAGATGCCTCTGATCCCAGCTGAAGGTATAACCACGATAGCTTGTCGGGTTTCCAGAGAATGCCGTAAGTCATTCTTTTGCGTCAATAGCTGATTGTGCTGCCGTTGATTTTGCACTAATGACCATCCGAAGCAGCTTGAGTGCTGCTCCGGATTCTGTAAATCCTTTTGGATTCTAATTTATGTCCATTTACACAAAATCTATCAAAATAAATCGAAATGATAAATAATAAACTAACTATATCTTTTCTTACAATAAAAGAATATTATACTATATATAATCATATCAATTAAAAATAATAAAAAGAATGAGTTATTAAATTTTGCATACAACATAAAATATATTATAAATGAAACATCAATAAAGATTAATGTATAGGTAATTATATTCTGGTATTTTATTTGATTTCTAATGTCGTTTTTTGTATCATTAATACCATATAGCTTGCATATTATTCCTGGCTTTTTATGAAATATTATTATATTCATCAATAAAAATACCAACATAATATATAATAAAATAATGAAATATAACATATTTTGCCCCTTTCATATTATAAAAATTAAGTTTGTGATAAATTGTTGGACAACTAAATATCCGTTACTTGTTATCTGATATCGAGTAGATAAATCTAATGAAATTCCGTTCCATTTATTTACAGTTATATAAGTTCCATATTTACATTGAACTATAGTAACTAATATAGGGCTGTCATTAGCAGCCATATCTCTTATTTTTGTTGCTGTAGAATTTCTATATTCACTGGCAAAAAATGAAATGATTGCGACAGCAACAGATGAAAGAGGATTAGCGATTCCACACATCATCATCATAAAATTTTGAGTTGTACTATATGATACTCCTTCAGAAAATTTTACTGCTGTTTCAAAATCTTTAAAATAAAAATAATACTCAAATTGAACATATCTCATCGTCGATAAAGTTTTTGTAATTATAATCGCTTTTGATTTTAAAATTTGTGAATTATAATTAAAGACTCTTTCTTTTAATAAAGGATTTCGAATACCACCATTTGAATCAAAATAATTAATGGGATCATTTATACAATAAGCATAAAGATTTGTTCCATTAAGTTCATATTGAGCCATTACAGCCAATTCCGGAGCGTCTGCGTTGAGGAATCTGCCAACAGTTGGGTCGTAGTAGCGAGATTGCAGATAGTAGAAACCTGTCTCGATATCATAGTAATATCCACGGTAGCGGAATGGGTTGAAATAACCTACCGTCGAAGCAAGAGAACCTGTTGTAGAGATGATGTTACCCCAAGCATCGTAACAGTATTCAACTACAACCGTTCCGCTGGTGTTGTAAATGTACTTAACATCGCCTTGTATGTTCTTACCGTAATAATAGTTTGTTCCGTTGTAAGTAAATCCGGTTATGGAACCTGCATCATCATAATAATAGTAGAGTGTGGTTGATGCTCCTCTGGTCTCCTTAAGGATTTTCGAACCGTCGAGGGTGTAGCTATAAACTGTTCCGTTTCTGTTCTTTGCTGTTCTGATACCGGATTCATTATAGGTATATGTCGTATTATCCATACCCATAATATTGACCGAATCAAGCTGGCGCCCGGTCCAGCTCATATAATAATCGTTATACCCTACCCAATGTGCTGGTCAAGCGAAATTGTAACAATCTGACCTAATATTTTTCGAATTGAAGCGAGCTTCGAACGGAGTCAGTCCGTTATTATAGGAATGCGGTCTGACATGGTTATACCACACATAAGCAAACT